>Ga0214473_10001239_pt1 | contig 34293 bp, 36 predicted proteins | sample RVTome_7_FD_203509 | JGI IMG/M metagenome (GOLD analysis project Ga0214473, IMG submission 203509) | Soil microbial communities from uranium-contaminated site in the Upper Colorado River Basin, Wyoming, United States - RVT98D197 | ecosystem: Environmental > Terrestrial > Soil > Contaminated >... | reverse complement strand
GCCCCCGAACGAAAGATGGACGTCGTCGATCTTGAGCAATGGCATTTAGAGAATCCCCCGAGGTGATCGGATAATATATCAGCAATCCCCATGCCACTGTCAAACCGATGTTTGATCTTTACACCGGGAAATATATCGGCTTTTCTATCGGGATGTTACGAACGGAAACTTGATGGATTTCTTATGGGGAAAAGGTTTCTATTACCGGCATGTGTGGTACCGATGCCAAGAAACGGACAACGATTTTAGGTAAATATACCAAAGAGGGCTACCGGTAGTCGTCGAGGGCGATCCCGTACCGCTTCATCTTCTCGGAGAAGTTCTTGTTGTCCATCCCCGCGGCCTTCGCCGCGTCCGTCAGCTTCCCCCCCGACTTTCGCAGCAGGTCCTCGATGTACCGTTTCTCGAAGGACGACACGACGCGCTCTTTCGCTTCCTTGAACGGCATCTCGGAGGAAAACGGCAGCGCCTCGCCCGTCCCCGAAGGGTACAGGAGGTCGGGGGGGATGCGGAGCTCCTCCCCCTTTTCCCGGATCACCGCCCGCTCGACGATGTTTTCCAGCTCGCGTACGTTTCCCGGCCAGTCGTACGTTTGAATCGCAGCTACGCTTGCGGGGCTCAACCGCACAATCGGCTTTCCGCACTTGCGGGCGTACCGCCGCAGGAAGATATCGCACAGCACGGGGATGTCCTCCTTCCGTTCGCGGAGCGGAGGGACCCGGATCGGGAAAACGTTCAGCCGGAAGAAAAGGTCCTTCCGGAACCGTCCCGCCGCAATCTCCTCATCGAGGGACTTGTTCGTCGCGGCGATGATGCGGACGTCCACGTCGATCTGCCGGCTCCCCCCGATTCGTATGAACTTGCGCTCCTGGATGGCGGAGAGCAGTTTGGGCTGGAGGGCCAGCGGCACCTCCCCGATCTCGTCGAGGAACAGCGTCCCGCCGTCGGCAAGGTGGAACAGCCCTTTCCGTTCGTTCGTCGCGCCGGTGAAGGAGCCCTTCGCGAACCCGAACAGCTCGGACTCGAAGAGCGTTTCCGGGATCGCCGCGCAGTTGATCTCGATCATCGGCCCGTTTTTCCTCGGCCCGCCGTAGTGGATCCCGCGGGCGATGAGCTGCTTGCCCGTGCCGGTCTCCCCCGAGAGCAGCACCGTGGTGTCCAGGGGGAGGATGTTCTCCACGTCTTCCTGGAGGCGCCGCATCGCGCCGCTTTCGCAGACCACCGTCTTGCGGAACTCGAACGCCTCCTGGTTCCGGGAGACGCGGTACTTGTCCGCGACTCGCAGGTCGTGGATCTCCATCGTCCGCCGGATCAGGAGCAGCATCTCGTCGGGTTCGAAGGGCTTCAGGAGGTAGTCGCCCGCCCCCGCCTTCATCGCGTCCACGGCGGTCCGGATGCTGCCGTATGCCGTCATCAGGATCACGGGGAGATCGGGGAACTCCTCGTGGAGGGAGCGCGTGAAGGCGATGCCGTCGGTGCCCGGCATCCGGACGTCGCTCACCACGAGGTCGAACTCGTCGTTCCGCAGCTTTTCCCGCGCCTCGGGGACCGAGGACGCCGTGCCGACGAGGAAGCCCGCGGAGAGGATCGTCTTGGCCAGCGGACGGAGGAAGATCTCCTCGTCGTCCACCAGGAGGATCTTGCGCTTCATGGATTTCTCCCTCCCGCCCCGAAGGGAAACCGGGGCAGCTTGACCGTCACCAGGGTACCCTTGCCTTCTTCCGAGGCCACTCGCACCTCGCCGCCGTGCAGCTCCACGAGCCGCTTGACGATGGGCATCCCCAAGCCCACCCCCTGCGCCTTCGTGGTGTAGAACGGCTGGAACACCTTCGCCACCTCTCCGGGGGGCATACCCGGTCCGTTGTCCTCGACCGCCAGGTGGAGGAATCCGTCCTTCCCGGAGACGCGGATGCTCACACGCCCTTCTCCGGTGGGGGCCGCCTCGACGGCGTTCTTGACGACGTTGGTGATCACCTGCTTGATGCGCACGCCGTCCACCGTCGCCGTAAAGGGGCCCCCGGCGTCGCTCACCTCCACCTCCACGCCTCTCCGCTTCCAGTCCTCCTCCAGGCCGAACACCGCCGACTTCGCGATCCCCTGCACGTCGTACTCGTCCACCTGGAGGGTGATCTCACGCGTATAGTCCAGAAGCTCGTTGACGATCACCTCCATCGATCCTACCGCGTCCCGGATGTGCTCGACCACATCGGCCTCTTCCTCTCCGCGCATCTCGTCCCGCAGCAGCCGCAGGCTCATCTTGATGGACCCGAGGGGGTTCCGGATCTCGTGCGCCACCCCCGCGGCCATCTGGCCCAGGGTGGCCAGCTTCTCGCTCTGGCTCATCCGGTTCTGCATCGCCTTGATCTCGGTGAGGTCCTTGAAGGAGGAGACGAACCCCATCGGCTTTCCCCGTTCGTCGATGATCTTCGCGGTGGACAGCAGGGCGTCCGCGGACGTCCCGTCCTTCCGCACGATCTCCACCTCGCCCCGCCAGAAGCCGGTCCGGTAGGTGGACCGCGCGATGATCCGGCGCTTTTCGCGGTACTCCGTGTCGCGGATCAGCAGGTTGAAGTCGTGCCCGATCATCTCGGACTCCGTCCGCTGAAAGAGCCGGCAGGCCCCCTCGTTGACGTTGATGATCCTTCCGTCGAAGTCGAGCGAGACGATGCCGTCGTCGATGCTCCGCACGACGCTGGCCAAAAACCTCTCCCTCGCGCGGATCTCCCCCTCCTTGTGCTCCACTGCCTCCCGGGTGGTCGCCAGGTCCTTCTCCATTTCCCGGTACGATTCGACCAGCGTGCGGGCGTCGGCCAGGGAAAGGGGGAGCATGTCCCTCAGGACGTTCCGGGCGGCGATGACGCCGATGGAGCCGGTGAGGATCCTTTCCAGCCGCTGCGGCAGGTCCATCTGCCGGATCACCGCCTCGCGCGTCTCCCCCCGCTTCTTGACGTCGCGGATTTCCCGGACCACCTCCCCGATCTCCCGGTCTTTTTCGTGCCCGGCGTAGCGCGTCACCACCTCCTCGACGTCCTCTAAAGAAAGGTAGTGCGCGCCGGCGGCCGAGGCGACCGGCGGGGGCGCCGCGATCGAAGGATGGCTTGCCGCCGCGGGGTCGATTCGCTCGAACCGGTGCGCCTCTTCGCGGGTCGGGGCGGACAGGTAGGAGCCGGCGATGAAACCGAGGCAGTTAAGGAATAAGCTCCAGAAGACCGCGTTGCCTACCGGGTCCGCGATCCCCAGGCCCAGCAGGCGGGTGGGCGCAAGGGCCGCGATCCCGAAGGGGCCGTCGGCGAGAATGGCGCCTCCGACGAAGCCCGCCTTGACCATCGCGGGAAGTACCAGCGTGTAGAACCAGGCGGCGAACCCCATGCAGATCCCCAGCAGGGCGCCCCGCGTCCCGGCGCGTTTCCAGTAGAGCCCTCCGAACACCGCGGGGCCGAACTGGGCGACCGCCACGAAGGAGATGACGCCGATCTCCATCAGGACCATGTTGCGGGACATGAGAATCGCGTAGAGATATCCCAGCATAAGCACGACCAGCATCGAGCCGCGGGCCGCGGCCAGCAGGTAGGCGTAAGCGTGGAACCCTTTCCGCAGCTTCAGGATCGCCGGGATCACCAGGTTGTTGGCCACCATCTTCCCCAGCGCAACGGAGGAGACCATCACCATCGCGGTGGCCGCGGAAAATCCTCCCAGGAACACGGCGAGGCTCAACGCCTTCCGGCCCGCCAGCATCGGGATGGAGAGGATGTACTTGTCGCCGTCGGAGGCAGGCAGGCCGAGGAGGATCCCTCCGAAGGCGATCGGAATGACGAAGAGGTTGATCGCCAGGAGGTACAGGGGGAACATCCACATCGCCGTCTTGATGTGCTTCTCGTCGCCGTTCTGGACGACGAGGATGTGGAACTGCCGGGGGAGCAGGACGACGTCGATCGTTGCGATGGCCATGTACGCCAGGTACCGGGAGTAGCCGCCACCCGGGGCGTCCCGGACGGTGACGAGCTTCCGCCCCTCCGGGTGGGAGAGGATCCGCCCGTAGATGTCCCCCATCCCGTCGAAGACGCCGTAGCAGACGAAGAGCCCCGCGGCGACGAAGATCACCAGCTTGACCACCGACTCCAGCGCGACCGCCGTCAGAAGCCCTCCCTGGGGCTTCGTGAAATCCAGGTACCGCCCGCCGAAGAAGAGCGCGAACGCCCCCAGGAAGAGGAACACCAGAAGCATCGGCTCCGCGAAGCCGGCCCTCCCCCCCGCCGTACCGGCGATCAGGTCGAACGAGATGGAGACCGCCCGCAGCTGCAGGGAGATGTACGGCACGCTCCCCACGACGAGGAGCAGCGTGGCCAGCGGTCCGATCCACGCATGCCCGCCGTACCGGACGCTCAGAAAATCGGGGACCGAGGTGATGTTGTGCGCGTGGCAGACCCGCACCATCTTCCGGAGGAAGAACCACCAGCAGAGGGCGAAGACGGACGGGCCGATGAACAGCCCCAGGAACGACCCCCCGAACTCCGCCGCGTTCCCGATGCAGCCGTAGAAGGTCCAGGAGGTGCAGTATACGCAGGCGGCGAAGACGTATATGTACCGGTCCAGCCCGCGCGCCCGCATCGCATGGAACTTGCGCTCGCCCAGGTACCCGACCCCGAAGAGGAGGAGCAGGTACGCCGAGATCAGCGCCAGGACCGCGGTGCCGGAAAATAAGGGGGAAGGCATCCCGTTCAGTCCTCGAGCTTCCGGCTGACGAAGGCAAGGACGGCGACCAGGACCGCCCATCCCAGGAACAGGTAAAGGATCACGGAGGGGATTCCCATGACGGAGACCGCCCGGTCCGCCGCGCCGATGAACGGCCAGCAGAAGACGCACAGGAAAATGAACCAGAGCGCCTTGGCCAGTCCCTCGCCGCTCATCCGCCCTCCTTCCGTTGATTTCCCCCGACGCCCTATTGTACTATCAGAATCAGGATGGATGCTTTCGTGCTGATTCCACTGGCGTTCCTTTTGGCGGGCTCCGTCGCCATCATTCTGACGGTGTATCTTTACCGGTGAGCCGGTGAACCGGCTCCCGTACGCCATCGTCGCGCTTCTGCTGCTGCTTCCCGCCGCCGCCCGGGCGGATATCTACCGCTGGGAAGACGAGGCGGGCACGATCCACTTCACCGACGACCTCACGAACGTCCCCCCCGCCCAGCGCGGCAAGGCGAAGATGATAATAAAGGAAGCCCCCGCCGGTGCGGAGCCATCCCCCCCCTCCTCCCCGGAACCGGGGATTTCCAGCCCGCCGGCTCCCTCCGTCCCTGCGTATTCACCGGAAGACGAAGCACGGGATGCGGCCCGCGAGCGGGAAGCGCTCGTTTCCCGGGTGGAGCAGCTGAAGGCCAAGATCGCCGCGAAGGAAAACCTGGTCAAGACCGTGGAAGACCGGCAGAACCTTGCGCTGAACCCCTTGCGTGCCCGCGTCCTCGACCCCGGCGACCTGGAACTGTACAAGAAGTACCAGGCTGAGCTCCCCGAGGACCGGGAGCGGCTTCAGGAACTGGAATCCCGCCTCCAGGGTTTTAAATAACCTCGAACTCCTCCGGAAGCGGCGCGGACACCCGCACGGGCTCCTTGCTCGACGGGTGCGTAAACAGGACCTCCGCCGCATGGAGCATCAGGCGGTCCTTTCCCGGTCCTTCCCGCGGGACCGTCCCGTATCTCCTGTCGCCCACGATCGGGTACCCCGCGGCCGCAAGGTGCGCCCGGATCTGGTGGCGCTTCCCCTTGGAGATGACGGCGCGGACGAGCGTTCGCCCCCCTGCGATCCGGATCGGCTGCACGTCGGTCCAATAGAGCGGGTCCTCTTCGTGCCGGTCCGCCCGGACCTTCACCTTCTCCCCGCCCGACGGGTCCAGCGAAAAGGAGAGCGACATCTCCTTTTCCATGCATCCGTCCACGAGGCACACGTAGGTCTTTACGATCCGCCCCTTCTCCCGCTCCCGCTTGAGAAAACCGAACGCTTCCCGGGATAGGGCCGCCGGCACCGCCCCGCTCGTTGCGTAGTCGAGCCGGGTCAGCAGGGTAAGCCCCGGCTCCTTCGAGATCCCCTCGACCTCCGGGAAGCGCCACCGCAGATACCCTGCGAGCGTCGCTTCCTCCAGCGGACGCTGGGGCTCGGTGTGGACGTTTTCGGGCTTCAGGAACACCGCCGCGTCGGCGTCGGCGTAAATCACCGCGGCACCCTCCAGGTCTCCCGGCACGGGCAGCCAGTCAAGGTCTTCCGCAATCCGCCGGACGGAGACCTCCTCCCCCAAGCGCAGGATGCGCCCCTTGGCTCCCTTTCCCCCGGCGACGGAAACTTCCCCCCCCTCGATGGCGAAGCGGACGCTTTTCGCCGGCAGGTCGGGGAAGATCCCCCGGAGGAACCGGTCCAGCCGGGATCCCGCCTGTGCAGACGTCACCTTGAAGATAAGCCCTTCCCGCATTCAAAACCCCTGATACTTCCAGTAGATTCGATCCACATTGTACCCCGAACCGAATTCCGTTGACAGTGCCGCGCCCCATTGTATACTGTATGCAGTCGACAAGCCCTTCAACCCATTCGCGAATCTAGCAATCGGAACCGCAAAAGGAGGAAGGGAAATGTACACGAAAATCCTTGTCCCGCTCGACGGCTCCGCCCTGGCGGAACGCGCCGTCAACCACGCAGCCGAAATCGCCCGTGGGACGGGGGCGGAAATCATACTCCTCGAGGTGATCCAGGTGCCCCTGTCGAAGGTCCCCGAGGCGGGCATGACGGAAGAAGAGAAATCGGTCCGTGAAATCGCATCGAAGGCGCGGGCCTACCTCGACTCGATCGCATCGCGCCTTTCGAAGGAAGGACTGAAGGCCCGGGCCGAAGTGCTGGACGGGGCGGCCGACGCCGTCATCCTGGGATACGCCCACGAACAGGACGTCGACATCCTCGTCATGAGCACGCACGGACGGACCGGCTTATCGAAGGTGCTGATGGGCAGCGTCGCGGAAAAGGTGATGCTGACGACGAAACGGCCCGTCATGCTGGTGAAGCCGGAGAAATTCCCGCTGGCGCACCACGTCGACGAGGGAGAGGTCTTTACAAGCGCGCACTGAAGCCGCACCTGGCGGGGGGTCCCCCCTCCTCCGGCCCCGCCGGAGAGCATCCCCCACGATCATCCGCGCGCTGAAGCGCCCGGCCGGCCCTTACCGCCGGCCGGGCGTTTTAATGCGAGGGAAACAGGATCGCATTATCCCGGCTCGGCCATCCTTGGCCGAGCCGGGATCTTCCACGAAAAAATCGCCGCTCCCGATCGCCTGTGGCCGGGAGCGGCATCTGCTGGTTGGTTAGTTGGTTACTGGACCCGCAGGTTCCCCGGAGACGACGGGGAAAGGCTCGGAACGGCCCAGGACAGCGCCGTCGAATACGCCGAATCCACCCCGCCCACCGTCGCCTTGACGCCGAAATAGATCGTGCTGCCCCGCGGCATCCCCGCGGAGGAAATGCTGAAGGCGGCCGATGTGGATGACGTGCCGGACGCGACCGTGGTCGGTGACGTCAGGCTCGCGCTCGTCGACCAGACGGCCGTATAGGTCACCGTGGCGGATCCGATCGCGGAACCGTCCGTGTACGTGGTCACGGCGTTCCATGAGAGCGTCTCCGCCCGCGCGACGGACGCGCAGATCACGATGGCGATAACAAGGACTGACGACAGGATGACGCGTTTCGCTTTCATGGCTTTCTCCTCTTCTCCCTTTTCCGCCCCGCGGTTGATTCCCGGCAACGGGCCTACGTGTTGTTCCAGACAACGGGCGTCGAGAAGCCCGACTTGAGCCCGTCCATGCCGACCGACTTGATGCTGAGGTAATACACCCTCCCTTGCTGCGTGAACGGCTGGAGGTTGACCAGGTTGAACACGATCGTCAGCGACGGGACATAGGAACTTCCGTCGGGTGCCAGAACGTTCGTGACCGCCGACACCTGGGCGACCGGGACATCGTTGTCGGCGAAATTCGTGTCGCTTCGCAGGTAGAACTCGTAATAGTCGAGCTCCACGTAGGGGTCCAGTAGCGTATTGTCCGAAAAGGTGGTCGGAGGATCCCATGCCAGGGAGGGCGCCGACGATCCTGGACCCGGCGATGCTTGCGCCCCCTCTGCCCCTCCGCCGCCCCCCCCGCCGCATCCGGCGAGGAGGACTGCCAGGGTCGCCAGGGCGATCATCATGTTGGCGCCTGCTCGTTTCATCGTGTTTCCCCTGCCCTCTTCGGTTGACCGCTTCTACCGTCACCCGAAGTATTTTCATGGGCCGTGCCAAGGGAAACCGACCTGTTTCAAATTTTTGACGCATAGTTAACAGATTGTAATTTAAAAGGAAATATCGCATCGGATTCGTCCGGTGATTTCCGAAATAAAATGACGGAGACGGGTGTATCACGATTACGTAATCCCCTTGCTCAATACCGAATTCCGCAGGTTCGTGGCCGGAGTTTCGATCCTGTTTCAGGGGAAAAAGAGTCGCTTGGACGGGAGCGGTGGGGACACCCCTGGATCGAGGAGTGCCCCCGCCGGAAACCGGGAGATGTACGGATTGAGGGTTACCGGAAGTCCTACGGAAGCGCAGTGGCCTCGAGGATCGTCACGGGTTCATTGGGGACGTCCTGGAACATCCCGAATCTGCCCGTGGGGACGTTCCGGATCTTGTCGACGACGTCCATCCCCTCGACGACCTCGCCGAACACCGCGTACCCGAAGCCCCGCGGCGTTTCATCGGCGTGATTCAGGAAATTGTTGTTCACCGTATTGATGAAGAACTGGGCCGTGGCGGAATTGACCACGTTCGTCCGCGCCATGGCGATCGTCCCCCGGTCGTTCGAAAGTCCGTTCCCCGCTTCGTTCCCGATCGGAGGGTATGCGGGGCGCTTTTCCTTCATATCCGAAGTGAAGCCTCCGCCCTGGATCATGAAATTCCCGATGACGCGGTGGAAAATCAGCCCGTCGTAATGCCCTTCCTTGACGTAACGGAGAAAGTTGTCGACGGTGACCGGCGCTTTGTCGGGGTGCAGCTTCACCTTTATTTTTCCCATGCTGGTTTCCAGAAGAACCACCGGGTTCCCTCCTCTTTTCGGCGTGTCCGCGGCAAGCGCCGCGCCGCAGGAAAACGCGAAAACGAGCGCCATGGCAACGATTCTTCGCAAGTTCCCCCTCCACGCGAGTTTATTTTTTAATGGAAACATTTTAATCCAACTCCGTGTTTATATGAATCATAAAGCTGCGGGACTTTTGCCTTATAATATGGCATTCCGTCATCCGGCGGCCATGGAGGCTCCCATCCGACGCATCGGTTGTTTGTTCGCCGCCCTGTTTCTCCTCGGAACCGCTCTTTCGCACGCCGGAGACGTCCCGATCTCCCTCGACGAGGCGGTGCGATTGGCCGTGGAGAACAACCTGACTCTTCGCGCCGCGATGTTCGGCCCGGCGATCTCGTCCACGGACGCGCGGCACGCCCGCGCGATCTACAATCCCCGCTTCACCGCCCTGCTCGACCATAAAGGGTCGAACGCGCAGGTCGCCCCGAACTCCTTTTTCGTGGAGCGGAAACGGTCCTTCGACGCCAATCTTTCCGCGGACGTACTCCTTCCCACAGGCGCTACAGCATCCGCCTCCTTCACAAACCCGTTGCAGAAGGACAACCTGGGCACCTCCTTTTCCCGGTTCGCAGAGCCACAACTTTCCCTGTCCCTTTCCCAGCCGATCCTCCAGGGGCTCGGCAAGGAGGTCACGGAACGGGGGATCACCGTGGCCGTTTTCTCGACGGAATCGGCGCTGGCCGGCTGGCGCGCACAGGCGCTCTCCGTTTCCGGAAGCACGCGGGACGGATATTTCACCGTGATCAAGGCCCGGGAAAACCTTCAGACGCGCAAGGCATCGCTGGCCCTGGCGCAGGAAATCCATGCGAGCAACGAGGCCCGGGTCCGCGCCGGTGTTCTGGCGGCCGTCGAGCTGCTGGACTCCCAATTGGGGGTCGCCCAGCGGGAAAAAGACCTCCTGGACGCAGAAAAGAATGCCCTGGACGAGGCGGACAAGCTCCTCGTCCTGTTGCATCTGTCTCCCCGCACGGAACTGGTGTTGACGCAGCCGGTGACCGAAGAGGCGATCGATCGGTCCGAGGAAAACGCCCTCAAGAGAGCGCTTGGCCTTCGCCCCGACCTCCAGCAGGCGAGGATCACCCTGAAAAGCCAGGAGTTCAGCGCAAAGGTCGGCAGGAACCTCCTGCTTCCTTCCCTGTCTCTCAAGGGAAGCGCGGGGCTTTCCGGGCTGGCGTCCGACTACGGAAGCGCGATCGACGACATGAAGACCGGGAAGTACCCTTCCTGGTCCGTCGGGGTCGAATTCGCCTACCCCTTGGGAAACGACGCCGCGGAAGCCGACCTGGCGAAAAACCGGCTGCTGGCCGGCCAATCCCGGGTGCAGATCCAAAGCCTGGAAGAAACGGCGGGGCTGGAGGTTCGCCAGGCGGTCCGGAACCTGGAGACCCGGGAAAAACAGATCGCCGTGGCGAAGCGCGGCGTGGAGCTGGCGGAGGCGCGTGTCGACTCCTACGTGAAGCGCGGCAAGGTGGGACTGGCCACCACCAAGGACATCCTCCAGGTGGAATCGGACTTGACCGCCGCCCGCGAGGGGCTGTCCGGCGCCCGTGCGGACTTCCAGGTCGGCGTCACCCGGTACTGGACAAGCACCGGGGAGCTTCTCGAACGGCACGGGATCCGGATCGAGGACCGTGAAATCGAAACCATGGCCTGGAAAGGACTCCAATGAAGCGCGCGATCATCGCGGCCGCCGCGGTTTGCGTTCTCGCCGTGACGGGATACTTCTTCTACTCCAAGAGCAACGGCAAGACTTCCCAATACCGGACCGCGAAGGTGGAAAAGGGGGAAATCTCGGACGCCGTATCCGCGACGGGAAACATCAACGCCGTGACCACCGTGCAGGTGGGAAGCCAGGTTTCGGGTACGATCCAGTTCATCTACGCCGATTTCAACTCCCGGGTGAAGAAGGGGCAGGTGATCGCGAAGATCGACCCGCAGATCTTCGAGGCCTCGGTCGTCCAGGCCAGGGGAAACGTGGCGAACATGACCGCCGCGCTGGAGAAGGCGAAAATCGTGACGGCGGACACCTTAAGGACCCTGCGGAGGAACCAGGAGCTCGTCAAGAACGGGTACGTCTCGCAGGCCGACGTCGACGCCGCGGAGACGACGCACGATTCCGCGGTGTCGCAGCAGAAAGGAGCGGAGGCCCAGCTCGCGCAGGCAAAAGGAGCGCTCTCCGTCGCCGAGACGAACCTTCGCTACACGACGATCGTGTCGCCGGTCGAGGGGACCGTGATCTCCCGGAACGTGGATGTGGGGCAAACCGTGGCAGCCAGCTTCCAGACCCCCACGCTCTTCACCATCGCACGGGACCTGACGAAGATGCAGATCGACACCAACGTCGACGAGTCCGATATCGGCCGGACGAACGCCGGGCAGGAGGCGACGTTCACCGTGGACGCATACCCCGGAAAGACGTTCTCCGGCAAGGTCATCCAGGTCCGCAATTCGCCGATCGTGACCCAGAACGTGGTGACCTACGACGTCGTCGTCCAGGTGGACAACAAGGACCTTTCGCTCAAGCCCGGGATGACCGCCAACGTGTCGATCCGGATCCGGGATTTCAAGGACGTGTTGAAGATACCGAACGCGGCGTTGCGCTACCGGCCTTTCTCCTCGGAAAAGAAAAAACCCGAGGGAGAGAAGGAGAAGGGACCGCAGGGGGGCGCCCGCGTCTACGTGATCGGGAAGGACGGGAAACCCGTGGCGGTTCCCGTAAAGACCGGGGTCAGCGACGGGACGCACACCCTGCTCGCGGAGGGAAACCTGAAGGAGGGAGACGACGTCGTCATCGCCGAAACCCGCAAGAACCAGGGAACGGCCGGCGGATCGAGCCCGCCCGGCATGGGGGGCTTCCGCTGATCCGTGGGAACGCCCTCGATCGAAATCCGGAATCTCTGCAAGACGTACCACCTGGGCGAAGTAAGCGTGGAGGCCCTGCGGGACGTCACCTTATCCATTGGCCGGGGGGAGTTCCTCGCCGTGATGGGCGCCTCCGGTTCCGGGAAATCGACCCTGATGAACATCCTGGGATGCCTGGACCGGCCGACGAGCGGCGCCTACCGGCTGGACGGCGAGGACGTCGGGATGCTCTCCCGCGACGCGCTGGCGGGCATACGCAGGAAAAAGATCGGTTTCGTGTTCCAGGGGTTCAACCTCCTCGCGCGGATGACGGCGCTGGAAAACGTGGAACTGCCGATGATCTACGACGACACCCCTTCCGCGACCCGGAGGGAGCGGGCCCGTGAGGCGCTCCGCGCCGTCGGGATCCTGGATCGGGAGCGCCACCTTCCCAGCCAGATGTCCGGGGGGCAGCAGCAGCGGGTAGCCATCGCCCGCGCCATCGTGAACACCCCTTCCCTTCTGCTGGCCGACGAGCCGACCGGCAACCTCGACACGGCCACGAGCGCCGAAATCATGAAGACCTTCCAGGGACTGGCCGACGAGCGCGGGATCACGCTGGTGCTGGTGACGCACGAAACGGACATCGCGCAATATTCGAAACGCATCGTGCGGTTCCGCGACGGAATGATCGTTTCGGACAACCCGGTGGGCCCGAGATGAATCTCTACGCCGCATCCAAGGTAGCGTATCGATCGCTCCGCGCGAACAAGATGCGCTCCATCCTCACGATGCTGGGGATGATCATCGGAGTGGCGGCGGTGATCGCCATGGTGGCGATCGGGGCCGGGGCCAACGAGCGGATCTCCGCGCAGATCGCCTCCATCGGCTCCAACCTCATCATGATCCTGCCGGGAAGCACCACGTCGGGAGGCCTGCGTTCGGGGTTCGGCGGCGTTCCCACCCTGACCATGGGGGACGCCAGGGCGATCGGGAAAGAGATCCCGGCGGTGGGGCTCGCCGGTCCCACGATCCGGAACACCGCACCCGTGGTCTACGGGAACCAGAACTGGAGCACGATCATCCAGGGGGTCACCCCGGAATACTTCCAGATCCGCGAATGGATGGTGGTCGGCGGGCGGTACTTCACCGCCGCGGAGGTGGAAGCCGCCGCCAAGGTGGCGGTGCTGGGCCAGACCGTTTCGAACAGCCTCTTCGGGGAGGAGAACCCGATCGGGAAGATCGTCCGCATCAAGCGCGTTCCTTTCACCGTCGTGGGAATACTGGAGAAGAAGGGGCAGTCGCCGCAGGGGCAGGACCAGGACGACGTCGTCGCCGTCCCCATCACCACCTCCCAGAAGAAGCTGTTCGGCAGCGCCCACGTGGGGATGGTGGGTGTGATCCTCGTGCAGGCCGTCAACGGGGATTCCGTCAAGGACGCCGAAAAGCAGGTCGTCGACCTCCTCCGCCAGCGGCACCGGATCGGGCCGGGGCAGGAGCCGGACTTTTCCGTGCGCAACCTGTCCGAGATGCTCGCCGTGGCGGAAGCGTCCACCCGCATCATGAGCCTTCTGCTGGGCGCCATCGCTTCCGTGTCCCTCCTCGTGGGAGGGATCGGCATCATGAACATCATGCTCGTCTCGGTGACCGAGCGGACGCGGGAAATCGGGATCCGGATGGCGGTGGGTGCAAGGGAGAGGGACATCCTGCTCCAGTTCCTGATCGAGGCGCTGGTCCTGGCGGTCACCGGAGGGACGATCGGGATACTTGTGGGCGTGGGCGGATCCTGGATGATCTCGAAGTTCGCCGGATGGTCGACGATGATCTCGACCGGCGCGGTCCTGGTGGCCTTCGGTTTTTCGGGAGCGGTGGGGATCTTCTTCGGTTTCTATCCCGCGCGGAAGGCGTCGCGCCTGGATCCGATCGAGGCGCTGCGGTACGAGTAGCTTACCCGTCAAGGCCCCGGCAAGGTCACGGCGACGCGGCCCGAAAGTTTCCCCTTCTCTTTCGAGGGACGCTCCGCGCTGACGACGATCCCCGTCATGGGCCCCTTGGGATAGCGGCCGTAGGCCGCCATGAAATCATCCCTTACGTTCCTTTTCGACGATACGGTCTTCCCCTTCTCCTCGTCGCCCGCCAGGATGAAAACCGTCTCCTCCTCCCCCGTGCGGTACATCGAGCCCACCGGAACGTTGTTCCCCCAGGCATAGACGATCCGGATGCCGCCGGGGGGAAACCCGTTCCACGCCTTCCGGAAAAAATCGAGGAATCGCCTCCTCCACGTGATGTCCTGCGACTCCTTTCCGAACACGGCGGTCACCGACACCGGGAAGCGGGTGCCGAATTCCTTGTAGTCCTTCGAAGACGGGTTCGTCGCGTCGCAGGAGAACTCGATCGACAGCGGGGGGCCCGAGCCGGGGGGCCAGGCCCCTTTCTTCTCCCAGGACACTCCCGATCCCGGGGGGAGGACGAACTCGCCCGAGATGCGGTTCGGGGCGGCCTCCACCTTCCGCTCCGGGAGGCTGTTCCATCGTCCGGGCGTGTGCTCCTCCCACCCGGCCGCTGAAAGAGCGGCGGACGGGTCCGCACCGTTGCCGGCGGCGGCGGACAGGAACAGCAGTGCGAGCGCCGGAAGAGCCGCCCGGAAAAAGGAGCGGCGAAAAATCCCCTTATCCATCATCCCCCCGTTCCTCCTCACGGCGTGAAATATCCCAGCCCGCGGCGCGCAGCCCTTCCGTGAAGGTGTCCGCGCACGCGGCGGCGCGCGAAAACCGCCCGGCCCGGAAGACGACCCGGACCCGGTACTCCCCGTCCATCACGGGGTACGACCCGACGCTCACGTCGGGGTAGGCAGCCATGGCCTCCTTCATGATTCCCGCGTACCCCGATTCGGGGGCCTTCGCGAACAGGATCACCCGGCTCTTTCTTTTCCCCTCGACCAGCGGGCGAAGCCACCCGAACATCTCGTGCAGCAGCATGGGGATCCCGGGAAAGGCGGCCATGCGGGATACGAAGAACCCCGGCGCCCCGCTGACCGGATTGGGAATCAGCGCCGCTCCCTCCGGCACCTGCGCCATCAGCATCCGGTAGGAATTCATCCGGTCCCCGTAATATTTTTCGAGCGCCGCTTTCGCGTCCGGGTGGACGACCAGCGGCACCCCGGCCACGCGCGCCACCGCTTCCCTGGTGATGTCGTCCGGAGTCGGCCCGATCCCGCCGGTGAGCACCAGCAGGTCCGCCTCTTCCAGGAAAGCGCGCAAATGGCGGGCCACCGTGTCGATGTCGTCGGGCAGAATCGCGCACAGCGCGACCTCCGCTCCCCACTCGTTGAGAAGCGGCAGGATGTGCCCGAGGTTCGCCTCCCTGACCTCGGCTTTCAGGACCTCGTCCCCCAGGATCACGACCCCCACCCTCTTCGCCATGCGCCCATTCCTCCCCTTGCCGCAACCGGACCATCTTATCGAATGCGGGGGGAAAAATCATTGGCATAACCGTGCGCAGATAAGTTAAAACGTACATGAGATCGTATGCCGACGGAGAGACGACCGTGAAGAAACCCATGACCTACGCCGCCGCGGGGGTGAACATCGACGAGGGGGAGCGCCTGGTTTCCCTCATCCGTCCGATGGTCCGCGCCACCTACCGGAAGGAGGTCCTGGGGGAGATCGGGTCGTTCGCCGGATTCTTCCGCTTCCCCGCGCGCCGGTACCGGAACCCCGTGCTCGTCGCGGGGACCGACGGAGTGGGAACCAAGGTAAAGGTCGCCTCGCTGGCCGGGAAGCTGGACACGGTGGGGATCGACCTCGTGGCGATGTGCGTCAACGACATCCTGGTCCACGGCGCGGAGCCGGCCTTCTTTCTGGATTATTACGCCACGGGAAAACTTTCCGCCGGGGACGGTGCGCAGGTGGTCTCCGGGATCGCGGAAGGGTGCCGCCGGGCCGGCTGCGCCCTGTTGGGCGGAGAGACCGCCGAGATGCCGTCGGTGTACGCGCCGGGCGAGTTCGACCTGGCGGGGTTCGCCGTCGGGTTCGTCGACCGTAAGGACATCATCGACGGGCGCTCCGTGCGCCCGGGCGACGTCCTCCTGGGTCTCGGCTCGTCGGGGCTGCACAGCAACGGCTATTCGCTGGCGCGGAAGGTCGTCTTCGATCTCCTGAAAAAGAAGCCGGGCTCCCGGGTCCCCGAGTGGGGCGGCACCGCGGCCGGCGAGCTGCTGAAACCCACGCGGATCTACGTCCGCCCGGTGCTTTCCCTCCTGCGCAAGGTCAAGGTCCGCGCGATGGCCCACATCACCGGCGGAGGGATCCTGGGGAACGTGCCGCGGACGCTGCCGGACGGCGTCACGGCGGTGATCGAGAAGGGTTCGTGGCCGGTCCTCCCGGTGTTCGAGACGATCGTCCGGGCGGCGCGGCTTCCCGAGGAGGAGGCGTACCGGACCTTCAACATGGGGATCGGGATGGTCCTCGCCGTCCGGCCCGCGGACGCCGGCCGGGCGCTGCGGCATCTCCGCCGCGCGGGGGAGTCGGCCTATCTCATCGGGGAAGTGCGGAAAGGGCGGAAGGGGCGCCCGCAGGTCCTTCTTTCCGGAGGCGGATCATGAGCGACAAGCCGGTCATCGCCGTTCTCGTGTCGGGCAGCGGCTCCAACCTCCAGGCGATCATCGACGCGGCGGAGCGGGGGGAGATCCCCTGCCGGGTCGGGATCGTCGTCAGCAACAAGGCGGACGCCTACGGTCTCGTCCGCGCGAAGAAGCACGGCATTCCGACGGAAGCGGTCAGCCACAAGGATTACCCCACCCGTGAGGAGTTCGACGCCCGCCTCGTGGAAATTCTCCGGAAGAGCGGCGCGGAGCTGATCTGCCTGGCGGGGTTCATGCGGGTGCTCACGCCGGTGTTCGTCCGCGCGTTCCCGAACCGGATCCTGAACATCCATCCCGCCCTGCTTCCCTCCTTCCCTGGGACGCACGGCCCGAAGCAGGCGCTTGAATACGGCGTCCGGTTCTCCGGCTGCACCGTCCATTTCCTCGACGAAGGGGTGGACACGGGGCCGATCGTCGTCCAGGGGGTAGTCCCGGTGTACGACGACGATACGGAAGACACGCTCGCCGCGCGGATCCTCGTCCAGGAGCATAAAATCTACCCCATGGCGATCCGGCTCTTCTTCCAGGGGAGATTGCGGATCGAGGGGCGGCGCGTCTTCGCCGACGGATTGCCCAGGATCCCGGAGTTCTTCCACCGGAACCCCGACGCATAAATCCCGGGAGGCCATTTCCGGGGGTCCGGACCTACACCGTCCAGAGGAAGAGGCGGTACCCCCAGTATTTCCATCCCTCGACGAAGAAATGCCGCAACGTCTTCGGTAACGCGCTTCGGTCCCGCCAATCCGAGCGGACGGAGATCACGAAGATCTCCACTTCCGGGGGAAGGACCGCCCGGAGGGCGAAATGGGCTCGCGGAACGTGGTAGTCGGAAGTGACCAGGATCACCTTCCGGAAGTTCCGGTCTCCCGCCACCCCCTTCGCCGAATAGGCGTTCTCCAGGGTATTTTCGGACCACCCTTCCACGTGCAGGCTGCGAAGTTCCTCGGCGGAAATCTCCTGGCGGCCTGGCAGGATCTTCTCGATCCGCGTGCCTCCCTTCGCTCCGAGAACGTAAAGATCCTTCCCTTTTCCTTCCTTCCAGGCCCGGAATCCCGCGGCGATCCGGTTTTCGCCTCCGGTGAGGACGAAGATCGCATCCGCCCGCATCCCCGGGGGCGGCGGGGCAAAACGGGGGGCGGTCAGGTGGGGGACCGCCGCGCCCGCCGCCGCGGCCAGAAAAAGGAGCAGGACGGCGGTCCGGAGTGCGCTTTTCTTCCGGCGGGGGGAGAGAAGATTTTGACCTTGCCTGAAATTCATGAAATGTGGTAATTTTCATAGGTTAAATTTTCGGAGGACGTCATGGCCAAGTGCGCAATCTGCGGTAAGGGCCCGAACTTCGGGCACAACGTGTCCCACGCGAACAACCGGACCCGGAAAATCTGGAAGCCGAACATCCAGCGCGTCAAGACGGTGAGCGGAGGCACGGTACGCCACATCTCCGTCTGCACGCGGTGCATCAAGTCCGGCCGGGTCGTCAAGGCCGTATAGCCCCCGCCGTCGACGCCACCGCGTCGATCTCCACCAGCGCTCCCGCCGGAAGCTTCGCCGCCTGGATGGTGGCGCGCGCCGGCGGGTCCTGCGGGAAAAACCTTCCGTACACGGCGTTCATCGCGGGGAAGTCCGCAAGGTCCGCCAGGTAGACGGTGGTTTTGACCACGGAGGCAAGCGTAGCGCCGCCGGCGGACAGGACCGCCTCCAGGTTTTTCAGGACGCGCTCGGTCTGCGCCTCGACCCCCCCCGCGACCATCTTCCCCGTCGCCGGGTCGAGCGGGATCTGGCCGGAGCAGAACAGCAGGCCGCCCGTCCGGATCGCCTGCGAGTACGGCCCGATCGCCGCGGGCGCCTTGTCGGTACGGATCGCCTCCCTCATGGCTTATCCCTTCCCCCTCTCCACGGAGAATACGTTCTTCAGCTTCTCGACGGACTTGATCAGCGTCGCGAGGTGCTGCGCGTCGTTGACCGAGACCTCGAAGTTGCAGATCGCCCGCTTGTCCCGCGTGGTCAGGACGACCGCGCGGCGGATGTCCACGTCGCTGGCGGTGATCGTGCGGGAGATGTCGGCGAGCAGGCCGGGCTTGTCGGCGCAGACCACCTTGAGTTTCACCGGGTGGGTGGCCTTGGTCCCCGCCTCCCAGGCAACCTCGATCGCGCGGGCGGGGTCGTTCTCCAGCGCCTTGGGGCAGTCCTTGGCGTGGATCGTCACCCCCCTCCCCCGCGTGATGAAGCCCACGATCGGGTCCCCCGGCACCGGGTGGCAGCAATTCCCCAGCCGGATGAATATGTCGTCCATCCCCTTCACGATGACCGCGCTGGGCTTCTTCCCGGTGACGCGCCGGATCAGCGCCCCGAGGCGGGAGTCCTTCACCTTCTCCTGGAGCTGTTCGGGCGGGACCAGGCGGCGCAGCAGCGGCAGGAGCGACATCTTGCCGTATCCCAGGGCGACGCAGTAGTCGTCCGCGCTTTTCAGACGGTTCTCCTGGAGGGTCTCCTCGAACTCCTTCGCCTTGAGTACCTTGTTCAGGGACAGGGAGTACTTGCGAAGCTCCTTCTCCAGGATCTGCCGTCCCAGGGCAAGGCTGCGCTCCTGCTGCTCCTCGCGGACGAAAGCGCGGATCTTGTTCAGGGCGCGGCTCGTCTTGGCGACCTTGAGCCAGTCCTTGCTCGGCCTGTGGGCGGGATGGGTGACGATCTCGACCACGTCCCCGTTCTTCAAGGCGGTCTTCAAGGGGACCATCTTCCCGTTCACCTTCGCCCCCACGCAGTGGTTCCCCACCTCCGTGTGGACGGCGTAGGCGAAGTCGATCGTCGTCGCGCCCTGCGGAAGCTCCTTGACGTCGCCCCGCGGGGTGAAGACGTAGACTTCCTCCGGAAACAGCTCCACCTTCACCGTGTTGAGGAACTCCCGCGGGTCCTTCATGTCCTGCTGGAGCTCGAGGATCTGGCGGAGCCAGAGGAACATCTGGTCGCCCTTGCCTACGTCGGGCCGTCCCTCCTTGTACTTCCAGTGCGCCGCCACGCCGTACTCCGCGAGGGCGTGCATCTCCTCCGTGCGGATCTGGATCTCCATCAGCTCCGCGTTCGGACCGAACACCGTGGTATGGAGCGACTGATAGAGGTTCGCCTTCGGCATCGCGATGTAGTCCTTGAACCGGCCGGGGACGGGCTTCCACAGACTGTGCACGATGCCCAGCGCCTCGTAGCACTCCCGCACCGATTTCGCGACGATGCGAAAAGCGATGAAATCGTAGACGTGGTCGAAGTCGATCCCCTGGCGGGCCATCTTCTGGAACACGCCCGCGATATGCTTCGACCGGCCTTTCACCGTCGCCCCGACCCCGGATTCCGAAAGCTTCTTTTCCAGCAGCTCGACGACGCTCCGGACGTGACTCTCGCGGTCCCGTTTCCGCTCGTCGGCGAGGCGGACGAGCTCCCGGTAGTCCTCGGGATGGAGCACCTCGAAGCAGCGGTCCTCGAGCTCCATTTTGACGCGGGACATCCCCAGCCGGCTTGCGATCGGGTTGTAGATCTCCTGGGTTTCCCGGGCGACGGCGACCTGCTTGTCGCGGGAGAGATGGCCGATGGTCCTCATGTTGTGGAGGCGGTCCGCCAGCTTGACGAGGACGACCCGCAGATCCTTCCCCATGGCGAGGATCATCTTCCGGAGGGATTCGGCCTTCTGGTCGGCGACGTCCGAGATCACCACGCGGCTGATCTTCGAGACGCCGTCCACCATCTGCGCCACGGTGTCCCCGAACAGCTCGCGGATCTCGTCCACGGTCGCCACCGTGTCTTCCACGGTGTCGTGGAGCAGCCCGGTGGCCACCGTCTCCTCGTCCAGGTTCCAGTCGGCAAGGATGAAGGCGACGTTCAGGGGATGAATGAGGTAAGGTTCTCCGGACTGGCGAAGCTGGCCGTGATGCACCTTCGCCGTGAAGACGTAGGCCTTGTGGATGAGCTCGATGTCCCCGCCGGGCCTGGCGGCCTGGACACGCTCTACGATGTCGTTCAGTCGGAGCACGGAACGCTCCGGGGTCAGTTTTTGACCCGCACCGTTCCCTGTGCGATCTCCCGGAGGGCGACCACCGTCGGCTTGTCCCTGCGCTGGGACGTGTCGATCGAAGCGCCTACCCCTCCCAGGAGCTGCTTGGCCCGTTTCGCCGCCACCACCGTCAATTCGAAGTGGCTGCCCACGCGACGCAGACAATCTTCAACCGTTACTCGCGCCATCTTCTTCCTCTCTTACCGCTCGAGAATCCGTGCCAAACGTCCGCGAACGCGCTCCCCGCGGAGCCGCTGCGTACGGACGATCCATTCGACCTGCCCTACCGCCTTCTCCAGGCTGTCGTTGACCACCAGGTAGTCATAGAAAAGGAGGTCCCGCATCTCCTTGTCCGCAGCCTTCAGGCGCGCTTCCATCTCCTCCCGGCTGTCGCGCCCACGTTCCGCCAAGCGCCGCGAAAGGGTCTCCCCGTCGGGGGGGAAGATTCCGATCAGAACGGCCCCGGGGAGCGCTTCCTTGACCTTCCGGCCCCCCTGGACGTCGATCTCCAGCACGGCGTCGACCCCCCGGGAAACGATGGAATCCACCGCCTCGCGGGAAGTTCCATACCGCATGCCGTACACCGTTGCGAATTCCAAAAACTCCTTCAAAACTATCATTTTATCAAATTTTTCTTCATTGATGAAGTAATAATCCTTCCCGTCGGTCTCCCCGTTCTTGCGCGGCCGCGTCGTGTAGGAGATGGATAGATCGACCCCCTCCACCCGCTCCCTCAGGAGGCGGCAGATCGTGGTCTTCCCGGATCCCGACGGCGCGGATATGACGAACACGTCTCCACGTACCATGAGCTACTCCACGTTTTGGATCTGCTCCCGGATCTTTTCCAGCTCGTTCTTCGCCGTGACGGCAAGCTCGGAGATTTCCGCGTGGGCGGATTTGTTGGAAGCGGTGTTCAGCTCCCGGAAGACTTCCTGGACGAGAAAATCGAATCGTTTCCCCACCGCCTCTCCCGGCTGTTCCAGCAGTTTCCCCAGGCCCACGAGATGGGATCGCAGCCGGTCGCACTCCTCGGTGATGTCCAGCCGGTCGAGCAGGAAAGCCGCCTCCTGGTGAAGGCGGCCGGCATCGATGCCGGTCTCTCCCGAAAGAAGCTGAATCCTTTCCTTGAACTTTACTATGGCAAGCTCCTTGTTTTCAACGGATAAAGATGCGATCCGATCGGAGATCGAGCTCAGCCCGACAACCGCCTTTTCCACGAAGTCCCGGAGCCGCCCCCCTTCCTCGCGCCTTGACGCCTGCAGCATCGAGATGGCATTCCGGGTAGCGGCCTCGGCAAGCTCCCAGTGTTCTTCCGCCGGATCCGTGCCTTCCGGCGCGAAGACGAACAGGTCCGGGACCCCCAGCAGATCGCGGAACGTAAGCTCGATAGGCAGCCCGCACTCCTGCCGGATCCGGTTCGCTTCGGCCAGGAACGAGTTCAGCGCCTCCCGGTTCACCCGCACCGCCGTCCCGGTCTTCCCCCACTCCCGGACACCCAGGAAGATGTCCACCTTCCCCCGCCGGAGCGCCGCGCGGACCATTCCGCGCAGCCGGGGCTCCCAGGAAAGGAATTTCGACGGGCACCGGACGTGGACATCGAGGAACCGATGGTTGACCGAACGAACGTCGGCCGTGACGGCGACGTCCTCGCCATGGGCCTCCCCCCTGCCGTAACCCGTCATGCTCATCCACATATCGGTCCACCCGCCTCGATGATTCTGGTTTCCCGCAGGCCCTCCCTCACCGCTCCCAGGTACGCGCGTATGCCGGGCGAGGCGATATCGGGATATGTCCATGGGAGCGGCCGGTATTCCCCTTTTTGATACACCAGCGTCAGGTCCGCGAACACGCCGTCCCGCAGATATACCCGGTGGCTGTAATTCTTCCCCGTCGCCAGGAAAACGTTCTCTTCCGTCAGGAGCCCGGGGTCGAGGTTCACGGTGCGTCTCCCGTCCACCGAAAATTCCGCCTCCAGCTCCTCGGTCCGCACCTTCGCCGCCGCCAGCGCATCGCGGGGCACGAGCCGATCCATCACGACGAACCTCCGGTGCAGCGGAGCTCCCATTTCCTTCTCGTAGTAATCCGTCCGGTCGAAGGGGAAGACGCCGCTCGTTTCCGCCGCCGGTCCGAAGAGGTCGACGAGCCGGGGAAAGACCTCCCCGAACCGTCCCTCCTCCCCGTAGATCACGGATATCAACAGCCGCGCCGGGGATGGTACCCTGCGGCGGCTCATCGCCCCGGGGGCCGGGAGGCTTTCCGTTCCTCGCGGGCCGCTTCCCGTTCCCGCTCCTCGAGACGGAGGGCGTCCGCAAGCTTCCCGATCGTGATCGGCGCGGTACCGACCTCACCGACGACCACTCCCGCGGCGATGTTCGCGAGGAGCGCGGCGTCCCGCATGGCGGCGCCGGCGCCCATCGCCACCGCGACCGTCCCGATCACCGTGTCTCCCGCGCCTGTGACGTCGAACACCTGGCGTGCCTTTGCGGGGATGTGGAAGGAGGCGTTCCTGCCGCGTTCGACCAGGCTCATCCCTTCCTCGCCCCGGGTAATCAGGATGGCCTTCGCGCCGCTTGCCCGAAGCAGCGCCTTTCCTCCCTCCAGGATCTCCCGGTCCCCGGGAAGCTCCCTTCCGCCCAGCGCGGCCTCCGCCTCCTGCTTGTTCGGGGTGATCAGCGTGCAGCCCTTGTAGAAGGAAACATCGGTCCGCTTCGGGTCGACGGCGACGAAGGCGCCGTTCCGCTTCGCATCGTGAACGACGTCCTCCACCAGCTCCCGGCTCAGGGCACCCTTCCGGTAATCGGAGAGGATCACGCCGTCGACGCTCCGGATCGCCTTCCGCACCCTCGCTCGGAGGGCGTCCCGCGCCTTCCCGTCCGGGGACTCCTTCTCTTCCCGGTCCACCCGCACCACCTGCTGGTGGTGTGCGATCACCCGCGTCTTGGTCGTCGTGGGACGGTTCCGGTCGGCGACGATCCCGGAAGCTCCGATGCGGTGCTTCGCAAGGATGCGCAGGATATCCCGGCCGGCGGAATCGTCTCCGATCAACCCCGCCAGCTCCGCCTTCGCGGTAAGCCCCGAGATATTGACGGCCACGTTTCCCGCCCCTCCAAGGGCCCGGGTGTCTTTCGTCACCGCAACGACGGGGACGGGCGCCTCGGGGGAGATTCGCTTCACGCTTCCCCAGATGTACTCGTCCAGCATGATGTCTCCCACCACCAGGATCCTCACGGCGGGAAACTTTCCCAGGTACCCGAAGGCCCTGGCGGCGAACCCCGGGTCATTCAATGGGCGACGCCTCCTCGATGAGCAGGATGGGGATCCCGTCGTCGATGCGGTAGCTCAGGCGGCACTTTTCGCAGAGCAGCTCGCTCTCGTCGGTCGTCAGGCAAAGGCCTCCTTTGCACTTGGGGCACGCAAGGATCTCCAGAAGTTCCTCGTCCATCGCTTCACCCTCCTTCCTTCGGCGGCACGAGCTCCGCGAACAGCGTCCACATCTTGATCTTCTTGAACTTCGCGTAGATGCGGACGGGGACGTGCCGGGCATCGTTGGTCATCCACACCTTGAGGTCCCCTTTGTTATCCACCTTGCCTTCCCGCATGATGACCGGCTGGATGACGACGGTATCCACCGGCCCGCGGGTCGTTTCGATCTTCTCTTGCCCCAGCAACCGGGAGGAGATCTGATACAATTTCCGCCCGCCGTAGACGTTTCGTGGACGCCCTTCGTCGCCCAGGTCCCGCGCCCGGAAGTAGTAGGCCACGGTGACCGGGTCGAAGACGCTGGGGATCACGTCGACCTCCTTGCGGATTTCCCCGGAATGCTTGTAGCGGTAAACGATCCTCCCCTTTTTCTGGTCGTAGAAGGCCACGTCATCCTTTTTTTTCTCCCTGCCGGTGAATTCCTGCCGCAGGGGCTCCAGCGTCTTCACGTCCATATAATAATCGATCGTCTCGTTGATCGGATAAATCACGGAGAGAAAATCAGAGGTCCAGGCGCGGACGCTCAGGTGGTACGTTTCCCTCCCGTTCCATAAAACTTTCCCCTTGAAGGTGAACCTTGCATATCCCATCGTCATGCCGAGAAATTCGACCCGAAAGACCAGCTTCTCCTTTCCCCGGGCCCACGCGGGCTCGTCAAAAGAAACGGCGGCGGAAGGTTTCCTGCCGTTCGGCGGCGTCGCGGCGGGCGACGCGGGTTTCCCCGCTGCCTCGGCCGGATGCCCGGCCGGGGGCAGCGACGGTTCCCGAGGAGCGACAACCTGCTGAGCGCTCTCCGGCGCCGGCGCGGCGGCTTTTTCCTCCGCCGGAGGAACGGGAGCCACGGCAGGCCCCTGCGGCGCGGTTCCGGTGGGCACGGCGCCGACCGATTCGATATCGGGGGTTTTCTTTTCCGTGGCCTCCGTTTGGGGCGGCGGCGCGTACGGGAGGCTCGCCGGCTTTCCCCAATGGCATCCGGCGCATGCCGCAAGCAGCGCCGCCAACAGGAGAAGCCGGCGGACTCCGGAGAGAAGGGAACCGGATCCCGGGCGTTCGCTCACTTTTTCTTCCCCCCGGACAGGATCCAATCGGCCGCCTCCCGAATGCTGGGAAGGAACACGCCCGGCCGCTCCCCGCGACGCTCGCACTCCCGGCGCTCTTCCTCGCCGTGCCCTGTCGCAAGCAGGATCGTCTCCGCGCGCAGCCGCTTCCCCATCGAAATATCGCTCATTTTATCACCTACCACCCACATGCTGCACGAAGGAGGAAGGGCCATCCTCCGGAGGACTTTCCGGGCGAGCCCCGGCGCCGGTTTCCGGCAGGCGCAGGCCTTGCGGTACCGCTCCACGGTACCCTCCGGATGATGGGGGCAGTATTCCACGGCGTCGAATTCCACGCCGTGCGACCGGAAATGCTCTACGAACGCCAGGTGGACCGCTTCCCACTGCTCCTCCAGGAACTTTCCCTTGGCGAGCCCCGCCTGGTTGGAAATCACGGCGAGGGCGTACCCGGCTTTCGCCAGGCGCCGGAGGGACTCCGCCGCCCCGGGAATTTCCTTCATCCGTGCCGGGTCGGAGAGATAATGCACCTCCTCGATCAGCGTGCCGTCCCGGTCCAGGAACACGATCCCTTTCAACGCGCCTCCTCGTATAGATCCGGTTCTCCCGGCGGACGATCCTTCCACCTCCGGTGGAACCAGAGCCATTGCGTCGGATCTTCGCGGATCGCCTTTTCCAGCTCTTCGTTGCACCTGCGGGTGAGGCGGAACACCTCCTCCTCGCGCGGGGCCTCCGGGTCCATCGGTATGGGCGGGCCGAACCGGACGGTGTGATGGAACTTCCTTCGGGGGTCGCGGAAGATGAACCCCGGGTGCACCGTCGTCCGCAGGGCAAGCGCCAGCCGCGCGATGCCGAAGGTGGTGTACGCCTTGCGGGTGAAGAAATCTACCGGGATCCCTTTGTGCGGTTCCACGTTCTGGTCGATCAGGATGCCGACCATCGTTTTTTTTCGGATCTCCCGCATCACCAGCTTCGCGGAGTCCTCCTTGCGGATCACCCGGTTCCCGTGAAGCTCCCTCCGCTCGGATACGATCCGGTCGAGGGCGGCGCTTTTCAGCGGCCGTACGATGAACGCCACGGGGCCGACGACGCCTCCGGTGACGAAGGAAAGCAGCTCCCAATTGCCGAAATGCCCGGTCATCGCCAGGGGGCCAAGCCCCCGCTCCTCCGTCGCCTTCCGGATGTGTTCCGCTCCCTCGACCCGGATGTGTTCCGCGATGTATGCGGCATCCATCTTCGGCAGATGGACGAACTCGGCGGCGGAGGTCCCCACGCGGAGATAGCAGAGGCGGACGATCCGCGACGCTTCCCGGTCTTCCATATCCGGGAAGGCGATCCGGAGGTTGATCCGGCCGATCCGCCGATGCTTCGCATCGATCGCCCAGACTCCCAGCATGACCGCCTCGAACATGGCGGCCCGCAGGGAGAGCGGAATCGCTTCCAGTATCTTCAGGATGGCCCGGAGCAGTTTCTCTTTCACCGGTTCCCCGCGGCCTCCAGCCGTTCCAGAATCAGCCGGGAGAGCTCCTCCCAGCCCGAGAGAAACTCCACGTCGATCCGAAGCGCCTTCAGGTCGAAGGGAAGCGGACCGGGAAGGCGAACCATGTCCTTTTCCGTCGTCAGCACCGGCATTCCTCCCGCGGCGGAAGCGATCTCCTTAAGATCCGCCGGACGGTATCGGTGATGGTCGCCGAAGGGGAAAAACTTCCGCACCGCGTACCCCGATTCGCGCAGCGTCTCCGCGAACTGTCCGTTCCGCGCCAGTCCGGAAAAGGCGACCACTTCCTCCCCTCCCCGGGGAAGAGGCGATTCCACGCCATGGCGGTCCACCGTCGCCCGCGCGACCAGCCGGGAAAAGGCCCGGGGACGATCCGCGGGAAAGGGGATCGCGGCGGCGGCCTTTTCCCCCTGCGCCAAACCGGCGCACTTCGTGACGACGAGGGCGTCGGCGAAGCGCGCGCTCTCCACCGGCTCGCGGAGAGGGCCGAGCGGCAGGGTGCGGCGATTTCCCAGCCCGCCTTCCGCTTCCGCCAGGAGGAGGTCCGCGTCCCGGCGCAGGGAAAGGTGCTGGAACCCGTCGTCCAGAAGAAACGCGTCCACCTCGCGGCAACGAAGGCACTCCCTGCCGGCTTCCGCGCGGGACTCCCCCGCCAGCACGGGAACGCCGGGCAGCAGCATCGCGAGGAGGACCGGCTCGTCGCCGCCGGCTTCCGCCGTCACCGCCGGCCCGTCGCCGCGCGAAACCCACACGACCCCCCGGGTCCTGCGCCCGTATCCCCTCGAAAGGACGGCCACCTTCACCCCCAGCTCCGTGAGCCAGGACGCGAGGAACTGCACGTGCGGCGTCTTGCCGGAACCGCCGACGGACAGGTTCCCCACGCTGATCACGGGGCGGGGAAGGGATTCCGAACGAAAGACCCCCGCGCCGTACAGCGACCTTCTCCAGCCGGCGAACGGCCCGATCACCCGCTTTTCCTCCGCCGCAGCGAGAGCGCCCGTTCCACGATCTCCGCGTTCCTCTCCGTTGCGCCCCGGAAAGCGGCCAACAGTTCCCTCGCCCGCTTCCCCGTTTCGTATTCCGCGTACGGATTCTCCGCAAAACGGACAAGGAGAGATGCAAGCCCCTGGGCGTCCTTGACCTTGCAGAGTGCCCCGGCATCCGTGAAGATTTCATCGATCTCCCGGAAATTCTCCATGTGCGGCCCGACGACCGTGGGAACGCCATAGAGCGCCGGCTCCAGGATATTATGCCCTCCCTTGGGCACCAGGCTCCCGCCGACGAAGGCGATGTCCGCGGCGGCATATGCCGACGGCAGCTCCCCCACCGTGTCCAGCAGGATCACTTCGGGAAGAGTTTCTCCGGCCTCCCGCGCGATCCGGGTCCTGCGAACCGTCTCGAAGCCCTCGCGGCGGCACAGCTCCTCCACGGAATCGAACCGTTCCGGGTGGCGCGGTGCGAGCAGAAGCTTCATCGACCGGTCCACGGATCTCGCCTTGTCGAAGGCTCGCAGCACCGCCGCCTCTTCTCCTTCGTGGGTGGAGCCCGCGACGAGCCATCTCGTCCCTTCCTCCCGGTCTCCCTTCAGAAGGGCGTGCAGCGGCGACTGCCCGGCCGCGGGGGGGGCCACGTCGAACTTCATGTTCCCGGTCGCCGTGACCGCCGCCGGCGGGGCGCCGAGGGCCAGGAACCTGCGGGCATCCTCCTCCGTCTGCGTCGTGATCGAAGCCAGGCAGGCGAGCACCCGGGAAAACAGGAACCGGAACCGGGCGTACCCCCGGAACGATCGCTCCGAGATCCTTCCGTTGACGATCATCGCGGGGATCCCCCGCTTCGAACATTCCGCAAGAAAGTTGGGCCAGATCTCGGTTTCCAGGATCACGACGACGTCGGGGCGCAGGCGGTCGAGAAACTTCCCGGCGATGCCCGGTAGATCGAAGGGAAAGTAGAACCTCGCGTCGGTCTCCGCCGCCAGCGTCTTCTCCGCGGCGTCCCGTCCGGTGACCGTCACCGTGGAGAACAGGATCTCGACGCCGGGCAGGCGCCCGCGCAGCCTGCGGACCAGCGGCGCGGCGGACAAAGTCTCTCCGACCGACACAGCGTGGATCCATATCCTCTCCCTGCCGGAAGCGGGAGGAATGCGCTCCATCCGCAACCCTAAGCGGTCCGGGAAATTGATCCGCCGCCTCCGCGACAGCATCGCCCACGGAAACCAGGCGGGGGAAAGCGCCAGGAGGGCGGTTCCCAGCGCGAGATTGTAGAGGAGGTGCGCACCGCCTCGGGGGCGAAACGCCGTCATGGAGCCGTCATGCCGGCCCGGCTCCGGGCCCGGCGCCGGTCCTCCGCTCCTCGAACTGCTTCAGGTAGAACGAACGATACCGGGTTTCCGTGGAAAGGAGCTCCTCGTGGGTCCCGCTTTCCACGATCCGCCCCTCCTCCACGACGAGGATCCGGTCCGCGTTCCTGACCGTGGAGAGCCGGTGGGCGATGACGAAGGTGGTCCGGCCGGTCATGAGCGTGTCCAGCGCCTCCTGGACGACGGCCTCGGACTCCGAGTCGAGGGCCGACGTGGCCTCGTCCAGGATGAGGATCGGCGCGTCCTTGAGAAGCGCGCGCGCGATGGCCAGCCGCTGTCTTTCGCCGCCGGAGAGCATCAAGCCCTGCTCTCCGACCTCCGTGTCGTATCCATCGCGCATCCGGGAGATGAACCCGTGGGCGTTCGCCCGCCGCGCGGCCTCCTCGATCTTCGGCGCGGGAGCGTCCGGCATGCCGTAGGAGATGTTGGCGCGGACCGTGTCGTTGAAAAGGATCGTGTACTGGCTCACGATGCCGATCTGCGAGCGCAGCGACGAAAGCGAAACGTCCCGGAGGTCCGTGCCGTCGATCCGGATCGACCCGTTCTGCGGATCGTAGAAGCGCGGCAGGAGGTCGACGAGCGTCGTCTTCCCGGCGCCGCTCGAGCCCACGATCGCCACCATGGTGCCCGCGGGCACGCGAAGCGATATGTCCTTCAGGATGTAGTCGCCCTCCCCGTGGTAGCGGAAGTCGACATGGTCCAACTCGATATCGCGCGAGATCGGGGGAAGGGCGATGGCGTCCGGCTTCTCCTTCACCTCGGGAAGGGTGTCGAGCACCTCGAACACGCGAGTCGCCGCGGCGATCCCCTGCTGGATGACGTTGTTGACCCGGGACAGGCGCTTGACCGGCTCGTACAGCATGAAAAGCGCGGTCATGAAGGAAAAGAAGTTCCCCGGCGAGCTGTGTCCCTGCACCACGCTGTACCCGCCGTAGAAGATCACCGCCGCGGCGCCGATACCGGCGAACGTCTCCGACAGCGGGGAGGTCAGCGCCTGGACCTTGACGATCTTCATGTTCAGCCGGTAGAGGTCCGCGTTCTTCGCCGCGAAACGGTCCACCTCGTATCCTTCCGCCCCGAACGACTTGACCAGCTTCGCGCCGCTGATCGTCTCCTGGAGGTGCGAGGTGAGTCCTCCCGTGACTTCCTGCGTCTTGATGCTGGTCCGCCGGAGCTTCCGCCCGAAGCGGGCGATCGGCCAGAAGGCCAGCGGGAACGCCACCAGTGCGATGAGCGCCAGCCGCCAGTCCCGGTAGAATACGACGCAGATGAGGAAGATCCCGGTGAAGAAGTCCTTGATGAGCCCCGTGACGGCGTCGGTGATCGCGCCCTGCATCAGCCCCACGTCGTTCAACACGCGGGACATGAGGACGCCCGTCGGGTGCCGCGTGTAAAACGAGAGCGACAGCGACTGCAGGTGGCGGTACAGGTGTTCGCGGATGTCCCGGATCACCCTCTGCCCCACGCCGTTCATGAGATAGGCCTGCGAGAACTCCAAGACCGCCTTCATCAGGTAGACGCCGAGCACCATGAGGGGGATGAGCGAGAGCTTCGACACGTCTTTCTTGATGAAAATATCGTCGAGGGCCGGCTTGACGAGAAAGGCGATCGACCCGTGGAAGGCGGACACCCCCACCATGATCACCATTGCGATGAGTAGCCGCGGCATGTACGGCCGGACATATTCGAGCATCCGCCGGTAGATCGTCATCCCCATACGTCCCCCGCCGCCCGCGCCACCATTTCGACGACCGCTTCCGAAGGCCCGGGGCCCGCAAGCTTCTCCCGAAGGGCCCGGCAACGGCCCGCCAGGGCGTCCCTTTGCGTACCATCCGCCAGAAGGATGCGGATCTCCTCCGCGATCCGTTCGGGACGGCATTCCGCCTGGATCAGCTCGGGCAGAAACGGCCGCCCCTCGACGAGGTTCGGCAGCCCGATCGACGACACCTTCGCCAGCCGTTTCCCCACCTGGTAGGTGGCCGCCGACGTGCGGTAGACGATCACGACCGGGACGCCGAGGAGCGCAAGCTCGAGCGTCGCCGTGCCGGAAGCGGACACCGCGGCGGCCATCCCCCGGAACAGGAGGTGGCGCTCCCTCTCGACCACTACCGCCGGAAGCCCCTTCCCTCGCAGCCCGCTCTCCACGATCTCCCGGAAGCGGGGCGACGCCAGGGGGATCGCGAAATGGACGTCGGGAAATTCCCGCGCGATCCGCGCCGCGGCTTCCAGCAGAACGGGCAGATGCGCTTGAATCTCGCCGGGCCGGCTCCCCGGCAACAACCCGACCACCCGTTTCCCCTCGGGAATCCCGAACCGCCCGGGGTCCGGCGAAGCATCGAGCCAGGGCGCAAGCTCGTCCAGCAGCGGATGTCCGGCGAACCTCGCGTTCACCCCCTGCTCCTTGAGGATCGCCTCCTCGAACGGAAAGAGGACAACGACCCCGTCCGTGAAGGATGCGAGATCCCGGGCCCGCCCTCTTCTCCACGCCCACAGCTGCGGCGGGATGTAGTAGATCACCGGAACCTTCCTCTCATGCGCCTTCCTGCCGACCCGGAAGTTGAAATCGGGGAAATCCACGAGGAGCAGCGCCCCGATATCGGGTTGGGCGGCGCGCCGCACGGCCTGGCGCAGCGCGGAGACCACCGCGGGGAGGTGCCGGACCACCTCCGTGATCCCCACGACGGAAATCGTGTCGTAGTCCCGCAGGAGCCGGACCCCCTCCGCCTCCAGGCGCGAGCTCCCGATCCCCTCCATCGGGGCATGCGGGTAGCGGCGGCGGAACGCGCGCGCGACGCTTGCGGCATAGGTCTCCCCCGACGGCTCGCCGCAGACGATGAAAAGGGTCTTCGGTCCAGGGCCAGGGCTCAACGTCTCCTCATCTTCCGCAGGATGCGGAAGGCCATCTCCAGCGCGGCAAGTCCCTCCACGCCGGACACCCGCGGCGCGGTCCCGCCGGCGACGCAGTCCAGGAACGACCGGATCTCGTCCCGGAGGGAATCCCCCTTCTCCGTCTCCAGGAGCTCCCCCGCGATTTCCGGCAGCTCGTGCGTCCCGTGCGGGAAGGTCCTCCGGAAGATCTGGATCGAATGCTCGACGAAATCCATCGAAACGTAGGCGTCCTCCTGGAAGATCCGGATCTTCCGCTGCTTCTTCGCCGACACCCTGCTGGCCGTGATGTTGGCCACGCACCCGCTGGCGAACGTCAGCCGGGCGTTGGCGATGTCGATATTGGAGGAAACCACGGGGACCCCCACGGCGTGGATGCGCGTCACGGAAGAACGGACGAATGAAAGGATCAGGTCGATGTCGTGGATCATCAGGTCGAGCACCACATCGACGTCCGTCCCGCGCCCGCCGAAGGGCCCTAAGCGGTGGCACTCGATGAACCTGGGCTCCGTGAGAACGGAGGCCGCCTCCCGAACCGCGGGGTTGAACCGCTCCACGTGGCCGATCTGGAACACCAGGTTCCTCTCCGCCGCCTCCCGCACCAGCATTCGCGCCTGCCTCAAGTTCGCCGTGATCGGTTTTTCGAGGAGGACGTGCACGCCGGCCCGCATCGCGTCCATCGCCACGCGGTAATGGGCGGTCGTCGGAACCGCGATGGACACGGCGTCCGTTTCCGCGAGAAGACGCCTGTGATTTTCGAAAAAACCGGTCCCGTATTCATGAGCGACGGCCTTTCCGTGGGCCTCGTTCACGTCGCACACCCCCACGAACCGGATATCGGGGAACGAGGAGATCTTCTGGGCGTGCAGCCGGCCCAGGTACCCGACGCCGATCACTCCGACCCGGAGAGGTCCGCTCCCCTTCGCGCCGTCTTCTTGCATTACCGCAACACCCCCCGCTTGCTCGCCCGGATGAACTCGAGGAGACGCTTCACCTCGGGAAGGAGCTCCACCTCCGCTTCCACCTTCGCAACCGCTTCCCCCATCGGGGCCCCGGACCGGAAGAGGATCCGGTATGCCTTTTTCAGCGCCGCGATGGCCTCCTCCGAAAACCCGTTCCGCTTGAGCCCGATAAGGTTCAGCCCGTAGAGCGACGGCCCCTTCTGCGGCCGCGCCACGACGGCGGTCACGTAGGGCGGTACGTCCTGCGGGACCCCGGAAAGCGCGCCGACCATCGCATACTCGCCGATGCGGACGAACTGGTGCACTCCCACCAGTCCCCCGATGATGGCGGAGTCCCCCACCTCCACGTGCCCCGCCAGCGTCGCCGCGTTCGCGATCACCACGCGGTTCCCCACCTTGCAGTCGTGCGCCAGGTGGCTGTACGCCATGAGCAGCGTTCCGTTCCCCACGCGGGTCACCCCGGCACCCTGCGCCGTCCCCCGGTTCACGGTCACGTATTCCCGGATCGTGTTCCCGTCCCCGATCTCCACCCGGGTGTCCTCCCCCTTGAACTTGAGGTCCTGCGGCGGAGCGCCGATCGAGGCGAACGAGGAGACGCGGTTCTCCTTCCCCATCCGCACGTGCGAGGCGATCACCGCGTGGGACTCGATCCGGCACCGGTCGCCGATTGAGACCTTCGGGCCGATCACGGCGTAGGGCCCGACCTCCACCCCTTCGCCGAGCCGCGCATCCGGATCTATGATGGCGGTGGGATGGATCATTTCCCGGCTCCTTCCTGGGGCTTTTGGCGAACGCATCCCGGATCAAGGCGGTCAGGTCGGCCTCCGCAACGAGCGCGTCGGCTACCCGCGCCTCTCCGTGCATCTTCCACACCGGCCCCTTGTGGGCCGTGATCGTAACTTTCAGCAGGAGCTGGTCGCCGGGGAGCACCGGGCGGCGGAACCGGCAGTTGTCGATCCCCGCGAAGTAGGTCAATTTTTTCTCCCCCCCCAGCGTCTTCAGGGCGCCGATCCCCCCCGTCTGCGCCAGCGCCTCAACGATCAGGACTCCGGGCATGATGGGATGCCCGGGGAAGTGGCCGGCGAAAAACGGCTCGTTGATCGTGACGTTCTTGAGCCCCACGATGGTCTTTCCCGGCTCCCACTCGACGATCCGGTCCACCAGAAGGAACGGGTAGCGATGCGGAAGGAGGTCCATGATCTCCTGGATCGTGATCATCTCATTCCTCCCCTTTCGGATTTTTTCCTTCTTCCAGCTTCTTCACCCTTCGGAACAACTCCGGAAGGCTCGGCAGCAGGGCCGACAACCGCAGCCACAAGGGATGCGGGATGGCGGGGGTGCCGGACCAGACCCTGGCCTCCGACGACTTCAGCGTGCCGGCGACGCCCGTCCTGGCT
>Ga0214473_10001238_pt1 | contig 34312 bp, 52 predicted proteins | sample RVTome_7_FD_203509 | JGI IMG/M metagenome (GOLD analysis project Ga0214473, IMG submission 203509) | Soil microbial communities from uranium-contaminated site in the Upper Colorado River Basin, Wyoming, United States - RVT98D197 | ecosystem: Environmental > Terrestrial > Soil > Contaminated >... | reverse complement strand
CGAGATTGAGTAACCGATGTCCTTCACGTCCTTCGCAGCGAACTTGAGGCCAGGTCCCTTGCTCGCTGTGATGGAAGCGATCTTGTCGGTCAGCTCCTTGACCTTGGTCGGATCCTTGGTCTTGGTCATCTCAACCATGATCTTTTGAATCTCGGTTTGGTCCTCTGAGGTTAGCACCTCAGAGGCATCAACACGTCCACGCCCGATGCGGCTGTACTTGAACTCGGGGTGGTCGAGGAGAAGCTTGTTCTCGTCGTCGGACGAGAGCAATCGTAAGAGGTCCAGAGCGGTGAAGGCATCGTCCTTCGGTACCTTGTTCGGGTCGAAGCCTTTTGTGAGTCGCTTGGTTTCGTCGAAGGCTGCTGCCTTCGCTGCATCCATGAACTCGCTGTACTTCTGTTTGCCGAAACAACCACCAAAGAGATCGATGTAAGCCACATCTCCCGTGAGTTTCAGGAACGGAAATACTACGTCTGGGACCATACGGACGCTGAAGAGGGAGATAGCTGCATAGGCAGCCCCAACTTCGTATGCGTCTGCTTTCGTACCCACTAAGGTAGGGGACAGGTAGTAGATGGTGGCTGTGTCTTCCGGAACGTGAATGGCTCCACCTTCGACGGCGTAGGTGGTCAACTCACCATTCGACATCGACCAGGCGAACCCACGGATTGGATCTCCCTGGATCTTGACCTCGATGCGAGGGGCACCCGAGACCTTCCTCTGCATGACCGCCTCGAACGTCGGGGCATACTTGTCGAAGTCCTCGGCGAAAATGAGCTGGCCGCCAGCCTTCTCGGCCATCGCCGTGAGAAGTGGTCGGTCAGCGTAGTAGCCGTACTCGACGAAGGTGGCCGAGGCTAAGCCTCCGGCCGCCTTCTCGACGGCCTTGAGGATGTCCGCTCGGTTCCACTGATTGTCACAACCGTCGGACATGAAAAATAGTGAGAAGACCGAACCCTTGGTCTTCTTGCCCACTCGGTCGATCAGCTTGGAGACCTCCTCCAGGGGCTCCTTGAACCCGGTAAGGCCGATGGCCTTGATCCACCTGTCGATGGCAGCGTTGACCTCCTTGAGATCCGCTAAGGTGGCGACAGGTTCAGCTTCGAGAAGCGTCCCGAACTCTCCTCGACCGGAGAACCAAACGAGGCTGATCGTGTCCTTCTCCTTGAGGAGCTTAGGTAATCGCTTCTTGAGCTGCTCCCGGATCTTGGGTAACTCCCCGTACATGGACCCCGAGCAGTCCAAAACTGCCACATAATTGACAGGTGACGACATGGTGACGGCTATTGGCTTGTGACCAGCCGACGTGTGAATGAGGTAAAGGTTGTCGGCTACTTTGTATGAAGAGGTCATGTGATTCTCCGCTTGTCTGTTGCTACCTGTCTAGCTTCAAATGTTCGAATCCTGTGGCAGTTCGAGCAGCGAACGACGCACTTTGCAATTTCAGCCTCCAGGGCAGCCTGACTACGAGATACCTTGGACACTTCAAATAACTTCGTCCCATCTACGTGGTCGAAGTCTAGAGCCGCCGGGTGCTTGTTGTACCCACAGTCAACGCAACCCCGACGTAACTTCTCCGCTTGCACCCAAGCTCTACGCTTGAAGGTTAGACGGCGGCTGGCTGCTTTGAGGGAAGTCTGGCCTTTTTCAGATAATGCCGACGTGCTTTCCCTTTGGGCGAGTGGTTAGCCTTTTTGAGAGCAAGCCTACCCTTCTCGGACTGGTTGTATCGCCGAGAAGCTTCCCGTTGTTGCTCGGTTCGGGGCATGGAGGACTCCTTCCGGAGCCCCCTACACCGTTCAGATCAATGTTTGCTCGGAAGATAGACCTTCCGGGATGTACCATCTCCAAGCTGTTGGGTCGTCACGAGCTTCCTTTTGAGGAGCTTGCCGAGTATTTGGCGAGCGTTGTCTTCGTTGGTCCCCAGGGTTTTGGCCATGGACGTTGATGTGACCGGCCGCTTGGCCTTCTTGATTTTGTTCAGAGCCTTGCCAAGTTGCTTCGGCAATTCTGTCGGAGCGGCTCGGGTCTTGGCGGGTTGAACTCGTTTGGATTTGCGATTCGGGAGTTGCTTTGGTTCCTCTCCCAAGGCATGGGCGATTTCTGCCAAAGTTGTCGCCCGGATGGACGCAATCACTTCCTCGATGAAACGATCTGCTGCCTGCTGGAGGCTTTGTCGAATAGGGGTCATGCCAGATTTAGTACACCGACACCTAGTCTTCTTCTGCCTCCTCTTTGAGCTTCTCTCTCCAAATCGGGATCATTCCTCCTCGTCCTACCTGCCGAAGCTGCTCTTCAGTGCTTGCGCCAAGGATGCCATCTTGGGCAAGACCCTGTTCTTTCTGGAAGATTTCAATTTCCTCCTTGGCCTTGAGCTTCGGTTTCGGAGGGTCCAGGATGTCATTGGTCTCGCTGAGCAAATCCCAGGACTTGCTCTTGGCGACTTTGACCCATTCCTCCAGCTTCGGAAGGGCCTTTCTTAAACACTCCGAGCTTGAACACAGAGGAACAACTCTCTTGGCCGCTTTGAAGGCGTAAACCGCTTCGTGGCCACAATCGCACCAGAGCGTGACCTTGCGAGGATCCTGCTGGATCTGGGTAATCTCGATGGAAACAGGCTCGGCCCCAATTTCGTCTTCGTTGACAGAAGTGCCTCCTTCGAGGATCCTGTCATAGACAGTCTCGGCCATCTTTCGGAAACCTACACCGGATCGTTCGGGTCGTCTACGAGCCGCTCATAAACGCTCTTACGTTCGATCTTTCTCCACCTGTGAAATTGAACGTAGGGCAAGAGATAGTTCCGACCAGCCTTGTCCTCGACCACGGCTGCTGTCTCATCCAGGGTTTTCACATAGACAGTATTGTTTTGGGAATCCACCCACTCTTCGCCGACAATACAGGGGGGAGTTGGCGGCTTTTCCTGGTAGTTAGCTAGGAATTCATCTAGAATCAGGACATCTGGCGCACCCTCTGTTCGGAACTTGACGAAGACCTCTTTGATGCGCTCATCCCTGGCGTTACGAGAGCCTATCTCGACGATATGGGCTTGCTCGAACGTCTGTCTATGCCACCAGGCGGCCCCCACGGAGAGATCCTTGGGCTGCGGTCTGGCGATTGACCCGACGTTCGTGTATGGCTTTTCATTGGAAGGTTCAGGAGCCTCTTCGAGATTGGCCGCCGTGAACGTGTCCATTCTGTCCGGCTGACCGCCGAGACGTTGGACCCCTCGTTGAGCTTCCCGAGGTTGGTAGCCAATGACATACACTGCCTGAGGACCGCGAGGGACCTCGGCGACTGCTATGGGCACCCCAGCCAAATGAGGGGGTTCCCCTAGAGCACCAACCGCTCGTCGAACCATCTCCAGTGCAGTCGTCCCGATCCGAATCCGAGCTACGAACCCTCGATCTTCCAGTATGCTAGCAACATCTCTAATGTGCTCAGCCAAGAGGACGCATTCTTCAGGAGTATCCTCGGATGGGTAAATTAGAACCCAGTCACGTCGGCATCGTCCGCAGGAATGGATCTCGAAGGTGGTCTCCTCGTCTTGATTGACACCCGAGCCAGGAAAACGAGAAGGAGCATCGCAAGCTGGACATCGGCCAGTGACCAAGTTGTCTTCGGAGGGTCCGATGATCCTAGTCTCCCGGTTGGGGACGAGATGCGCCCAGCAGACTGGGAAGAACTGGTTGTCTATTGCCTGGCTGAACCAAGCGGGGTTTGCACAAGGGATCACTGAACACTGCTCTGGTTCACTAGCTTCTCGGGAAAAATGCCAAGTGAGCAGAAAGGACCGCAGAGGGACGAGCAGTCGTCGGGCTGTCCGACTATAAAGGATGACGGTTCCGTCTCGTGCATCGACAACGACGGCTAGTCCTCCTTCGCCTGAAGTAGTTAGGGAAGGTTGATTCGGGAGATGCCAGACTTCTCCAGGAAGTGGGTGATCAGCCGGCATTGGTTCGCTGGAAGCGTACGAGCTTATTATCGACTTCGAAGACAGCAGTGATGAGTCCCCATCCTGTTCGTGGTCCGCTCTTAATCACTCCGACAAGGCCATTCAGGACACCGAGAAAACCAATCCCATAGCCGTTCTCATCCTGATTCACTTGTACTGTTGGGTGTTGGGCAAGCATTTCGTCGCAAGGAACTCTGAACTCGACGAGAGCCTCAATGGCTTCCCGGTTCGCGTCGAGCAGCTCATTCAGAACCAGGATGAATTGGTCTGCCATGGCCTCGCGGTCTTTTGGGTAGTCCAGGTTCTTCACAGTCATTGGTTCACTCATCGGAAGTGTGTCTCGATTCGGATGGCTGGTTTGGCTTTCGACGCCTTTGTCACCATGTCTCGGGTGCCTTTGCCCAGGTCCGGGTCTTCATGGAAGGCTAGCACAAGGTCGATATACACCCCGGCTGGGTCCGGGTGTTCCTCTTTGAGCATCTGCGAATTTCGAATTGAGCCAGCAGCTTTTTGATGTTGATCCCAATCAGCCGGGTAAGCTCTGACGATGAATCCAAGCCGCTCGCCGACGTAACCTGCGATGTTGTCCACACCACGAGCTGCTCCATGGACAATGATCGTCCCGGGAGGCAACTTGCGTAATTCCCTCTCGATGGGTGCCTGAGCTACCCACCTCCTAGAGCCGCAAACGAGGACTTTCATTTTGGAAGCACCGATTCGAGATGTCTGCGAAATTCCGTCACGATCTCATCTACCGAGATTTCTTTGGCCTGGATAGCCTCTTCGATGGCACCACGGGGAAGATCCTCATCTTCTTTCCGGTCGTAGTACAAGAAATTGCTAACCAAGTCCTCGACGACTATGAAGATGAGTTCGCGTCGGGTTTTCTCGGGCATGGTCTTTGTTACACCGGTTTGGTGTATGTGTTAGGTGGGTGAAACTTGTCTTCAAAAGCCTCGCAACAAACACAGCGCCGAGTGCGGAGAAATTTGGTTCGTGCTGAGCAAGAAGCTAAAGGGCTGATCAACAAACTGCAAACTGAAGTTGAAGCTCTGACTCCAGCGGACAAGCTACGATTTGCGGCAGACTTGCTCGACCACGGGAAACCGACCAAAGCGTCTCGTATCGCTAAACTAGCATGTAAAGAACTTGACGTAGCTATTGCGGTTGGCAGACTCCGCGATTGGGTTGATCAACAATGATCACCTACGTTCGAGGGGATGCAACGAATCCGCTGGGACCCGGACCCAAGTGCATTGCTCACATCGTGAACGACATCGGAAAGTTCGGGAAAGGGTTTGTCTTAGCGCTTGCCAGGAAGTGGCCAATCACCCGAGAGGATTATCTTGCGTGGTACCAGCGTGAGGATTTCGGATTAGGTAAAGTCCTCTACCTCCAAGTTCGTAAGGATATCTGGGTTGCTCACATGGTGGCCCAACACGGGATCAAGACTGGCAGCAAGGGTCCGCCTATTCGGTATTCCGCGTTGGAGGAGTGTCTTGAGGATGTGGGACGGAGGGCTAGACTTGAGAGCTGGTCTGTTCACGGCCCTAGGTTCGGTACCGGGCTCGCGGGGGGAACCTGGCCGAAGATAGAACCCATCGTTGAGTGTACTCTTCACGGGTTAGCTGTCACAATCTATGATTTGTGTTGATCTCGCCGTACAATACCCACCTTCGTTCAATGTTGCCCCTAGGGTTCCCCCACAGTGACGCACAAGTGTTCTTGCAAACGATTCCCGCGCGGTTCGTTCTTGCTATTCCTGTATGGTTCGTTGCTGGTGAGTTGCACCTCTCATGAACCCAAACCAGTCCCCAAAGTCATGGCACCTTTGCCAATCCCATCTGCGAGTGCTCCTCCCGTTGTCGAGCCGCCTCGGCCACAGAACGTACTCGGGGAATTCCAAACGCTCTACGATTTCAAAGGTGTGAAGTACGAAGGGCGGGCCAAGAACATTCAGCATGTCGTAAACAAGATCAGCGGTAAAGAGCTAGACCCGGGAGAGGCATTCAGCTTTAATCAGATCGTGGGACCGAGGACTGTGAAAAATGGCTTCTTCACGGCGAAAGAGATTTACTTTGGGGAGATGGTGGACGGGATAGGAGGGGGAACTTGTCAAGTCAGCTCGACGTTGTTTACTGCGGTCCTCTATGCAGACTTGGAGATCACTGAGAGAAGGAATCACTCTCGACCGCTCAAGTACATCGGAAGAGGTTTGGATGCGACGGTGGCTTTTGCTGACGAAGCAGTTTGCAAGAAAGACCCTGGCAACTGTCCCGACTTCAAGTTCAAGAACCCGAACCCATTCCCCGTGAAGGTCTCAGCCGAGATTGGTTCAGAGGGAGAGAAGCGAAAGGTGACTCTTCGGATTCTAGGTGAGGGGACTCGACCTAGCATCAAAGTTTTCTGGACGGCGTATCAGACCAGTCCTTTCGAAAAGCGAATGCGGAAAACTGGGAAATTCCTCGGCGAGTACAAGAAGAGAGTCCAAACAGGATCAGATGGGATCCAAGGCTCGCTCGTGATCCAAGGTGGGAGAAACCCAAGACGTATCTTGAGCAAGTATGATCCTGTGGATGAAATTTGGGAGGTTGGTTTGGATTTCAATTCTGACGTTGGACCCCCTTGGGAAAGACCTCAATGAAGTGCATGTGTGGCTGTGGAAAGATCCTAGGGCCTAGTAGCAAGAACGGATATGCAAAGGGCCATTCTCCGGAAACGAGAAGGCGGCTACGTTCTGCACACACAACTCCTGAGAGAAGAGCTGCCACCAGCATTACGGTTAAAAAATCGTGGGAAGACCCAGAAATAAAAGCCCGTAGATTGGCAGGTATACATGCAGCTTTGGCTAGACCCGAAGTGATGGCTGGGAGGAGTAGAGTTCAGAAGGAACGTTGGAAGAAACCAGGATCTAGAGAACGTATGAGCGTGCTCATGAAAGAGGTTATGAGCCGGCCAGATGTTGTAAGTCGTGTGAAGGAAGCTCAGAATCGACCAGATGTACGGAAACGTCGAAGTGAGAGTATGAAAAGAGCGATGGGTAAGCCTGAGGTGAAAGCCAAACTTCGAGAGAACATAGGACGCCCTGAAGTTAGGTCCAAACTCAATGAAGGTATCCGATTAGTAAGCAGAGATCCCACCATAAGAGCTAAACACAGTGCAGCCTACCGATCACAAAGGGGACGACCTTCAAAGACCGAACTGACTCTTTGGGAAGCTTTGGATCCCGACAAATATAAATATGCTGGAACTGGCAAATGGCAACACGGTCAACCGATCTCGTCCGACATTGTCTGCCCAGACCTGCGTTGGATCATTCTTGTTCACGGTTGTTTCTGGCATGCTTGTCCCGAGCACGGACACCCTAAGTATCATCAAAATCGACCGGAGAGGGACAACCAGAAGCTCCAACATGCTCGATCTAAGGGGTGGCGAGTTACTGTTGTGTGGGAACATGAGATCCGAAAGGATCTTTCAGGCGTCATCCGAAAAATTCAGAGGCTAGAGGCCAGGTTTAGGACACAGAGCCTTGACACCCAGAACCCAAATGCGTAGGATGCGGCCCATGACTCGCGATACCCGTCATTAGGGCTCACTACGCAGGGCACGGTCCCCTCCAGTTTCCTTCGGCTCCCAAACCCGAAGACAAAACTGTAACTGGAGGAAATGACTGTGAAAAAGTATAGCTCTGCAATCAAGATTCTGCGTGCGAAGTTCAAAGCCCATGCTGCCGATGGGGCTGCCTGTCGGGCATCCATCGCCAAGCTGAAGTGGAAGGACACGCCCGAGGCCCAGGATGCCCTCAGGGCGGTCCGTGCGGCACGGAAGGCCGGAGGTCATAAGACCCTCGGAAAACGCTCCCTGAAGCCCCACAAGCGGCCGGAGACGGGTTCCGAAAGGTACTCCCTCTGGAACAACAAGCGGCAGGTTGGTTCCGAGGCTCGACACTGCCTCCTGGCCATTGGCCTACTCAAAGGGCGATCCTATCTCTCCATGGAGCCCAAGTGCTTCGATGACCACCAGCCCTCGTGTGGGTACATCCTGGACCTCATCCACGAAGCTCTGGGTAACGATGAGGCTCTCAAAGCCGAGTGGACCCAGGAGAAGCTCATTGACCTGGTCTTCATGGCCCCGAAGCGGGAGGCAGCGTGATGTCCGAGGAGGAGTTTGTCTTCGAGGGGATGACTCCGGAACTTCGAAGTTATCTCGACCACGCGAAGACGTACCAGGAAAGAAACCAGAACGGCGAATATCAGGAGTGGAAGTCGGAGAGCGAGATGCTGGAGAAACTCTTGCCTGAGGGACTCAGGAGCTTGTACGACCGCAAGAAGAAGGAGTGGATGTGTCGGGATGCCACCGCAACAGGTGAGCCCGTGGTCCACAAGAGCGACTCCGGTAAGTACGAGCTTCACATCACTCGGCATAGCACTGGCGAGAACTCCTGGAACTACTCCAAGGCCAAAGTCTATCGTGACGGGACGCTCGTCACGGAGGTCTGTCGAAACTATGGGGCCTTTCCGTTCTTGTTCGTCGAGGGACATCCCAATGGCAGTGACTTCCTGGTCTGTGGTGAGGACTATCAAGGCCAGGTCGTCGTCGAGTTGAACACAGGTCGGCTTCGGGGACTCCTGCCCGAAGAGGCCAAGCAAGGCCATGGTTTCTGCTGGGCTGAGTATCGCTTCGACGCAAAGAGTCAGGTCGTCGTTGTGGATGGCTGCTTCTGGGCTTGTCCTTACGAGTTCAGGTTCTTCGATTTCTCGGACCCCATGGAGAAGGGTTGGCCTCGAATCGAGATGGAGGATTCCTACGCCGATGCGGATAAGGAGTGGCCCGAGATCGATGGGGACATCTTCAAGTGTTTTGAGTCAACTGCCAATGAGGAGGACGATGACGGTGATGATGACGACGAGGATAAGCCCGAGAAGGAACCTTCGAGTTTCAAGACCATCAAGACGTTTAAGCGAGAGGGGCTCAAGCTCATCCTCGTGAACGAGTGGGTGAGCGAGGCCGAACAGGAATACCGCAAAGAACAGAAGGAAGCCAACGAGAAGCACGAAGCTTGGAAGGCGGACTTCCGGGATAATAATCCTCTCTATCTCGCTTTCAAGGTTCGTCTGAAGAGCGACACGTGGCTCAATCCCGAAGAGTACGAGTCCTATGGAGTCACCCATGACAACTGGTGTCCAGACTTCAAGGAGCACGAGACTCGGTGGTGCAAGCGGATCCACGGAAGACATGGACACAGCAAAGGCTGGACTATCGACCTCGACTGGGCTGTCAAGACAGGTCCCGTGAAGATCACGCTCTTCAAGGATGGGAAGTCTCACTCGACCAAGTTCTTCCCTCACTCAGTAGAAGGGATGAACGAGGCGTTCGACTACGCCAAGGCTCTTTTGGGAGCTACACCATGACACAGTGTGGGTATAGTCATTTTCCGGACCCTTGGGAAGATGACCCTGATGACAAGGCTTGGAGTTGTCAGGAGGAGGCCAAGTTCACCTGTTGTGACTACGGCGGGAGGGTCTGTGAAAAGCATAAGTGCCGATGCTCAAGACCACTTCCGCCTTCGGGTCGTCCCGAGGATACTCTTGGACAAAAATCTTGGCTTTGTTGGTGCGGCAAGCCATCTCGATTGAAAAATCGACACTCATGGTGTGCTACCGAAGGCTGTGAGCCGTTATCCGACGAACGAGTTGCTGAACTTGCTGCTTTTGAGCGTGACCTTCTCAAAAAGGATCTCCTGTGAAGCTCTACCTAGTCACGAGAGCCGACTTACCTCTGGGGCAGCAGGCTGTCCAGGCAGCCCACGCTCTTCAGGAGTACAATTTCCAGCATCCAGAATTGGCCAAGGAATGGCACGAGAAGTCGAACACCTTGGCGTTTCTTTCCGTTCCTGATGAGAGGGCTCTCGGTGTACTTCTACGAAAGGCTCGGGATCGGCTTGTGTCTGTCTCGGCCTTCCGGGAGCCGGATCGGCAGAACGAGCTGACCGCTTTGGCCCTTGGATACGAAGGTCGTCGGTTGGTCAGGAACCTTCCGCTGGCACTCCAGGAGACACCATGCAGTGCATCGGCCTCTTCGGCACTTGTGACAACAATCGCTGGCGGGACTCCTTCATGAAGGAGTACGATTCCAGGAGGATCACCTACTTCAACCCGATGGTAGAAGATTGGCATCCGGGCTTGGTCCCGCTCGAAGCCCAGCATCTCGCAGAGGACGCAATCATCCTCTTCCCTGTTCTCGGTTGGTCCTATGCTGAGGGTTCGCTTTCTGAGTTAGGGTTCGGCCCACTCCGGGCGTTGAGACAGAACACGAACCGGAGCTTCATCTTCCTGGTCGAGACAACCCTCCATGAGAGGCTGACGGATCCGGATCGCTGCAAGGCATCCCTTCGAAGCCGGAAGTTGGTTCTCGGGCATCTGACTGAGGTGGCTGCCCCGAATATCTACGTGGTCAGTTCTCTGGATCAGATGCTCCAGACCAGCATCGAGCTGTGGACCATTCACACGAGGATGGACGAACTTCGGAAACAACTTGCTCCTGTAGCCTAGTGGTCGAAGGCAGAGGATTCTAGATCCTCGACGACTCTCACGAGCCGACACCGTGGGTTCGAATCCTACCAGGGGCACCATTTTGTGGTATGTAGTGTGGAGCTTTGCCAAACCCAATCACGCTCGCAGAACTAGCTGACTTAGATCAGGGTTTGATCCTCATCACAGGATCTCGACGTTCCGGCAAGACAGTGGCGTGTGGGGCTATCCTACAACGCTGGGAGGAGATGGGTGCCATTTACAGGTACTTTGGACACCTTCCGACGCTAGGACCCCGAAGAAGATATGGGGGTCAACCTTCTGACGAAACGTGGTCCAGGCGATGCCGAGGCTATCAACGTATCTTGGTGGATGAGCCGGATTGGCACGTGAGACCAGAGGGCATTCTTGTTTCTGGTAGTGGTGTCCTGGTGCTTGCCACCTCGGATGTGATGACCTGGATGACAGAACAAGCCTCTTGGATAGCCCGAGTGGCAAACCCACTCTTGGAGCCAACGCTTCCCAGCCTCATTATTGAGCAAGGGCAATACAGACCGCCGTCTCCACCTCACACTTCACCTACGCTTTGGGAGCGGCTTCTTGGTGTAAGCTTAGAGGTCTGAGGACGAAGCTCAAAGGTGAGCGACAGGATTCTAAATCCCGTGGTCGCGGGTTCGAATCCCGTCGTCCTCACCACTAGCAGACGACCTCACCACCCGGAAGCCTAGGTCATACTCCGGTGGGTTTGATCATCTACTCTTCGACGCCGAGCACGTCGTCCTGGCTGATGACCCGAAGCTTCTCGCCATCCAGCTCGACCTCGGTTCCAGCGTACTGGCCGTAGATGACCACGTTGCCGGGCTTCACGTCCATAGGGACGACCTCACCAGAAGGCAACACTCTTCCAGTACCCACGGCTAGGACTTCACCTGTCGTAGGCTTCTCCTTGGCGTTGCCGGGGATGATGATGCCTCCCTTAGAGACCTCCTCGGGCTTGGCGGGACGGAGCAGGATTTTGTCTTGGAGGGGTCGAAGCTTCATGTCCCGCCTATACACCGATTGCATCGTTGTAGCCCTGTTCGATCATCCTACGCAATCCCGCAGGAGAGAAATCGAGAGAGTTGTCGGTCAAAGAGTTCTTGGGTCTGACTAGAGTGACATCAATGTGCCTCTTCCCGGAAGCAGCCGCATTCACCTTCACCAACCGGTTCACGTAGTCCACCAGCTTGAGGTCGTTCTCAATGACCTCATCGGACATGATGTCTAGAGCCCGAGCTGCAACCTTGAGGGCATTCGGCTTCTTCGGAAACTTGTGGTCTACGCCCGGCGATGAGCACAGAACCACATCTACAGTATCCGCTCCTAACTTGATGGCTGCGGATAGGGGCGTGACATCTCTGACTCCACCGTCCGTCCATAGCTCGCCATCTATCTCGATGGGTGAGAGCATCGCAGGGAAACTACTCGATGCCAGGATGGCGTCATGAAGCTTCGGATGATCTTCTCCGAACAGCACGTATCGTCCATTTGTCAGCGAGGCCGCACCCACCCGCAATTTCTTACCACTTGAACGAACCTTTTCGAGATTCAACTTCTCACGCACCAAGCGTTGAAGCGGGGCACTGTTGTAGACGCTAGACTTCCACAGAGCTGCAACTTCCCAACCAAACCATTTCTTGTAGATGGCGGCTGTATCAATCCCAGCCCACAGTGCAGTCAGTTCAATGCTGGCCAGCTTCTCCTGACCGATTGGGTACTGGGCAAGAAATGACCCATTCAAAGCACCCACACTGACTCCACAGATGATGTCATACTTGCGTTGCTCTTCGCCTAACCAACGCCGAAGGACACCCACCTGATAGGCCCCCTTGGCGCCTCCACCCGATAAGACGAGCCCTTTCACGTGATCTCCTTTCGGAAACACAACAACCAGCCTGCTGCCGTTCCTGCTCCAGCCGTGTTTTTACGAATCGTTAAACGGGTCTTCCAACTTGGGTGAATCCATTCGGTCTTGTAAACATCCACATCGAACAAGCCAATGGTGTTCCCCATTGAGATCGAGCGAACCAGGTAGACAATCACCTCGACATTGAGCAGATGTCTAGCTGCCTTACCAGGATGAACGGCTGGGGTGATCTCGCCCGTGTCATAGTCTACATCCCAGTATCCTTGGCCACTTGCATCCACTGGCACAGCTTGAGCAAGATCAATGGTGTGTGATCCATCACCTGCCGCTGGTACGTAAATTGAGAAGCCTTGCCCAGTCGGCACCTCGTTGGCATTGCCTACTCCAGGCGTCGCTGTGGCTACTGTCGCAGGCATTCTGACCGCTAAGTCGAACTCGTCATCATGACCCCAGTTCTCTACTGGATCCCAGTTGACCTGCCCATCGTGAACCTCTACAGGTTCAATCCAGTTCCATTCAGTCGTCTTCTCGCCCGGGATTTCATTAGCCGCGAAGTCTACTCGGAACTGCGGACCCGTCCCCCTTCCGCTTGCCGGAGGGGTCGGATTTGGATCGTCACCACGGCCACAGAGCCACGTCTGAAATCCCTCGGTTGACGGATTGATCACCACGATGGCTTTCCCATCGTTGGCTCGCGGATCTAAATGCCCAACTGTCATAGCTTCACACCCTGAAAATGGGCCTCGGCAAAGTCCAACGACGTGAGATTGTCACGCACGGTTACTCGAAGATAGTCCGGTGTTGCGAATGTACCCGCCCGTGATAACCGGAGGCTCTTGGGCAGATGAATCTTCACACGCATGAAGTTGGTCGTCCCAGTGACGATGTTGAATTCGGAACAGATCTCGATCAAATCCCTTGTGCGCTTCATATTCTGCCAGGTTGGAATTTCCAAATCATACGCTTTAGTGCTCAATAGCAGACCGTTCGCTAGTGTACCTATCCCAGTCAAGATGAATTTGTTGCCGAATTGGAAAGCGGTCGTATCCTCGAACAGGAAAGACAGAGCTGTTATTTCGATGTCGTAGTTGTTCGGCGGATTGTACTCGAACACAACCGGAGTCACACTACCATCCACTGCCAGATTTGCACCACCACCAGACTTCTTGATCGCGTCTGCAATGATCAGGGACGGGATGTCGTCAATGGATCGGTTGGCGTAGGGCTTGAAGTTGGTTTCGAAGTCCGTTTTGTCAGAGTCATTTTGAGCCTGAGAGTAGCCACCGGTTACGACGGGATCTGGGACCGCTCCTTTCCAGATAGTGCAGGTGCAAACCTCGGGGAAGTCATACCCAAAGATCAGGTAGATTTGGAGGTCTTCTTCGTACTGAACCTTGAGTGTCTTTCCGGAAATGAGCGACTTGAACCACGTCCAAGTTCCTGATCGTTGCGGTGTGCCACTGAAGTTGATCATACTCAGCCCTAAACTTCGAAGAAGTCAAACGTCGCATTCAGGTCGGCATTGTTCACGGCGGGGATCCCATACGCAGTGACTCTAGCTGGTCCTATCACATGAATCGCAATACCTAGAACACGCACCACCGAACCTGAGACTAAGAGGAGATCTCCGATCACTTCCTCTGGTGATGTGGCCACGGTGGGGTTCTTGGCCTTCATAACGAATGTTGCGTTGGTTCCAGAACCACCAGAAGAAGCTGACACAACGAGCGTTGTGAAGTCCGCTGCCTTGCCTACAGCGACGTAATGGTGTGCCCAAAATGTGCGAACGTCTCCAACACCAGCTACAAGGGTTCCAATACCAATGGTTCCGATAGTTCCACCTCCACCAGTGCTATTCACGTAGAGCGTAATCGTCCCTGCATTGACGCTACCAGACCCGACCGAAACAACATCTAGGCGATCAATGAAACAGATGTTAGACGCTACAGTGGCAACTGCGGTAGTACCATTGAGTGTAACAGTCTCGGTGTATGGACCATTCAGACTAGCATCAAAATATGTGATCCGAACTTGCCGAGCCCCTGTACCAGCCGCCGTATCGTTTGCACTTGAGGATGCCAGTGATCTCTGAGCGTTGGTTGTCGGCTCGTTATACGTCGTCGCTCGAATCACATTGAGCGTTCCGGCAGTACCTCCACCCAGAGTCACGTGTCCAGTTGCCAGTCCTGTGACGGCCGAAGCCGGAACGAGCGTCACAGTCAATGGAGTCTGATTCGATGCTAGGGCGACCGGAACAGAAGCCGCCATCGCTTTTTGTCCAACCGTAGGAGCGGTAGAACCGAACCAGGCTCCTACGTTTTCATCTAGCCGACCTCCTACAAGAGCAGCGGGAAGTTGTCCTATCTTGATCGGTGCATTGACTTTGTATGTCGCCTCGAATTCGGTAGCCTCAGTCTTATTGATGCTGAATGCTCGGTAGACACTCCCATCGACCGCAACGATGTTGTACGCTTGTCCTTCGTCCACCCAGGTGTAGAACAAGGTTGCGTAGGTGCCGTCAAGCCACTTCTTGAACTCGGCCCAGCCATCGTTGGTGTAATCAACGACTACTCCGTTGATTCTGATGACGGCCATTACTCCACCTCCTGCACGAGCTGGAGCAGGACATCGAATCGCCGCGTCTTGGACACCACACCTCCAGCGAACTCAAGACCTAGTGTGGTACTAGAGGGGAAAGTCGTAGCACCTGGGGCATAGAGCGTTTCGAGTGCTGTCACACCCCCGTCTTCATGGTAACCGAGTTGCAAGAGACCGAGCACCTTGATCGCACCTGCTGCCAGAAGTGGGGATGCCGACATGCTCTGGATCGATCGCACACCGAGATCACCAGCTTGTAACGTCAAGTTCCAACGAGATTCTGCGAGGGATCCCTTGGGGATCGTAAAGGTTCCGGTATGGGCAGAGATACCTGCTTCGTTTGTGTACGTGACAGTCACCGTGACGTTCCCAGCACCAGCAGTCAGGCCCGTCGTAACCTCTGCTTGAATCAAACCAGACCATTGTGGAGAGTTATACTCATTGGATAGTGCTCCACCAACGAACACATTGGTGACGATGCTCAGAGTGCCCATGTTCAGCTCTGAAATCACTCTACTCTGTGCCGCCTCGTTTTGAAACGAGCTGTAGCGGATCAGGTAACCATTGAACCCAGATGGTACCGTGTATGAGTAAACTCGACGGTAGGCATTAGCCACGACTGCTCCTAGGCTCGCATCGTGGTTCAGTGACACCATCTTGGGTAACGCTGTGCCACCAGGTATCGCAAAGGTCACTGGTATAGGTGCTTGACTAGACACGTCCAGCACAGCATCGACTTTGAGCCGTTGCTCATCCGTCACCTCGGCAATGGTGCCGGCAGACGGGCCGGTGATGTGTGCCTTCACTGGCATGATTACTCTTCTTCGAAGATGACCATATTACCATTCACGGTTGCGGCCCCGGGAGCTTGAATGGCGAGAGATGTGTTGGGCATGAGGTACCAGCGTGCAGGCAGCTCCAGGTCGTAGGTGACATTGGCCTGGAGATAAAGGGGTAGGAGTAAGCCAGCATCAGTCAGGCCCGTGATGCTCGCTCCACTGAGGATCGTCGCCGTAGGTAGAACTGGGGAGCCAAGATTGGCTGGGACTGGGACCAAAACCGTTCCCCCAGTCGGTGTTCCCGTCACCTTGAGGAACCGGAAAACTCCAGCAACCGACGAAGCAAACCGGATCCTGGCAATACCAAGACGATCCGTGCCGGTGTAGCTGAGGTAGAAGAACTTGGTGGCCCCAGACGGTGCCAGGGCGTCGAAGGGCACCGACCAGACCTTCCCCTCCTCTTCGTTCAGGTGCTCCAAAAAGCTGATCACAGTGGCGTGAACGTCCAACTGGTTGTCTGGGCGAACTTTTGCTTTGGCGCCAGTTCCAGTGCCGTCTTCAATGATCATGACTCAACGTCTCCTTCTTTGACCTTCTCATCGGTCAGAATTTCAAGCAGAGTACGAATACGCCCTAATTCGGTATGAATGAGCTGTAGTGTCTCCGAGGAGCCCATCTCCAGTTTGGCTTCGGTCCGAAGCCTCTCGTACTCGTTTGAGGCAATCCCGACATTGGCGTAGGTTCCATCCTCGCGTTGGCCGACAAGGATGGCCTTAGTTAGCTGAACAGCAAGTCCCTCTGGTAACGCTTCTTGTTCAAGTCTCGTTGTGTCTAATGATCCTAGACGAGATATAGACTGCCCCCGAAGGAAAAGCTGATGTTCTATAGTTGAGCCGTTGTAGTTGACGGACTCAGAGCAGAGCGGGAGATTCAAATCTGAGGAGGACGAAGTAGTTGTCGGCGTATGTTTGTGCAGGAGTACCCGGTCGAGATAGAAACGTGCCGAACCACCCACATAGTCAATCACGAAGGTGTGGTTGAGTGCATCCAGGCTGTAGCTGAGACCGTGATTCCCATTGAAGGAACCACTGGTGACATACGTTGTACTCGTAGAGTGTCGAATACCAATTCGAAACGTGGTGTTGTCCAGCTCGAAAAAGAACCCGTGCTGACCATCAGGAGTGTAGGCACCCCAACGTCTGATGTTGTCCGCACCGCCTGTGTCTCCAACCCGGACGCCTGCCAGATAACGATTGGCCGCACCGGACACGAATCGGGCTAGATAACGTGAGGAGATACGCACTCCACCGTCAGCCACTATGCCGGTGGATAGAATTGCAAGACCCTCTGCTACCGAGATCCCACCCTGGCCAAATGGATTGATGACCCACTCGGTAGTGTCAATGACAGATCCAAAGAAATTACCACCGACGAGGCGGTTTACAGATGCGACCGTTGCTTGCCCGAATGGTGCAATATCCTGATAGGTGTCAGACTCACCATCATATCCGCGAGACTGAACTTGAAGTCGATAGATCGATCCGTCGAGGATTACCCCAACAGGGTTCCCGCTCTCATCGTAGAGAATTGAAGCGGGGCTTCGACTCATGCGATTGTCCTTGTTCGGTTAGTCTCGAAAATACCGCTGTAACTGATAGTGTCTGTCACCGTAGCTAGGACTGTTGTCCCATCCGTGTCGTACATCTCCCAGACCTCGGTAGCCGGCGTCTTGTTGGCGTTCCTGGTTACCGTCAGCTCCACTATCTTCTTGAGCAGGGCACTCGACTCCCACCAAATCTCAGAAGTTGGGAACGGATTGGCTGTTGGCAAGATTTCTCGATAGGACCCGGATGGGAAGCCGTTGGCAGGCCCATCATCGATGAAGTGGATGAGCTGTCTGAGAGCCCGGTGCTGACTCTCACTGATTCCTGTACCAGTGAGACCCTTCTCTACGCCCTCTTCGTAGAATCGAAACCCAACTCCTGTGACGTAACGGAGTTCTCCGTTGACCGTCGGCACAATTGCCGACGGCTCCAAGAGCATTCCCTCATCTTCCCGCTCACCCGGGAATCTATCCGGAGTTCTTGCCACGCTTCTTTGCTTTGCTTTCCACTGAAAGAGCATCTAGCAAAGGCTTAGCGACAGCTTTCAAGTCTCGCCCCTCTTTGGTTCTCAAGTCTCCGCCATTCAAGAGAAAGTCTCGTAACCTCATGAGCTTTTGGGCGGGCTCACTTTGCTCATCCAGCCCAGCTAAGCCTAGCTCAATCTGCTCCAAAAAGGGGCTTGTGGGCTTCTGCTCGGAAATGGGCTCTTCGGTTTGACCATTCGACTTGCGACGATCAGCAAGAGGATCCCCAGGATGTGCTCCTGTGGCTCTGCTCACAGGGCGCAGAATCAAATCTGGATCTCCCGTTCGCTGTTGCTCCTCGATGGCTTCCTTGAGGGCCTCCATCTTCTTGCGCTCACCCTCCATGACCTTCATGGGGGCTCTCATTGCGCTCTTGTAACCGGCGACCATCCCAGCCGATCCAATCTGCGAATTTTGAGCCATGAGTTGGAGGTTCTCAAGAATGTTCACCGCACGGACAATATACTTTCGGACAAGCCCGTCGATTTTCTCCGGAGAGTCTATCTCCCCAAGTTTCAGATCACCATCTTCGATGCTCTTCTTGAGGTGCTCGGCTAGAGCATTGACCTTTCTAGAAGCATCTCCAAGAGCTAGCTTTGCTCCTTCGTGCATGTGCTCAGCCTTCTGAGCTTGCTCCATCATGTCTTCGATATCAGCCCCAATGTCACCCGCCGTGAGGATCTTGATCTCTGCTTTTTCGAGTGTTGCCATTTGATCTTTCTACATGTTTGAAGGCCAGGGCACCTAAGCACCCTGGCCTTAACTAACCTACGTCGAATCAAACCCACTTGATGAGGGTGAGTACATCGGGCTTAGCACCCGTGCCTTTGAGCGTGAACTCGAACTTGAGCTTACCTTGTGGGGTTAGCACTGAACCAGGGTAGTAGTCGTGGTTTGCAGCCGCGTTAGCCCCACCACGAAGCAGAACTCCGTTCAGGTATACATCGTAGTCGTTGATGAAGTTTGCACTGTTGAGATCACCAAAGGCGGTATCCACGTTGCCATCCGCGAGGGAAACGTCAGTGTCAGCCGCAATGCTGGTGACCGTGACAATGGAGTAGATTTTGTTGTGCAGGTTGTTGTTGGCAGCCTGGTAGATCGCATTGAGCAGCGAGACTTCACCGAACTTCGTTTCGAAGTTGTTCCACTCTGTCGTAGTGTCACTGAGCTTGATGCCATCGGTCTGCGCCCATGTCGAGCCAGCTTGGTTCCCATCGTCCAGGTACATTTCTCCGAAACCAAGCAAACGAAGGTCACCAGCCGTAGACTCGATAACGCCGTCGGTGACACCAACTCGAATCGGTCGAGTTCCACCCGTATTGGTTCTGACACCGTTTGCGAAATCGTTGACGATTGCGTTCACATCGAACACATCGACAGCGGTATCGAGCAGAACCGTTGTGGTCCCAGCACCAGAACCCTCGGTTAGGCGGAACAGTGTGGCATTCACCAGATCCCGGATTTCCCAGTAGATGCCGACACCCAAGTCCAGGATGGCGTTGTTACCCAACTCGACAGGAACAACTCCTTGGTTGTTGTACGTAAACTGACGGGTCACTGATGGAGCAGCGGCAATGTCGAGGATGGCACCACGCAAGAAGTCCTGCTCGTTCAGTCCTTCCAGTCGAACACGCTCTCGGGAGGAAGCGTGAATGACCTGCGAATGGATATCAACCGCCGGAACCGCTTCGAGGTCATCGCCTGCTGAGTTGATTCGGACGAAGCTGAGCTGAGCACGATTGGGCGTCGTGCCAGTCATTGTGTGACCATCCGTTGCATTCTCGGTCTGGAGTAGACCCCAGATCACCCGGCCCGAACTGAAGATCGGATCGTGAGTTGTCGAGTTCACGATATTGACCAGGTTTTTCGGATTGACTGCGTTGGACCCAGCCACTTCGCTCAAAGCGTGTTGACCAAACGTGCCACCATGAGCAGCGACCGAGGTCCCAAGGGATGTCACCAGACCAACCGCAGCCGTCGTGTTGCTCGGCAGCTCACCAATCAGCAACACCTTCACATCACCGACGCCTCCTGTTAGGGTGGCAAAGCCCCAAGTAGCCGTTGCCGAAACCTCGGTCGTTGCGATGACGTTTCCAACCGTACCTCCAAGCAGGGCCGTCACGTCCATCGTGTCGAGAGCACCGGCAAGTGCAGATACGAAGCCGTTGGCCGTGGTTGCAGCAGCATAGAGCGTACCAGATCCAGCACCCAGGTTGATGGCCGCGATCAGGTTGTCGAGCGAGTCGGAAGCCGAGCCACCAATCAGCACGTTTCCGTCCACGTTGGTAAGCACGGTCTGGAACGTGTAGGTCTTGGTACCAGTCGTGACCGTGTCGCCGGGGGCGACGTTGGCCGACAAGGTTAGGATTCCACTTGCGAAGACCTGCGTTGGCACTGTGATATCTACGAGGGCGTAGACTTCACGAAGCACACGCTTCTTCTCGATTGCGTGGAGCCCTACGTTCAGGTTGTCCACACCTCGAAGCGTCCCAGCTTCGAGTGAAGATGGAGCAGTCTGTACGTCGTACCAGTTGCCGACCTGGATGTCCTTCAGGTAGCTCAACATGGACCGGACGTTGTTCAGGTCGTCCAGAAGATCGCCTGGAGCGGTCTGGTAGTTGGCCAGTGAGGGGGCTACCGCATCACCATACCCGCCATCGGACGTATTGGATGAAGCAATTTGGTCGTCTTGACGAATGAAGGTTCTGGCCATTTTTTCCTCTGCAAAACCCCCAGGGTTCTACTCAGAAGTGTTGATAAAAGTGTTACGTGACGAAGTAATCTGCGGTGATTTTGTCCTTTGGGGGGACGGGAGCGAACGGTAAAGTGACCGTGTCGAACCCCGTGCCAGGCCCCCCAGACTCGGAAAGCGTGTAGTCATTTCCCGCACCTAATTCCAGACGAACCCCGTTGTAGTACACGAAAATCGATGTCGTCCCATCATTGAGGAAGGTGTCAGGAGTGGTGAAGACCATGTTGAGCCCATCAATGGCCCCAGTCAGAACAACTCCGGTACGGGGTAGTCTGGGCGGGTAGAAGAGTGGCATTAGGCCGTCAGCTCCGTGACAAGAGCGTCCCCTGCGACGCCCGCTGCCCAAACAGCACGAAGCACGCCTGTGTACCTAAATGGAACCTCAAAATAACCATCTCGCTGAATGATGACCGTGAAGCTTGTCGTGCTAGGGGATGTTCCAAACTTGAGGTACATGGATCTGTTGGTGTTGTTGTAGACGGTAGCTCCTAGACGGGCCGCGTTGGCCGCAAGAACCAATGTATCTCCCGTTGAGCCCGTAACGGGAGTTACGCCAGAGGTTCCGGCTGAAGCAGAGGTTACTTGGATGGCTGATTGATTGGAAGCAAGGACGACGGGGATTGAATCCACCATCAACTTCTGACCAACCGCTGGAGCGGTAGACCCAAGCCACGAGCCCAGGTTTGTGTCGAGTCGTCCTCCGACTAGGGCCGCTGGGAGTTGAGGCGACCCGACCTGAAGTCTTCCTGCGGTGTCTGTCAGAAGACGGTAGGCGTTGATTCCATCTGAACCCGCAACGAGCACTGGATAGCCAGCAACAGGGCTTCCGTGATCCGCTGCCCCAACAATTCGAGGACGGCCCGTCGAATCTGTGAAGACTTGTCGGACGAAACCGCCGATGTCGATCCCTCCAACGACAACGGGGTTGGAGGTAGCTGCCGCTCCAGCGGCATCGGCACCAACGATAATGGTTCGGCCAACCCCATCAACCCGGATGTATCTTGTGCTCGTCCCATCGAACCCGACGCTAATGTATCCTCGGGTTCCGATCGGAAGAGGTAAACCATCCCCTACAGCGGTTTCTGTGCCGCCAGAGCGTAGGGTAACGTCACCTTCGATGAGCTTGAACAAGGATTAGGTTCTCGACGTGGAGATGGTTGTCACCTGCCCACCCGTGCGGGAGATGTTGTGGATCAGGGTATAGAGGAGAATCCCAGCCGTGTCGTACTGCCGCTCGATCACCATGGTGACTACGCCGGCTGTCCGGGTAATGTCCGCCGAGCGGTGCTTTATGAGCATCGCCGGGGTCATCCAGACCGTGATGTTGGTGACAAGCCCGAGAGTCCTGGTCACGACCGTGTAGGTATTCTCAACAACCTTGTGGGTGAGTGTTCGGAGGAACTCGTGCTCAGCGGGGCTGAGTCCACCCGAGGTCGTGAGAATCCAACGGCCTTGGTTTGTGGCCGTGGCCACGATGTTGATCCCATCCGGTGGAGTCGTTGAACTCCGATCAAGGTAGTAGAAGTTCGGATGGGCGTATTTGATCGCTTTGTCCGGGATGTCGTTGTCGTCCAGGAACGGGAGGACCGTCGGGGAGCTGAGCGGGTCAATCTGCCGCTCGATGAGGTCGAGCGAAGGCTCAAGGTCACGGAGGAGATCCGCCTTGGAGATGTGCCGGTTGCCAATCCGGCTATGATAGAATTGGTAGGACGTGTAAGGCTTGGGGTTAGCCACGGGCAGAACTCCGCTATAGGGCGAAATCCAGAAGAAAATTAGGGCTGAGCAGCTTTTCAGGCCGCCCAGCCCAATTTTGCCCGAAGGTTATGGCATTCCGAGTGCCTGAGTCTGGGACTTCCAAAATGCTTGGTCGTTTGGCACTTGGTAACCGAGCTGCTTGGCTTTCTCGAAGAATCCTTTGCCTGGCATTCCGGTCTGGCTCCCGACCAGAACGGCACACATCAGAGGACCACCGTTCTTATGGTCCTCTTCCATGATCTCGCCCAGAATGGTCGCCAGGCAGTTTCCCCCAGAGAACAGGCCCAAAGACTTCGCCAAAGGCACGTAGTTCACGTAGATCTTCGTAGTGATCCCGTACTTGAGGATTGCCCGGACGGACTGACGATGGATCTCTGCCTCCACCGCTTTCACGATGTTCTGCATTCAACTGCTCCTTCGTTGGTGTTCGGAGAGCCAATAGGTCGGGGACAATGAGCCCAGTCCTACTGCTTGGTTGGATCCCTACACCCAGGAGGTGGGGTCTGCAACGAAAAACGACAGGAGGAGCTTCTCGGTCAGCTCCAGGTCGATTTCGGCAGGGAGTGTGGACACCTCGTAGGCTGCCCGAGCCGTGGCGAACAAATTCTCAGCCTCGTGCTTGACGAGTGCCAAAGACCACTCACCCCGCTTGATGCTCCTGATGATCTCTCCGTCCTTTGCCCTGTAGACGACCAGTTCCCCGGTGCAGAGAAAGTCGATGCACATACGGAGGAGTCGGATCAGGTGAGCCGCTGACTTGGTGTCGTAACCGAACTTGTCCACGAGCTTCTTGCGCTTCTCGCCCATGTAGCCCTCGTAGGCGTTCTCGTGGGAAGACATCTTTCGGAGCTGCTCATTGGCGTACCCTGCGAACGAGTGAAAGCTTTCCTTGGTCGAGAAAGACATCCGGTGCGTGAGGAACTCCTTGAACCTAGGGTCACAGTGAAGTTGATCTTGCTCTCGAACCCAAAGAGCCCCGAGCATGTTGGGGTTACCCTTGAGCAGGAGCCGAACGAACTTCGAGACCGAGTGGACTACGATGTCCCACTCGTCGATTTGGATCTGCTCCGTTTCTTTCCAGGGCTTGAGCCCAAGAACGGCTTTCGGAGGCGGGACTACGATGCAAAGGATGTCGATGTCATCAATGGCTTGCGGGTCATCCTTCGGAACGTAGGTGCCGTGCGACTGTGATCCCACGTAGCAGGCATAGACCAAACTCTTGTCGAGCGAGAACCCAGCTTTCTCTTGGAAGGCTGCAAAAACTTTTTCAGGCAAGAAGGTCATTCGGGTCTCCGTGGTAGCCGACGATGCGACGCTTGTTAGACGAGTTGATGATGATGACTGGAGTACGTTCAGTGACCCTCAAAATCATACTCAGACCAGGTTCGACTTTGGAGGCGCCGTCGGTAATTTCCATTGCCACCGGATATTGGGGTTTCCCAGGTTTTGGTATGGTCACACTCCAGATGATTTCAGTCTTATCCGGACGTTCCTCGATGGGAATAAGGCCCTGAAGCCAGACGCACTTGAAGGCCCGACAAGAGTGTGGACGCTCGTCATAGATTCCGCAGCTCGTGCCAGTGTTGTGCTCACAGGCCATGTACCGGCCTTTCTCCAGCTCGGGCACACCTAGGAGAGTGCAACAAGCCGTGCATTCTCCGCATTGACGGTTCACTACAGGGAGCTTCACCAGCCGGGTTTTGGCCGCTCGGGCTCTGCGTTCATGACGATTCATATTGGGTACTGTGCGTGAGGCCGGTTGAAATTGCACCTAGCCTCTTGGAACCCTCGGGGGCAGTATAGCGTGCCCAACCATCATCCCCAAAATGAAGCAGCCAAGCCCTACCATGACCAGTATCTCCATCGCTATCACCTTTGCCCAAAGCGGAACGTGTCCACAGCAACCATCCAGCCAGTTCGCACCCTACTAAGCCCTTCCCAGGTTGTAACTAGCATCACATTGAGGCCGATGGTCATGCACTCCCGAGCGATCCTCAAAGCATCATCGAGGGTGCCCTCAAATTCTTGCCCGTGTGTATAGGGCAAGTCGTTCTTCTCGAACAGGTTGCCGGCTTCCCGCCAGTCAGCGATGTGGATTTTCATGATTTTACTTCCGTGAGTCCACGCCTGATGAGATAGATTGCTTGCTGAGTAGCACTTCGGCATTCCTTCTCGGCCAGTTGAAGCAGTCGAGCATACTCATCTTCCAACAGATGAATCGTCACTGACCGCTTGTTGGCTTTGGTCGGTCCACGATGGGGATTCTGTTTGCGAGTCATCACCTGAAGAACTCCGGCTCATCCAGGGCGAGGTTGGCCAATCGAGCAGCCAACTTCGTTAGACCGTCATGGTACTTTTCGCTCAGGTGATCTGAGCCAAAGTAGTGCCCGAATTCATGGACCAAGAGGTCCAAAACTCGTTCGGCTCGATAGGGTTCTGCAAACCATGACTTCCCGAGCTTGCTGTAGTTCAGACAGAGGCTTCCAGATCCGAAGTTGGCAGCCCAGTAGACTCCAGGCTCACGGACAATCCTCACCGAACAAGGACTCTGACCCGTGAGCTTGGCAAAGAGCTGGGCCGAGAACACGGCTTTTCGTTGCATGTCCGGAGTCCACTCAGACTTGGGGATGATGTTCTCTGGTCGGCCATTAGGGTCGTAAGCCTTGGGGCTCGGAGTCACCTGACCCGCAGGTAGACGAACGTTGTCTCGGTGAATATTGGACCAGAAGCCCTTGGAAAGGGAGCCACCAGGAATGACCGTGTAGCCCTTGCTCATGGCAAGCTTGGAACCCTCGGGATCACTCGGGTCGTAGATGACCGACTTCTCCCCGAACCGCTTGGTCACTACATCCTTCACGGCATCTGCTACGGCTCTGGGGTCTTCGGCCGCATCGGTGACCCAAGCAGAAGAAGCTTCTTCCTTCGAGAGGCGGTCGTGCATAGCATTCAAGACCTCGACTCGAAGAGTTTTCTTGTAGCCCGGAGGAACGTTGTTGCGCTCCCAGTTGACCGGAACCCGCTGACAAACGCTGTAATGCCATTTGTCAGATGTCTCGACGACCGGAAGACCCATCTCGTAGATGTGGGCCGTCTCACCGTCGAGGACTTCATAGACTTCGACGGTCGTTTTCCGTTGAGTCGGGGAGAGATTCCCATCCTCGTCCACACGGATAGTCTGGAGAGTTGCCTCGAAGGTGTGGAGAGGCTCCCGGGTGGGAAGCTCCGACCCGTTGAAGACTGTCCGAATCCCAGATGGTGGGATCACCTGACGGATCTCCTTCACAATCTCTTCGAACTCCTCCCGAGTGAGCTTGAAGGTTCCCTCGAAGATGGTTCCCTTCTCGGTCTTGTCCCGGGTGTGACGCCGTTCGTCGTTCTCGATGACAATCGTTCCCTTGGTTGAAGTGATCTTGGCATCGAGGGCCAAGGCCAAGACGAGCTTCTCACCCAGCTCGAAACGTCCTCGCTTCGTGGGATCCGGTGCCTTCTTCGAGTCCCGGAACATCGTGTAGACCGAGGCGAGATCCTGGAAGCCCTCGGGGCAATCATCCTCGACGCGGATTCTGCAAGCGGGCCGACCCGGGAGCATCTCCATGCTCACCTCAGCGAAGGTGATCTTCTCATCCCAGCAGTTTTGGAGCAGTTCAAAGACGAGGAACGCCTTGGGTTTCTTAGCCAGTTTCTTGGCGAGGCCCTTGCGGTCAACTACGAGAACATCACTCATGGCTTCCGTCTTTCATTACACCGACGCTGGAGAATCAGACTTCTGACATCTGTCTTCTTCGTTCAGGGCGTTCTCTACGAATAGGGCAGCGATGGCGGCCGTGTGGCCATTCCCGACTGATTTTCCCCGACCTGTTGGTCCAACTTGGGTTGCCCAATCATTTGGGCCAACCTTGAAGATGGACGCTCGTCCATCCTTGGTCTTGTAGCAGCCAGCACTCACGTGCTGCCACCGTTCAAGGTTGATTCGACGGCTCATTTCTTGCCCTTACGATACTTGAATCCGGCCTTCCGGAGCTTCGTCAGGAAGTTCTGGTAGGCCCGGAAGTCCCCGGGTGTCCCGCTCGTGAAGATCGGGCGACCTTCATTGACTCCCTCGGGAGGGTTTAATCGCCAATGGTTTTTGCCGGTCCTCTCGGAAGTCCAGCCCTCGGCTTCGGCTGCCTTGATGACCTCGTAGAAATCGTTTGATTGTCCAGCCATGGGAGCAATACGCCAGCCCCCTTTCTGGATTAACCGGTTAATTTCATTTCGGTCCGGTCGTATTCCTAGGTATGAGCATAACCATCCGATACTCGTCGATCGACTGTTGTCGCAAGACGCGGAAATTCAAGACTTTGGCGGGTGCTCGACGGTTCGCTCAGAAGATGATTGGTAAAACCCCCGAGATGGGTTCGTACTACGCTGTCTCCGGGGACGGCGTCGGAAAGGTCGAGGTGTCAGGAGCTTTCCTCCACGAGCTGTTCCCGATGCTTCGACCCCGCTAGGTTTGGTGCAAAGAAATGATCAAGTACCGACTTTCAACCAACCACTTTCTGACCTGGAGTCCTCAAGGTCTTCTTGATAGTCGGAAGTATCGTCGGTTGGATCCAAAAGCCTGGGGTTTCCTCAGCGCACTTGAAGACGACTTAGCGTCTCATGCCATCACGGCCACAGCAAATAAACAGCTCGTAGGATGGCTTCGATGTTCCGTGGGGCCTCCGTTCGAGGAAGGTGAATTGTTCGCACAGGGTACATGGGTCGAGGAATCCTACCGAGGGCTTCATGTGGCTAGCATTCTCTGGGATAAAGCGCTGAATGCTTTCAAGCCAACTCTGGTTCATGTCACCACAGTAAGTGAAGGCGGGAAAGCTCTAATTCAAAGAGTCCACCGAAGATACCCCGAGATTGATTTCGTCCCTATGTTTTGGAGGTAATGTGTCCCGATCAGCCGCAGCCACCTTACGCAGTATCCGTCGAAGAACCAAAGCAAGGGAGGCTTCTGAACGTGCTGACAACAAAGCCCTAGCTGCGGGTTCCGAGGGCTGGGCACCTTTTCCTGGTTCAGGTGTTCATCTAGCAACCCTTCGTCGTCTGGAACAAGCTGGGCGTATCGAGATCCGTCGTGAAATAGACTCGGTAACCAAAGGGATCAAAGTTCGGTTCAGGACGGTGTAAGGAGACTCGATGTCCGTCAGCGGCCATGGAATGATTGAGACCCGGTACAGGGAATCCCAACATTGGTTCTCTGCGGCTCGGGTCTACTTCTACAGTGACGTGAACGTCTACGCCCTGCTGGCCTTCCCATGGGGTGAGCACACCAAGGAAGATGACTGTCCTCCTCCGGTCGTTGCTCCACGAGGTCTTCCAACCGACCTCGGACTTCTGACCCTTCACGAGGTTGCTTGGATCCCTCATGCCGAAGGAGCCCGGGAGAAGGAGCCCAGGTGCATCGAACCTAGGCGAGCCAAGGCGAAGAAGTTCACGCCACTCTCTGACGGTCTTGGCTACGTCCTGGATACCACTGAGTGGTGTTGCTTGACCTGGTTGACAACTGCCGAGGTCAAAAAGGCTGCCGACACCTATCCCAAGTTGCACAGTCGCCGAAGCCGCTCTCCTGAATTGGAGGGGATATTGGCGATGATGCGAGCTTACGAGAAGACCAGGAATATGGATGTTCGCCTAGTTCTCTGGTTCCAATGAGGAAACTCCCGGTCCTTCCCTCGATGAGGTGCGATGACGGCTGCGGAGAATGTTGTGGCCTCGTTCCGGTAACTGAGGAGGAGTTCTCTTGGATCAAGACCTTCATTAAGACCAAGAAGATCATCCCGAAGGCTAACGGAATCACCTGCCCGTTCTTTGAGCACACCTGCAAGGTCTACCCAGTACGTCCTTTGATCTGCCAGGTTTTTGGACATGCGGATGACCCAAAGGCGACTTGCCCACGCGGGTACAACGTGAACATCTCAAAGAAGACTGTCTACAAAATGCTCCGTCGAAGCGGAGATGCTAAGCGTTGGCTTCATGAGTTTCTTCCGGAATTCGATGGGGAAAAGCTCATGGAACTTGTCGAGAACGAAATTTCTGGAGCAACCCGGAAAATCGGTGTATAGGAAGTGGAATCGGTCCCAATCACGGGACATGCGGTGGGAAACCACCAACTAGGTGACCTTCTGGTCACATGCCTGGAGGACAACATGACGACTGCACAGAACAACGCTGGGGGCGTGGGGCTCGCGTTTGGGGCAGAGCACAACTTGGCACAGCTCGCGATGACTGGTTGTTTCAACAACACGTTCTACGTGTCTGGAGCCTCGCAACTCGACAAGGTGCTCGACCTCGCCAAGCAGTGTGATCCCGAGTACGTGGCCAAGCTGGCGGTCTACTCCCGCAAGAACGGGATGATGAAGGACATGCCGGCTCTGCTCGTGGCTTATCTGTCCACGGTCAGCTCTGAGCTTCTGCTCGACACTTTCCCGGCTGTCATCGACAATGGGAAGATGCTGCGGAACTTCGTCCAGATCATGCGGTCCGGCACCGTGGGGCGGAAGTCTCTCGGAACGGCTCCTCGTCGGCTTGTTCGAGCCTGGTTCGAGACTCGTTCGGAGATTCAGGTTCTTCGGAACAGCGTCGGGAGTGATCCATCCATCGCGGATGTGATCAAGATGGTTCACCCGAAGCCGCAGTCGAAGGAGCGAGCAGCTCTGTATGCCTACTTTATTGGCAAGCCGTTTGACGTGAAGGATCTGCCGGAGTCTCTCCAGCTCTACCTCGCGTTCAAGGGCAATGTTACTGAGTGGACCGAGGACAAGCTCCCGGACGTTCCGTTCGAGCTTCTCACGGGTGAGCAGCTTTCACCGACTGGCTGGAAGATGCTCGCTGAGCAGGCGACCTGGAATCAGACTCGTCAGGCTCTCAACACGTTCCACCGTCACGGGGTCTTCTCGGATCCGGCGATGGTCAAGATCGTGGCGGACAAGATCCGGAACCCGGAGCTGGTTCGGCGTGCAAAGGCATTCCCGTACCAGCTCATGACGAGCTTCATCAACATCAACTCGGAGATCCCGTCGGAGATCGGTGGTGCTCTTCAGGATGCGATGGAGATCGCCACGGAGAACATCCCGGTGCTTTTGGGAAACGTCTACGTTTGCCCGGACGTTTCCGGGTCGATGTCCAGCACCGTCACCGGAGCCCGAATGGGTCGGTCGGGTAAGCCAGGTGCTACAAGCAAGGTCCGATGTATCGACATCGCGGCTCTGGTCGCAGCATCGGTTCTTCGGACCAACCCGCAGGCCGAAGTCATCCCGTTCGAGGGAGACGTTCGGACGTGTGAGTTGGACCCGAAGGCCAGCGTCATGACGAACGCCAAGAAACTGGCTTCCATTGGGGGAGGTGGGACAGCTTGCTCTGCTCCGATGCGTCATCTCAACGAGCGGAAGGCCAACATCAACGCAGTGCTCTACATCTCGGACTATGAGTCGTGGAAGGACGGTTACGGCGGCTACTTCGGCCGTAACACCAACACCACGCTCTCGGCTGAGTGGGACAAGGCAAAGAAGCGTTGTCCGGATGCCAAGATGATCTCCATCGACATCACGCCGAACGATACCAGCCAGGTCAATGATCGGCCGGACAATCTGAACGTCGGTGGCTTCTCTGATGACGTTTTCAACGTGGCTTCCAACTTTCTCACCGGGAGTGGGCAGCACTGGGTGGACCAGATCAAGGCGACAAGCCTGTGATCCCGTTCAGGGAGGGGTCGGGTTGATCCCGGCTCCTCTCGAACGTACTATGGGTGAAATGCCCAAGATCCTGGCCTGCCTGACCTTCGTTCTGACCTTGCTGGTTGCCCATGAGGCTCTGGCCTGTGATGAGGGGGAGCGACGAGTAGGCCCCCTTTGTGTCGGCACGACCCTCTACAAAGTGGGAGCTTTCAACGTTCCCTACGACACAGCTCGGTTCGAGGATTCGGCAACCATTGTTTGGGAAGGCAACGGTTACGTAGACTCGGCGACCCGAGCCAAAATGGATGTCATCGAGAAGCGCTTGGTCGAGGGCAAGGGTGTGAAAGATGTCCACGTGTTCTACTACTGGAATGGCGAGAAATTCGTAGAGAAAAAGCCGAAAGCGAAACGTCGCCGCCGTTGATCCTTTGGTCCAACCGGCCAGTTGTGCTTGACGCAGATGAGATAGTTCCTGGCCTTTGGCAAGGATCTGTTCCGCCTCGGGGCGGACTCCTTGCCACTTTAGGTTTCCAAGCCCTGGTTCTGACTGCCCTGGAGTGGCAAATTCCCGCCTCGGAGTTCCTTGGCTTGGCCGTGATTCATGCTCCGAACAACGACGACGGAAGCCCGCTGACGAGAGACCAGCTCGACCGGGCTCTGACCGCAGCCCGCCAGGTTGTAACAAGACTTCAGAAGGGGCAGAAGGTCTTGGTCACCTGTGCAGCCGGAGTTAATCGTTCCGGGCTTGTCTCGGCTTTGAGCCTTCATTTCCTCAAGGGGTGGTCCGGGGACAAGTGTATTTCCGTCGTGAGGCAGCGTCGGCAGACAAGACAGATGCCTCTTTGCAACCCGTTCTTCACAGCGGCTCTTCGGAAGCTTCCGGCTGCAACTCCAGCCCTGAAACCTCGAATAAGCTCCATTATCCTGCCGTAAGTTCCATGCCAAAGACCAAGAAGACGGACCTCCAGGTGCTTCGAGCCTTACTCTCGCTGCCGGACGGCAAGCTATCAACTCGGGAGAAGCAAATCTTCCAGGCCATGTACGACAACGTGGCGACTGGGATGGTGATTCAACTCAGCAAGAAGCAGCGACTCTGGACTGATTCGGTCTACGACCGTTTCGACTTAGATAATCCAAAAACTGCCCCGGGCACCAAGCCGGTCGCTGTGAGAGACAAGCAGCTCCTCAAGCCGAGATAGGCTTGCAGCTTGAACAACGAGCACGAAGACCTCCCCAGGAGTAGTCTTCGTGGCCGCATTCAAGCAGAACTCGATTCGGAGCGAACATCATCTTGGAGGGGACAATCACCCCAACGACCTTCCGAAGAGGTGCTCCGTCCTTGGGGTAGTTTTTCTTCCGGCGGCCTCCAATGGAACCTCCGGTTTGCATGTGTCGCTTGCTGATCCAACCCATGGTGAATTGCCTCCGCATCTAGTACCGAGCGTCTCAGCTCGTAGACGGGAGGCGTTGCATCAGAGCGAGGCAAGCTCCTTGCGAATTAGATCCTTCTCGAACCGACGGCGGCCACGTCGGAGCCCTTTCTTGAGACCCCAAGCCCGAGGGTGGCACACACAATGGTCGAGCCCTTCACTCGGCATGGCCCCGGTTCGAGAAGCCTCTATGACGAATCGACTGGCGCTCATGGTTCGTGATCTTTGCTGGAGAGACGCTGCCAGATGGAAAGTACAGGCTTCTGGGTGTAGGCGACAAGGACTGAAAGTAAACGAGCCCGAACGAAGCGGGTTGTCTCCTCAATGGTGACAGTCCAGCCAACGGATGGGCATGTGGGCATCGACGATGGAAGCTTCTCATGAAGAGGTTTCATTGACCGCATAGACACCCGGACAGTCCAGCCACAGTGGGTGCAGTAGAGAACACGAACGTCCCGCTTGCGTCGGGTCTTCTGGGCATCTGTCTCGAAGAGATGCCCTCGAAGATTATCCGGCACGGCTGTCACTCCGGAATTGGCCAGGGAGGCTCCTGGTAGACCTTGGCAGCCTGGATCTGGACGACCTCTCGGGTCTCCAACACCAGAGCCGTCAGGCGGCCTCCGTAGGCGCATCCAGTGTCGATGCCCCAGCACTCGGCCCCGAGCCTGTTCCGGTCCACACGGGGCGTAGAGAGGCTGTGAGCGGCATGGCCGTAGACCACATGGTCTGTGCCATCGTAGACCTCGGACCAGAGCTTGGAGCCTTCGGGCTGCCGAGGGTCTTCTGGATCTAGTGAGAGCATCTTGCCCTCAGCATTCACCCAGCGAACCCGAAGGCGGTCGTCGGTCTGCTCGTTCAAAGGGATCCCAGGAAGAAGCCCACCATGAACCAATACCCACTGCTCGGGAGGGTTGGGATCACCTGGAGCCTTGAAGGCGAAGGGCAGGTGCATGATCGGCAACCCTCGCATCCAAGACACATCTTCGGTCGTGAGGGCTGCGTTCTGGGCTGCTTTTTCTGAGCCAAGAGGGCGCATCGGGTTCTTGTACTTCGGATTCGCCGTTCGGCGTTCCTCGTGCTTCCTCCAACGGAGGTGCTTCTCTTCATGGTTCCCCATGAGGCAGAGACATCCTAGCTCCCGGGCGTATTGAATACACGCCACCGGGTCGGGTCCCTTGTCCATCAAGTCCCCAATCAGGACAAGGCTATCCTCGGGACCAAGCCGCAACTTGTCCACAAGGGCTCGGAACTCCACGATACACCCGTGGATATCCCCTACTATTATCGTTCTTCTCATATTTGTGAGTACGTTTCTTGAGTCGGGAGATCAACTTACGGTCGAACTCCAAAAGCATGTCCAGAATCTACACCAGTTTCGTTAGGACAGATTGACGATCGTCCGAAGTCTGGTATCCGAGGGCCAGCCCATCTCCCGGGCCAGCTTGAACTGGGTCGGGGAAAGCTTCTTTGACATGGCCGCAACGTGGGTGTCTCCGATTTCGCCTTCAGGACACATCACCGAAAAGCACTTGGTCAACCGAAAGTGCTTCATGTGGGGCTGCTCGTAGTGCCCCCTGTCTTCTTCGTAGGGGGATTCTTCGATCACCCCGTAGATGACAATGGGCTCTCCCATGTCCACAATGCGGACGAAGTGGTCACCCACTTTCATGTCCGCTTGCCAGGGCTCGACCCGGGCATCGGCTGCATTCCGGTTCTCAGCGATTTCCTTGAAGAAATCGTCGAGGTCGTCAATCGGAGTTACCTTCATACTCCAAATACGTCCCGGAGTCGCTCGGATCAACCCTACCTGTAATCGACGACTCCTCGGAGGATTGGCCCAGTTTTCCGGGAGTACCCCTTCGCCAAGAGCTGGTTCGAATAGACAGGGTTCACCCCATGATCGGTCGAGATGGTTACGTGGGGCATGCGATTCGAGGATGAGACCGAGGGTCTCACCAAGACCGTCTGGCCTTTCACGTCCTCAGCGAACCCGATGACCTGGACCAAGGCATTCTCTCCCACAGGGGTCTTCTCGACCTCCGACTTGCTGGGGTGGAATTTCAAGGTCACATGGTCTGCGAAGATGACTGGCAAGAGCGGTTTCCGGACCGATGTCCGCCACCACATGAGCAGACGTCGTTTGGAGGTGTCATCGAGGAAGATCGCTGTGTAGGTCGGGGTCGCCGCTTCGATCAGGAAGCGTTCGGCGACCCGTTCGGCAGCGGTCTTAGGGAAGCTTGCAAGCATCGACTTCCTTCTGTCGATAGCTTTCGATCTGGTCACAGCTCGGGGCAAGAATGATGCACCGAGGGTTCACGAACACGCCCTTGGTCTGAAGATCCCGGCAGTTGTCTGTACACGACTGATTTGGGACGTTGACCGGACCTGGCACGTCATTGTTGTACACCGGTTCCCCTTCCTCGCACTTCAAGCCGGTCGGACCGATGTGTTCACACATCTTTTCGCAGAGATCTGTATCGACGGGAGGGTTGGGTGGTGGCGGGACGTTGGGCTCCGTCTGGGGACAACCCGGAAGGGCCAGGGCCAGAACGAGGATCAGGCGTCGCATCGTGATCTGCCTGGACTATCAGAGGATCCGCGATTCTTCTTTTCCCCTGAGCCTCTTAGAATGGACATCACTCAGTTTGGTTACCTCCAGGATCTTCCCAACCCGGCGGATTTCAACTTCAAGAACAGTTTGGCTTCCAGACTGGCTGTGGTTGCTTCGGGAGATGTTGACCTTCGGCCCTACTGCACGGAGACCATCCAGCTCTCC
>Ga0214473_10001237_pt1 | contig 34314 bp, 33 predicted proteins | sample RVTome_7_FD_203509 | JGI IMG/M metagenome (GOLD analysis project Ga0214473, IMG submission 203509) | Soil microbial communities from uranium-contaminated site in the Upper Colorado River Basin, Wyoming, United States - RVT98D197 | ecosystem: Environmental > Terrestrial > Soil > Contaminated >... | reverse complement strand
GCTTTCAAGAAAACCGAAAATGGAGGGTTCAAGGATATACACCGCGCCGTTTGCGAGGTTACCCGGCGGGTTCGGCACTTTCTCATGAAACACCTGCACGACGCCACGATCGTCCAATTCCACGATGCCGCATGATTCCGGCGTGGGCGTACGAAAGGTCATCATGGTCATTTCACAGCCGGGAGGCCGCGTTCGATGGCCTTCGATGAAGGCGCGCACGTCGAACCTGGAAAGGTTATCCGCGTGCACCAGCATCAAGGGGTCTCGATCGAAGAAGGCGCGATTCCGCAAAAGAGTTCCGGCCGTCCCCAACAGATTTTCTTCGTACACCGTCGAGACGATCTGCCGGAAACCGCTTGTATCGATGTACTCCAGAACCTTGTCCGCCAGATAATGAAGATTGACAAGGATCGGCTGCACGCCGGCATCGTGCAACATCGAAAGCCAGTAACCCAGAAGAGGCTTTCCATGGATCGGAACGAGACATTTCGGGATGGTGTCCGTCAACGGCCGCAGGCGGGTCCCCATCCCCGCCGAAAGAAGCAACGCCCTCAAATCCGGATTTCCGCTCTTAATTCATCCGGCGTAAGAGGAATATTCCCGAGGCGGCCAACCTGGCAGGCTGCCGCCAGGGAGCCGAGATATATGCTCTGCCAGATATCCGCGCCGACCGCCAATGCCATGGAAGCGCAGGCCAGCAAGGAATCCCCCGCACCGGCCACATCCTTCGGCGCTGAATTGAGCGCGGGGATACGGTCGGTCAGCCGTTGGTTCTTTTCGTTGATTTCCGCGTGAATGAGCATCCCCTCGGGGCCCAGCGTCATCACAACGTTTTTCGCACGGGATTTTTCCTTAAGTTTTTCCGCAAGCACAACCAGGCCTGAATCGAAATCGCGAACCGCGAGCCTGGCCTCGCGTTCGGTAGGAGTGATCAGGGTCATACCCTGAAAACGGGAGATGTCGCCCGTCTGGGAGGAGGACTGGCTGTCCGCCGCCATCATGATGCCTTTCCGGGAACACGCGGCAACGATTTCATCGACGAGAGGCTGGGGAAGACAGCCGTAATTGAAATCGGCGAAGAGGAGAAGGTCCGTGTCGTTCAAAATATTCTTAATATCCCTTGCCATTTTCTTTTTCAACTCGCCGTTGATCGCGTGCTGTCGCAAGTGGCTGACGCGCAGCAAGGTCTTCTGGCCGGCCCGGTAGCGTTGCTTCAGGGAAGTGGGACGGCTCTCGTCTTCATACGTTCGGGTCTCGATACCATACCGGTCGATGACTTGCCTGGCATACTTCGCCGTTTCATCCTTTCCGACAACGGAAAAAAACCGCACCGCAGCTCCCAATCCCCTTGCATGGGCGGCCACGATGCCGGCCCCGCCGATGAACTTTTCCTGCGAAACCGGTGTGACCACGATCGTCGGGTCTTCCTGGGACATCCCCAGCGGGTCGCAGGTGATATATTCGTCCACGATAATGTCGCCGATCACGCAGACTTTCAGTTTTTTCATCCGGTCCAGCACAGCCACCAGTTCTTTCGTGCCGAACTTATGCCGCGCCAGAAAATCGAGCGGCTTTCTTATGGTGGAAGGATCCAGTTCTTTCCATTCGCGCCTCATCAAATCCACGGAGGAAAAACTGATATCCCCCGAGCCGAAAAGGATCTTCCCTCCCGATTTTTCCACCGCCGCGGTTTCCGGGTTGTTCCGTTCTTCGTGCTCTTTGCCCTTGACCACAAACGCCGGCTTCAATTCCTCGACGAATTCCTCCGGCGGATCATGCAAGATAAATCCATGATCCACCCAACTGATGGATTGAATCCCTTCGAGGCGAAGGTGTTCCGGCATCACCGCCCCGTCGTGCCTTGCGTCACGCACGCCGACCGCGAGATAGTCTCCGAATTCTCGCCCAAAACCCTGACGCGGGTGATGCCCCGTTTGGATATTTTTTAATTTACCCTAAACTAACACGACTCGCTTTTTCCCGGCTTTTTTGCGGATATGGCCCAACGCTTTTACTGATTCCCGATGAAGGGGCATGTTTCCGCGACGGTTGCCCGTCTTCCTCTCTCCCTGTGGTTTTTCCGGCAAGGCCTTGGGGTATTCTTTCTTATGACTGTTTATGACCGATAGCCTTCTTTATGATTTTCGACGTCTTTCGGATGTATTTTCGGGCCACTTGGTCCGCATGGTATCTCGCCGTCCAGACGGTATTCACGGCGGCTTCGAATACCGATGGATGCTTGTCGTTATGGCATCTTTTGCCATCGATCGGTTCGGGATGCGATTTGCCGTATCTGCTTTCCAGCTTCCTCAGGACATTCATCGCCTTCTCGCATGAGTTCGGGTAATTCATGCAATACGGGTTCAGGATGTCCTCGTTACGGCAATAGTACATGAAGTTCAGGGTATCGTTCTTAAAAGTCGTATCCTCCGGATGTTCTCTTTGGTACTTCACGAATTCCGGCGAATGCCATCCCGATCGTTGGATGCAGACATCGATTCCCGTAAATGTCTGCGGACCCCAGAACAGCGGAACAGGGGACATCATGTTACGGGACCGAATACTCTCGATGAACGAGGAAAAACCGGAAATACCCACAAAAACCATACCAGAAGATCGAACAGCAATCTTTCGTTCAGCTTTTCATAATCGGAGGAGTACCCCATATTCACTTCCAGCGGGTTTGCTCCCCTGTAGCGATAAAGATTCACGAAATAATCGTGTCCCTTGGCAATACGGTTGATCTCCGGTTCATCGTCGGCAACCATGAACTCGTCGATCCAATGCGGCCTTTTGAAATACCGGCTCTGCGGCTGACGGGAATGGAAGATATAGGTCAAGCTTACCGGCTCGTTCAAACCGGCTTGTCTGCAGTTGCTGATTCCGAATGGAAGCACATGACGATATTGCTTCCCCGTCAAGCATTCATTTCGATCAGCGCCCTCACGATTTTTCTGTTTTCAAGATCGTCAAGCGCCTGGTTTATCTTCTCGAGCGGATACCTGACGCTCAACATCCTTTCCAAGGGGAGCTTCCCTTCCAGATATAATCCCGCAAGCAGCGGGATATCCCGGTCGGGACAGGATGATCCCCCCCAGCTTCCCTCGATTTTTCTACCACAGATAAGGTCATAGGGATCGAGTTCAATCTTCGCTCCGGCTTGCGGATGCGAGGCAAAAACGCACAAGCCACCGAACTTGCGCACCGATAGAAACGATTCTTCGATGGTTTTAGCAAGTCCAGCCGCCTCGACACTGTAATCGACCCCTTTGCCGCCGGTAATCTTGAGAACTTCCTGGACAGGATCACATCGTGTCGAATTTACCGAATGGGTTGCGCCGAATTCCAATGCGAGCTTCAGTTTCTCCTCTTCGACGTCGACTGCGATTACCGACGAGCACCCGAAAAGCTGGGAGGCCATCAGGGCGCTGAGACCCACTCCGCCCAGGCCGAATATCGCTATTGTGCTCCCCTTCTCGGGACGTATCCGGTTCATGACGATCCCGGCGCCTGTCGGAATGGCGCAGCCGAAGAGCACGGCGATATCAAGAGGCACCCCGTCCGGAAGTCTGACGCAACGATTCTCCGAAACGATCGCATAATCGCTGAACGTGGTGACTCCGCCGGCGTTTATTGTTTCATTGCCATGTCGATACCTGGTACCGGGGACATCGATTCCTTCCCCCTTTATCCACCCCAATATCACTCTATCTCCGGGTTTTACTTTGCCCACTTTTTCTCCAACTTCCACAACCGTACCCGAACCTTCATGGCCCAGCATGTGGGGAAGAAACGGATCTTTCCCCCGTTTTCCCCGTGCCTCCATCAACTGGCTGCGGCAGACGCCGCTGAAGGCGACTTTCACGAGAACCTGGCCCGGAAGCAGGGGAGGGACGGTGATATCCGTTTCCACGACAAGCGGACGAGTAAGCTCATAAAGTACCGCTGCCCTGGTAAGCATCGTCCGTGCGGAGTTCAAATCCGGCTCGATGTATCTATCATTTCATCGATACGTCAAGCGGCTTGACGATCATGTTTCCGAAAAACTCTTCCCTGTCCAATAAAGGTTCGGGGTCTTCGTTGGGACGACCGAACTTCACTTGCGGAATGACCCTCATGTCTCCGTCGATATCGACATTGCATAACGCCGGGCCGTCGTAGTCGAATGCCTTTTTTATGCCGTGCGATATCCTGGAATTTTTCGTGATGTTGACCGCGGCAAAATCGAAGGCAGATGCGATCTTGAGAAAATCGGGCGCGGCAAGCCCACCCTCTTCCGAGGATGCGCAGTACCGTGAATCGAGCCATTGATCCTGTGTCTGCTTTATCATGCTATATCCGCGATTATTGAACACGAACAGCTTTATGGGGATCCTGAGCTTTTGGACGGTCGCCAGTTCCTGCACCGTCATCATCAGGCCCCCGTCCCCGATCACGCATACGATTCTTTCCCTTCCGCCAGCGGCCAGAAATGCGCCGATGCTCGCCGGAAGAGCCCATCCCATGGCGGTATTGTTCCAATCGTGGAAAATCCTTTGGTTCTTTTTGAACTCGAATGCCTGCATCATCCAGGCCAATGTGCATCCGGTATCGGAAATGATAATTTCATTCTCCGCGCATTGTTGGGACAATTTCTTTACGAACCAATACGGGTTCACGGATTTTTGCGATCTGTATTCCTTCGGGCAAATCGGATATTTTTTTTTCCATATGCTTATCTTCTTTTTCCACCTGGAAATGTCTTTCGTCCTCATATCAGCCATCTCTTTTTTGATCCACAAAACGAAATCCCTTGCATCCATGTTTATCTTCAAGTCTATGTTCAATCCGAAAGTTTCGAATTTGTTCAACTCGCTCTGATCTATATCCACGACGATTTTTTTCGCTTCTCTGGCAAACGTCGATATCGGGCTCCCCGTGGCTTTTGTGTCCAATCTCGAACCGATGGACAGAACCAGATCCGCATTCTGCACCGCGAAATTCGCATGCCTCGTTCCGTGCGTACCGAATGTGCCCACATACAACGGGTTGTCGTATGAAAACATGTCCGCCGCAGCCCAGGTAGGGACCACCGGGAATCCAAGATGTTCCAGCAGCTCCCGCATTTCCGCTTCCGCCTTGGCAAGCCGGATTCCCCATCCCAGGACGATAACGGGTCGAACCGCTCCCTGGAGAAGGGCTTTGCATTGCTGCAATTCCGAAATCAATTTTTCGCTTATCGGGTTTTTCGGCTGTGGAGTGAACGATCTCAGCTTTTCCGGGTCGATGTTTTCCCTCTGTATATTATCCGGGATATCGATCAGTACAGGGCCCGACCTCCCGCTTTTCGCCATGTGGCAGCACTTTTCAAGTTCATACCTGATATCTTTCGCATCCTGCAGCTGGACCGCATAATTCGTCACCGGCCTGTATATCTGAACCGTATCCGTCTCCTGAAATCCTATCTGCCTGACTCCCGTATCTCTTTTCAACCTCGTGGTGGAAACTTGTCCTGTAATGTATATGACCGGCACGGAGTCATAATAGGCGGAACATACCCCGGTCAACATGTTTGTAGCGCCCGGGCCGCTGGTAGCGATCGCCGCCCCGAAATTGCCTGTAACCCTCGAATATGCATCGGCAGCCATCGCCGCACCCTGTTCATGCATGGGGCATATGAAATCGATATCCGGATTCCTGTCGATGGAATCGATCAAGTGCAACGACGCTCCGCCTGCGACCACGAAAACATGCCGGATCCCCAAGTTGACCAGGAACTCGGCGATATAGTCGGATACTTTCTTCATTCCAACCTCACCACACCTTGCTTTTCGCGCTTGATAAAAACAACGAACCGTCATGATGGGAAAAAGGCATGTCATCGATGCCCCGAACAAGCTCCCAATTCGTTTTTTGGGAAAACAACTTCACATCGGTCCCCTTGAAAAATTTGAAAATAAATTCCGCGTTTTCCCTGTACGTTATTTCGACTACGGCGTCTTTCCCCTCCCAATCGCCGGGATCCGTTGCGCCGATAATCTCTTTTTCGTGCCCTTCCGCATCCAGTTTTACCAAGTCCGCCCATCGGAGATGTTCCTTGATCGGCACCACGTCCACCGTGATCTTTTCGAGCTCCCCGTACGGGTTCAGCTTCGATCCGGCGATATGACTTCCCGTCGTATTGCCGAGAACCCTCACGAACTCCATTTTGCCGAACTTGCTGGAAACCGCGGCATTGTACGTTTCGATGTTCGTCAGTTTATTTGCCATGACGTTCTCGGACAGCTTGCCGAAATGCACCGGATCCGGCTCGAATGCCCTGACGTGATATCCGCACTTGCCCAGGATGATGGAGTGAAGCCCGATATTCGCGCCGATATCGAGCACGTTTTCATATACGCTCTTATTGTCGAAATAATAGGAAAACAAGATGAGTTCATCCAGGTCGAAGAGATTCAAAGAGTCGATGTTTCCCATGTTGAAATAAGGAAACAAGATCTCTCCAAAGGGGGGAATCTTGACGGCCCCGGACACGTTGTTTTCATATAGCCCTTCGATTTCCTTCCGCGCGACGGCCTTCAAGAACGGATATAAAACCGATGTCGGCGAGTGGAAGGAACTTACCGAGGGCAATGCCTTGAATAACAATTCCATGATATTCGATTCAACAGGCATGGGTGCTCTCTTCAGTTTTTATGGCGCCGTAATTTGAACATGTTTGCATCCGCTTTCAACTCTTCGGCCAACTCCTCTTCCCCCCACTTGTCGTAGACGACGCTGAAGTTGCGCCCGCTTACGACATCGCGGGGAGAACCGATAACCCAGTTGCAGCAATCGAAGACGGTCTGCTGCGGGGTCATGCCGTCTTTATCCTTCAGCTTTTGAACGGTCTTCGCATGGTTTTCTCCCGCATTGACGCCCGCCGCCAACGTTTCCCGATGGATCTTGGTATCGACCCATCCGGGGCCGATGATGGAAAACCGGGTGTCCGGTATTTCCGCGTCGAGGAGCTCGACCATCTTGATGAGCGCGATTTTCGAGACGGTATACGCGGAATAATTCACGGGGGCGCTGTTTGTCCCTCCCCCCGCAAAAAATATGACGACAGGTCCGTTGGGAAAACTCCGGTTTCTCCTTTCCAGCAATTTATGCAATAGCTCCATTTGCGAAATGAAGTTCGCCTCGACGGATCGTTTCCAATCCGAAAATGGAACCTTGTCGAACCGCCCGATCGGCTTCATCGTCCCCGGGGAAAACAACAGGACATCCCAGTCATTTACCCGGTTTGCAAAATCGGTCATCGATTCCGCGACATTCAAATCGCACTTCCGGACTTCCACTTCCTGCCTCATCAGCTCGCGGACATTCTCGCTCATCGTCCTGTAGGTGCCGATGATCCTTTCTCCCTGCCTTCGCCATCTTGACGCCAAATCATGGCCAATGTCGCTGGATGCGGAAATGATAACGATATTCAATTAAAACGGCCCCTTGAACCAATCTCCGGGCACATCATGCGGACCCTTGTGTTGCTTCTTGATGAACCCCGTCTCCAGCGCCCGGCCGAACATTTTCCCGGTTTCCAGCACGATGTCCTCCGCCCATTTGTAATAGCGGCCGGAGAGAGCCGGGCTTGTCGGGGTCGGATAATCCGGCAAGGCGATCCTTCCCGGAGAGCACTTCAAATCACCGAACAACTCCATGCTCACCTTCGCGATGATCTCGCTTGCGACGGACAGGGTTTCGTTGGCCGTGTCCAGGACGAGGATCCTGCCGGTCTTTTTCACGGACCGGAATATCGTTTCCCAATCGATCGGATTGATCGAGCGCAAATCGATCAGGTCGCAATGGATGCCTTGCTGTTGCAGGGCTTCCAGCGCGTGAAGCGCTTCGACGGTCATGTAGGAAAGCGAGACGATCGTCAGGTCGGCGCCTGCGGCGAGGACGTTCGCCTTGTCGAGAGGGACCCTGTAATCGCCGGCGGGGACATCCCCTTCCATATTGTGCAGCCAGCGGTGCTCGAGGAAAACCACCGGGTTGTCGTCGAAGATCGCGGACAGAAGAAGCCCCTTCGCGTCGTACGCGGTGGTGGGCATGACCGCTTTCAGCCCCGGGACGTGGGCGAACCACGACTGCAGGTTCTGGGAATGCTGCGGCCCCTGGCCCCACCCTCTTCCGACGATCAGGCGGATCGTGATGGGCACGGACATTTTCCCGCCGAACATGTAAGACCACTTCGCGGCGTTGTTGACGAGCTGGTCCATGGCCAGCAGGAAAAAGTCGAGCCTCTGGTGACTCATGACGGGGCGTATGCCGTTCAACGAAGCGCCTATTGCCACCCCGGTCATCGCGTTTTCGGATGTGGGCATGTCGAATGCCCGGCGCGAGCCGAATTTTTCCGTAAGCCCCGCAGTCGTTCCGAAGACGCGTTTCGGATCGTCCGTCCCGAGCCCGAACGTGACCACGTTCTTGTCGAGCTCCATGGCGATGCTCAGGGCCTCGTTCACCGCTTTCCAGAAAGGAATTATCCTCGCCAACGTCAGATGCTCCCGGTTGTCACTTGCCGTATAAATTGGTGGAAATTTCCGCCGGAGACGGGAACGGCGACGTTTCGGCGAAATGGAAAGCGTCAGCGACTTCCCGGGCGATCGCGGAATCCATCTGCGCGATCTCGTCCGCCGGGATGGTGGATTCCTTCTTTATTGCGGCCTCGAAAAGAACGATCGGGTCCCTGTCTTTCCATCGCAGGTATTCCTCTTCCGTCCGATATCCGATGTCATTGTCGAAATGCGGCCCGCAATGCTCGCGCCAGCGATACGTGGCGAATTCCAGGAAATACGGGCCGGCGCCGCCCCGTATGGAACGGATGGCCCGGTCCGTCCTGGCATACACGTCCATCACGTCGTTGCCGTCGCCGGAATCGCTCCGCACCCCGATGCTTCTCACCATTTCGAAGATGTTGCGCCCGGCCGGCTGCCTGACGCTGAGAGGGGAATACACCGAATAAAAGTTGTTTTCGCACAGGTACAGCACGGGAAGGTTTTTCAACGCCGCGAAATTGACGGACTCGTAAAAAACACCCTCTTCGACGGCTCCATCCCCGAGAAACACGCAACTGATCTGATCGGTCCCATGGAGAGAAATGGAAAAACCGATCCCGGTGCCGACAGGGATCGTCCCGCCGACGATGGACGTGCTCCCCATGAAGCCGACGGACTTGTCGACCAGGTGCATCGAGCCGCCTTTGCCGGAAGAGCAACCGGTGGCCTTACCGTAAATCTCCGCCATCATCCGCCGGAGGTCGCCGCCCTTGGCCAGGTAATGCCCGTGGGCGCGATGGGTGCTGACGACGAAATCGTCCTTTCTCAGCAGCGCCCCGACTCCCGCCGACACCGCCTCTTGCCCCGTGCAAAGATGGGTCGGGCAACGCATCTTCCCTTCCGGGTAACGCGCGGCGATGGTTTCCTCGACGGCGCGCACCCGCTTCATGCAGAACAGCAGGGATTTTGCGGTTTCCGCGTCAACCGTGTTGGTCATTACGTGTCCGGGCCGGATGCTCACTCAGGGGATGAACCAGTAGTAATCGCCGGTGTACCCGGCCTCGCGGAAGAACTTGACCCATTCTTCCACGCTCATGATGGTCCGGGCGGTGAGATTCCATGCATACATTCTTTCCTTCTCCTCCTCGTGACGGTAGGCATCGACCGTGACGAAGCTTTTCCCGCGGCTGACGCGCTCGATCTCCCGCAAGGCCTTCGCGCATTCTTCCCGTTCCAGGTTATGGATCGTATTGATGGAAATGACCACGTCGAACGAATTGTCGGGAAAAGGCAGCTCCTTCGCGTCGGCAACCTGAACATGCGGCCGCATGTCCTCGATCGCGTTCTCGATGGCATACCCGGAGATGTCGATCCCCTTTACGGCGATCCCCGGGATCAGGAGAGCCATATCATGAAGCATGAACCCTTTTCCGCATCCGACGTCGAGCACGGAGCTCCCGGAGGCCAATCCGAAATGTTCCTTGAGCGTCGGGACCACCGGTTGCCAGAACCGCGGGTGGTAGTTGAACCCGCCGTATCCGTATTTCCGGTCGCCGTCGAAGAATTCCTTGCCGAACATTCTTGCGACCGCCCTTACCTCTTCGGTTTTCTCTTCCGCGCGTTCCTGGATATTTCTCTTCGTTCGCGGATAATTGACAAGCAGATCGATTTCCCGGCCCATCGTTCGCCCCTGAAGAGGTTATTGCAAGTCGGCGATCCGCTTCATCGCCCTGATATTATAACTGTTGTCTTCGTTCAATACGTTCCCGGCATGGTATGCGTCGATGACTTCCCGGATGGCGTCGGCCACCCTGTGCTTCGGCTGGAATCCGGTGGCAAGCAGTTTGTCCGAGTTCAGGCGATAGGACCGCGGGTCGTTCGATTCGGTGACCACGATCTCCGCCGGCACGAATTCCGTCACCATCCGCGCGATATCCAAAATCGAGATGTTCTCGAAACCCGCGTTGTAAACGCCTGCGGCCTTTTCCCCCAATGCGAGAAAATGCATGTAGACGCCCACCATATCCCGGATGTGGATGTTCGGGCGAGTCTGCCCTCCGCCGAAAACCGTGATCCTCCCGTTGCTCAACGCCTGCACCGTCAGCATGTTCACCGAGAGGTCGAGGCGCATTCTCGGGGAATACCCGCAGACCGTGGCGGGACGAATGCACTGGACCAGGATGGAATCCTGATAGCTCAGCAGCACCCGCTCGCTGATCATCTTGGTCTTGTTGTAATCGGAGATCGGAAGAAGGGAGAGGTCTTCCGTGACTTCCGGCTCCTCTTTCACTCCGTAAACGCTTCCGGAACTGGCATAGATGAACTGCTTCACGCCGTGACGGATCGCATGCTCCACGAGCCGCATCGACGCCAGGGCGTTCACCTCCCAGGACAGCTTGGCGTTCAGCTCGCTGCAAGGATCGTTGGCGACGTTGGCCAGATGGATGACCGCATCCACGCCGTCCAGGGGGATACGTTCCGCGTTGCGGATATCCTCCCGGAGGACCTTAAGGCGGTCATGCGGCTGAAGGTAATTCCCGAACCACATGATATCCACGACCGTGACGTCGTGTCCCTGTTCCAGGAGACGCCGCGTCAAGACGCTTCCTATGAACCCGCATCCGCCCGTCAGCAATATCTGCATGCTCGTCCTTCTCGATCAGGGTTTGTGTATATATTCGGCAGGCTGTTTCCGGATTTCTTCCAGGTTGTCCTTCACCCAGGCGATCGTTTCCTCGATTCCCCGCTCCAGCGTGATCCTGTCTTCCCACCCAAGCTCTTTTTTCGCCTTGGTGCAATCGAGCAGATACGCCGAATCTTTGCCGAGACGTTCTCCCACGATTTCCACGTGATCCGCGAACGAAACGTTCATCCGTTCCGCAATCAGTTGCACCAATGCCCGGATCGAAACGTTCCTCGACGTCGAAAAGTGGAAGATGTCGCCGGGAGACGCCTGGCGCGCGACGCGCAGCGTTCCGTCCGCGACATCCCGGATATGGATGAAGGAGCGGACGGAATGCCCCCCTCCGTGCAACGGAAGCTTTTTCCCGGTGAGAAAAAAGAGAATGGCGCGGGGGATGATCCGATAGAGCTGTTGCCCCGGCCCGTAAACGTTGGCTGCCCTCGTGAACACCACGGGAAAGTCGTACGCTTTGAAAAAACTCATCAAGCTCATGTCGGCGGCGGCGCGGGAGACCGCATAAGGCGTGCTCGGATTGTAATTCGTGCTTTCCCGGACCAGCCCCTCGCACGTGCCGTATACCTCGGGCGTCGAAACATGCACATATTTTTTGAGAAAATCGCACTTGCGCAAATGATCGTGCAGCCGAACGTTCGACACGACATTCGTCATCATCCAGTGGTCGGGGTTGTGCCAGCTTTCGGCCACCATGCTCTGAGCGGCGAAATTGATCACATATTCCGGCCTGAAATCGCGGGCCAATTCCATGATGGACGCCAGATCGCGATTCAAATCCAACTGGTGGAAACGGAATCGCTTCTCCTCTTCCCTCCCGTGCCACCGATAAGGCAAAAATACGGCGGCGGCCTCCGGGGAACGGCTCACCCCGACGACCTCCGAGCCGTTTCTCAAGGCATGGTCGATAAAACTTGCCCCGGAAAAGGAGTTGCTGCCTATGACGAGGATTTTTTCCGGCATCGATTCCGCGCCCCTGCTTCTTTCAAGCGGGGGGATTTTCGCAAAGCCATTGCATGATCATGTGCCCGACGATGAGCTGTATGTCCTCCGAGATCTGCATGTCGTGAACCGCGAAGTGGAGCGGGACGTCCGCGAGACCGAGACATTTCCCCCCGGAGTATCCGAGGATCGCATACGTTTTCATTCCCATCTTTTTCGCCGTTTCCAGCGCCTTGACGATATTGGCGGAATTCCCGCTGCCGGAAAGGACCAGCAACAGGTCCCCCGGGTTCCCCAATACGGACAGCTGCCGTGAAAAGATCTCATCGTAGGATACGTCATTCGCCAAACACGTGACGACGGACTGGTTCGCGGGCAACGCGTGCGCACGGATTCCCTTGCCGGTTTTCTTTGCCGCCTTACCGTAAAAAAGATCGTTCGCGATGTGCAGCGCGTTTGCCGCGCTTCCTCCGTTCCCGCAAATGAATACCTGTCTTCCTTCCTCCCATGCCTTCCGCAACGAACCGGCAAGATCGGCGATCTTGTCGCCGTCGAAGCCGGAGAAACTCGCCAGCAACCTGTTTACGTATCCGTCGAAAAAGGTTTTTTCCATGCTACAGGTTCCCGAACCGGTTGCAATTGAGGATCCGGTATCCTTTCAACAGCTCCAGAATGCCGTCATCCAGCGATTTGCCGGGCTTCCATCCCAGGGACTCGAGCTTCTTGTTGCTGACCACATAATCGCGCTTATCGGGGTCTTCTCCGATCGGCGCCGAATGAATATACAAGTCCGGTATGTATTCCTTGATTTTCATGCACAATTCCCGCTTTGTCAGATTGGCCGAGCTTAAGCCCACGTTGAACGGTTGTCCCTTCATTCCATCGTAATGCTCGATGGCGAAAACAAACGTATTCGCCACGTCCCGGATGTGGATATAGTTTCTTCGGAAATTCTCCTCGAAAAGGACGATGGATTTATCTTTGCATGCCCTGTAAACGAAATCGTTCACGAGAAGGTCGGTCCTCATTCGCGGGCTCATGCCGAACACGGTGGCCAATCGCAACGTTATCGCGCTTCCCTTTTCCAGATATGCCTTCTCGACCTCGACTTTATCCTTCCCGTAGTCCGAAATCGGCCGCAGGGGACTCTCTTCCGTGCAGAAATTGTCTTTCTCTCCGATCCCGTATCCGCTGTTGGTCGTGGGGAAAACCGCTTTTTGAGAAGACGAGAGCAACTTCACGATCCTGATTTGCGCATCGAGATTGACCAGCCGGGTCAAGGAAGGATTTTTCTTGCAGGCAGGCGCTCCCACGATCGCCGCAAGGGGGATGACGATATCGAATTTCGAAAGGATGGAAGACATGAGGCGTTCGTCGCAGATGTCCCCCTTCACGAAATCGAAATTCGGGTCCGCACAGCAATCGAGGAGGGAGTGCTGCCCGTACAACAGGGAGTCGAGAACGGTCACCCCATATCCTTTTTTCAATAAGACCGGGACGAGGATGGAGCCGAGATATCCGGCGCCTCCCGTGACAAGGATTCTTTCCATGTTCATGCGTCTCCGTGATGAAAGATGAACTTCCGCAAATCAGGGAATGATCCCTTTCAGATAGTCTCCGGACATGAAGTACGTTTCGGGGATTCCGATATCGATGAACTTTCCCTGGCTGACGAAGCCATACACGGCTTCCCCCAGGATGGCGGGCAGCAGATCCTTTTCCAGAGAGAATGCCTTTTCCGCCTCCACCCTTTCGAAAAGGTTTCTTTTGAGCAGGTATACGCCGGCGTTGACGAACCCGCTCCCGGGGTCAACCCCTTTCTCTTCGAAAGAAACCACCCTGCCGTCGGCGTCGATAAGGACTCTGCCATACCGGCCCGCATCGGGGACCTCTTTTACTACCACGGTCAGCGCGGCATTTTTGGCCGAATGTGCGGCAAAGAACTCTTCCAGGTCCACTTCCACGTAGGAGTCCCCGTTCAGGACGAGGACATTGTCGGTTTCCGAATAACCCAGGGCCTTCTTGATGGCGCCTCCCGTACCCAACGGATCGGTTTCCACGGAGAAGGCGATGCGGAAGCGGAAAGCATTGGAATCCCTGTAGCGTTCGATGATCTTGTCCGCCATGTATCCGACGGCCAGTATCACCTTGCCTATCTTTTCGCTTCGGTCAAGAAGGTGGAGGAGAATACCCAGAAACGGCTTCCCGTTGACGGGCGCAAGGACTTTCGGCAGGTTGCTCACCGCTCCCTTGAGTCTTGTCCCAAGTCCCCCCGCCAGGATGATAGCGTCGATTTTTCCCATGGTTTCAGTGCGTCAGATAAATGATCTTCGATCCTTCGCTTTCAAAACCGAAATCCACCTGCATCAGGCCATGCAGCGCTTCTCTGATGGCTTGCTGTCTTTCCATGGGGGCCAGAAGGAACAGAAAACCGCCGCCTCCCGCACCCGCGAGCTTGCCGCCGTAAGCGCCGGCCGCGATCGCCTTCCCGTACAGATCGTCGATAACGTCGTTGGAAATCATCCTGGAAAGGCACTTTTTCAACTTCCACGATTCATCGAGAAGCCGCCCCAGTTTTTCCACCATCTCGCGGCATTCGTTCGATGAAATGATCTCTTCCGCTTCGTAAACCATTCGATGCATCCTCTGGAGATAGTCGTCCTTGCTGCAGGTTTTCGTGTTCTCGATCTGCTCCGCCAGGATCTCCGTCGCGTAGCGCGTGATCCCCGTGTAGAACACCATCAACGACTTGTCCAGAAATTCATACTTTTCATTCGATATCACGACGGGGCGAACCGATAACCCCGACTTGCCGAATTCGATGACGTTCAGCCCGCCGAAAGCGGCGTGCACCTGGTCCTGGCAGCCGACATTTTCCTTGATCCGCTGCTGCTCGATGTAAATCGCCTCTTCCGCCAGCTGCTGCTTCGAGATGATTTTACCCTCGAGGGCATACAAGGCATTCAGAAATCCGACGGTGAACGAGGACGAAGAGCCAAGCCCGGTCTTCGCGGGAAGGTCGGCAAAGATATGGATATCGAGGTTCCCGTTCGATTTCATGAACTTCAGTGTTTCTCTGACGCTTGGGTGGAGGATCTGGTTCACATCGTTGACAAGCTCCGCCCTGGAATAGCCGACCCTTATTTTGTACTCGAAGAAATCACTTAGCCGGTTCACGCTGATGTAGGTATATTTGTCGATCGTGGTTCCCAGGACCGCCCCGTTCTTTCTCTCGAAATATTCCTTGTAGTCGGTCCCGCCGCCGAAAAAGCTGATTCTCACGGGAGTTCTCGATATGATCACGGCTTTCTCCAGCGGATGGAATTCTTCACTATGCCGGCATAACCTTCTGCAGATGGCAATTCAGAGGATCGCATTTCTCAGAATACACTACAAACCTGCCCGAGGACAGGCTACCGCCCCTTCGGGCCGAATTTTTTCCCCTACCGACGAACAGGTCCTACCCCGCCCCCTCGATCGCTTCCTTGTTGAGGATCACCCGAAAGCTCGATACCGCGTCCAGTAGGAGAACGACCCGTTCACGGTCGGGCAGCGTTTCCACGAAGATCGCGTCCAGGCCGGCGAAAGGCCCCTCCCCGATCTTGATCCGTTCACCGCGTTTCCACTCGACGGGCGGTTTGACCAGTTTCACGATCCCCGACTCGTCCATCCGGCTGCGGACGGCCTCGACAATCTCCGGACCCACCTCCTGCGGCTCCGGGCCGAAGGAAATCACTCGCGCCACCCCTCGCGTGTACCGGACGGTCCGCAACTGCTCCATGGCGAAACGGACGAACAGGTAGGTGGGGAAGAGCGGGCGGGTTTCAAACCGGCCCTTTCCCTTTATTTTTTTAAGTATTTTCGGGTAGATCGTGTCGAACCCTGCTTCCGTGAGGCGGGTGTGGATCCTGGATTCGTTCAGGGGCTTGGTTTTTACGAGGTACCACTTCGGATCCATCCATGGTCCTTCTGCCAACAGGCGCCGCGGCCTATCAGTATCCCCCGGATATCACTCCCCTGATACGGCTCGTTGTTGGGCGAAAATATTAGTGGATTTTACCCCAACGGGCCACCGGGAGCAAGGAAACCTAACAGGAAACCAAAACAGGGAAAAAGTCCGGCAACATTCCCCGAAAAACTGCTCACAGGCCGAAGGTTTTGTGGAAATAAATCCGGTCGCCCCCCAGTTGGGGGACCTGCTCATAATTGTGGGCGGTCCGGGCGGTGCTTCTCATACCATTCGATCGTCTTGCGCAGCCCTTCTTCGAATGAGGTGCGGGCTTTGAACCCGATCTCCTTTTCCGCGCGGGAGGTGTCAAGGCATCTGCGCGGTTGCCCGTCGGGCTTCGTCAGGTCGCGGACGACCTTTCCCTGGAATCCCGTCAGCCGCCGGATCAGCTCGACCAGGTCGTTGATGGCGATCTCCCGTCCCGCCCCGATGTTGACGGGCTCCGGCTTGTCGTACCGCTCGGCGGCAAGGACGATCCCTTCCGCGGCGTCGTCCACATAGAGGAACTCGCGGGAGACCGGCACTCCCTGGAAGAAACCGCTCCCCCACACGGTGACCTCTGCGGCGCCTGCTTCTCTCGCCTCCACGAATTTCCGGATGAGCGAGGGGATGACGTGGGACTTCTCGGGCTCGCCGAAGTGGTCTCGCGGGCCGTACAGATTGACCGGCAACAGGTAGATCGCGTTGAACCCATACTCCGCGCGGTACGCCTGGGCCATAACCATCAGCATCTTCTTGGCGATCCCGTACGGAGCGTTGGTCGGCTCCGGGTACCCCTCCCAGAGGTCGTCTTCCCGGAACGGCATCCGCGGCGGGCGGAAGGGGTAGGCGCATACCGTGCCGATCTGGACGAACTTCTTCACCGCGGCTTTGCGGGCCTCCTCCATGAGGTGGATTCCCATTACCGCGTTGTCGTAGAAGAGCGCTCCGGGATGCGAGCGGTTCCAGCCGATCCCGCCGGCGTTGGCGGCCAGGTGGATGACGATGTCCCGCCCTGCGACTACTTTCGAGCAGTCCACGGGGCGGCGCAGGTCATATTCCGAAAACCGGGGGACGAAGATATTCCCCGGCTCCGCGCCCCGCTCGACCAGCGTCCGGACGACCGGTTCCCCGAGAAACCCGTCCCCGCCGGTGACCAGGACCCTTTTTCCGTCGAAAAAGTTCATCGCTCTCCGCGGCGGAATTCTTCCCAGCAGGACCGCGTTTCCTTGTCATGCACCGTGTACAGAAACTCGTTCATCTCCTCCAGCCAGCGAAGACGTTCTTCCACGGGCACTTTCTCCCACTCCCGGATCTGTTCGATGGTCACGTAATATCTGAAGCCGCCGGGGTTTTCTTTCACTTCTTCTCTCCCCCCTCTGCCCAGGGACTTTTTAAAAAAACGTCCCTGTTTTGGTGGCAGCGCTATATCAAAGTTTTGAGCCGATGGGGAAGCCTTTGGCGGCGAGGATCTTGCGCCCGTCGCCGGGGGGCGTCAGGCCCGCCTCCTCCATGTCGGCGTCGACCATGATGCGGACCAGCTCCTTGAACGTGATCTTCGGTTCCCATCCAAGAAGTTTTTTCGCCCTGGACGCATCGGCGAAAAGGGTTTCGACCTCCGTGGGCCGGAAATATTTCGGGTCGATCTTCACGTGCTCCTTCCAGTCCAGCCCGGCGTAGGAGAACGCCTCCTCGACGAAATCCTTTACCGAGTTCGACTGCCCCGTCCCCACGACGAAATCGTCCCCCCGGTCGTGCTGGAGGATCCGCCACATCGCCTCGACGTACTCGTAGGCGAACCCCCAGTCGCGCCGCGCGTCGAGGTTTCCGAGGAAAAGATCCTTCTGCTTCCCCGCCTTGATGGCGGCGATCGCCCGGGTGATCTTGCGCGTGACGAACGTCTCCCCGCGCCGCGGGGATTCGTGGTTGAAGAGGATGCCGTTGCTGGCGAACATCCCGTACCCTTCCCGGTAGTTGACCGCCATCCAGTAAGAGTACACCTTGGCGGCCCCGTAAGGGGATCGCGGATAGAAAGGGGTCTTTTCGTTCTGCGGCGGCGGCGAGGCGCCGAACATCTCGCTGGAGGACGCCTGGTAATACCTCGCCTTGACCCCGGACCGGCGCACCGCATCGAGGATCCGGGTCGTGCCGATGCCGGTGATGTCCCCGGTGTATTCCGGGATATCGAAGGAGACGCGGACGTGGCTCTGCGCGCCCAGGTGGTAGATTTCGTCCGGCTGCACGTTGTATATGAGGTTGGTGAGCTGCCCGGAGTCCGAGAGGTCGCCGTAATGCAGGAACATGCGCGCGTCCGGAATGTGCGGATCGAGGTAGATGTGGCCGAGCCGCCCGGTATTGAAGGAGGAGGCCCGCCGGATGAGGCCGTGGACCTCGTATCCCTTCGACAGCAGGAATTCCGCCAGGTACGAGCCGTCCTGGCCGGTGATGCCGGTGATCAGCGCCTTGGGCATACTTTGCATTCTAATCGGTAGTCGGGGGATAATTCAACGATGGACCCCGTCGGGCTGCTGCAGGATTACATCCGGATCGACACCTCCAATCCGCCGGGGGACTGCCGCGCGGCCGCGGAGCTCCTCTGCCGCGTCCTGGTCGAAAACGGCCTGACCCCGATCACCTTCGGCGCGACGCCGCAGAAGCCCAACGTCCTGTGCCACGTCGGCGGGGCGGAGGAGCCGGCGCTCGTCCTCATCCACCACATGGACGTCGTGCCTGCGAAAGCGGAGGAGTGGAGCGTCCCTCCCTTCTCGGCGGAGATCCGGGAGGGCTTCCTCTGCGGCCGGGGGACTCTCGACACGAAGGGGCTGGGCGTGGCGCACCTGTGCGCGGCGATCCGCGCCGCGAAATCCGGGAAGCTGCGGCGGAAGCTTTACTTCGTCGCCAACGCGGACGAAGAGGTGGGCGGCGGGGAAGGGGCGGAGTATTTCGTGAAAAACCTGCCTCTCTCATTCGGGCGCGCATACGGAATGAACGAGGGCGGCGTCGGCGTCCGGGACCTCTTCGGGCCCGGGAAGTTCTTCCTCCTGAGCCTGTGGGAAAAGGGGCCGCTGTGGCTCAAGCTCTCGGCGTTCGGGAAGGCGGGGCACGGCAGCCGGCCGTCGGAGAAGGATGCGCCGGCAAGGCTCGCACGGGCGATGGGGCGGGTCGCGGAGCATCGGTCCCCGGCGAAAATGACCGACCCGGTGCGGGAGATGCTGCGCGTCCTTTACGCCCAGGGGCGGATCGATCTCGACCCCGACACGCTTGCCGGCGGGCCGGAGGACGCGGCGGCGCTGGAAGCGTTCGCGAAGCGGTTCCCTGAAACCGACCCGCTCTTCCGCAACACCTTCGCCGTCACCACGCTTTCGGCGGGGTTCAAGCCCAACGTGATCCCGGCGCGGGCGGAAGGGTCCGTCGATTGCCGGATCCTACCCGGCGAGGATCCGGAGCGGGTTGCGTCGGAGGTGCGGGAGATGGTGCGCGAGTTCGACGTCTTCGTGGTGACGCTCTTCGCCGAGAAGCCGTCCGGCTCCCCCCGCGGGCCGCTCTTCGACGCGATGACGGACGCGATCCGTACCGTCCACCCCGACGCCATCGTGCTCCCCTACCTGTCTACCGGGTTCACCGATTCCCGTTTCTTCCGGGCGGCCGGCGTGGAGACGTACGGGCTGATGCCGCTGTTGCTGGAGCGGGGAGACCTGGGGAGGATCCACGGCGTGGACGAAAAGATCCCGGTGGACGGGATCCCCGAAATGACGGCGATCATCTCGGCGCTCATCGAGCGGTGGAACGCTCCCGAAGGCCGGAAGGCGTGACCCGCAAGCAGGAACTGGTTGCCCTCCTGGATGCGCAGGCACCCGCGTCCGACCGCTGGAAGGCGAAGAACCGGTACTACTACGAATCGATCGAGCGGATACTCCGTTTCCACGTGCCGCCGGGCGCCTCCGTCCTCGAGATCGGGTGCGGGACGGGCGACCTCCTTCAGGCCCTCGCCCCGAAGCGCGGCGTGGGCGTGGACATCAGCCCCAAAACGGTGGAACGGGCGCGGGCCAGGCATCCCTCTCTCACCTTTCTCGCCGGCGACGCCGAGAACCTGCCGCTCGAAGAGACGTTCGATTACGTCATCCTCTCGGACCTCCTCGGATACCTGGAGGACGTCCAGCGGACCTTCGAGGAACTCCACAAGGTATGCCACGCACGCACGCGCGTGATCGTCACGTACTACAACTATCTTTGGGAGCCGGTCCTGCGCGCCGGAGAGAAGCTGGGAATGAAAAGGCCGCAGCCGGACCAGAACTGGTTGGCGCTGTGGGACATCCAGAATCTCCTTTCCCTTGCAAATTTCCAGACGATCTGCAAAGGGTACAAGCTGCTGCTCCCCGTCCGGGTCCCCCTGCTCTCCTCGTTCTGCAACCGTGTCCTTTCCAACCTCCCACTCCTGCGGAAGCTCTGCCTGGTCGAGCTGATCATCGCCCGTCCCGCTCCCGTTCCGGTTCCGGAGGATGCGCTTTCCTGTTCCATCGTCGTCCCGGCCCGCAACGAGCGGGGAAACATCGAGCGGGCGGTCGCAAGGACACCTTCGATGGGGCGGCACACCGAGCTGATCTTCGTGGAGGGGAATTCCTCCGACGGGACGGCGGAGGAGATCGAGCGGATCATCGCGGCGAACCCCGGCAGGGACATCAAGCTCGTGCGGCAGGGGAACGGCGTGGGGAAGGGGGACGCAGTGCGGAAAGGCTTCGCCGCCGCCTCCGGGGACGTCCTCATGATCCTGGACGCCGACCTGACCGTGCCGCCGGAAGACCTTCCGAAATTCTTCCGCGCGCTGGCGTCGGGCCGCGGCGAGTTCATCAACGGCTCCCGCCTCGTCTACCCGATGGAGAAGCAGGCGATGCGGTTCCTGAACACCTTGGGGAACAAGTTCTTCAGCCTCGCGTTCACGTGGCTCCTCGATCAGCCGTTCAAGGACACGCTGTGCGGCACCAAGGCGCTTTACCGGAAAGACTACGAGCGGATCGCGGCGGGCAGAAGCTATTTCGGGGAGTTCGACCCGTTCGGCGACTTCGACCTGATCTTCGGCGCCGCCAAACTGGACCTGAAGATCGTCGAGGTGCCGATCCGCTACCGGGAGCGGACGTACGGCACCACGCAGATCTCCCGGTTCCGCCACGGATGGCTGCTCCTGCGGATGTGCCTCTTCGCCCTGCGGCGGATCAAGTTCGTCTGAGCGGCGCCACCATGGCCACCAGCACAGGGTACACCGCCAGCCCAAAGCGGGGATCTCCCCACACCAGGGCATGCTCGATCCAGTAGGTCCAGTAGAGAAGGACGATGAACCCGAAGGCGGGAAGCGCCGACCCCCTCCCCCACTGCCACGTCCTGTACAGGAAGAAAAGGTAGAAAGGGATGTGAAACAGGGCCGCCAGTATCCAGAAAACGGTGCGATGCTCGCCCGGCCGGAAATCCCCGCGGTAAATCCACCAGTCCCTCGGCGGGGCGCCGAAGTGGATCGCGTTCCGTGCAACGCCCCATACGAAAAAATAGTACGGATGGTCCTTGACGTATTTCCACAGCAGCGCCTTGCGTTCCTTCTCGGGAAGATTTTTCGCGTAGACCTCCTTCGCGTACTGCTCTCCGGGCGTCTCTCCGGGGATCTCCGCGTGCGACACGTTCCACTCCAGCATCCCCTCGCCCTGGCCGTTGACGGGGATGAACCGATGGAAGTGGTGATAATTTCTCAGGGTCCAGGGGGCGATGGCCGCCGTGAAGAAAAAGAGGAGGGCCAGGGCCTCCTTCCCGCGCAACGCAAAGCGCAGGCGTCCCGGCAGGAATCGCATCGAAAGGACGAGCAGCGGGACGTACCATGAGACGAACTTGGCCAGGGTGCAAAGTCCCCACGCCGCGCCGGCCAGCGCCGCCCTTCCCGTCGTTGGCTCCTTGACCAGGCGCACCGTTGCCCACGCCGCGAGCACGGTGAACAACAGGATGGTCGGCTCCTGGAGGACGAAGACCACCCGGGTGACGAGCAGAGGGTTCACCCCAAGGAACAGGGCGGCGCCGAACGCCCACGCCAGGGAAGGGAGGATCTCCAGGAACAGGCCGAACGCCGCCACGGTCCCAAGGGCGTGGAGCAGCGACTGGAACACCGCGGCGGAGAGGATGGACGACGTGCCCGTCGCCCGGAACCAGCCGCCCAGGAGGGACGAAAAGAGCGGGGGCCGGTATACCGCCGGCGTGACCCCGAGGTCCTCCGAGAACCCGGTCCCCTGCGCCACGCTCCGGGCCAGCGCCATGTACCCGATGTCGTCGCTGGAAAGCCCCGGCAGGGGGTAGGAAGAAACGAAGACCAGACATGCCGCGAGGGAAACGGCCATCAGGAATCCCGCGGCGGCCGCCCGGGGTGCAGGAATGCGGCGCAAGGCGTTTCTCATGGGTTCAAGGACAGCCGCAGGCCTTCTTCTTCGACAGCACTCCCCAAGGCCCGCTCCCTGTACGGAATCAGCAGAGCCAGCAGTGCGGTGTAGATGGGGAGAGCATAACGCGGTATGCCCAGAATCAACGAGTGCTCGACCCAGTAAAAGAAACAGAAGAGAGCGATGAAACCTTGCGAGGCGGGAAGTTTCCCACGGAAGGTCCGGAATACGCGGTACAGGAGAACCAGGAAAAGGAACCGATGGAAAATATCGTGCAGCGTCCAGTACCACGGCCTCGCCTCTCCCGGGCCATACCTGCCTCTCGCCCACCACCAGTCACGGGCCGGGCCCGCAAAATCCATCGTGTTCCGCACCACGCGCTCCACCAGGTCCGCCCCGCCGGACTCTCCTGCGGAACTCCCCGCCTGGGTCGCCCGGGAAACATACCATTCCTGCAACAATCCCGCAGTCTGGTCGCTCACCGGGATCAAACGCTGGAATTGGATGTAATTCCTTGCGGTCCAGGGAGCCAGCACCGCCAGGAAAAGAAGGCCGAACAGGGCCGCCTGGCGAAACGCAACCCCGCGCCTTTCATCGCCGCGCGCCAGCCGGTAAGCGAAGGCGAACGGCAGGACGAACAAGGTTACCGGTTTGCCGAGAGTCGCGATGCCCCACAAAAGACCCGCGGCGCACGCCCATGGGGCGGTTTTCTCGCGAAGCCAGAGCACCGTCGCCAGGAGTGCCGAGGTGGTGAAAAAAAGGAGCGTCGGCTCCAGGAGGATGAAGGCGGTTCGGGTCAGCAGCATGGGCTGGAGCGCAACGATGAGGGAAAGAAGAAACGACCACCGGGGCGCGCAAGGAACCGCCCGAAAGAGCAGATACGCCGCGGCGGCGGAGAGACTGTGCATCAGGCATTGAAAGACGGCGGCGGAAAAGAGGGAGGTCCCCGCCAGCCACGTCCACGCACCCAGAAGGAAGGGAAGAAGCGGCGGCCGTTGGGCGTAGGGATGGACTCCGTCGAGCGAGAAACCTTTTCCGGCGGCCAGATTGTGCGCAATGCGCTGATATTCCACCGCATCGTATACGGGGGTCGGCGGGGGGTACCATCGGATGAAAACCAGGGATGCCGCCAGGGCAACGAGAAAGACGGCCGCCGAATATCCGATGTCGATGCGCATGCGCGATGGGGTCAACCGGTCCCCCCCGGCACGGGGAAACTATTCATGCGGCCCTCCCCGGAAAATCTCCCCGCGCAGAAGGCGCCGCATCCAGTCCGGAGCCACGATCCACGCGATGGCCGTGGCCGCCGCACCGCCGAAGGGAAATTTCATCGAAAGGCTCCGGAGCGGGCCGGCCGACCACGACGGCGCCAATGCGATCCCCGCAGCCAGGGCAAGACCCGCCGCCGCCCCGAGGCGCGCCCACGGCAAGGGAAGAGGGAAACGCGCCTGGGATGATCTCATCACGCCCGCCGCGATCAGGGCGCAGGTCAGGCAAAATGCAACCGCGGCGCCGTAGGCGCCCATGGGGCGCACCAGGAGAGCATTCAACACCACGTTCATGGCCGCACCGAACGTCCACCAGGCCGCAGCGGGGGTCATGTCCTTCCGCAGCATGAGGCCGGAGTTGGACAGGCTTGCAATCCCCGCGAAGAACACCGCCCCCGCCATCCAGGGAATGTACGACGCCCCTTCGTGGAACGCCGGGGCGGCAAGGAGGCGGATGACGTCCCCGCCGGCCGCCGTGACGGCCAGCCACACCACGAGCAGACCCGCAGCCAGGCGGGCCCAAAGCCGCCCGATACGGGGCGCCGCCTCTTCCTTGAAGGTTTCATAGTCGCGCATCATTTCCGGAAACCACGTCAGGTTCACGGCGCTGTTCGCGATCATCCCCAGCAACCCGACGCTTGTGGCGAAGGCGTACACCCCCAGGGCGTTCTGTCCCTGCCATAGTCCGATGAACCACCGGTCGGCGGAGTTGATCAGCCAGTGCATCGGGGCGGTTATCGCGCCGGCCATCCCGAGGCGGAGGATTTGCCGGCGCATCTCCCGGGACAGGCCGGAAGCGCGGGAAACGGTTCCCGGCGGCGGAAGCAGCACCACTGCGATCCCCGCTGCCACGCCTCCCGCCCCTCCGATCAGCAGCGACCAGGCGTCCTTTCTCCAGAAAAGGGCAAGGACGACCGCAAGGACCGTCCCGACGAGCCCCGCCACGACGATCGAGGCGGAAATCCGGGAGTAGGCCCCCTCCAGTCGTTTTCGCGTGGAAGCCATCGTGTTCAGGACGGAAAGAAAAATCGTTATGACGACCATCGACGCAAACGCAGCCGGCAGCCCGGCGGCGCCGCTCCACAGGTACCATCCCAGGCCGGCCAGGAGGGACACCGCGCAAGCCGCGGCCATCGTAAACCGCCAGCAGAACCGCTCCACCGCTTTCCCTTCCTCACGGTCCCCGGCGAAGAAGAATCGCGCATAGGACATGTCCTGCCCTGCCAGGGCAACCGTCGCCGCGAGGGAGGTAACCGTCACGAAAAGCGCCACATCCCCATAAGGGACGGGTCCCAACTCGCGTGTGAGGATGGGCGCGGAGACCAGTGTGAAGAGCTTTCCGGCAACGCCGGCGGCGGCGATCAGCCCCGTGCCGCCGATCACCGTTCTCGCGAGAGATGCGTTTTTGCCTGCGTCGGACAAGGACGTCTTCTCCGCAGAAAAAATACCACATTCAACTTCCGAAAGGTCGCGCATTGACGTGCTGTCCCGATTCGGAGACACTTTCCCCAAGTGTCCCTGAACAACGATAAATCCCCCGCATTCCCGACGGCAAGCAGGCCGATGTTAAAGATTGCCTACGTTCTCCCGAACATCGAGTCGGGAGGAACGGAGAGGCACATTCTCTCGCTGGCCCGCTCCCTCGACCGGTCCCGGTATTCCCTTTCGCTCGTGACGACGGCCGGCGGCGGCAGCCTGTACGAGAAGTTCTCCGCGATCATGCCGGTTACGGTGATGGGGGAGCCGCACGCCCACCGGCGGATCCGGGTGGGGCCGCTCGTGCATATCGGCACCATACGCACGCTGGCGCGGATCTACCGGGAAGAGCGCCCCGACATCGTGCATGCCTGCCTCCCCGCGGCCTGCGTCATCGGCCCGATCGCGGCGCGGCTTGCGAATGCCGGGAAAGTGATCGTCAGCCGCAGGTCGCTTTCGAATTACAAGGCGAAGCATCCCCTGCTGCGCAGGGTCGAGCCGCTGGGATACCGGCTGGCGGACGCCGTCCTGGTGAACTCCGATGCGGTCCGGCGGGACGTGGAGAGAACGGAGCGGTTCTGGGAAGGAAAGATCCGGCGGGTCTACAACGGGATCGACACGGCCCCGCGGGACCCTGCGCCGATCGGGCGGCTTCTCCCGGATTTGGCCGGGGATGAGGGAGCGCCGGTGATCGCTTACGTCGCGAACCTCTTCCACTATAAGGGGCACCTGGACCTGGTGAGGGCGGCGAGGAAGGTCGCCGACGCCTTCCCTGCCGCGCGGATCGTCCTCGTCGGCAGGGACGCCGGCGCATTGGGGCAGGTGCGGGCGGAGATCGAACGGCTGTCGCTTGGCGGCAACGTCTTCCTTGCCGGGCTGCGCGAGAACGCCGCGGAGATCATTGCCGCCTCCACCTTCGCGGTCCATCCGTCCCACGAAGAGGGATTCTCCAATGTGATCCTGGAGGCGATGGCGGCGGGGAAAGCGGTCGTCGCCACGCGTGTAGGAGGGAATCCCGAGGCGGTGGTCGACGGGGAGACGGGGGTCCTCGTTCCGCCGGGCGATCCGGGCCCGCTTGCGGAGGCGATGCTCGCCCTGCTGCGAGATCCGGAGCGGGCACTGGAAATGGGAGCGGCGGGCCGGCGGCGGGCCGTCGAACATTTCTCGCTGGAAAAGATGGTGCGGGAGATAGCGTCCCTCTATGAAGACCTCCATGCGGGAGCCGATGTCCGCAAACGGGAAGGGAAGGGGTGACGGAGTACTACGCAGGGAAATCTGAGAGCATCCGGGACCTCTTCGGCGCCTCAGCGGTCTCCGTCGAGCCCGGGCGGGTCACGGTCGATGGGCGCACTTACCCCATCGTCGACGACGTCATCATCCTTTTGGATCCGTCGCGCCTGCCCGACGGGGTTCGCCGGAGGATCGCCGACGCGGCCGGAACGGAAGCGCCTCCGGCATTGCGGTTCGCCGAGGACATCCAGTTTACGTTCGGCGAGGAGTGGCAGCGGTTCCCCGAGATCCTCCCGGAGCACCGGGAGGAATTCCTGCAGTACTTCGACCTGGTCGACATCGGCGGGCTCGCGGGGAAGCGGGTCTGCGACCTGGGTTGCGGCATCGGGCGCTGGAGCTGGTTCCTTAAGAGCGCCTGCCGGGAGCTCGTGCTGGTGGACTTCTCCGAGGCGATTTTCGTCGCGCGAAGGAACCTCGCCTCGGCGGAAAACGTTCTCTATTTCCTCGGCGACCTCAAGGCGCTGCCGTTCCGGGACGACTTCGCGGATTTCCTGTTCTGCCTGGGAGTGCTCCACCACCTGCCGACCGATGCGCTCGAGGAGGTGCGGGCGTTGGCCCGATCCTCCCCGGCGCTGCTGATCTTCCTGTACTACGCCCTGGACAACCGTCCGGCGTACTGGCGCGGCCTCCTGTCCCTTGCGACCGGAGCGCGCCGTTTCCTGTCGAAGGTGCGCAACCCCGGGGCAAGGTCGCGGATCACGTGGCTGCTCACCCTCTCCGTCTATCTGCCGCTCGTTGGGATGGGACACCTGCTGCGGCCCTTCTCCCTTTCCCGCTTCGTCCCCCTTTACGACTTCTACCGGGGCAAGTCCCTCCTCCGGATCCGGCAGGACGTCTACGACCGGTTCTTCACGCGGATCGAGCAGCGATTCACGAGACAGCGGATCCTTTCCCTCGCCGATACGTTCCGCGAAGTCGTCGTCTCCGACCGGCCGCCCTATTGGCACTTCCTCTGCCGCAGGGAAGTGGTGGCATCCACCCCGGCCTCCCGGATATCATAAGTCCATGTGCGGCGTCGCCGGGTTCCTGTCGTTCGGGAAAAACCGGCCGGGGAAAGAGCTGCTTCTCCGGATGGGGGAGCCGATGGCCACCCGGGGGCCCGACGCCTCCGGCGTCTGGCTCTCCGGCGACGGCCGGGTGGGGCTGTCCCACCGGCGGCTCTCCATCCTCGACCTGTCGGAGGCCGGCGCGCAGCCGATGCCCGGAAGCGACGGGCTCTCCGTCCTCTCCTACAACGGCGAGGTCTTCAACTACCGCGAAATCCGCAAGGAACTAAAGAAGTACGGGCGCGTTTTCCGCGGCGACTCCGACACGGAGGTGATCCTCGCCGCCTGCCGGGAGTGGGGGGTCGGCGGCGCGGTCGCCCGGTTCATCGGGATGTTCGCCTTCGCCCTGTGGGACGCGGAGGCGGAGCGGCTCTACCTGGTGCGCGACCGGCTCGGAATCAAGCCGCTCTTCCTGGCCCGGACGCCCGGGCTGATCCTGTTCGCCTCCACGCTCAAGCCGCTTCTCGCATGCCCCTCCTTCTCCCGCGAGGTCGACCGCGAGGCGCTCCAGTTCTACATGGAGTTCCAGTACGTCCCCGCGCCCCATTCCATCTTCCGCGCGGCCCGCAAGGTGCTCCCGGGGCACATCCTGGAGGTCCTGCCGGACGGCAACGTGCGCGACCGGACGTACTGGGACCTTTCCGACCATTGGGGACACGGACGGGGCCCGGCCCGCACGGAAGAGGAATACCTGGAGGAGCTCTCTTCCCTGCTCTCCTCCTCCGTGCGGTACCGGCTGATCAGCGACGTCCCGCTGGGGGCGTTTCTTTCCGGGGGGATCGACTCCTCGCTCACGGTGGCGCTCATGCAGCAGGCGTCCCCGGCGCCGGTGAAGACCTTCTCCATCGGGTTCCGGGAATCGGGGTACGACGAGTCGGGGTACGCGAAAGAGGTGGCCCGGCACCTCGGGACGGACCATCACGAGAAGATGTGCACCCCCGAGGAGGCGCTCGCCCTGGTCCGGAAGATCCCGGATGCGTACGACGAGCCGTTCGCCGACTCCTCCGCCATCCCGACGATGCTCGTCTCCGAGTTCACGCGGAGCCACGTCACCGTGAGCCTCTCCGGAGACGGGGGGGACGAGCTCTTCTGCGGCTACCCACGGTACGCGTGGGTCCGGCAAGGGCGGATGGTCCAGGGGATCCCCTCTTCCCTGAGGCGCCCCCTCTGCTCGCTCCTGTCCCGCGTGCCCGTCCACAAGGTGCAGCGGGCGGCGGAGAGCGTCCTCTACGACGACCCGGCGCAGCTCTACTTCCACACGGTGGGGGTCTTCGAGCGAAAGCGCCTGGCGGAGGTCCTCCCCGAAGTGGCGGACGATTCGCACCTGTCCTGGTTCCGGACGTTCGGGGACGACCGGTGGGGGGGGATCGTCGAGCGGGCGATGGCCACCGACATCCGCACCTATCTGCCGGACGATATCCTGGCGAAGGTCGACCGGGCCTCGATGGCCTGTTCGCTGGAGGCGAGGGTCCCCCTTCTCGACCACCGGATCGTGGAGTTCGCGGCGAGGCTGCCCATGGAGTTCAAGGTGCGCGGCGGGGAGACGAAATACCTGCTGCGCCAAGCCCTCTACCGGCTCGTCCCCCGGAAGCTGCTCGACCGGCCGAAGATGGGGTTCGGCATCCCGGTGAACCGGTGGCTGCGCAACGAACTCAGGCCGCTGCTGGACGAATACCTGGGGGCGGACAGGATCCGGAAGGAAGGGTTTCTCCTGCCGGCGGGCGTGTCCCGGGTCGTCGCGGAGCACCTTTCAGGCAGGCGGGACCATCAGTACCGGCTCTGGGCGCTCCTCGTCTTCGCCCTGTGGAGAGAGCGCTACCTCTCCTGAAAGGGAATACCGCCCCGTCCGTCAGAAAACGATCGTGTCCCCGTTCCCCAGGTACAGCTCGCTCTGGCTGCCGTGCCCGGCGGATCCCCGGACGACGGGCATCCCCCGCTCCAGCATCTTCTGCACCGTGAGGACCCCCGTGCAGTGGTTGCACGCCAGGCGCTGCAGCCGGAACGCCTTGAGCTTGTCCAGCAGCTCCTCCTGCGCGGGCCCCCACTCCTCGAACGGGGCGATGTGCAGGCCCCCGTAGACTCCGTGGAACTCCGTGAACCCTTCGAGCGCCTCCCTGGCGTACTCCAGGAGCCCGATCACCCCGGGGTGGCAGCACCCGGTGACGGTGACCATCCCCCGCCCCTCGACGTGGAAGTAGAGCGCCTGCTCCCCGTGGGTCTTTAAGAAAATAGGGATGTCGAAGGTGGCCGACGCGCAGCCGGGGAAAAGGACGTGAGGGGCTTCGGGCCCCAACTCCACCACCTTCCCAGTGTGACCGCTCTTTTGCAGGATCTCCCTGCTCTTTTCCGAGAAGCCATTCGGAATGACGATTTTTATGTCCGGGCGGTACTTGAGCGCCGCGGGAAGGCCCCAGAAATGGTCGACATGCTCATGAGTTATGTAAAGGAAGCCGATCTCCCCCTGGGAAAGCATCCGGTCGACCCCTTCGCGCCGGAAGACGCCGTCCATGTATTCGACGTCCCAGCCCGTGTCCATCAGGATCTTCCGGGGGCGTCCCCCGCCGTCGATCGTCTCGATGAGGGCGGACACTCCGGCGGCGTTCTCCTGGGTCCACTTGACGTCGAACTGGTCGGCCTGAAGACCCCCGGACTCCCGAACGTCCTGCCGCATCCTGTTGTTGTCGTGCCAGGCCACCTCGGAGAGACACTTGATGGAAAGCGACCGCACGCGCCCGATGTCGACCTTGCCCATCTCTCCACCTCCGGCTCGGATTTTCCCGCCATCATACCATCCCAAAACATTACCGATCAGGGACGTCCGTTTTTGTCGTCCCCGGTTTTCCGGCGGCTGCCGAGGGAGAACTCGCCGCCGCCCGCTCCGACGATCGCGAAGAGGCCGCCCATGATCGCCAGGTTCTTGGCGAAATGCGCCGCCTGGCCCGCGACGGAGAAATCCCGGTGGAAGACGAGCGTCGTCGGGACGAGGAAGAGGATCAGGGCCAGCGCTCCCAGCCGGGGATAATACCCCAGAAGGACCGAGAGGCCGCCCGCCAGCTCGAAGAGGATGGCAAAGACCAGGAACAACCCCGTCATGTGCATCCCCATCTTGGCCATGTAGGCCTGGGTCTGCGCGAAGGCAAACAGTTTCCCCGCACCGGAGTAGAGAAATATGCCGGAAAGGAAGACGCGGGACACCAATAGCCCCACAGAGGAAAGACGGTCCATGCGATCACCTCCGATGGAAGGTTCGGTTCGGGGCCGGCCTCCGGGCGCGCGGCGGGCCTTCTCACCGCCTAAGTTCACACCACCGTGATCCGGGGCATCTCCGGGGAGACCGTCGGATGGGCGCGCCCGATCCACCAGGACGGCTGGCCCGCGGAGGCGAGCGCTTTCCGCAGTACGTCCGCCCGCTCCTCCGGCACGAACATGAGGAGCCCGCCGGAGGTCTGCGGGTCGGCCAGCAGCAGGATCTCCTCCTCGGGAAGAAGCGGCGGCAGCCGGACCTTGGCCTGCTGGTGGGCGATGTTCTCCCGCGCGCTCCTCGGGACCGGCGGGATGCCGAAGCGGCGGTGGATCCATTGCACCCCCGGGAATCGGGGCCCATCGACCAGCGCCGGGCTCATCTTCCGCTTCAGAAGCTCGCGCACCCCGGGGAAGACCGGGATTTCAGAATGGCGTATCTCCGCGCAGAGCCCGCTCCCCTCCAGGACTTCGATGAGATGCCCCAGGAGGCCGAACCCCGTCACGTCCGTCGCGGTGTGGATCCCCGCCTCGCGCCCCGCCCGGGCCGCCGCCGCGTTCAGCCGCATCATGGACTCTATAACGATGTTCTCCGTCTCCTTCGTCACGATCCCCCACTTGATCCCCGTGGTCGCCACGCCCGTCCCGAGCGGCTTGGTCAGCACGATGAGGTCTCCCGCCTTCGCCCCCCGGTTGCTCCAGATCTTTTCCGGGTGCACCCGGCCCGTCACGGAGAGCCCGAATTTCGGCTCCTTGTCCTGGATCGTGTGCCCGCCGATGATGCAGATCCCCGCCTCCTTCGCCTTGTCGACGGCCCCGGCCATCACGTCCGAAAGGAAAGGGAGCAGTTTGGAATCGTTCGGGAAGGCCGCTATGGCAAGGGCGAACAGCGGCTCGCCGCCCATCGCGTAGACGTCGCTCAGGGAATTGGCCGCCGCGACGGCCCCATAGAGGTAAGGGTCGTCCACCACCGGCGTGAAGAAGTCCAGGGTGGCGACGAGGGCCAGACCCTCCTCCAGGAGGAAGATCCCGGCGTCATCGGCGTGGGAAGTCCCCACGAGCACGCGCGGGTCCGAAGGGGGAGGAATCGCCGAAAGCACCCGGGCAAGGACCCCCTGCCCCAGCTTCGACGCTCAGCCGGCGCAGGAGGACAAATGGGTCAGGAAAATCTTCTTCTTGTCGTTCAAATACCGGTACCCCCGGGGGGTTACGCCGCCTTGCGGATGGGCACCTGGATCTCCGTCAGCATATCGTCCTGCGTCCCGCCCGCGTGCGGCTCCGGAGCCACCAGGAATACCTCCCTGGTCTCCCCGGCTACTTCATACCGGTTCTCCCGCAGCCAGTCCAGCACTTTTTCGTAGGTGCAGGGGATCCAGTCGTAGGGGCCCCTGTGGACGAAGGAGGCCACCTCCTGTCCGGGCAGCGTCACCACCTCCACCCCGGGCACCGACCTCTCCGTCTCCCCCGCCAGGGGGAAGAGCACCTCATATTCGGCATGGAAGGCATCCGGCACCTTGATCCCTCCCCGGCGGATCCCCAACCCGGGTTGCTTGAACATGAGCTTCAGCTCCATCGCCCTGTCATAGAGGCGGGAAAAGGCGGTGTCCACGTTCCAGAGGGAAGCGTCGATGCGGAAACCGACGGCCTTCACCTCGGGAACTTTCTTTATCTCCTGAAAGGGGGTCATTTTTTCCTCCTTGAAAATGCATCCTTACATTTGATGGAAAAGGGAAAGGGAACGATTCCGGGACGACAAAATCCTCTTCGCGCACATACAACCTGTTAATTTATAAGCCGTTTTAAAATCATCCATCCCCGGCCTCGATTTCCGGGGACGCGGAAGACCTCCTTGGGGATTTCAATAAAACCATGTTTACAAATTTCCTTGACACCCCTTTCCCGGTTGATGTAGAAATAGGGGAACCGATTTTATAGGGTAAAACTGTTTTTTCGGAAAGGGGGTGGTATGCAGAGGTGTCCGCAAGGATGGGAGGGTTTGGCTTTTAGGAGATGACAGGAGTGATAACCTGAAGGAGGGGTATCGAATGGCGGAAGAAAAATTGACAAATCGTTGGTTGATGGTCGCCGCAGCCTTGGTGCTGCAACTTTGCCTTGGGGTCTTGTACGCCTGGTCGGTATTCGTGGGACCGCTAAAGGCGCAGTTCGGATACAGCGTCAAGGAAGCAAGCTACCCGTTCATGGCCTCGCTCTTCTTTTTCGCCGTCGGGATGATCTTCGCGGGAAGATGGCAGGACAAGGCGGGTCCCAGGAAAGTGGCGATCTTCGGCGGGCTGCTCCTGGGCGCCGGCGCGATCCTCTCGGGCGTAATGCACCCGACGGTCGGCGGGTTGGTTTTCTCTTATGGAGTCCTCGGGGGGTTGGGCGTCGGGTTCGCCTACGTGACCCCAATCGCAACCTGCATCAAGTGGTTCCCCGACATGCGCGGGACGATCACCGGCCTCGCGGTGTTCGGGTTCGGCGCGGGAACGCTGATCTTTGGACCGCTCATCAACAAGCTGGTCGCCGCCTCGGGTCTTGCGACAACGTTCTACGTCCTCGGCGTGGTCTTCATCGTCTGCGTCTGCGGCGCGGGCTCTTTCTTCAAGGCTCCTCCCGCCGGATATAAGCCGGCCGGCTGGAACCCCCCGGCCCCCGCCGCGGGTGTGGCCCAGAAGGCAGACTGGTCTCCCAACGAGATGATCGGCTCCGGGCAGTTCTGGCTGCTGTGGATCATCTACTTCTTCGGCGCGGCCGCGGGACTCATGATCATCGGGCAGGCCGTTCCGATCGGGGTGGAAGTCGCCAAGCTCACCCCGGCGGTAGCGGCGGGCGGACTCGGGATCATGGCTCTGCTGAACGGCCTCGGCCGTCTGGCGCACGGGTCGCTCTCCGACAAGCTGGGCCGCCAGAAGACCGTTATGCTGATGTTCGCGCAATACATCATCGCGTTCGTTCTGATCCTTCCCAATGCCGACAGCTTCATGAAGTGGCTGGTCGGAATCTGCATCGTAGGATTCGCCTACGGGGGATACCTGGCCTTGATGCCCTCGCTCACGGCCGACTACTTCGGGACGAAATCCCTGGGGCAGAACTACGGCTACCTGTTCACGGCGTGGGGTGTCGCCGGCCTCGGCGGACCCTTCATGATCGCCTACATCAAGACGGCGACGGGCGCCGTCACGAACGCGATGTACGCAATCACGGTGGCGTGCGTTCTTGGGCTTGTGCTCTGCTTCTTCTCCAAGCGGCCGGTCTTCAAGGGCGCTTCCTGACAGGACAGCGTCCTTCGCGACCGCGTTTCAAGGTTCCCAGGAAAGGGCCCCCAAAAGGGGCCCTTTCTGTTGCTGCCAAAGGTGGCTGGGAAAATGGATGCCATGAATGGCAGCATGCCGCAGGGGAATTGTTTTCTGGAGCGGCAGGCTGCCCCCGTATCCCCGCGAACC
>Ga0214473_10001236_pt1 | contig 34324 bp, 27 predicted proteins | sample RVTome_7_FD_203509 | JGI IMG/M metagenome (GOLD analysis project Ga0214473, IMG submission 203509) | Soil microbial communities from uranium-contaminated site in the Upper Colorado River Basin, Wyoming, United States - RVT98D197 | ecosystem: Environmental > Terrestrial > Soil > Contaminated >... | reverse complement strand
ATCCGGAATAAAATTGTGTTCAGAGCTTTTTCGGTAATAAAGAGAGGATCACCGTATATAAACCTACATAAATTTGCAGCATAAAAAAACATTAAAATATTTGGTTTTGTCTTAGAATACGAAGGGACGGTGTGGATTGGAATTAATAACATCTCCCTTTCTTGTCAACTCATCTCCCCTGTTTGTCTGATTAATGGCTATCTCTGTCAACTTTAGTCCCTTTTCTGTCTTATTGTCTCCCTTCTTTGAGTATCAAGTCCTATCTTTGTCAACTTAACTCCCCAGTGTATCAGATTAGCTCCTTACTCTGTCAGATTAAGTCCCTTGTATGAGAATGAAAACCTATCTTTGTTAACTTAACTCCCCAGTATATCGGATTAGCTCCTTACTCAGTCAGATTAAGTCCCTTGTATGAGAATGAAAGCCTATCTTTGTCAGATTAACTCCCCAGTGTATCAGATTAGCTCCTTACTCTGTCAGATTATGTCCCCTTTTTGACTTCCCAATAGGTTATTGTTTAAGACAAATTCTGCCAGATTTAATATAGCCGGCAAATTTCTTATAGCATTACACCAAATTGTTGGGTGGATTATATTTATTTATCAAATCCCTTTCAAGCGATTGGACATTAGTTTGATGGTTGTGTTTCCGACTTTTCAGCTACTTTCCTTGCTGCACCTAAATTATCTATCACCTTACTAAAGGTAAATTGCTCTTTTTTCAAGGGTTCGTACTGGTAGTAATTCGAAGCTTTTTTACATATACCAATTATCTTGTCGTAAATGGCATTGAAAGAATCGTATGCCTCTTTAGTAATTTCCTTGGTAGATTCTTTAAAGGTTTCCTGTGTGATGTTTGCCTGTTTAAACGTATCGGCATAGCCAATAATATTATCAATTAACGAGGCACTCATTCCTTTGGCTGTAATATTCTGCCGTAAGGCATCAGTAATGTTGGTTTTAAAGGCATAAAGCAATTGAATCAATGCTTCCTGGTTGCCTTTCTGAACACCTCTCAAATGTTTGGCGAAACCAAGAGTTTTGAGGATTTCATCCCGTTTTGATGTGTCGTTTTTAAAGTCATCATCAATCTGGGTTTTAAAGAAGGATACATCCCTTCTGGCCGGAACCTGGATAGCGCCCAGGCTGGTTGTTGCATTACGCAAATCTTTTTTGGCATCAATTCCCAAATGTTTTTCGATTGCATTGTCAATTCCCGACACCAAATCGTTTGCATATTGTTCCGTCCAATCGGTACGGGCTGCCGACAACTCGGAAAGGTTTGCTTTGAAACTTTCCGCAATTGTTTTGGATGCCATTAACATGTCAACATCCTTGTAATTGTAATTTCGATTCTTTCCCATAATGTAGAATTTAGTTAGACAATAATTTTTTATTGCATACAGAACTTACGAAAGATACAAATTATTTAGAATAAGTTCAAATATATTATTTACTACCTGGGCCAAATCCCCAGAGATAGCTTTTTTACTAACGCTGAGACCATGAAATGTTTAATCTTTCATCAGGGTTTATACATTTCTCTATTAATTTAATTCTTTCTTGATTTTTGGTTTTGATGTAATAACCAATCAGACCATATATAGGAAAGGCAATAATTAGTAGTAATGTCAATGGTACCATAATAAATCAGTTTTAAAGATTAATTTATGGTTTAGAAAATGAATTACTAAAAGGTTACAAAGTCGTTATTTATTGTACCCAACGGGAGCAGATTTGTGCATTACCGGTCCCGGCTTAACGAGCACAGAGTCCTGCAAAAACTGTGACAAGCAAATTGCATAAAGCGCCCGATTGTTAGCAACTGGGCGTTCTTTTCAATCCCCCGTCAAATCTATTTTTCAGCACTATTTTCAACATGCATCAACCTACCCACAAAGCACATATTTTTTGTTTATCCAAACTGATTTTAAAAACACTGTCGTAATTGACTTGTAAGCTAAAAGCATCTTTCAAGGGAATATTTTGTTTTCGACACAAAAAACAGCGGATTACTCCGGCATGTGTGATAATAATTGCTGGTCTTTTTCTCTGTTCTTTTAATAATGTCGTTTCAATAAAATCATTTACCCGCAGGTAAAGACGGGTAAAAGATTCCCCTCCGGGAACGGTGTGATTCACAAAATCATTCATCCATTCATTGAGTGGACTAGGTACAATTTCATCCCACTTTTTTAGCTCCCATTGCCCGAAGTTTAGTTCTTTTAACCGGTCATCATATTTTATTGCCTGTTGGCTTTTATTATGTAGGTGAAAATAATTTGCAAGTATAGAACACCGGCTCAATGGACTGGAATATATCGTGGGTTGTTCAACTTTTACCTGGTTCAAAATTTCATCGAATTTCTTTAAAAATGGCCCTTTCAATGGTACATCTGATTGACCGTAGCAAACGTTATTGTCAACAATTGTTTCGGTATGCCGAATTAAATAAACTTCCATATTGCAATAACAACTAAATAAAATACTACTTCACAAACCTGTTGTGTTGCTCCTAAACAATCTCCTGTATATCCGCCAATCCATTTTTTAAAATAGCCTGACAGCATAAATTTTGCAAAGAGCAATGGAATCAAAGCATAAATGATTTGATACTGATGGAACGATAAATAAATAAAGGGTAAAAGTCCAAAGAAAAATGAGCCAATTACCTCTTTCCATGTATAGCTCTGAGCAATAGGTTTTGCTTTACTTTCCATATCCTCACGAACATATTGATGAGTAAACACAATTGAAATGGCTGCTAAACGACTTACTGAATGGGCCGAAACGAAAATTAAAAGTAGCGTGATTAAATTATTGAGGTTTGGAACGGTTATGTTTATTATGTATTTAAGTGTGTAAAATTTTAAAAGAAGCAATAAAGCCAGTCCAATTACTCCGTATGCCCCGATACGACTGTCTTTCATTATTTCAAGGATTCTTTGTTTTTTCCACCCGCCACCAAAGCCGTCGCATACATCGGCAAATCCGTCTTCGTGAAATGCACCTGTTAAAAGTATTCCGCTTATCATGCTTATTACAACTGCAACTTCAACAGGAAAAACTAAAAGAGAAAGATATAATGAAATAAAAGATACTGTTCCGGTAATCCAACCAATGAGAGGGAAATATCGTGATGCTTTGTTTAAACAACCGGTTGAATGCCCTACCCACTTTGGGCAGGGAATACGCGTGAAAAACATCACGGCAGTGAAAAATATTTTAAGTTCGTTTTTAAGCATTTACCGAAATATCTTCTTTGTTACTTACTCCTGCACTTTCAAAACTTGCCATCTCATTTAAAAATGTCACTGCCGATTGAATAATCGGATATGCTACTGCACAGCCGGTTCCTTCGCCCAAACGCATGTTTAAGCTAATCAATGGTTTGGCATTCATGTATTCCAGCATCATTTTGTGCCCTTTTTCTTCGCTTTGATGACAAAAAACAGCATAATCAGAAATATTAGCGTCAATGTGAGTGGCCGCTAGAAAAGCAGTACTCGCAATAAAACCATCTACCATTATTACCATTTTCAATTCAGCAGCTTTTAACATTGCTCCTGTCATTTGGGCTATTTCAAAACCACCAAATGCTGCAAGTTTTCTTAAGGGGGTGTCAGGGTTTTGGTTGTTTTTAATCGCTTTGCGGATAATATCTGTTTTATGCTTAATGCTATCAGCGTTTATGCCTGTACCTTTGCCTACACATTCTTGTATGTCTATTCCTGTAAAAATATGCATTAATGCCGATGCTGAAGTGGTATTGCCAATTCCCATTTCGCCAAAACCAATTATGTTACATCCTTTACAATGAACATTGTCCGCTATCCCGGCACCATTTTTAAGGCATTCATGAACATGTTCAATGCTCATGGCAGGCCCCCTGGTGAAGTTGTTTGTTCCTTCTTTAACTTTTGAAGTAATTAAATCGGGATGTGATTCAAACTTGTGCTTAACACCTGCATCCACCACTTTTATTTTTATTCCGTTTTGTTTGCAGAAAACATTGATAGCAGCTCCTCCGCGCAGAAAATTATAAACCATCTGAAATGTAACTTCCTGTGGATAAGCGCTGACATTTTCTTCTACCACACCATGGTCCCCTGCAAAAACAATAATATAAGGATTTATTAACTCAGGTGATAATGTTCCCTGAATCATTCCGATTTGCAAAGCAATTTCTTCAAGACGGCCTAATGCGCCTGTCGGTTTGGTTTTTAAGTTAATCTTTTCCTGTAATTGCGGTTGAATGAAACGGTTAACAGGTTCAATTTTAAATTGGGTCACATTAATTAAATTTTCCAGTTAATAAAACAGTAATCATTTCATAAGCACTCCACGATGTCGGGAGAGTAACTAACGGCAATCTCATTTGCCCTGCTTGTTGTTTCAATATTTCTAAAGGCAAACCTAGAGAACGTGATACTTTCCCGTTTTCATTCACCATATTCAATAACACTTTGGGCTGATATCCAAGTTGCATTGCCTGCATCATTGCATAACAACTGTCTTTACCACCACTCCATGAACAGAGCATATTTTTTATACCGGAATTAAATCGCAAAACCAAAATCCTTTCGTATTTGATGATGAAGCGCAAACATGGTCTGTTTTCATCTCTATCGGTTTGTAAACTTTCTCGCCTATGCTGAATGTGATTTTCTTTTTGAACAATGGGCCTTCGAAACAAAACGTGTGAAACTCACCATTCTCTCCACAGGGGTCAACAGCAACAGGCAATTGATTAATAAAAGCTGTATTGATTTCTCTGCCTACCCATTCTTCATTAAGATGTTCATCGTTTATACAACAGGTAACCGTTTTGAATCCTTTTGCAAGAAAATCATTTATAAGCCATTTTGTATCCAATTTCCATAATGGGAAAACCCCATGCATTTGAACTTTTTCTAAATTTTTTTCACGATATACTCTTAAATCTTCCAGAAAAATATCTCCATATATTACATGCCAGATACCTTCTGCTCTGGCTTTGAGCAAAATCATTTCCATTTGCTTCTCGTATTCGTTGTTTGTTCCTTCCGATACCTTAACTTTCAGCAATTCTATTCCAATTGATCCGGCTTGTATTTCAAGCAGTTTTTCTCTTAAACCGTGCATTGAAATACGTTTGTATTTATCGTTAATGGTAGTAAGAAGGTAGCACACCTCGTACAATCGCTCTGATAATACTTTATGCAGACAATAAGCAGAATCTTTACCACCGCTCCAGCAAAATATGGCTTTAGGTTTATTCATATAGTGTTTTTTATTATTACCGGGATACCCGATACCATTAGGATTACTTTATCGACATTTTTTGCAATGTATTGATTCATCCAACCCTGTAATTCAACAAACTTTCGTCCTGTTTCAGTACCTGCATGAACACCCATACCTATTTCATTGGTAACGAATATAAAAGTCCCGTTAATGGATTTTATTTTGTCAAACTCTGCTTTTGTCTGTGTCAATGATGTTTCAATATCATATTTTGTATCGGTAAAAAAATTGGTAAGCCACAGGGTGACGCAATCTATAACAACAACTTTGTTTTTCAAATCAAGGTTGCCGATGTATTTTTCTTCCTCAATATTATTCCATTGTTCACCACGTTCCGATTGATGTTTCTGAATGCGTTTTTCAAAATCACCGTCCCATTTTCTTGCAGTGGCAACATAAACCGGATGTTCACTGAGCTCAAGAGCAAGTTTTTGAGCATACCTGCTTTTTCCTGAACGTTCGCCGCCAGTTATCAGGTATATCATTATTATGCTTGTTGTGCTGATAATACAGGAAAGCGTCTTTGTGCGAATTCGAATATGCCGAACATGATAGCGCTGTAAAAAGCTGTTCCTAAGAAAACGTTTTTCAAATACGGTAATGCCAGGTAATAACACTTTAATAAGCCGCTTATGTCACGTGTATAAGGCAAACCTGTTGTAATATCCAGGCCTCCGCCAAGCCATACGCCAAAATCAGAAATAATCCAATGTGCCAAAGAAGCTGTAATACCTGCAATAAGTATATTTTTGATGTTTATATTTTTCAGAAGCCATCTTCCTAAAAATACAACCAATGCAAAAGCACCGTAAACGAAGAGCCAACCATTATACAGTATACCGTACGAACCATGGTAAAAAAAGATATTAATAATAATATCACTAATAAATAATGTAAGCAATGGAAATAAAAACGATTTCCATTTTTGAGTAAAATAGGCACCTCCAAATAACGCCATTGCTCCAATTGGAGTAAAATTGATGAGCGGACTGTGTCCTGCTACACTGAAAAATCTTGTGGTTGATGCTCCAACTATGAGTAACAGCAACACTGCAAACCTTGGGTTGAATTTTGTTTTCATAATACTGATTTTAATGGTTTATTATTTTATTGTTTATTAAACGAAAGAGACTTTTTTTCAAAATGAATATCTTATACCACTATAAACTCCTCTGCCACGCGTGGCATATCCTCTTATTTCATAATATTTTGTATTTAAAATGTTTTCCACACGAATCATTGCAGAGAGACCTTTTTTGATTTCATATTTTGTGGAAAAGTCAAGTAAGGTGTAATCTTCCACACCAATTGTTCCCAATGCTCCATACGGACCAAGTGAAGCGTTATAATAGATATCATTTCTTGCTCCTACATATTTTACATCAACTCGTAAAGCAAGTTTTTTGATTGGCATATATGTCAGGTTGATGTTTGCCGTATTTGGCCTGCGAACCAACCCGATGCTTTCTGTTTCTTTGGAAATAAATGCTCCATTTGAGAATAATTGAATATGATTCCCTTGTGTGTGCGTTATATCAATATTTTCAGGATTGTATTCTAATTTTCCGTTAACCAAACTGAAATTACCTGAGACTATTAGCTTATCCGATATTTTTGAATGAATAGAAAATTCAATTCCTCTATTAGTTTGCTTGCCGAGGTTGATGTAAGTATCTCCCAAATAATCAAGGTACGAAAGTGAACCTATTTCCTGGTTTCTGTTCCATACGTAAACATAGTCCACAACATTATTAACAACAGTATTAAAATAGCTTGCACTCCACCAAAGGTTATTATTTACCTTTTGTTTTATACCAATTTCCCACGTGCGGGATACTTCAGGTTTTAGTGTTTTATTTCCTCGTGTAATCCCTGAATTAAAATCTTTCTCAGGCGAATATAACTGATAAAGCGATGGGGCGTTAAATCCAGTGGAGTAAGAAAAGTAAAGCAATGAGTTTTCTTTTATTTTGATGGAGGGATTGACTTCATAAGTTAAAGTTGAACCAAACGCACTGTGATTAATAAACCGGGCGCCCAGACCAATGAAGAATGGTTTGAATGATTCATTAAGTAATTCGCCGTTTAAATCGGCATGTAGAAAACCACTGGATGTTGTTGTATTGATATTTAATGAATCAAGATTTGATTTTGACTCATAAACGTCCCATTGATCAGAGAAATAGTAGGTTTCGGCAGACATGGTTTCTTTACTTAAACCACCGCCGGCGACTATTTGTAATCCTTTTATGTTATAGTTAAATTGTAATTCATTATTGCCAAGCGTACCGGAGTATTTACCCCTGAAATAGGATTTATCTGTAGTTCCTGCAGCATCAATTTGTGAGGAATCGTCAATTGCCTTTCGAACCATATCACTCATTCCTCCATTGAACCTGACCGAGAATTTTTCATTGAACTTGTATGATGCGCCATAAGTTAATAAGCTTCTGTTAAAATTGGTAGTATAATTTTCATCGTCTTTGAAAGCGCCATCATCAATATCTAAATTCTGGGAGACTTTTTTATATCCTGCATACAAGTCTAAATTTCTAGTTTTATACCCGATTTTTCCGATAATATCTGTTTTTTTAAAGCCATCGCTCATGTCAGGATGTTTATAAGTATTAGGATTGGTAATGGTATCTATTGTAGAATTAAATCCTTTACTAATGCTATTGAATACTTCAGCATTTATATAAAATCCGGTTTTGTGCGTGTAGTTTAGCAAAAGATTGCTGGTAAGAATTGAACCGTTTTTACCAAATACGCCCCCATTTACACCAGCATCAACATGAATACCCGGGGTTTGATTATTTTTGCCGGTGATGATATTGATCACTCCGCCAATTGCAGATGACCCGTAAAGGGTGCTATGTGAACCGCGAACAACTTCTATTCGTTCAACATTAGCCAACGAAAGTTCCGACAGGTCAATGGAGTTATCGGTTGAAGAAGGGTCAGTAATCCGAACACCGTCAATCATTATGACAGTATGGTTGCTGTTAGCTCCACGTGTAAATATACTATTTAAACTTCCCGGATTTTGTTGTGCTCCCACAATATAAAATCCTTCTTCCCGATTGAGTAGCTCAGAAACGGTGCCCGCACCTGATTTTTTGATATCATTTGAAGTAATAACAGTAATACTTCTGCCAATTTCATTGAGGTTTTTCTCACTGCGTGTTGCAGTAACTATTACTTCATTTAATATCGCAACTTTTGTAGTGTCATACTGTTGTCCATTTACTGTTGTTGCAGACAGAATTATCGCGCAGCCTGCAATTAAACCAATGGACTGGTGTTTTTTTCTTTGTTTCATTGTTTGTTCCTTTTTCAATGTTAATAAATAAGGTTATAAGCATCAGTTTTTTGATTAATACTTCATGCTTACAAACGAAAAGGAACAAACTAATGAGAGGAAAAATTTTGAGAGGTAATTTTGGGTGCCTTCTAAATAAATTCATCTATTTGATTTTGCTTCATTTCGCGAAAGCAATCAATATGAATCAGGCAGGTTTCCTGGCTCCTCTGATTTTTGGCTACCTTCCCATCCCGCCTAAAGCGGGACAGTGGTTTTATTTTGCCAAAAACACTTCTCCGATGTTGTCGGAGCAGAGTTACAGTTGCGCGTCAGCCCGTGATTTTTACACGGTTCCCTTTTAGTCCCTAAAGCAGGACCTGATTCACAATTAATAAATAATAATCAAAGAACAAATTGAAGTGCAAATTAAACAACTATTTTTCATTCAATAATGTATTGATTGAAATTGTTTTGAACAAAAAATTAACCATGACTTATGTGACAGATAAAATTTAGCTCTTTTAGCAGCAGCAGTGTTAGAAAGTGAATTGGGGCTGACAAATGTGCTAAACTGTGTGTTGAGATTGTTTTTCCCCCATATTGCCTGATAAGGCAAAAGCGGAAAGAGAAAACAAAAAAATCCTTCAATTTAACACCAACCTATCAAAGAGCTTTAATAGTATCAATCTTATTTTTCAATTCAATTTTGCACTCAACTATTCTCTTGCTCGGTCTTTTTTCGCCTTGTTGCTAACTCGTTTTTAGTAGTAGGGCGATTTTTTTTTATTGTAAGGTAATGGATTATGTTTTTAATTCCTTTTGTCTCCAATCTAAGCTGGAAAGGCTGTAAGGCTTTTTTGCAGATTTAGGTTTTAGGGTTGATCTGAGCGAGTTGCAAATGTGCCTTACAGCCTTTTTTATTAGTCACTTTACACAGAATTTGAACTTTGCAAGCTCTTTTAAAAGCTTTGATTTGAGCTTCAGCCGGTGCGGCTTTTAAATGTGCTTGCAAAGGGTTCTTTGAATTAAAAAAGAAAGATGGCATTCTGAGAAGACCAAGAAACTTTCCTTTAGCGTTGAGTGTTGATCGATTACTCTTTGACCATGACCTCGAAATGAACTACAGGTTCCATGCTAATCAGATATTTATAATCATCAGGATATAGACGTGCTTTCGAAAAATCAGGTCCTGTAAACCTACTGACAGAACTTTCAGACTCCCAAAAAGACATAATCATAAAGTCGGATGTGGTTTCAAAGTCTTTTATCAAAATCTGCACCCCAAGATTACCTTCGGTATCTCTCAGACCAGGCAAACCGGTTTGCTTAATGTACTCAAAGAATTCGTCTCTGTCTTTCTTATGTACTTTCCCATTCCAGATTCTTGCTATCATAATTTAAGAAATAAGTGTTAGTAAATACTAAATAACGTAAAAATAAGTAATTTATTAACACCACCAATATAATATTTGCAAGTGTTAATAAATATTTCTAATTTTGTGTCATGAGACCATTTATACGTACCATAGAAACCTTAGAATTAGATGGAGGAACTCTATGTCTGAATTTTGTAAATTCAGTGAGAAACCGTTTTGAAAACCCGTTGTACGAATTCATAGTAACACCTGAGGACTGGCTTTTGTGGAGTCATAGAACGCAAATTTGTGATGCGTCAACTGAACAACAGTTAAGAAAGTACATTTCTGAAAATCATGATAAAACAATCAGGGAGCTTAAAAGAATAATCAGAGTAAGAGAATTACTTTATAGGATATTTAGCAACATAGTACAAAAGGAACCACCTTTAATTGAGGACATTCGATTTTTTAATAATGAACTCTCATTCTCATTCAGATTTCTGAACATTGAAATTAATGAAAAACTGGAAGCAAGCCCGACCTGGAATTATAAAGAAAACGATCTTCTATATACTTTGTTGCCAATAATGAAATCCGCCTATGAATTATTGACTTACGGTTTAAAAGATCACATTAAAGAGTGTTCAAACTGTGGATGGTTATATCTTGATAAAAGTAAGAGCAACAGCCGGGTTTGGTGCAACATGAAAACCTGCGGTAATACCATAAAGATTAAAAAGTATTATGAAAAGAACAAGATTCTTGTTAAAAAGGATAATACATTGCCCTGATTTGATTCAATCAGAACTGTTTTTTCACTGATAGATAGAAATAAAAACATTAAAATATTCATGCAATGAAAAACTGGCTATATTTTGTTACTGCGCTTATATTATATATGCTGATACATGAAGGGCTTCATGCATATATTGCACTATTATTTAATGAGTACGATGTAATTAAAATACATTGGTACGGACCTGAAGTTTTATTTGTCACCCCTGTAGCGGAAAGGACTTCGGAAATAAAATGGTTTATTATCTCCGGTTTCAGCAATTTAGTCACGCTTTTAACCGGTTACCTGTTATTTATAATGAAAAGAAAAATTATCAATCTTAAGCTTCCTACACTTCGAAGCATTCTTTATTATGTGACAATAGTTTTTCTCTTATTTGACGCTGTGAACCTGTCAATCGGACCTTTCCTTTATGGGGGTGATGTCAACGGGATTTCGGCCGGACTTAAAATAAAACCATGGATTATTCAAATACTCTTTGGATCCATTCTGCTGGTTAACCGGGAGTTAATAGTAAAATTTATGAATTGTTTTGGTATACGATCCAGCAATATGTTGTTTAAATCTTGGCACAGCAAATAGTAGTTTTCTGAAATGAATAAATATTGATATCAGTATGAAAACCGGTGAAATTCTCAAATGCATATCATCAATGATGGAAGAGGCCGGGAATGTTTCACGAATTGTTTCAGTCGAACATTTAAATGAGATTAAGGAAGAACTTAAGATGCAGCACAACAGTGGTTCTTTCTCTGAGGATTTCTATAACGAACGTCTCACTTCATTCAAATTCCGTACCCCGGCTTCTTTTAAAGAAGCAAAATCCATAATCATCATTGGAGTACCCCAACCGACTGTGGTTTTATCTTTCAGATGGAATGGAACTGACCACCAGGTAATTATTCCTCCGACATATGATTTTTCAGCAAATGTTGAAATGAAAAGACGTTTAAAAGAAATTCTTATCCCGGAAAGCTTCAATATTTTCACAACGACCATCCCTCTTAAACTCCTTGCAGTCAGAAGCGGTCTGGCTGAATATGGAAGGAATAACATATGCTATATCCCCGGCAAAGGTAGTTTTTTCCGGCTTATGGCTTTTTTTTCAGATTTACCATGTTCGGGATATATCTGGAGACCTCCTGTTATGATGGAAAGATGTCTGAATTGCAAAGTATGCCTCGTTTCCTGTCCTTTGGGAGCTATTGATGAACACCGGTTTTTATTACGTGCAGAACGTTGTCTTACATTTCATAATGAACATGCTATTGATTTCCCCAAAAATATTGATCGTTCGTTTCATCACAGTTTGTTCGGCTGTCTCAGATGTCAGACTGTTTGCCCTGAAAATAAAAAGACATTTAAATGGTTTGAGGAAAGGGAACATTTTTCTGAATATGAAACATCTGTTATTCTTAATGGTATATCACTGGAACAAATTCCAAATTCAACCAAAATGAAGCTGAGCAGACTGGGCCTGATTGATGATTATTCCCTTTTGGCACGGAATCTAAGTGTGTTATTGAATTGATCCGTGAAATTTCTTTTAAAGATTCAAACCGGATCAGGAAAAGTTTTACATTCAAAATAAAAGAAAGATGGCATTCTGAGAAATCACCAATAAATTTCTCTCTCTGTTGCTCTGATAGAGCATGAAACAAATCAATGTCTGAAACATAAACAATAGCAAATTTCATGTAAAATACAGAGAATGAATGCCATCTTATAACTTGTATTAATCAAGAACTTATTTTCACTATTAAATTACGAAATATTTATGACATCAAAATCCGAATTGCTTCGAATCAACCAGATTCATACTAAGGAGTGACCAGAAATCCGATGCCAGGTTATCCAGAACATAATCATAAGGTAGCCATCCATAACCTTTATCACCCCACTCTTTTCCCCATGAGTTGCGGATCAGAAGAGCCCCTGTTGTTACTTTATTGGTTTTAAGGTTTTTGATCTTCTTGGCATCGTCATAACCAACAGTCACAATTGCATGACCCCATTCTGCTTTCTCTCCCTCTCCGGGATACGGAATTCCTCCTTTTACATCTGAACTGTCGAATGATGGGAAACCCCAGAATCCAAACATGGAAGGAATTCCGGTTGCAAGGTATTTCTTAACCGAATCAAGAACTGCAGGGTAGGGGATCTTAGCACCCTGCGGATCGTGACAAAAATATTTCAGCGCTTCATAATTATCAGCGAGCGAATAAATGAAAGCACTGGGTTCTTTATCAAAATCAGCAATATTATAGGGCCAGTACTTCTCGTCAGGTACACCGCAATGGGCCAGAGCCCTCATTACATCTCTCAGCCATGCACCGGTATCGCCTGTTACCTGCATAAGGTTACGGGTTACTTTATAAAGGAACAGTCGCGAGCCTTCAATGTGATTGTTAAATGCTCGTTTTTCATAGTATTCAACAATTCCAACCGCGGCTTGAGCGGTGCATGAACCAAGGCTTAATTGATTTTCCACCGGTGAGCACCATTGCCGAAGATCGACTGAGGTTGTAACTTTCATCTTTCCGGCACTGATGCCAAGTTTTTTGCTGATAGCCTTAATCTCCTTTTGATATTCAGTATAATCGCGAAGATCAGGCATAGGTGGCAGCCAACCGGTTCCGACAATTTCATTTGAACCGGGTAGAATTAATTTACCATACAGTGTTTCCATTTTAAATTCCTCCTTATTTTAATTCTACTTTTTTTACTGTAGTTCCATCGGGACCCATTAAGATTTCATAAAGTTCTGTAATGGTAGAAACAGCAGCTGCCTGTGGTATGCCTTTAAGTTTTGATAAATCTGTTATTGCAGTTGTTCCCTTTGATATCAGACCTGCAAGTGCATCAATAGTTTCGGCAATTTTCATATCGGAAGCCAATCCGAAAGTGTTTATTGAACCATCTGTAAGTTTCAGATCAACTTTTCTTGATCCGGGCCCATCTTTTATAACCATATATTGTGGGTTGGCAAGATCGGGCAGATAAATAACCGTAACCTTGACAACCCTGTTATTTTCCGGATCTCTTTCGACCATGAGATATGGTTTTACCGTATAATACTTTAACCCTGTTTTTTCAGTTAAGCCGGGGTTTGAAAAGAATTTCACAGGGGCACAGCCGGTAAGGGCAAAGATTGTTAAACCAACGATTACTGTAATAATTGAATTTTTCATGATGTAGTTAGTTTTTAAGGTTAAACCCACTGATTTACTTTTAAATCAGTTAAACCCTTAACAGGTTAGCACATTTGATAATAAAAATACAATATTATTTTAATCTGCAAAAAAAAATAAACAAACCCTCTGACACGCAAGCGTGACATCTCCCCTTGTGCTGGAAAAACGACCTCACCTCATGGAATGTGAAAATAAATCCCTAATTTTATCTATAACCTTTTCAGACTGGGCTCATCAATATTTTTATTAATCATTTAAAAACATGACAAATGAAATCGAAGCTTTTTACACTCGACTACAGGGATTTACTCAATGGTCTTCTTATTGCATTCCTGGCAGCGATGATCGATGGGATCATAAAGATACTTGGATCAGGAGCAGTATTTGACTGGCCCCACCTTCAACCGGTTCTGATTGCAGGCATTAGTGCAGCTTTGGCTTATCTTCTTAAAAGCCTGTCTACGAATTCTCGCAATCAGTTGTTCACAAAAGAACCGGGATAATATTATTTTCTGTTCTTTTAGAATATTGTATATTTACATCTTAGGCGGTACATTTAATATTATTCCACTTAGCACGAGAGGAATACTCCTTCCACACGGAGAAATGCAGCGAGACAATATGTACCGCCTTTTTCTATATTTTTTCGACTTCCACGATTTTAATCTCTTCCGGGGAATGACCGTAGAGTTGATAGACCATTTGATCAATTTGTTTTTCGTATGCTCTGAATACTTCCTTTTTTGCGGGATTTTCTAAATAGTAGCTGGACCCACCAGCCGGCGAAGCGATACATTCTTTAAAGCTAATTCATTGTTAACATCCCAACCACTTCTACGCAGTGCTTCTTCTTGCCCGGAAATACTATTCTGATGAACCGCAACGCAAAGAAGATGGGATGGACGTGATATTCCTACAAATGCCATTTTAAGATTTTGTATTACTCTTTTTTGTATTGGCTCGGTATTATCACCTTTCATGTAATTTATTATTCGCTTTATGTCATAATCATAAAAGAAAGTTTCAAAGTAGCACGTTGCGGTATGTGTTTCACCTTTTACACCATGAATAGTCGAAACTTCTATTTCGATCTCGGTTGTTCCAGAAGAATATTTATATATATTATTACTCTGCATGGCTTCTTCATTATCCGCTTCCAAATCGGAAGAATTGATAAAAATTGGAAGCTCATCATTCACCTGATAATTGAAAAAATCCCTAAATTCATTTGTTAGAAAATATTTTATTTCTTCAAAAACTTCTTCTTGCCTGTGTATCTGCAAACACCAATTGGCCAGCCTAATCCTAAAATCTTGGTAAAAATCCGGGTTGTTTTCAGAGATATGTTTATGTAATCTATTTTCTGTGAATTGTCTTCCATTGTTAGTTATTCCGGTAATTCTTAAACACTTTAAGAAAGCCCCAACTAACCGCTTCTTATAAAAATTAACCCCTTCAGAAGAAATAAAACTATGAGGTTGTGGAGCTAAATAACTTTTCAGATTACTAAATTCAGTTCTTTTAACTTTTATTTCTTTGGAGTAGCCGCCCCAGTAGCTTGGTATAGTTTTTTCTTTGTCATGCGATTTACCTACCCAACCAACTGCTTTAAATATACTTTTCTCATGTTGATGTAGATTATTATTGATAATTATTTCAGCAAATTTATTTAGAACTTGCTGAATAGTGTTATCATCATAAACAATGATCACAGGAGCAATTTCATTTTGTCTGCCATTCCCCGTTATGGTCTGCCGGCGAACACAAAGGTTTTCCACCTTGCTTGCTATAAGGCTTGGGAATCTTTTACTGCCTGTAATACACAAAGTACTGTCATTATTTACTGCCCATCCGCATTCCAAATCAGCGGCATAGTCAAATATTGATTGATTTAAATCGCCTATTTTTTGGATAACAACATTTTCAGTGAAGATATTATTCAAAAGTTCAGATTGGGTTGTGCTTGAGTCTTGCATTTCATCAATGAAAATATAGGCAAATCTTTTTGAGATAAGTTTTCGGATACCTGAATGTTCCCTAAGATATTTGAATGCCAATGAGTATGCATCTTCGTAACACAAATAGCCCCAATCAAGAATGCGCAGTTTTAAGCTATTGATTTCTTTATAGGTTTGTGTATTAGTACCTATAAATGCTTGCCCATCAATTTTTTGAGAAATACAGAAGTTATCTTTATTGAAACGTAGGCTTTTAAGATATTCCAGACCTCCTTCTCTCCTTGCATCAAGCCAAGTCCTTGCGGCATGTAAGGTGTTGTAGCTTCTCTCGATAATCGAATTAAAAATCTCATTATCAATATATATTGGTCTTTTTTTATATTTTTGGATATAAGCTGGTATCGCAAGATATTTATCCACAAAACTTTGAATTGTTCCGAAATGATTAGGATAGCTGAATAATTTAGATGCAGTTAAACTTGCTTTTTTTTTAATTTCATCAATTGCAACATTTGTATGAGTCAACACACATATACCTCTATTGTTTTCAAGAGGCATTTGCCGGGACAAAATCAATAACTTGGCAAGCAAAGTCGCTGTTTTACCGCTACCCGGGCAGGCAAGAATATCTTTGGTTTCAAAACTCCTTATTATAGCCTTTTGTTCTTCATCGAAGTGCTCACCGGACGGTAAAAGAATACTTTCTGCCCAAGAAATATCGTCATTGGTAATGATTATTTGCATTTGTTATTCCGTAACATATTTAATGGCATCCACAAGATATTTCAATTTCTCGTCACCCTCAATCCGTTCTTTTATTCCTTCACATTCTATAAGTAAAGCCGCAAAACACTGAGCAACGATTGCCTTGGAAATCTTTTTATTCAGCATGTAATCTTCATAAATCGCTTTTGCAACATCTTGCTCTGTTTTATGCTTGTTAGTCCAGGTAGTAAAATCAGTCTCAACCTTTTGATTTACTTCTGTGATTTTTTCAGGTGTCAGACCGTAAGTATCACTATTTTGGATTTTCTCTGCCTGAAGTAGGGCAGTATAGAACTCTTTTTTAAATTCACTTAAAGCAATATCATATTCCAGAGTCCAATCTGGTGAAATGAAAGTCCTTACGTCTTGCCCATTGTATTTTGCTTCTTTCTCTGTTCGTTTTTCTTTAATCTGCTCTTGTGTAAGGGCTGAATCGGGTTTAATGTCGTTATCTGTTACCACAGCTACTTTAACACCCATTTTTTTGTCCGATTTTCTTTTGAAAATTTTTGAATATCTTAAAAAAGCAGTGCATTGAACATTCACGATCGATATACCATGCTTAGTAAGCGGCTTGCCAAGCAAATCTGCTATAACCGGAATCAGAATATTTTCGGCATCACCCTCAACCAAAATCACCCCCTGCGCAAAAAATAAATTAGCCTTTGTAACATCTAAGAAGCGTTCCAAAAACAGATAATCTCCTTTTTCTAATTCGGTAAAATCGCTTCCCATCGGGAAAGCTTTGCCACCCTTACAGATAATAAGATTACCAAGTTTCACTTTTGAAGCCAGATTCGGACTATGGGTTGTCATTATTAATTGAACACCGGCTTTCTGCGCTATCTCATCCTGTAGATATTCGATTAATCTCAATTGCGCTTGTGGATGTAAATGAGCCTCCATTTCTTCAATCAATAAGAGTTTCAATCCGTAATAATTTGTTCGCTTTAAGAGCAGTAATTCTGTAGCAATATATAGCCTGTTATAAGAACCCAAGCCCGAATTACCTTCAGAAAAATCAAGAATAAGTTTTTCTAAAATACCCGATAAACTTTGACCTGAAATTGTGAATTTAGCGATTTTATTAATTTCTTTTTCTGTGAAGAACTCTTTCAAATATTCGTTTATATCTGATAGTAAGTTCTTCCCGGACTGGTCTGGAATATCACTATTGTTTTCACCTTTTCCTTTGAAGTAACCTTCAATTTGCTTATTCGATTTTTCAGCAATTTTGGTTATTGTGTGATCCGCCTCCGGAACAGACGAGAATGCTTCATGACTTTTTAAAATTTGAGCCAATCGGGATCTTCTGCCGGGGATTAATTCACTTTCCGCATCCCTTAGAGGTTTAAGGTAGGTTATTCTTAGAAAATCCCTTGCGACGCCATCAAGTTGAGTTCCTTCGTCATCGGGGCCAGCCTTTATGTCATAAGTAATTTTTCTGTCTTTACGTTCAGTATTCAGAATTAATTTTAGGAAATATTGGTCATTACCATCACAATTTTTTTCAATGCCAAGCCATTCAATAAAATTAGCTGCTTCATTATTTTCAGCATCAAAGCCGCGAAATATGCATTCTATCTTAAGCGATTTTGCTCTATTGGTATCAGTCGGTTCTATCCCGGGTTGTAGAAAAAAGTCTTCTTCCTCAAACCTTTGGTAATCATAACTCTGAGTTTGTAGAAGGTATTTTATTGCATCAATTATAGCTGTTTTACCTGAATCGTTTTCGCCAACAAGTAAATTTAAACCCTTGTTAAGCTTTAAATGTAAGCCTGGGTCACCACTTTCACCTGTGCCGTATTTTCTAAAGTTCCAAATTTTTAGTTCTGATAAAAACATATTAATCCTTTTTATGAGTTTACTTCTTTTTACCCTCTATAATTGCTATTTCTTCTTTGGTCAAACCGTAGAGTTGATACACCATCTGGTCAATTTGTTTTTCGTAATCGTGGACTTTGGCTTGCTTGGTGGGGTTCTCTGAATAATCGGAGTCTTTGGTGATCGCGAGGATTTTATCCACTAACTTGATAACTCTATTCTGTTCTTCTTGCTGCACAATTTTTACTGGAATTGCCTGGAGTGGGATCTTATCAACCTGAAACAAATTGCCTTGAAGCTTGCCTTTCTCATATAACCAAAACTCAATAAGCTTTGAATTCAAGATACCAACTAAAAATTTTAAGTTAATGCGATTTGATTTGATGATCAGGAATGTCCTTGCCACGTAGCAAGGAAAATCAACATATGCGAATGAGGGCTGTGAACATTTCCTCATGGATAGTATTTTTTCACCTAGGAAAATTCGCTCTTCTCGCGTCCGATGCAAACCATAAGGCTTGTTAACAGAAGTAATAATATTCTTGAATTGATCAAGGTGTTTTTTGATATTAGGGTAATCTGTTATTGACCGATTTATCCGTGCCCCTGTATACAAAACCCAAAATTGATTCCGTGGATTTGCGTAATACTTGTTTATTTCTCTTGTGGTGTAGTATGGCTTGATTATTTCAAGCTCTCTTTTCTTCCATGATCTCCCAGCCTTTTCCTTATTACTAATAACAAAAACGCCTGCACCCACCTCGAACTTGCCGGCCAGTTTCTCAACACTTGCTTTGTTAACAAAATCTTGCATGACATCTATGCCGCTAAACACCTCATTATCGGCCAATCGAAACGTTCCCGCCTTTTTGATTTTCTCGACCACCTTATTAACACTAGGAAGTATAAATTTAATATAAGTATCTACGAAATCTTGCCTGTTGAAGCCAACGGTGTACCTTTCAAAGTTCGGCGTAGACATTTCTGTCTTTAAGCCGATAAAATCAGAGACCAGTGCCAAATCAGCATTGTCATCAAGCAACTTGCCATAGCGCAATTCATATTGTGATGGTTCAGAGTCCTTTGCCATCACGTAAACCATAGTTTGGATTCCTGCTGTGAACACTTTATAGTTACCAAAATCGATAAAATCAACAAGACGCCCCTTTGAGATGACCTTGTTTCTAAATTTAGAAGCGCCATCATTGCTAATCCAATTGTTTGTAGCGATAAAACACATGATCCCTCGATGTTTGAGAAGGTCTAACCCCTTACATCCAAATAGGTACCATAAGTCCATTTTGCCTTGATAACATTCTGTATTTCTCAATCCATTAAAGGCATTTTTGTTAGTATCTTCCTTCACGTATGGTGGATTGGCAATCACAATATCAAATCCGCCTTTCCGATGAAACACTTCAGAAAAATACACCTCAAAATCAAATTCCTTATGCCCGTTTGTTATTCGGCTTATAAGTTCGTCAATCTGCTTTTTGTATTCCTGCTTTTTAGCGGGATTGGTTTCGTTGAAATGGAGCGGTTTTAATTTTTCCAGTTCACTAAAGAGCTGGTCATTGAACAAATTTTTCTCTACACCCAGCAGGGAATTCCCGCAGACAACTTTATAGTCCAGATTCGGCAGCGGTTTGATGTTTTTTATGTCATCTTCGTCCACTACCAGCGAGAGCCACAGCCGCAGTTTTGCTATCTCCACCGCGCCGGCGTCAATGTCCACGCCGTAAAGGGAATGTTCAATACAGCGGCGTTTGAATTCATAAAGCGTACGTTTTTTGTCCTGAATAAATGTTGAAAGAACATTCCTTGCCTTAACAATCTCGCTCATCATTCCAACAGGAAAAGCCCCGGAACCAACCGCCGGATCGCAGACGGTAATATCCGCCAGTTTATCGTCAATCAGTTTAGCATTATTTCGGATATTTTCCGGCAGTTGATAGGAATAGGTCTCTGTTTCCTTTCCTTTACGGAGTACCCTTGCCTCGTTTTCGCTGACTTGCTCGCCGATGTGTACCAGGACTTCGATATCTTCCTTGCTTGCCTTTGAGTCCAGTTCAGTTGCCAGGTAATTGATTAGACTCTGCCGGCACATGTAATGGACAATCTCGCGTGGGGTATAATAAACTCCGAATTGCCTGTTGAACTTGCTTTCATCTCCCTTTTTACCGCTCTTTAAGGCTTTCTTGTATTCCTCAAAGTTATCGGGGCGGATGGCATTAAATTTTTCATAGGCTTTACCCAGCAGTTCAGGATCAATAGCAACTTCCTTTTCCAGCGGTTCATCTTCCTTTACGGTAAAGTTGTAGCGGTCAAAAATATCCAGAATGCCATCGCCGCTATCGCCTTCTTTGGTCCTTGCATTATTGGAAAATAACTTATCCGGCAGATAGATATCAGTATGAACCCAGTCGTAATTACCAATAGGGTCAAAGAGTCCACCATTTAAAAAGGGAATTTTGCAGTTAAAGCGGCTATAATAGTCATCGTCGTGGCTGCGGTCATTGCGCAGGGCTTCATAAAAGAGCGGTTCCAGAATATCATTGAAAAAATTGTGATAATCGCCGTGAGTTTTTTTAAATAATTCCCGCAAAAAGCGTTTAGAGCCGTAACCCCAGGCAGCATCTCGTCCTGCACCGAACCAGCCTTTTTTCTGCAGGAAGTAGAGAAACACAATTTGCCCCAGAAGTTTTTTGGCAAAGTTAACCGTATCCACGCCTTTGGCTTCAAAATCAGCTTTAACTTTCGGGTCTTTTTTAACAACCTGGTCCAGTTCCTCCTTGGTGCGCAGGAAAAGTTCACGGTATTTGAGAAAAAATTCTTTGGTGACGGTTTCAATATCAAAGGCGTTTTCGATCTCTTTCAGGGTCGGAGCCTGTTCATCATTTGCCAGAATGTTGACCAACCGGCTTTGGGCTGTGTGGCTTTTTTCGTTTGCACCCACCAGGAACGACCAGCGCCGGGCCGGGGTGAATTCTTCTTTCACCTTCATTTTACCGGATTGTGTATGTTCAAATTTATAATCCATCTTTACAAGCGAAAAGCGCCAATCTGATTCACCAGGCGAGATAAAAGCTACCAGTGCGGCGTCTTTCATCTCACCTCCCCGGCTGCCATTTAAGTACCATGCTACAAAGTTACGCTGCATAGTTCGGGCGCGTTCAAGGGATGTCTCTTTCTGGAGAGTTATGACAAGAATATCAATGTTGTTTTCCCCATAGCTGAATTTGCCGATCCGTTCGAGTGTTTTAATATATTGTTTATAGGCGTCGGGGATATAATTTCCCTGGTAGGTAAATGGTGCAATATCAACCCTGTTTAGAAGGTTCTTTATGAAGCCGGTAAAAATGTCTTTGTCAAAAGAGCCTTCAAATATATCTTTGATAATTTGTTTTGCTTGTTGTTTATCCATAATTATTCTCTTGTTAAATATAATGAGAGTATGACTTCACGTTTACTAAATATGACCTGATTTTGTTCGGCATAATGACTTTGCAGCAGCCTTTCGGAGATATGGGTCTGAAGCACCGCCAATACCTTAAACGGATTTATCAGTTCATCTTGCAGCATTTCCAGGGCTTTCAAAGTATTTTTTGACGTTTGTTTGGGCAAACCACCTTCTTCAAGCTGGGTCAATACTTTTTTGAGGTACAGTTCCTGGTCTTCGGTAAGCTTCTGGGTGTTTTTCAGGGTTGCTTTTAGGATACGCAGAATATTGGCGGCGCTGTCGCGTCCTCTTCTTTTTTGAGGTTCGGCCATTTCTTCGGTTGTCGCGATAATAAAGGCTTCCTTGTTACTGTCTAAAAGGTCATACATCTCGCCGGGGAGTTTTTTTGTTTTTTCACCCGGCCCGCTTTCAAGCAGGTGGGCCGCGGTCATAAAATCCAGTTCTGCTGCCGCTTTTTTCGCCTGAGCCATGAAAAACTTTTGAAGTTTTCCGCGGCGGAAATAGGTAATCAGCGCACTGGCAAGTTTGCTATTTTGTTTTGCGGTGCGGGCTTTTTTAGGCAAGAGTTTTATTTTCTCAAAAAGATCCGGGTCTTGCTCGCGAATACTGCGGATCACTTGCAGATATTTAAGTTCACTTTCCTCCGTTTCATCATCGCCTTCCAGTGTTTTCTTTGAAACAAGCCGGTCAAACAGTTCGTGGGAGGCGATGGGCTCGCCTTCGGTTAAAAGTTCCGCATCACCGCCCAACAGGGTTAAAAAGGCATTTATTTTGGCCTCTGCCGCTTCTTTCAGCTTTATCTGGTCGTTAGATTGGGTGGTGGGGAAGAAATTGAACGTGTGGATAACATCAAAGGGTGTATCAACCCGATTAATACGACCAACGCGCTGCATCATTCGGGTCGGGTTCCAGGGGATGTCGTAATTAATCACCACATTGGCGCGATGCAGGTTCACACCTTCCGACAGGACTTCGGTGGAAACAAGTATGCGATAATCGTCTTTTTTATGACGGGCACGGGCATCAAAGTTTTCCAGAACTTTATCGCGGACAGCTTCGCTTGAATCGCCGGTAAACAGAAGAACTTTATCAGGGTATTTTTCATTGAGTTTTTTAAACAGATAAGTGGCGGTCTCTTTTGATTCAGTAAAGATGATGAGATGATTGTTCTGCAAAATCTTATTTTTTGATAGCTCGACTGCAAACTTCAGGAACTTAGGATCACGCTTGACTTTCTGCCAGAGATTTTTCACCTCCTTTAGAATGGCAAAATCATGTTGTAGATCTTTTTTGAGTTCTTCTCTGAAATCTTTACTATCGTATTTTTCTGCCTTGCCTTCATCTATCAGACGCTGGATCGCCTCGTCATCGTCGTTATCCAGGAGTTCAAAAATCTTGTTGGTATGTTTAGCGCTAACATACACATGACCTTTGCCCAGCTCTTTTATGAACATTTCGTAGGAATAAAGGAATCTGTCCACTGAATTTCTAAAAGCAAAGAAACTGCTTTCCAGCCGTTTGATCAGCAGGATTTTCATGAACCGTCCCATATTTTTCTGGGACTGCACTTCAAGCTGATCAATTTTGCCTGTATAGTAGATCATGGGCATGTAGCGTGCGTATTTAAATTGACTGGCAATCAATTCAATGGTCTTGTTGAAAATGGCATCTTCATCGTCATTAAGTTCATAGTACAATGGCTCCGGCTTTTTTACCACCGGGAATCTGAGTCCCTGCTCTATTATGTCTTTGCTGAAATATTTTTCAATCTCCGTCCTGGTGCGGCGAACCATCAAATGTTTAAGCACTTTATCGCGTATTTCCCGTGAGTTTGCTTTCACCATATTGATGTATTCCGAATAATCTTTCTTTCGGTCCAGAGTTTTAAGTTTTTTCTCAAGCCCGGTAAAGAAGGACTCCAGATCAGGCAAATTGGGAATAGTGCTTTTTTTGGCTTTTTGAAACAGCTTAAGCAGGCTTAGAATATCTTTTGGGGTATTATTGTAGGGCGTCGCGGTTACAAGGATAATTCTTTTACCTCGACATATTTCCGCCAGTTTCTCGTAAGTGATGGTTGTTTCAGTTCGAAATCGGTGTGCCTCATCAATGATAATATTTGTGTATTTGGCCAGGCCAGTGTCAAGCAGGTCATCCAGTTTTCCGAGTGATTCAAAATCAGCCGGAACTCTAAAGTCTGAAAAAACATTGGGCCAGGAACCGGGATTGTATTTTTCCAGAAGCACCGGTGGGGCGATTACCAGAGTTCTGCCGTCGAGCTGGCCTGCCAGCATAGCTGAAATATAGGTTTTTCCCAACCCCACAACATCGGAGATAAAAACGCCGCCGTATTCCAGAAGTATCTTTTTGGCGTTTAAGACTGCTTGCTCCTGATATTCAAGTTTTTTAAACTCCGGCGGAAGGTATTTAACAAATACTTCGTCTGTCTGGCTGAGTTGGTCCTTGAAATATTCGTAGAGAAATTTCAGGTATAATTGATAAGGCGTGATGTTTTGAGTCAACCAGGTCTTGCCCTGAATTGTCTGAACATACTTTTCGCTGACATCTACAGCATTAAGCCACAATTGTTCAAATTTATTTTTTGCAAATTCGTAGTCGCTTCTATTTTTAAGTTCCACGTTGAATTCAAGATTATCAACCAGCCCGGCTTTTGTGAAATTGCTGGAACCAGTGATAACACGCCCGGTATCCCTGTCTCCTTCCTTAAATGTCATAATATAGAGTTTGGAATGGATGTGCTGTGACGGATAGGCCCTTATTTCCAATTTACCGCTTCTGATCCACTCTATAAATTTATGGACGCCTTCTTCCACATTTCTATTATCCTCAGAATCTTCCATTTCTTGCTGAACAAGAGTTTCAACTTCATGTTTGGCTTCGGCGTGGGAAAAATCAAAGGTATTCCGGGTGGGCTCATTAGCCTTTTCCAGCATTTCAAAAGTTTGTCTGCTTGTGTTGATACCAATCAGAATTCTGATTTTTCCTGTAATTTCCAATGATGGGTAGATAGCATAAAATCCACTTGAATAGAAGTACCCCACAAGACAATCAAAAAAGTCCGTACTTTTAATAAGGACTTTAAACCGTTCCTTAAGGTTTTGGTTTTCTTCGTTGGTAATAAATGATAGATCAGTATTCATTTGCCAGGTTTATTTCATCTATGTCATGAACAGTCAATATTCTTACTCTTTCTCAGGTACACACTTTTTGTATAAAAAGGAACGTCATTAGATTAAGTGTGCATTATCTGGTCAATGTTAATGTATTGCGCAGTATTTGCCATCAAGTCTAAATCGTCCGTTAATTATTTGTGCTTCAGCCTTACAATTTAAGAATTATTCGGTTATGAAGATATTTCGGCTACAAGTTTCCTGTCAGGGTGACTTGCAAATACCAATACAAGGGTATGAACTGTACACGCTGTTAGGTGCTGGCCTTAATAATTAATCTATCTTATAGTATCTATTTTTTTCTCCTTTTGTCTTTCAAATGCACAATTCTTGTTGTTTTAATTAAACCTTTTTGAAGCTCCGTCCTATCATATTTTGGATTAATTATTTTGGTCTGAATCCTTATCTTATCTTTTATGTATTCTTCTAAATGAGATTTACCTGAACACTTGAACATTAAATAGATATAAAGTTTAAGAACAGTCGTTTGTCTTAAAATATCAAAATCAATTATGTCAATTATTTCATCAATTAATTTTTTATGGGTATTCAAATCTAGATCAATGACAGTAAAATAGAGGAGTAGGAGTTTAAACTGATTTGATTTTCCATCCTTTTTTAATTCATTTATCTTTTCGATAAAAATTCTTTCTAAATCATTTTGTGCTAATGTGTCAAAAAGAAAGGTTTGAACTATTAATGGCATGAAATTAGTTATTAATTGCACAAGGACTTTTTCATTGTCCTTATCAGTCTCATCTATTTGATCATCGTCTCTATCTTGAAAATCATCAATAAGTTTAAAACCTAAATAACAAGCAGAGTCAAGAATAAAATCTAGAAATTGGTCAATATCTTTTTGGTTTTGAATATTACTGTTGCGGAAAACCCTTGCAAAAATATGCAGTGCATTTTCAAGGTTTTCAGAACTGTCATTTATTTCTTGATAGTACTCTTTTACTTTAACTTCTGTATTGCTTATTTCCATAGGTTTTATCTCAGCAAGTATTTCATCTTGTTCTTCAATTGGTAGAGGTCTTTTAATGTATTCCTCAAGTTGATGAAGCGGAAAAGTGATATCAAAGACCTCAGAAACTTTCTTTAACAATAGTCCATCAATACTTGTTTGAGAAAAGTTTGCATAAATGCCTTTAAATATGCTTTGAGTTTTTTCGAATATCATTCTAACATAATCTTCATTATTTTTCTCAAAACCAGCTAATAATTCGAATTCATTTTTAAATGACAAATAAAAATGTTCATCATTGATAATTGAATCTCTGAATGTTTTATCTACTGACATATAAAGAGCTAGGAAATACTCAAATACGCCATTCAATCTATAAGTAAATTTATCTTCTGATACTTTTTTTAATATGTTTTTATTTAAGATTAAGTCAATTACATCTTTGACTTCTATGACGAATCTTTTATTCTTTTCCCTGTAGTTACTCGTAAAAGTTACAATTTCTGAATAAGTTGCAGTATAACCAACAGATGCTCTGTCGATTAATAAAAAATGAGCGAGTGTGGCTAAATACATTTTGAGGTCTTCGAATTTTATTTTGAATTCTTTATCAACAGCAATCCTTTTTCTGTCAAGAAGGTTATCAATATATAATTGAATTAATTCGAAACTATTATGAAAATTTGCTTCGTTATTCTTTTCAAAAATCCATATAAACAATGAAACAGTCCAGTAGTTTGTCGGGATATTAAGTTGTACAAATATCTCTGAAATTTTTTCTAGTATTATTTCTCTCTTCTCTGTTGTTAGATTTGGCCATTTATTGGCAAGTGATCTTACCTCTGGTCGGGATATTTCATGAATATATAAATTAGAATATTTTTTGTTGTTAAAAACAAATGATGCAAAGGAGGTAGCCAACTTTTCTTCTATTGTAGCAATAAAAGACACCTTAGGATGAGTTTCAAGGAATTTATTAATAATTTCATTAAAAGTTTCTTGTCCAGGATCATAATTATCAATTAGCAGTAATATTTTATATTTATTAGGTAATGCTCTTGCTTTGGCAGCGTTCATTTCATAATATAGACTAATTTTTCTATAAAGATCAAGAGGTTTATTGAACTTGATAAGCTCTTTATAATCAATAAGAATTGGGAATATTCTATAGGATATAAAATCTAAAAATAAATCAAGTAAACATTTATATAATATTGAGGTTTTCCCATTTTTATCCTTCCCGAAAATTATGTAATTATCCTCTGAAGCAAGAATGTCGGGAATATGGATATTTTCAGAATCTATTTGGATTTTTGCTATTTGGGCTTGAGTTTTATGTTTTAAGATTGGATCTGTAAAGAGTTCTAAAAACCCTTTTCCCACCTCTCGATCATCATATGAAATAAATAGTTCGTTAGCTATTTCCCTTTCCTCAGTAAATCTTTTCCTAAAAAGTCTTCTGAATTCATTTGATTCTCTTTTTTCTTCACCCATGGGAAGCGTTACATGAATTGAACTAGAAGGATGAAGAAATACTCCATCTTCTTTAATGAAGTAATGATTAGATATTTGGATTTCATATGTAATCATATCAATATCAACAATTGAGTAACCGTTTTTATGTTTGTCTGGTGCAAGAGTCCCTGAAGAAACACAACAGAATAGCCCTTTTTCTGTACTAAACTGAAGACTTTGCCTTTTCTTATGTAAGTGACCAGAATACATCATATGAAAGTCAGAAAATACTAGATCCTCTATATCTGAGCCATTCCACTCTTTGAAATCAGAGATTGGATGATGCATTAACAAAATACGGAATTCAGTAGATTTTTTTAATTCAGATATAGCTTTCTTTAAAATCGATATAGGATACATAAGATTACCTCTATCGGTCTTTGAATCAATAGCACGCCAAGCTGAATTTAAGGATAATATTCCAACTTTAACTCCATCTATTATTCTATAATGAATTGAATATAAATCTGATAGAAAGTCAGAATCAGAGATGCCAAATTCTTGATAAAACTGTTTCTGAAAGGTATTATAATTGTTTAAATTTTTAATACTCTCTTGGAATGATTTTCCCTTTTGTCTACTGAGGAATGCCTCAAGTTTAGAATTATCTGATATACCACTAATTATTTCGGTTGTGTCTAGCAATTCTTGATTTCTTTGGATGTCATGATTACCACAACAAATGAATAACCTCCCAGGTTGATCTAAGGAAGTTTTTGAAATCCTGTTTATTAGGCTTTCTTTTGCCGCAATAAAATTATTTAACTTCTCACCAGTGAAGACCAGATCTCCAGTAAAAAATACTAGATCAAACTTTTCATTATCTAGGTTATTAACAAAAGAGTCAACAAATTTTAAATGATCAAGTTTACTTTTTGAATCTTGGTCATAATGGAAATCAGTCAAATGTAAAATTTTCATGATTGGAATTTTTAAGGATATGTAATTATAGTGTCTTTTAATTGATTATAAGTGAATTGACTTGCACCCAATAGCAGCGTGTATAATTAGTGCCTGTTACCGCGTCAGCGGTGTGGCGTGGTATTTGCGATTACGGTGCGAAGCTAATAAACGATACGGGCTTCGCGGTACAATTTTGATTACGTGCAGGTTATGTCGCTCGGTATACAACTTTACTTAAGAACGACGGCGGGGTCCGGGTGTTTCACCCATTTACCGTTCCCGGCTTAACGGGCACTGGGTCCCCGCAAAAATTGTGACAAACAAATTGCATAGCAGCACCCGATTATTGCAGCAGTTTTTTAAGTTTTTAATAATCGTAAAACTAGATTCCTTAGTTCTATTAAGTAGTCACCAGCCATAATGTTTAATTCTGTCATATCTAGATCTTTTATTGGATGGGCTATCATGTTGCGAACCCTTGTAATTATGGTCTCAACTCCATTATTCCCATTTACCATTAGAATATCAGGAATCTCAGCTTTGATATATTTGTCGACCTCTTTTTGCTTTTCCCCTTTTAAGATTAATAGTACTCCATAAAAAACCAAATATTGGCTTATTTTATCATTTATACCTAACGCGGTTCTATAAATTCTTAAGGCACTTGAGTGATTTGTCCCATTTATAATATTTTTCACATTTTCTTGGGAATAATACTTCACTGGGTCACTAATTATACCTGTTAATATTGCTTTTTTTGTCCTTTTAAATTCTGGATGCACCAATATATTATCAGAACCTGCATACCCACTATATTGCATAGCCGCAATATAGTGGTTGTCTAATAGACTTAATCTATCTACAAACTCATTAGCTTCAATTTTTGCCTCTTTAATTGATAATTCCATAGGAATAGTATCTCGTTTAGTTACAGATATTTCAAGATATCCCTCTTCAGTCGGGCACATATTGATATTCCTGAATCGCTCAGAAATTTCGGAAAACGATACCGGACCATCTATAAAAGCACCTTTAATTGTTAGTCTAAACTTATAGCTTATCATGTTTAGGGAGTTTATCTATTTATAGGTTATCTAGTATAATTGTCTTAGTATCCATCAAATTCATCATGTTGGGATTTAAAGAGATTCTTGTTGACTTCAATCCTGAATGTCTGTAGGTCAGGTTTAAAGGATTGGCTTGGTGTCAATGGTGTGTTTAAAAATTTATCAGTTCCTTTAATAATCTTTGAAATTAGTTTTTTTTGATAGTTGTGAAGATTTTTAATTTCAAGAAATTTGCCTGACTCTTTTCCAAAAAACGAAGCGATTTTTTCTCGTGAAAACAATGCTAAATTTTGATCTGCTCCGATACCGCAATAAATAGTTCTAAGACACCAAGAAACTTTAGAATTTGCATAGCTATAATTATCTATCTCATCATAGTGATCAAAAATGTCATTTAGAAGTGATTTTGCAAAACGGATATCCTCGTCATAATTTGGTTTTAATAAGAATTTTCCGAAAATCACTTCAGTAAGTATATTATCTTCATCAGTGAGAATTTTCGATTCTCTATTTAAGTGAAAAACAAATAAGGACCCTGAGGCAGACATTTCTATCAACTTATCCTTATTGTAATATGAAATATTTATTTTGTTAAAAACTGCTTTATATGAATGGCCATTAATGATTGTTAGTAAATCTACATCGGATCCAGTCATAAAGTCACCCCGTGCAAATGAGCCATATAATAGTAGGTTGTTATTCATTGCTTTTTCCTAATTTATTAATAATGATAGGAATAATTGCTGCAAACCAGATCATTCCTAAGAACGAATTTAAGAATATTAGCCATTGGAAATTTTTTGGGATTAAAGTAAAATCATATTTTGTGTATCCAAATATTAACCAGTATTCAAGCGTTTTTAGTAAACTCGCTGATATTGAGTCGCTTTGAAATATTAGGGCATTATTGATTATTGCAAAAATAGAAATACAGAAAATACCAAGGAAAATTGTTTTTCCAATTTTATAGCCCCAGCCTGAAATCCAACCGAATAGCATTATTATTGGGTACTCAAGGAAAGAGAAAATCAGGTTGAATAAATTCTTTATTTTAGCTTTGTCTTTACCGTAAAATAAATTGTAGAATGATTCATCAAAATAGGCCAGCACTTCATGTTTTCTAGCTGTTTCTATACTTAAGATATGAAATTCAATATCATTTTTAATTGGTTGCATTTCAGTTAATTTTCTTGCTATAACAGCTTTTGTTTTTGCCTGTTGAAATTTCTGATATTGCAAAGAGGTATGGTTTTCATCTAGGACATCTGAATTTGCATTCAGGTATAGGTTTTTAAGGAATAATTCTGGATCGATGTAACAGTTTTCTAATGTCATGGAATTACCAGAAACGCCAATTTGATTGTAAGTACAATTTCTAAATTCACAATCACGAAAATAACCTAATGCAAAGGTTGTATAGTCAAATTCACAAGCAGTAAATTTGATGTTTATAAAAATTGCACCTCTAAAGCTGCATTTTCTAAATATGCATTTTCTAAATGTGAACTTTCGTTGTTCCCCGTCAAGCGATCCAGTGAAATCAATATTTTCAAATGTAAATTCGCTTAGATGAGTAAACTGGGACTCTTTAATTGTCTCTAAGTTTACAATTAATTTTTTAATTCCTTTTGTATGTCTTAAGTCCTCCCCTGTGGCTTGCCATTCTATGTATTCTCTGGCATCAGGTTCATAGATAGGTTCCCAATAATTTTTTTGTCGTTGTGGATTAATTTCGTTTTTCATTTGTCGAGATATTTTGTAACTATATTTTGAATGAGGAAATTGTCTTGAAATTAATTATATGTCGATATGTATAGATCCACGCATTGCACACAAAGGCCGGTATGGTTAGTTGCTTTAGGTGTCAGTTGCTGGCGTGGTTTTTGTCAATCCCGGTTGAAGAGCAGGAGTTGTCTCGTCATAAGTAACTTATCTAAGTGGTATTGCAAAAACCATTAATTTGTTTTGGTTAATTTCTTAAAGTTACAGAATTGTGGTTACGTAGTAGTCTGGGTAGGCAAAAAAAGCATCCCGATAAACTTCGCCTTTGCGTAGCCGCTACGGCGGAGCAAGGTCGGGACAAGTTGTGTTTGGCAGCAGGTATGCTTTCGCCCCGTCAGTCACATTAATAGAATAAACCAACGATGAAACTGGATATCATTAATCCAATATCTTTCAGTAACTTACCCTATCATTTGAGCGGCCAGCTGATTTTATTTTACCGAATAAACAATTAGTAACTTTATGGTTGCTTATTAGTCTTTCGAAAGTGTTTCTTTTATACAATTTTGCAGTTAATTGGAATTATATCTGATTTGTTACCTGCATTATACAAAAAATGCCATAGTTGAATAAGTCTGTAAGTGACTTATTATCAAATGTCAGTTAGGAGCAGGCAACATACAGAAAGCATCAACCAGCAGCCTGCGGTAAAGACGGGAGTTGTCATGTAGTAGTCCAGGGTTGGCAAAAAAAAGATATGTGTTTGGTAGCTTTAGATGCCAGGGTGTGGTTTTTGCCAGTCCCGATTGATGGGCAGGAGTTGTCATGGGTTGATAAAGTTGTCAAGGTGGCAAAGTCCCGGTAAATGGGCAGGAGTAGTCGTGTCATGATAAAGTCGTCTAAACGGTGGAGTCCGGGTAGGCAAAAAAGCATGTGTTTACAGCGTAGTGAAGGGTAGCATAACTATTTATTCCGGGTTTGGAGTAGTTATGGTACGCTGATTATTCGTCCAGTCAATTGGCTCTCGAATTTATTGGATTCCTGTATTAAATTAGTTCTCATCTGCCCAACAGGTTCATCTTTTATGAGTTTTTGAATGCTTATGAATTTATTCAAATTGGCTTTAAAGTCTTCAAACTCGGATAGATTACTGATCCAGATTTGAAACTCAAGAGTAATAAACCTAATACAGTCCTTATATACTTGCTTAGCATATTCGAGGTTTTCAAATCCTATGGTTTCTGATTTATCGAGTTGAACAGGGTCTTTACCGTTTATTAACTCAAGTAAATATGTATTTGAAAAGGCAGTCTCATAAACTTTTTTAATAGCTTCCGGAATCTTATTATTCTCAAAAAGGGTAGCTGACCAAAACAGGTTAAAAACAGGAAATCCTATGTCATCCGGGAATGCTTTAGAAAACCATCTGAAGTATACCAAAGCACCTTTGTAGTCCCTTATTTGAAAATATAATTCTGATATTATATACCTTAATCCAGCGCTATCATCATAATCTCCATGCAATCTTTTTTCTGCAGCTAGTCTGGCGCGATAAAACTTAATCGTTTTTCTAATATTTTCAATTTGTCTTTCAGTCATTGCAAGGTTGCCAAGAGGTTGGAGGTTTGAAAAGAAAGGTGTCAAGTTAGCTAATCCCGGTAAAAGTGCAAAAGCTTAGCAGATATTAGGAGACTGTCTAGTGTGATAAGTCATGATAGATGGGCAGAAGTTGTCGGGTTATTATAAAGTTGTCAAGATGGCAAAATCCCGGTAGACGGGCAGGGTTTGTCATGGTATGATAAAGTTGTCAAGGTGACAAAGTCCCGGTAAATGGGCAAGGGTTGTCATGGTATGAAAGTTGTCTAGACAACGGAGTCAGGGTGAGCAAAAAAGCATGTGTTTTGCAGCGCAGGGACGGTTGCAGGGAAGGGCTGCAAAACTCTTGCTTGCGCATCGGAAATCCAGGTACAATGCGAACTTGCTCGCAGTTTGCCTTACAGCTAACGGCCCGGCAATATGGGGAGGTTGTGTTACCCGACGACAGCACCGGGCAGGGTCCCGGTACCCCGCGTGAGCGGGGCCAGAAATTTGTCACGGTGCAAGGAGGGTATGGCGCACTTTTTGCCGTCCGGGTACAAATTATATTGAGTGTTGGCGCGATCGCGGTACAAATTTGATCGGAGCCGCGAATTTATCCCCGGTTACAGAGTTAGTGGCGGTCACTGGCGCAGTGTCGCGGTACAATTTGTCTCGAAGCCAGAAATTTGTCAAGGTGCAGGATTTTAATTGCGGGTAGATGCGCGTGTCAGGGTACAAGAACCATTACAAATTTGTCTTGAGGGCAGGAACAAAAGCAAAAAGTGTGACAAACAACTTACCCATATTGTCCGTGTTATGCGGAGCAGTTTTATGTAATCCAGATGCTCTGTCTATGAGTCTAGACAAAACGAAATTGTCCCAAGAGTCATAATTATATTCAAGACAGAATCTGAATTGTAAGTCCGTGTTTCTTGAGCTGGTCCCGCTCTGATATTTTAATTAGATGATGATTTCAGAAATATAATTTGTCAATCATTAGTCTGGTCACAGTATTTTTTAACTCGTTTAAGTCTTCGCTCCTCTCTTTGATTAGCAGAGCGTGTTTTTTTGGAGTCATCGAGTCGAATTTGACAACAGAGTTTCAGAAACTGCATTTCCTTTTTTCTTTCAATCCGGATTATTCTGTGAGTCCGGGCCAGTCCGGAAGAACTAGCGGGTACAAATATTTTCTCAAATCTTGGTGTCAGAACTTTCTTCCTTGGTCTGGATTCGAAACTCATTACAGTAATTTTATTTGAGGTAACACCGTTTAAGTAATTGTCCTATGTTGCTATCATGCTGTCTGTTACGCATAACGGCCCGGCGGTTGAGGGAGTAAACGTTGGTGGCGCCGTCCGCCGATACGAGTCCCGGTACTTTAGCCGAAAAGTTGTCCCGGCGGGCAAGCCGCCATGGCGCAATTTTTGCAAATCCCGGCGA
>Ga0214473_10001235_pt1 | contig 34335 bp, 31 predicted proteins | sample RVTome_7_FD_203509 | JGI IMG/M metagenome (GOLD analysis project Ga0214473, IMG submission 203509) | Soil microbial communities from uranium-contaminated site in the Upper Colorado River Basin, Wyoming, United States - RVT98D197 | ecosystem: Environmental > Terrestrial > Soil > Contaminated >... | reverse complement strand
GGCCTTCTTTGCCGCGCCTCTACGGGACGTAGCCTTCTTGGCAGCGGCTTTCTTGGCCGCGGACTTCGGCGGGCGTCCGCGCCGCTTGGCCGGTCCCCGCTTCGCCGCCGGCTTCTTGGCCGCCGCCTTCTTGGCCGCCGCCTTCTTCGCGGCTGCCCGCTTGGCGCCCGCGCGCTTCTTGGTCGCGCGCTTCTTGGTGGCACGCTTGCCGCCGCTGCCACGGCCCCCCTTGGCCGCAGCCTTGGCGCGCTTTACCTGCAGCGGGTAGCGGGCATGAAACTGACGCGTGGTCAGCTGCCCGATGCTGGCGTCCAGCTTTGTGGCCTTGTCCTGCAGGTCGCTGACGGAGGCGTCCGGATTCTTGGCCAGCTCCTCCTTGACCATGGCCATGACGCGTTCGTTGGTGTCGGCCATTGCCGCTCCTGAGTTCGGGAATATCAATTGTATAATCGTAAGTATATAGTGAGGGCGGTGCGTGTCAAGAGAGCATCATTGTCGATAGTCGTGCATAGTCCAGGGAGAGCGGTAGCGCAGTGCGCGCTCGAGCCCCATATTGGGGCGCGCCGCCGGAGGGGCGGCCGGCCCATCTCAGGAGTGAATGGAACCATGAAGCGATTCGCACGCCCGGTAGCGGGTGCGCTGCTGCTCTGTGCCGCGGCCGCCGGCTGCGGTGACCCGGAGACCACGGACCGCCGCGGCTACACCAAGGCGCCGCTCGAGAAGCCTTTCGTTCTCATCGGGGGCCAGGACAGGAGCGCCATGGACGAACTCGGCGAGCCGAACCGGGTCGAGCCCAGGGAGATCGAACTGGCCGAGGAGCCAGCCGACACCGCCGGTGACTGACGAACGGCCTACATGAACGGCGGCCGGGGTCGCAGCGCGCGGTGGAAGAGGACAATGCGCTCCTTTTCCCCCAGCTCCTGCGCCCGCTGGAGCGCGATGCCGGGCGGCAGATGCCAGGCCACCCCGGTGAGCACCGTCCCGGTCGGCGCCCCGCGGTTCTCCCGCTTGAACAGCAGCGCATTGTGCCAGGTACCGTCCGGATCGGGCTCGGAGCGCACCCACACCTCGCAGCGCTGGCCATCCACGATCATGGTGCCGAGGCGCTCCTCGATGACGCCGGGACTTGGTTCCGTGGCCATGGTGGGCCTCCCTGGGGGTGAGGGATGAGGACGATTATCGAGCCGTTTCGTATCAAGACGGTGGAGCCCATCCGCATGTCCACGCGGCCCGAGCGCGAGGCCTGGCTGCGTGAGGCCGGCTACAACGTCTTCCTGCTCCGTTCCGAGCACGTGCTCCTGGACCTCCTCACGGACAGCGGCACCTCCGCCATGAGCGCCGAACAGTGGGCGGCCATCATGCGGGGTGACGAAGCATACGCGGGCAGTCCTTCCTTCTATCGGTTTGAAAGCGCCGTGCGCGACCTGTTCGGCTTCGAGCATGTCATCCCCACCCACCAGGGGCGGGCAGCGGAGCGGATCCTCTTCGGGACGGTCTGCTCCCCCGGGGACGTGGTGCCGAACAACACCCATTTCGACACCACGCGGGCCAATATCGAGGCGCGCGACGCGCGCGCCATCGACCTGCCCTGTCCCGAATCGGGGGAAACGCAAGAGCCGCACCCGTTCAAGGGAAACATGGACGTGGCGGCGCTCGAACGCCTGATCCAGGACGAGGGTGCGGAGAAGATCCCTCTGTGTATGATCACCGTCACCAACAATTCGGGCGGTGGCCAGCCCGTCTCTATGGCCAACCTGCGGGCCGTCTCGAAAATCTGCCGCGCCCATGGCATTCCGTTCTACATCGATGCCTGCCGCTTCGCCGAGAACGCCTACCTGATCAAGCTGCGGGAGGTCGGTTACGAACAGCACAACGTGGCGGACATTGCCCGCGAGATGTTCTCCCTGGCCGACGGCTGCACCTTCTCCGCCAAGAAGGACGGCCTTGCCAACATCGGTGGTTTCCTGGCCTCCAATGACGCGCGGCTGGCCGAGCAGGAGAAGGACCTGCTCATCCTGACGGAAGGATTTCCCACCTACGGCGGGCTGGCGGGGCGTGACCTGGAGGCCATCGCTCAGGGGCTCCGCGAGGTGGTGCACCACGACTATCTGGAGTACCGGCTGGCGTCGGTCCGCTACTTCGGGGAGGGCATCGCCCGGGCAGGCGTGCCCATCGTGCAGCCGCCCGGGGGACACGCCATCTACATCGATGCTGCGGGCTTCCTGGCGCACGTGCCGCCGCTTCAGCTGCCCGGCCAGGCGCTGGTGGCCGAGTTCTACCTGGAGGGCGGCGTGCGGTGCGTGGAGATCGGCACCGTCATGTTCGGCCGGCGCGACCCGGCCACGGGAGCGGAGACGCCAGGTCCCCGGGAACTGGTCCGCCTGGCCATGCCCCGCCGCGTCTACACCCAGAGCCACGTGGATTACCTGATCGAGGTGATCGTTGCGGTCTGGCGCCGCCGGCACGCCATCGGTGGGTTCCGCTTCACCCACCAGGCCCCGGTGCTGCGGCATTTCACGGCCCGCTTCGAGCCTCTCTCCGGATCCGGCACGTAAGCGACGAGGTCCTTCCACCTGCTTCCGCTTCGCACCCTCTGTTCCGCGCACACGCCCCTGCCCCGGGAGGCGGCAGCTGCCGGTCCCCTGGTGCGCTCCACAGCGCTCGCCGGTCTATCAGGTCCTGGAGCGCACGCGTGCGTATCCCGGCGTAAGCGACGCGGCCGTGGCCTCCTTCGCGCCCCTCACTGGTGCGCCCGCCTACGCGTACGACGTGCGGGTGCAGGGGAGTGAGGACCTGGACGGGGAAAGCATCACCCTGGCCATCAACAACGTGTCCGAGGGGTACTTCGAAACTCTGGACATCGGGCTGATGGAGGGGCGCTTCTTCACGGCCGCCGACGACACCACCGGCGACCGCGTGGCCGTCCTCGGCCAGGGCGTGGCCCGCCGCCTCTTCCCCGACGCCTCGCCGCTGGGCCGGGTCATCGAGGTATCGCTGGGCGGCAATGCCGGCCAACCCGCCCGCGTGGTGGGCGTGGTCCACGACACCCGGGACCACGGCCTCCAGGCGGCGGGCGTCCACGCCATCTACACCCCCGCCCGCCAGACCGTGTGGGGCTCCACCTTCATCGTGGCCGCGGAGGGGGAACCCACCGCCCTGGCGCGCTTTCTCACCGAGACCATCCACGCTCTGGATCCGGACCGCCCGGTGGACCGCATCCGCACCATGCGGGAACTCCGCGCCGCGGACGTGGCGCCGTCCCGGCTGAACGCCACGCTGTTCGGCGGCTTTGCCGTGCTGGCGCTGTTGATCGCCACCGTCGGCGTGCTCGCGGTGCTCGCCTTCAGCGTGAGCCAGCGGACGCGGGAGTTCGGCATCCGCATGGCGCTGGGGGAGGGGCGCGGTTCGCTACTGGGGCGCGTCCTCACGGAAGGTGTGCTGATGGCGGGGATCGCCCTGCTGGTGGGCGGCGGCGGCGCGGTAATGCTGGGGCGGCTCCTGGCGGGCTACCTGTACGGCGTCGAGCCGGTGGATACGGCCAGCCTCATGGCGTCCGCGGCGCTGCTCGGGGCTGCCACAGTGCTGGCGGCGCTGCTCCCAGCCGTGCGGGCCACGCTGGTGGATCCGCAGACGGCCTTGAAGGCGGAGTAGGGCGGGTTCACCTCCATCGTTGCACCGGCGGGGCGGGAGCCTCGCCGGTGCCGCTCCCTCTGCCGGAGGCCCGCGACGCCCTCGCACGCGCCCGCGCGGGCTTGCGCCCCGCACCCACCGCGGCCAGTTTCCCACCCCCGAAACACCTCCTTTCCCCAACCGCTTCGGAGCCGACATGACGCCTGCAGCGCTCATCACGTTCGCCATCGTGGCGGGGATCGTCTGGGGGGGATTCCTCCTCATCGCCGCCACCGCGTTGCGGGCGGAGGCGAACAAGGAGCAGGACTGACCTCAGCAGGACACGACCTTGCCGCGCCGTAACGACATAGAGTCCATCCTCATCATCGGCTCCGGCCCGATCGTCATCGGCCAGGGCTGCGAGTTCGACTATTCCGGTACCCAGGCCGTTCGCGCGCTGCGCGAGGAGGGCTACCGCGTCATTCTGGTGAACAGCAATCCGGCCACCATCATGACGGACCCGGAGCTGGCCGACGCCACCTACATCGAGCCCATCACGGCCGAGTGGGTGGAGCGCATCATCGAGAAGGAAAAGCCCGACACCGTGTTGCCCACCATGGGCGGACAGACGGCCCTCAACGTGGCGCTCGAGCTCTACGACAGCGGCGTCCTGGACCGGCACGGTGTGGAGCTAATCGGCGCCGATGCCCGTGCCATACGGATGGCCGAGGATCGCGAGGAGTTCGCCGATGCCATGGTGCGCCTGGGGCTGGCCGTGGGCCACGGCGGCTTCGCCACCACGGCGGAGGAGGCCCGCGTCATCATCGAGGACGTGGGCTACCCCGCCATCATCCGCCCCTCCTTCACGCTGGGCGGCAGCGGCGGTGGGATTGCCTACAACGTGGAGGAGTTCGAGGCCGCTGTGCGTCGTGGCATCGACCTCTCTCCCGTGAACGAGGTGCTCATCGACCGCTCCGTCATCGGCTGGAAGGAATTCGAGCTCGAGGTGATGCGGGACGGCGCCGACAACGTGGTCATCGTCTGCTCCATCGAGAACGTGGACCCCATGGGCGTCCACACCGGGGACAGCGTCACGGTGGCGCCCGCGCAGACGCTCACGGACGTCGAGTATCAGAAGATGCGCGACGCGGCCATTGCCATCATCCGGGAGATCGGCGTGGAGGCGGGCGGCTGCAACATCCAGTTCGCCGTCAATCCGGACTCGGGCGAGCTGCTGGTGGTGGAGATGAATCCGCGGGTGTCACGCTCCTCGGCGCTGGCCTCCAAGGCCACGGGCTTTCCGATCGCGCGCATCGGCGCCAAGCTGGCGGTGGGCTTTCGCCTGGACGAGCTGCCCAATGACATCACCAAGAGCACCCCGGCCTCCTTCGAGCCGGTGCTGGACTACGTGGTCGTGAAGTTTCCCCGCTTCGCATTCGAGAAGTTCCCCGCCGCCGACCCCACGCTGGGCGTGCAGATGAAGGCCGTGGGTGAGACCATGGCCATCGGCCGGACCTTCAAACAGGCGTGGCAGAAAGGCCTGCGGGGGCTGGAGATCGATCGTGCGGGCTGGGTGACCTCCGCGCGGTCCGCGGATGACGGTTTGAAGGATGACGAGCTGGATACGCTGCGCGCGGCGCTGCGCCGCCCCACGGCGGACCGGCCCTTCCAGCTCAAGCGGGCGTTGCTGGCGGGCCTCTCCATCGGTGAGATCCACGAACTCACCCGCATCGATCCGTGGTTTCTGGCGCAACTCGCGGAACTGGTGCAGGCGGAGCGCGCCTACACCGCGCTGGAGACGCCCGGAGCCGATGACATCCGGCGCATGAAACGCCTGGGGTTCGCGGACGTCCAGATGGCGGGCTTGCGGGAGGAGTCCGAGGCGGCTGCGCGCGAGCGGCGCCACGCGCTGGGTGTCCGGCCCACCTATCACATGGTGGACACCTGCGCGGGCGAGTTCCCGGCGGCCACGCCCTACCTGTACTCGTCCTATGAGGACGAGAGTGAGGCCCCGCCGACCGAGCGGAAGAAGATCATCATCCTGGGCAGCGGGCCGAACCGGATCGGCCAGGGGATCGAGTTCGACTACTGCTGCGTGCAGGCGGCGCTGGCCCTCCGGGAGGACGGCTTCGAGACCATCATGGTGAACTCGAATCCGGAGACGGTCTCCACCGATTTCGATATCTCGGACAAGCTCTACTTCGAACCGCTCACCCTGGAAGACGTCCTCGAGATCGTGGAGCGCGAGCAGCCCCTGGGCGTGATCGTGCAACTCGGCGGGCAGACGCCGCTCAAGCTAGCCAAGCCGCTCGAGGCGCTCGGCGTGCCCATCCTCGGCACCTCGGTGGATGCCATCGATCGGGCCGAGGACCGGGACCGCTTCGCGGCGCTGTGCCGGAAGATCGACGCACGCACGCCGCCGAACGGCATTGCCACCTCCACGGAGGAGGCCGTGCGCCAGGCGACGGAGATCGGCTATCCCATCCTGGCGCGTCCGTCCTATGTGCTCGGCGGTCGGGGCATGGAGATCGTCTACGACGAGGAATCGCTGCGGGACTATTTCGCTCGCGCGGTGCGGGCCTCGCCGGATCATCCCGTGCTCATCGACTCCTTCCTGGAAGACGCCTTCGAGGCGGACGTGGACGCCCTCTCGGACGGCGAGCGGGTGGTCATCGCCGGCGTCATGCAGCATATCGAGGACGCGGGCGTGCACTCGGGAGACTCGGCGTGCGTTTTGCCACCCTACATGCTGGGAGACGCCGAGGTGGAGGAGATGCGGCGCCTCACGCGCCAGTTCGCCCAGGAGCTCGGGGTGGTGGGCCTCATCAACGTGCAGTTCGCCATCAAACACGGCCAGGTCTACGTGCTCGAGGTCAACCCGCGCGCGTCACGCACCGTGCCGTTCGTCTCCAAGGCCACGGGGGTCTCCTTCGCGCGGCTGGCGGCTCGGGTGATGGGTGGGGCAAGGCTCGCGGATCTGGACGTGCCCGAAGAGCCACCCGTGGTGGGTGTGGCGGTCAAGGAGGCCGTCTTCCCGTTCAACAAGTTCGACGTGGACATCATCCTGGGGCCGGAGATGCGCTCCACGGGAGAGGTCATGGGCTTCGACGCCTCCTTCGGCATGGCGTTCGCCAAGGCCAGCATCTCCGCCGGCTCGGCGCTCCCCTCCAGCGGCACCGTGTGCGTCACCGTGAATGACGCCGACAAGGCCAACGCCACCACCATCGTGCGCCGGTTTCACGACGCTGGCTTCCGCGTGCTGGCCACCGAGGGCACGCACCGCTACCTGCGCGCCCGCGGCGTGCCCGCGGAGCTGGTTTTCAAGGTGGGTGAGGGCCGCCCGAACATCGTGGACCAGCTCATCAGCGGAGAGATCGATCTGCTCATCAACACGCCGCTCGGCCGCCAGTCGCAGTTCGACGACTATGCCATGCGGCGGGCCGCCATCACCTACCGGCGTCCCTACTGCACCACGCTTTCCGCCGCCGCCGCGGCGGTGGACGCCGCCGTGGCGCTGGGCTCGCGTCGGCGGGAGGTGCTGTCGCTGCAGGAGCGCTACGCCGGCGTGCCGCTGGTGCCGGGCGCGGCTTGAGCGCCGCCGGCGAGTGGCTGCGCACCGGCTGGGTGGCGGCGCACCGGCTGGGTGGCGGCGCGCAACCTCCTGCTGGGCGGCAACGTGGCCGCCGCCACGCTGGCCGGCCGGCCGCGCACGCTGGTTCACTACGTCTCGGAGAATCTGTTCCTGCTGGGCGCGCTCAGCGGTGCGCGGGGGCTGCCCGAAGCGCCGCTGCCGGCAGCCCTCGGCCAGCTGGACGGCGCGCGCGTCCCGACGGTCCTTACCCCCGCCAGCCTGACCTGGGGGGGCGCGGTGGGTTCCCACGCGGTGGACCTGGTCAGCCTCAGCATGGCGTGCGCCGTCCTGCGGCCCGCCGTCTATTTCGAGATCGGCACGCTGCGCGGCGTCACGGCCCTGCACGCCGCCCTGAACGGCGGCCCGGAGTGCAGGGTGTTCACGCTGGACCTGCCGCCGGAGGGTCCGGAGGAGCCGGCGCTGCCCGTCACGCTGCTGGACCGGGCGCACATGAGCACGGGCCGCACGCCTGCCCCCTGCGTCTTCGACGGCACGCCCGAGGCGGATCGCATCACGCGGCTATATGGAGACAGCGCCACCTTCGACTTCACGCCCTATCACGACGGCGTGGACTGCTTCTTCATCGACGGCGCCCACTCCTACGAGTATGTACGCTCGGACACGCTGAACGCGCTGGCCTGCTGCCGGCCCGGGGGGCTCGTGCTGTGGCACGACTTCGGCCGGCGCGGCGTGAACGGCGTGAGCCGCTGGCTCCGTGAGCTGCGCGCCCTGGGCGCACCGGTGCAGGCTGTGCCTGGCGGGTCGCTGGCCTATCTGGTGGTGCCGCCCGAGCGGGACCGCCTGCTGGCCGCCGCCCGCAAGTCCTAGCCGCCGCTGGCGGGCGCTTGCCGCCGCCCGCCGATGCCCTGCGTGGTGGCGCGCGCGCGCCGCCTGAACGAAATTGTCCGTCAGCGTCCCCACGTCCGTACCACCAGGAGAGACCCATGCAGCGCCGCTTCGCGTACGCCCTGCTGTCCGCCACCCTCGTCTGCCTGGCACCCGCCACGCTGCACGCGCAGCGCGGCGTCCAGCAGGCCCCCGACCGCCCCGCCGGCGAGGGGGACGGCCCGTATCAGCGCATGGTGGTCCACGGCGTCATCGTGGTGGATGGCACCGGCGCCCCACCCCAGGGCCCCATGGACATCTGGATCGAGGGCAACCGCATCACGCGCATCAGCTCGGCCGGCACGCCGGGGCTGCCGCGCCGGGAGCGCGACTGGCCCGAGGACGTGGACACCGTCATCGACGCCTGGGGCATGTACGCGCTCCCCGGCTTCGTGGACACGCACGGCCACACGGGCGGCTCCTCGCAGGGGACGCCCGCCGAGTATGTCTACAAGCTGTGGCTCGGCCATGGCGTGACCACCATTCGCGACCCGGGCAGCGGCAACGGGGTGGACTGGACGCTGGAGGCCCGTGAGCGGAGTGCCCGCAATGAAATCACCGCGCCGCGCACCTTCGTCTATGTGCGCCCCGGCAGCGGCTGGGACGGCGGCGCCATCAATTCCCCGGAGCAGGCCCGCGCCTATGTCCGCTGGGCGGCGGAGAGGGGCGTGGACGGTTTCAAGCTCGGCTCCTACGAGCCGCCGATCATGGAGGCGTTGCTCGACGAGGCCCGGCAGCATGGCCTCGGCACGCAGGCGCACCTGGCGCAGACCGGCGTGGCCGAGATGGACGCGCTCGACGCCGCCCGCCTGGGGCTCGGCTCGCTCGAGCACTGGTACGGGCTGCCCGAATCACTTTTCGCGGATCGCACCGTCCAGCATTACCCGGCGGACTACAACTACAACGACGAGTACCACCGCTTCGGTCAGGCCGGCCGCCTCTGGCAGCAGGCCGCGCCGCAGGGCAGCCAGAAGTGGAACGCCGTCATGGACGAACTGCTCGAGCTGGGCTTCGTCCTCTCGCCCACCATGACCATATACGAAGCCAACCGGGACGTCATGCGCGCCCGCGAGGCCGAGTGGCACGAGCGCTACACGTTGCCCAGCCTGTGGCAATTCTACCAGCCCAGCCGCACCAGCCACGGCTCCTACTGGTTCGACTGGACCACGCAGGATGAGATCGAGTGGAAGGAGAACTTCCGCATCTGGATGAGCTTCCTGAACGAGTACAAGAACCGCGGCGGCCGCGTCTGCACCGGCTCCGACTCGGGGTTCATCTACAAGCTCTACGGCTTCGATTTCATCCGCGAGATGGAGCTCCTGCAGGAGGCGGGCTTCCATCCGCTGGAGGTCATCAAGGCGGCCACCGATTGCGGCGCGCAGACGCTCATGGAGCCCAAGGGGGAGGCCCCCGAGTTCGGCCGCATCCGCGCCGGCATGCTGGCGGACCTGGTCATCGTGCCCGAGAACCCCGTGCACAACCTGAAGGTGCTCTACGGTACGGGCACCCTGAAGCTGGACGAGAACGGCGACCCCGTCCGCGTGGGCGGCGTGCGCTGGACCATCAAGGACGGCATCGTCTTCGACGCCCCCCAGCTGCTGCGTGACGTGGAGCGCATGGTGGCGGAGGCCAAGCGCGCGGCTGCCGCCACGTCCTCCTCCGGGCCATCACCCGCAACCGGGCGTTCCACCAGCGGCGGGGGCCACTGAGGCGCCGTTTCCGGTAAGCGACGATGCCCGGCTGCCCACACTGCGCGCGCTGGACGCGGAGGGCGGGGAGGCCGACGTCCTGGACGGGGCCGCCGGGCTCCTTTGCGGGGTCGACCCGCCGCTCGTGGTCTTCGAATTCGCCGACTGGGCGGAGGCAGGACTGCATCCGCCCGGCACCGCCCAGCAGCGGCTGCTCGATGCCGGTTTCCGGCTGCGCCGCCTGCGTGACTTCCTGCGCGGCAGGCAACGTTGGCTGCAGCGGCCCCTGACGACCGGGACCGAGACCCTCGTGGCGGAGCGCTGCCCATGAAGCCCGTTGCCCTCGTGGTCCATCCCGACTGCGGCCGCCACGACACCGGCTGGCGCCACCCCGAGCACATGGGCCGCCTGCCCGCCATCGTGAAGGCGCTGCACATGCAGACGCCGGCCTTCCTGGATCGCATCCTCCAGGTCGAGCCGCCCCACGCCACCGTGGACTCCCTGCTGAGGGTGCACACCCCCGAGCACGTGGCGCACGTCCGAGCTGCGGCCACCGAGGCGGCCGCACGGGAGGCGGTTGTCCACCTGGACGCGGACACCGTCGTCTCCGCAGCCACCTGGGACGCCGCGCTGGCGGCCGCCGGCGCGGCGGTGGAGGCGGCCGCCCTCGTGGCGCGCGGGGAAGCGAACGCCGCGTTTGCCCTCACGCGCCCGCCGGGCCACCACGCCACCCCCGAGCGCGCCATGGGCTTCTGCCTCTTCAACAACGTGGCGGTGGCCGCGCGGGCGCTGCAGGCGGAGCACGGCGTGGAGCGGGTCATGATCGTGGACGTGGACGTGCATCACGGCAACGGCACGCAGGACGCATTTCTGGAGGACGGCTCCGTCTATTTTCTCTCCACGCACGTGGCCCCCCACTACCCCGGCACCGGCGGGGCCCATGAGCGCGGGGTCGGGGCGGGGCAGGGGACCACCCGTAACGTGCCCCTGCCCGCGGGCACCGGCGCGGCGGCCTACGCCGCGGCGCTCGGCGGCGCCCTGGACGCAGCGCTGGCGGAGTTCAGCCCGGATTTCTTGCTGCTCTCGGTTGGCCTGGACTGCCTGGCCGGCGACCCGCTCGGCGGCCTGCTGCTGGAGCCGGATGACCTGCACCGCACGATCACGGAAACGCTAGCGCCCGCGCGGGCCGCGGCGGGCGGGCGGATCGCGGCCGTGCTGGAGGGCGGCTACGCCGTCCCGCGCCTGGGGCCGGGCGCCGTTGCGGTGCTGCGAGCGCTGGCGGGGATGCCGTCTGTCTGAGGCTTCTCCAGTACGGCGAACCGCCCGCGCTGGCAGTGCCGGCGCGGGCGGTTTAGGAGGTGCGATTTCCCTCAGGGAGACTAATTGACCAGGTCGGTCAGCAACGTGATGGCGGCCTCGGGCAACTCCCAATGCCGTGCCACGAGTTGTTCGTCGCAGCCGCGCATCTGGATCGCCGATCGCTCCGGCACGATCGTGAGCCAGTCCGGATGCTTGAGCGCCATGGCACCGAGCTGCCCGTAGTCGCCGGAGGCCACTGCGTCTGTGACCACCTGCGACAACGCGAGAAGTTCGCCATCCTCCTCCTCTTCGTCCGGCTCGTCACACAGCAGTTCAGGATCTTCACATGTAATTCCGACCCACGGATCCTGGCAATAAACCCAGATGAGCCAGGTGTGAGAGTTATCCGTCGTGACACTGCGAGCGATCCGCTCCTCGCTTCCGCACTCAGTGCAGCCGCCGGTGCACGGACCCCCATACGGGACGGGCGGGGTCGGGCCTGCTAGTTCGAGTGCCAGGAGCGGCAGGGGCTGACTTTGTGCTGCGGATGAGATCTCGACGCGGATCGTGGATGTCTCGGCGAGCGCGGGCGAGGGCAGGCTCGTCGCTAGGACTAGCGGGATGACCAGTGCGGCAGCGGGACCGGCACGCCGCCTAAGGTGATTCCCGAACATTTGTTCCTCCGGGTTGGTGGAAGCGTATACGCCAGATCTGTATCGACCCCTCACCGTCCGGGGTCTCGAGGTAGGCGTAGATGTGGAATCTATCCGCGAATCCGCTCACCGCGGTGTCCATGCGGTGCGCAGCTAAAATTCGTCCATCAGTCGGATCGATCACGGCGAGAATGGTGTCGTACAGGTCGTCCAGATTGCCGGTCCGGCTACGGAGATTGAATCCTCCCGGGGCGCCCGGCAGGTCGTACACCTCGAGGTTGGCTTGCAGGTTCCTGCCTGGGATCTGGCACGTTAACCAGAGCAGCCCCTGGTCGTCGATCTGCAGATCGAGTATCCGGGGATTCAGCCGTCCTTCCGGCGTGCGGGGATCGGCCTGCTCGAACCACGCGGGCTCACCAGCCACGCGCGAGTGCTGGCGTCCCGATGGGCCGAAGCCGTCGAGGACGAACGCGTCGAAATCGGCGGTCCAGAATCCCCCATGCCCATCTGTCGCGGCCCTTCGGTTCAAACCGGCCAGCGGACGTCCATTGTCTCCCAACGGTTCCATGGTCCCGAGAGGCCGGTTGAGCCTGTCGTCGACCACTGCATGCACCCCGAATCCGAAGTGCGACCGGGTTGCGATGGTGCCCACGAGAATCGTGGTATCGGGCGTGAGCACGATGCCGCGGGACGGTCTGACGCCAAGGTCCGTCCGCCGGACGAATTCGAGGTCGGGCGTGTACACCGTGCGCGCTCGTGCCTCCGCGTCGAACACGTGGATCGAATCCCCCGGTCCGAGCGTTGCAATCGCGATCTGCCGGAATTCGTCCGGCCCCCCGCCCGCTCTGCCTAGCGCGCGCTGGAACCGTCCGTCGGGGCCGTAGATCAGGAGGGTGGATTGGTCGAAGATGCTGCTCATGATATACCTGCCACGGGAGTCACGGAGCAGGTAGTTGGTCCGTGACGCGCCCCCGTGTTCCTCACCGCCCCGTAGCGTGGCCACGGGCTCGATCGAAATCGAGCAGCCTACGCAGGCCGGCTCCTCGGTGAGTCGCAAGGTCCGGAAATCACCTTGAGCGTTCGCGGCTCCTGGTGTCAGCAGCAGGATCAGAAGGGTCGCCGACGCGCAGGGACTGCGGAGCGTCATGGGTACTCCAGTGAGAGGGAGCTACCTTCCAACGGTACCCCCCCCCCGAGAGTGTCAAGCGTTTTCTCCAGCATCGTGTCGACCACGCGCTGCGTGGGGTTTCTGCAACGTGGCTCCTGGCCTTGCGCGAACGCACGGCTGCTGGAGGGCCGCAGGTCGTGGCGGCACCTCCCGCGGTGGCCTATCTTTGACCCACCATCGTGAACAGCGCCATCAGGCGCTCCAGGCGGCGATCAGCGGGGGAGGATGCGTGGGTGACCAACCGACTTTCGAGGACCTGAAGGCACGGCTGCCGGAGATCCAGGAGGCCATCCGTGAGGCTGGCCTGGATGGTTGGCTGCTCTACGATCTGCACGCGCGCAACATGGTGGCGGCCAAGCTCGTGGGGCACGGGGACATGTCCCGCCGCTGGTTCGTGCTCATCCCGGGCGATGGCGAGCCGCGGGCGCTGGTGCACGGCATCGAGGAGCTCCCCTGGCAGCACTGGCCGTGGAGCCGCGAGCGCTACGTGGGCTGGCAGGAGCTGGCTGATGCGCTCCGGACGCTGGTCGGGAGTGCGCAGCGGGTTGCTATGGAATTTTCGCCCGGCAACGCGGTGCCAGCCGTGGATCTGGTGCCGGCCGGCGTGCTCGAGCGCGTGCTGGCCACGGGCGTGGAGGTGGTCAGCTCGGCGGACCTGGTGACGCTCTTCCACGCTCGCTGGAGCACCGAACAGCTGGCCTCGCATCGGCGCGCGGCGGCCGTTCTGGCGCAGGTGGCCGAGGCCACCTTCCGCCGCCTGGCCGGCGCGGTCGGCGATGGCCAGACGCCGCGCGAGGCCGAGGTCATGGACTGGGTGATCGCCGATCTGGCCGCGCGCGGCTGCGGCGTGGGCTCCGACTGCATCGTGGCCACCGGCGTCAATGCCGCCAATCCGCACTACGGACCCGTGGACGGGGGCGCGGCCTTCAAGCGCGGGGACGTGGTGCTGCTGGATCTGTGGGCCAAGGAGGCCGAGGACGCCGTCTACGCGGACCAGACCTGGATGGCGTATCTCGGCGCGCAGGTGCCCGAGCGTCCCGCGCAGCTCTTCGAGATCATCCGCGACGCGCGCGACGCGGCGGTGCGGCGGGCGGAGGAGGTGTGGGCGTCCGGCAAGGAACTCCGCGGTTACGAACTGGACGATGCCGCGCGCGCGGTGGTGACCGACGGCGGCTACGGCGCCTTCTTCATCCACCGCACGGGCCACTCCATCGACCGGGACACGCACGGCGCGGGTCCCAACATAGACAATCTGGAGACACACGAGACGCGCCTCATCGTGCCGGGAGTGGGCTACTCCATCGAACCCGGCATCTACATACCCGGTGAGGTGGGACTCCGCACCGAGATCAACGTGTACGTGAGTGAGAGCGGACCGGAAGTGACCACCCCCCATCCGCAGGACGCCGTGGCGGCCCTGCTGCCCGATTGAGCGGCCACGTTCCGGACCGGGAGGAGGGCGCGGCTGCCTCCGATACCGATGCGCTGCTCGATCCGCTCACCGGCAAGTCGGCGGAGGTCAGCGCCGCGGCTGCCCGTAAGGAGCGGGCGGAGCTGGGTTCCAGCCAGGCGCTGCACTTCTACGGGGTGTCCCGGGCCCGCACCTGGCGCGGCGGCCGTGTGGGCAAGGTGGAGGGGGAGGAGGTGCTGCGTGTGCGCTACCGGGACCTGGAAGCGCTGGTGAGCCCGGTACCCTACGAGCTGCCCACGCTCGACGAGGAGCACGTGCTGGCGCACCAGCGGGTAGTGGAGACCGCCATGCGGCGCAGCACGGTGCTGCCCGCGCCCTACGGCATCGTCTTCCGCGGCCGGCGGCAGCTCATCCGCCTGCTCCAGGAACAATACCTGGTGTTGGACGAAGGCCTGTCCTTTCTGGACGGCAACTGGGAACTGCGCATGCACATCGCGCCGGCCGTGGCCGGCGACGGTGAGAGCGAACTCGGGGACCTGGCCATGCAGCTCTACGCGGAGATGCGCCGCCATGCCCGCGCGGCCGTCCCCTTTCCCGCCGAGAAGGGGCGCCTCCTTTCCGCCGCCTTCCTGGTGGATCGCGCGGCGTGGATCGAATTCGTGGAGCGCTCCGACGACCTGGGCTCCGCCCACCCCGAACTGAACTTCGACGTCACCGGCCCCTGGCCCCCCTACGATTTCGTCCGCATCTCCCTCTGAGCCTGCCGTCATGAGTGCCCCGCCGGCGCAGCGCACCCCCGTGGAGGTGGCGCTGCCCATTCCGCCCGTCCAGACCTTCACCTACACCGTGGAGGGGCCCGCTCCCGCTCCCGGCACGCGGGTGAAGGTGCGCTTCGGGCCGCGCCGCCTGGTGGGCTGGGTGGTGGGGCCCGGTGCCGACCGGGAACTGGCCAGGGTGCGGCCGGTGGAGCGCGTGCTGGAGCGCGCCCCGAGTGTGCCGCCGGACGTGCTGGCGTTGTGCCGCTGGATCGCCGATTACTACGTGGCGCCGCTCGGCATGGTGCTGCGCGCGGCGCTGCCCGCGGCGCTCTCGCGCCCCGCCCGGCCGGAGGCCACCGTGCGCACCCGGCGCGTGCTGCGCATTGCCATGGAACTGCCCAGCCTGCAGCAGCGGGAAGCACTCTTCGGTCGCGCCCATCGCCAGCGGGAATGTTACGAAGCGCTGGAGGCGGCCGGGGGTGTGGCCGACGGCCGTCACCTGGCCGAGCAACTGGGGTTCTCGGCGTCCGTCCTGAAGGGGTTGGTGGAGAAGGGTGTGGCCCGTTGGGACGAGGAGCGGGTCGAGAGGGATCCCTTTGCGGATCTGCCCGCGGCGGAGCCGCCCCGCCACGAGCCTACGGCGGCCCAGGCGGCGGCGATCGGGGCGCTCACCGCCGCCGCCCGCACGGACCGGCCGGGCGTCCACCTCCTGCTTGGCGTGACCGGCTCGGGCAAGACCGAGGTGTACATCGAGTTGCTGCGCGAGGTGGTGGAGCGGCAGGGCCGGGGCGCCATCGTCCTGGTGCCCGAGATCGCGCTCACGCCCCAGACCGTGGCGCGCTTCCGCGCCTGGTTCGGGGAGAACATCGCGGTCCTGCATTCCGCGCTCTCCGAGGGCGAGCGCTACGATGCCTGGCGGGCCCTGGGCAACGGCACCAAGCGCATTGCCATCGGCGCTCGGTCGGCCATCTTCGCGCCCGTCGCCGAACTGGGCGCCATCGTGGTGGACGAGGAGCACGAGGCCACCTACAAGCAGTCGGAGGCACCCCGCTACCATGCCCGCGAGGTGGCCGTGATGCGGGCGGCCCAGGCCGGCGCGGTCTGTCTGCTGGGCAGCGCCACCCCCTCGCTCGAGAGCTGGGCCAACGCCAGCGCCGGGAAGTACACGCTGCATCGGCTGCCGGACCGTGTGGCGGGCCGGCCGATGCCTCCGGTGCGCACGCTGGATCTGCGCGAGCGGCGCCCTGGCCCCGGCAGCGCCCCCCGCAGCCTCACCCCCGATCTCGCCGCCGCCATCGGCCTCCGCCTGGACCGTGGCGAGCAGACCATCCTGCTGCTCAACCGGCGCGGCTACGCCACCTTCGTGCAGTGTCGTGGGTGCGGTGCCGTCTGGCACTGTGAGCGCTGCAATGTCACCCTCACCTACCACAGGGCCCGGCGGCGGCTGGTCTGCCACTACTGCTTCCACGAGGAGGCGCCGCCCACGCGCTGCGACGCGTGCGGCTCGGACGCACTGGCCTTTCGGGGCACCGGCACCGAGCAGGTGGAACAGGAGGTGGGGGAAGCGTTCCCCGGCGCCCGTATTGCCCGCATGGACATGGACACCACCTCGGCCAAGTGGTCTCACCACGAGATCCTGACGCGGGTGGAAACGGGGCAGGTGGACATCCTGCTGGGCACGCAGATGATCGCCAAGGGCCTGGACTTCCCGAACGTCACGCTGGTGGGCGTGGTGAACGCGGACGTGGCCATGAACCTGCCTGATTTCAGGGCCGCGGAGCGCACCTTCCAGCTGCTCACCCAGGTGGCGGGTCGGGCGGGCCGGGGGCCACGCGGCGGGGAGGTGCTCGTGCAGACGGCGCTGCCCGACCACTACGCCATCCGCGCGGCGGTGGATCACGCCTACGAACGCTTCGCGGAGCGGGAGCTGGCGGAGCGGCGGGAGCCGCTCTATCCACCGCACCTGCGCCTGGCCAACGTGGTGCTGAGCGGGCCCGAGGAACTGGCGGTGGCGGAGGAGGCGGAGCGTGCCGTTGGAGAGGTGCGCGGCCGGGTCGCTTCCCAGGGAGCGGGGGCCGTGGAGATCACGGGCCCGGCGCCGTGCGCGATCGACCGTATCCGTGGCCGCTGGCGGTGGCATTTCCTGCTGCGCAGCGTGTCCGCGGGGGCGCTCGGTCGGGCCTGCACGTACCTGAGCGGCGAGCACACCGTGCGCGGGGCAGGCGCCCGGCTGATCGTGGACAGGGACCCCGTCAGCCTCCTCTGATCCCCCGCAACGCACGCCCGCCGGGGTGATCCATTGATGAAATGGGGCGCCCGGTGATAATTTCAGGAAGCGGCGCGGTGCTCCTGGCAATGCGACCGCTGCCCGTACTGCGCCGCCGCGGCCGCGGCCAGTGCATCGGGTCCATATACCACCCCGGCCGCAGGAGGGTTGCCTCGCTGGCCTCTGGCTGTCTGGCCCTGAATGCGTCGTTCGAGCCGCTCACCATGCTGTCGGTGCGGCGGGCGCTTCGCCTGGTCATCGACCGCAAGGCGGAGCTGCTCGAAGCCGATGATGGCCGCATCTTCCGCTCCGAGCGGCGGGAGATGGCGTGCCCGGTGGTGATCCGTCTGACCCGTTTCGTCCATGTGCCGCGCAAGTTTCGCAGGCAGGTGACCAACACCTTCCTGTTCGCCCGCGACAGCTACCGCTGCATGTACTGTGGTCGCCACAAGTCCACGCTGCGTGGCCGGGAGTTCCTGACGCGGGACCACGTGGTGCCCATCACGCTGGGTGGGGACAACTCGTGGGACAACGTGGTTACGGCCTGTTCGCCCTGCAACAATCGCAAAGGCGGCCATCTCCCGGAGGAGATCGGCATGCATCCGCTGCATGCTCCGGCGGAGCCGAACCACGTGCAACTGGTGTGGGCGGTGCGTCGTGTTACGCCGGTGCAGGCCAAGTACATCCGCATGTTCTACGGGGAGGACGTGCTGCGGGCGCTGATGCTGCCTGACGGGGAGAGCCGCGTGGCCTGAGCCGGCATGGTCAGCGGAAACGACGACGGCGAGCTCCTCGTGGGGCTCGCCGTTGTTGGTGCCATCCCGGGCGCACCGGTTTCAGGCGCCGTTGCGCTGCGCCTCCAGGAGCGTTCCCACCCGTTCGATCAGGCCGCGCAGATCCACGGGCTTGCGCATGCAATCGTTGGCGCCGGCCTGGAGCGCCAGCTGGTGGGCGCCTTCCATGGCGGTTACCGCCAGGATGGGGATGGTGCGCGTCTCCTCCCGGCCGCGCAGTTCGCGCGTGGCCTCGAAGCCGTCCAACTCCGGCATCATGATGTCCATCAGGATGAGATCGGGGCGCGCACGCACGGCCACGTCCACCGCCTGCCGCCCGTTGGCGGCCAGCAGCACCGTGTAGCCGAACGCTTCCAGGAGCGCGCGCAACGCATCACGACTGTCCAGGTGGTCTTCCGCCACCAGGATGGTCGCGCTACCGGCGGGCTCCGGGAGGGGCCGGGCCGTCTGGTTCAACATGCTACATCTGCTCGCTTCTAGCTCGAACCGCGGCAACATCGCCAGTGACCCGCCGCGCGCGGGGCCTTTCGGCGCAAGTTCTGCGCCCGGCACCGGAGTGCGGCACACCCGCATGATCCCCGGAACCGCGCGCGCGTGGCGCGGCGGCTGGACGCATCTTCCCGGCCTCCATAGCTTTGCGCCATGAGTCGAGCCTTCCTGACGCGATCGGTGCGGTTCTCGGCGGCGCATCGCTACTGGCGCCCTGACTGGGACGAAACAGAGAATCGCCGGGTTTTCGGCGCCTGCGCCAACCCGCACGGACACGGGCACACCTACCACCTCGAGGTCACGGTGCACGGCGTCGTGGACGAGTTGAGCGGCTTCGCGGTGGACCTGGCTGCGCTGGACGACCTGCTGCGGCGCGAGGTCATACTACCGCTCGACCACCGCCACCTCAACCATGACGTGGCCGAGTTCGCGCCCGGTGGCCGCATCCCCACCACGGAGAATCTGCTCATCTGGCTCTGGCCGCGCATCCGCGCGGGCCTCCCGTCAGGCGCACTGCTGCACCGCCTGCGCCTGCGCGAAGATGACACGCTGTGGGCCGATTACCACGGTGAAGGCCAGGACCCCGGCCAGGCGTCCGGTCCCTTCGGGGAGGGTCGTGCCACCCGCTGATCCGCCCCGGCCCGAGGAGCCCATGTCAGGCGCCCGCCCGGTCGTACGGCGGGGCCTGGCGGATGGTCCACCCCCGGCCCCGCCGCGGCCCCTGCCGGGGGCGGAGCCGGTTACGGAACGCGCGTTCGAGGTGGACGGGATCGATTGGGTAGCGTCCCCCGGCGGCCGCGGTACGACCGGCACGGGCGCCTATGGGCTCGGCCTGGTGGAGGCCATCCACTTCAGGCGCCCGGCGCTTGGCGAGCGCCCGGAGCGGGAGGCCCTGCTACCGGTGGGCCGGTTCGCGGGCCTCTACCCGGAGGAACTGCGCGCGTTGCTGGCCGGCTCCAGGGAAGTGGTGAAGCCGCCGCGCTGAGGCCAGTGCGCTGCTCAGGCGGGTCCGGGCGGCGCCACCCGGATCTCGTTGCCTTCCACCCGTAGCGGCCAGCGCCGCAGACGCTTGCCGTGCTGGCCGTCCCTGCCGGTGGCCAGCTCGAAGGCGGAATGGTCACCGGGACAGACCAGCCGCTCCCCATCGAGCTGCCCGCTGCGCGCCAGGTTGGTGCCGTCCACCGGGCAGAATGCGTCCAGGGCGTAATAGGTCTGTGAGACATTCACCAGGGCCAGCGTTTCCCCGTTGACCCTCACCTCCGTGACGTGCCCCGGTCCCAGTTCGGGGGTCAGCAGTACGGTTTCATATCCGGCATTCGCATCCTTCGTCATGCCCATCTCGGAGGCAAGAGACGTACCCGTCCGGGGCCGATTGCCCGGGCGGTGGACGCCGGGCCGCCGCGCGCCCATCTTTGCAGCCGCCGTGCGCGCCCGGCGGCGGTGCCATCGACCGCGCCGTGCCCCTGAATCCATGGAGGAATAGTCGTGAACCAGACGAAGCGCCGCCGCATTCTCACCGGGGACCGTCCCACCGGAAAGCTCCACCTGGGGCACTGGGTGGGCAGCGTGAAGAACCGCGTGGCGCTCCAGGACGAGTACGAGTGTTTCTTCATCATCGCGGATCTGCACACCCTCACCACGAAGCCGGACAAGGCCTCGGTGGCCGAGATCCCTGGCTTCATCCGGGAAATGGTGCTGGATTACCTTGCGGTGGGCATCGATCCGGCGCGCAGCACCATCTTCGTACAGTCGGCCATCCCCGAGACGGCCGAACTCAATCTCATCTTCGAGATGCTGGTCACGCTGCCGCGCCTGGAGCGCCTGCCCAGCATCAAGGACATGGCGGAGGCCGCGCACCTGGACGTGCTGCCGTTCGGGCTGGTGGGCTACCCCGTGCTGCAGGCGGCCGATATCCTGCTGCCACGTGCGCACGCGGTGCCGGTGGGCAAGGACAACGTGCCGCATGTGGAGATCACCCGCGAGATCGCGCGGCGCTTCAACCATCTGTACGGGGAGGTGTTCGCCGAGCCCGAGCCCCTGGTCAGCGAGACGCCGTCCCTGCCCGGGATCTTCGGCGGGCAGAAGATGTCCAAGTCACTGGGCAATGCCATCCTGCTCTCCGATCCGGCCGAAGAGGTGCGGGCCAAGGTCATGAAGATGTTCACGGATCCCAACCGCGTGCGGGCGGACATTCCCGGTACGGTGGAGGGCAACCCGGTCTTCATCTACCACGACGCCTTCAATCCGGATACCGATGAAGTGGACGACCTGAAGGCGCGCTATCGGCAGGGCACCGTGGGAGACGTGGAGGTGAAGAAGAAGCTCTTCGCCGCCCTGGACGCCTTCCTGGAGCCCGTGCGGGAGCGCCGGGCGGAGTTCGCCGCGCGGGAAGGGTTGGTGGAGGAGATCCTGCATGCGGGCAATGAGCGCATGCGTAAGGAGGCCGCCGCCACGCTGACGGCCGTGCGCCATGCCATGGGTCTCACCTATTACCGATGAGCCGGACCATGCACAGCCCCTTCACCGCGGCCCCTGGCCGCACCGCCGCCCTGGCCCTGGCGCTCCTGGTGGCTGCTGGATGCGAGAGCAGTCCCCTGGAGACGGATGATGATCATCCGGAGGTGAACGGCCTCACCATCGTGCGCGATGGCCAGATCCTGGCGCGTGCCACCGGCGCCGCCCAGCCCCAGGGTCAGATCAGCGTGCCGGTAGGGGACAGTCTGGGCGTGGCGGTGGTGGTCTTCGACTTCGACGGGGAGACGGTGCTGCTCGCCGCGGACGAGTTCGTCGAGATCCAGGTGGCCGAGGAATCCGTGGCCACCTTCGCGCCCTCTTCGCCGCGGGCCGGCAGCGGTACGTTCCATGGCCATGCCGTCGGCCAGACCAGCTTCGTCATCCGGTTGCGCCATGGGGATCCGGCGCACACGGATTTTCTTTCGCCCGCCATCCCGCTCGTCGTCACGCCCTGACCTGCGGACGCGAGCGGCGGGGGAGCTAGTCGTCACCCCGTGACCCGCGGGACACGAGCGGTGGGGGAGCGCGTCGTCACCCCGTGACCCGCGGGACACGAGTGGTGGCGGAGCGCGTCGTCACTCCGTGACGAGCGGACACGACCGGTCTGCCAGGGTGGCGGCGGCCCGTGGAGGCGCCGATATTCCCCGCCCGCATCGCACCGCCCCATGATCCGGAGGGACTCCCCATGCGTACTTCATTCTGGCCTGCGTCCGCCCAAAGCCTGCTCGTTGTCTTGACGGCGGCGTGCGGTGGGGGCGCTCCGCCCGCCGCTACTCCTGCGGGGGATACCATGGCGGCAGTCGAGGTCGATCCATCGGTGGTGGTGGCGTGCGTGCCCCAGCGCCCGAACATGGAGCGGGCCAGCGCCTACGATTCCACGACCATCGACCTGACCAGCGGCCTCCACGCCCGGATCTGCTACGGGCGCCCAGCGATGCGTGAGCGCGAGATCTTCGGCGGCCTCGTGCCCTACGATCAGCTCTGGCGCACGGGCGCCAACGAGCCCACCACGCTGCACCTGCCGTTCGCGGCCGAGATCGCCGGCGTGCGGGTGGTGCCGGGCCACGTTTCCCTCTACACCATCCCCCGGGCGGAGCAGGCCTGGACGATCATCGTGAACCGCGCCACCGAGCAATGGGGCCACGAGAGCGCCTACACGCCTGAGGTGGAGGCGCAGGAGGTGGGCCGGGGCCCGGCCCCCGCGGAGCGGTTGGATGCGCCGGTGGAGAGCTTCACAATCCGTTGGGAGAGCGCCGGTGGGCGCGCGGGGGAGCTGCTCATGGAGTGGGAGCGGACCCGGGTGCGCATCCCCTTCCGGGCGCTGCCGTGAGCCATTTCCGGCCCGGAACTGTCACATCCTGCCCCTCATGCGCGTTGAACCAGTGAGGGCCGCTCAGCGGGTGCACTGTGGACTATGACGCACTGTTCCATCGGCTGTACCCGTCGCTCTTCCGGTACCTGAACCGGTTGATGGGTGACCCCGATGCGGCGGATGACATCGCACAGGAATCATTCGTGCGTCTGCTGCGGCAGACGATTCCGGAAGACGAGGTCCGGCCGTGGCTCTTCACGGTGGCCGTGAACCTGGTCCGGGACCGGGCGCGCAAGTCGGAGCGCCGGCAACGCCTGCTGGTGAGCGCACCGTCGCTCGTCTCGGTGGCGGCGCCGGCCGATGTGCAGGTGGAGCAGGCCGAACGGATCGCCGAGGTGCGGGCCGCGCTGGAGCGGATCCCGCCGCGGGACAGACAGCTTCTCCTCATGCGTGAGGAGGGGTTCAAGTACGAGGAGATCGCGCGCGTGGTCGGCGTTGCACCGGCATCGGTGGGCACCCTGATCGCCCGCGCATTGAAGCGATTCACCGAGGCTTACTCGGTGCGAGAGGAAGCAGATGAATCACGTTCATGAAGGCATGCTCCAGGCCTGGCTCGACGGCGAGCTGACGGCCCCCGAGCGGTCTGGCGTGGCCGAGCACCTGCAAGGGTGCCTTGCCTGTCGGGACCACGCGGCGGAGCTGCGTGCGGCCGCGGAGCGGCTGGGCGCGGCGCTGGCCTTCCTGGACACCGCGCCGCCCGCGACGCTGGCTCCGCCGCAGCGCCGCACCTTCGCGACCACCTTCGGCGGCGGACTGGCCCGCGCGGCGGGGCTCGCCCTCCTGCTGGCCGGTGGCGCGGCGGCGCTCATCCCGGGCTCTCCGGTCCGCAGCTTCATTCTGGATGCCTGGCGCAGCCTGGGCGCCTCGGTGGATACGGTCGTGGAGGCGCCCCCCGCCGAGCCGGTGGAAGAGGAGCCCGCCGCCCGCGGTGGTGTGGCGGTCACGCCGGTGGACGGCGCCGTCCGCGTGAACCTCGTGGCGCCGAGTTCGGACGTGCACATCAGGGTGCGGTTGGTGGATGCCGAGCAGGCCGAGGTGGACGCTGAACGCACCGGACCCGCCTACGGCCTGACGGGTGGCCGCGGCTGGATCCACATCGCTGGGATCGAGGCAGGATTCGTGACCGTGCAGATCCCCCGCTCCGTGCACACGGCCACCGTGGAAGTGGATGGCCGCGTGTTGGTGCGCAAGGTCGGTGATCTGCTCGTAGCAGCCCCCGAGACTGGTAACGGGCCCGACGTGGAGGTGCTGCCGGGCGGCTGATCCGCCCCGCGGACCCCGCGAGCGCCCGCCGGGATTTCCCCGGCGGGCGCTCGGGTGTTTATATTCAGGGAGCGCATGATAGCTCTCCTCCCGCTCCTCCTGACCCTTGCGCTGGGCAGCCCCACACCGCCCGCCTCCGACGGGGCGCGGGTATGGGGCCGCGTAATCAGCGCCAGCAACGGCAAGCCGCTGCGCTATGCCGTGGTGGAGGTCGTGCAGCCCGCCTTCGCCGGCCTGCGCGTGGAGACGGACAGCGCCGGTTACTACGAACTCCCGGACGTGCCGCCCGGGCGACGGACCATCCGCGCCAGCCACATCGATCACGCGCCCTACGAGATCGACGTCGATATCCCGGAGCGTGGCACGGTCATACTCAACCCCGTGCTGGATCTGCGACCGGTCCGCCTTCCTCCGGTCACGGGCGGCCGCCAGCCGTCGCTGCATAGTGGACGCGACACCCTGGCCGCGGGACGGCCGGCGCTCGGGCCAGCGACCACCCGCGCCCTGGAAAGCACGCCGGGCGTCTCGGAACTCGGCATGGCCGAAGCCGCCCGGGACATCCCTGGACAGGAACCGCTCGACCCCAGTGACATCCTGTACGTCCGCGGCGGCGCGGCGGATCTGAAGCTCGTGCTGCTGGACGGCGCGCCCGTGTACGCGCCGTTCCACATGGGCGGCCTGATCCCCCCCTTCGAGGGGGATGTGTTGCGTTCGGCCGCGCTCTATCTGGGCGGCGCTCCGGCGCGCTACGACGGCGGTCTTTCCTATGTAATGGACATGGAGACCCGTTCGGGCCGCACGCAGGCCCCCCACGCGGTCGTGGCCGCCGACCTGCTGTCGGTACGCAGCGTATTGGAGGGCCCGGTTGGCGAGCGGGCCGGCTACCTGGCCAGCGTGCGCCATGTGCATGGTGCGGGTGCCGATGCGTTCCTGAATGGCACCCTTCCGTATGGCTACAGTGACGTCCTGGTACGCGGAGATGTGGCGGTCGGCCGCCAGGGGCTGCTGCGGGCCATGGGTTTCTGGAATCGCGAGGAAGTCCAGCTGGACAGTCTGAGCATTCTCGATCAGGTGGCCGCGTGGGGCAACCGGGCGGGCTCGCTACGCTATCATGGTGTGCTGGGAGCAACGGACGCCCTGGTTACGGTGGCGGGCGGAGTCTTCGAGAGTGAGTTGCCCATCGGGGGCATTCGGCCACTGGAGACCCGAGGTGAGGCCCGGCGCTTCCGGGTCACCGCTGACTTCGAACGGCTGGTGGGTGCGGGTCGGGTTCAGTTCGGTGCCTCCTTCGACCGGAGCGTATTCCGCTACAGTGCCCGTGCGCGCCTGCCCACGGATAGCCTGTTCTTCTCCGCGGATGAGGGGGGCAGCGTGGCCGGGATCTACGCGGATGCCACCATCCAGCCCCATCCACGCCTGCGCCTGCGTGGCGGCCTGCGCGGAGATGTCTTCAGCCTGCATCCGGCGCTACGGGTGGCACCGCGTTTCGGGCTCACGTACGCCCTCAGTGACCGCGCCTCCATCAGCCTGGCAGGGGGTCGGTATCGGCAGTACGTGCGGGCACCCGATGAGACCATCCTGTTCCTGGGGTCTCCCGTGCCGGACACGGTGGCGCCCCCACTGGCCATCGCCAGCGCCAACCACGTGGTGCTGTCGCTGGATCAGACGCTTGGTGAGGGGATGCGGCTGGGTGTGGAGGGATTCTACAAGCGCTTCAGGGACCTGCCTTCGGTAACCTCACGCGATGCACAGTCGTCAGGCGTGGATCTCTGGGCGCAGCGGGTGACGGGCAGCTACACCGGCTGGGTGAGCTACTCGTTGGCCTGGGTATGGTCGGTGAACGATGACAGTTTCAGCGACGTGCGGGTTTTCTCCGGACGCCACCTCGTGAGCGCGGGCGCCGGCGGGCCGATCCTGGGCGCGGGGGAATTCGAGGTGCGTCTGGCCTACGGGGCGGGCATGCCGTACACGGCCATCCCCGAGCCCGAGGTGGTCACGCCCGTCTTCGGCGCCGGCGGCTCGAGCCTGGCCGCCGCCATGGTGCCGAGCGTCCCCGCAACGCCGGACGAGCCTTTCCTGCGCGTGGACCTGAGTCTTGCCCGCTCCTGGCACGCCGTAGTGGGGGGGGTTGCCTTCGAGGTAAAGCCCTACGTGCGGGTGCTGAACGCGCTCAACCGGCGCGACGCGCTCTTCTATCATTTCGAGCGCGGTTCGACCGGCGACCCCCGCGCGCTCGCGGCCATCCCGTTGCTGCCGGTGGCCGGTGTGGAGTGGAGCTTCTAGCGCTTCACGCGCATGGACAGTTCCTGCCGGTACTTCTCGTAGGCTTCCTTGGACAGCTCCCCCTGCTCGTATTTCCTGTCCAGCACCTCCTGCGCCTGCCGGCCGAAGTCCTGCTTGCCGCTCTCCCGACGGGCCATTAGCCAGAGTACGAACAGCAGGAGCAGATATTCGGAGTACGGGCTGTAGGGCGCGGGGCTGTCTACGAAGTCCACAAAGCTGTCCCACCATGTTTGCTCGGCGGCGGCCATGGTATCAGCGGCCACCTGCGTCACGCGTTGCGTGGCGGTGAGGAGGGAGTCAATGATCTTCATGTGCCGCTCACGCCTGCCGCCGTCCATCCACCATGGCGCCCAGCACGCACTCGGGCCGGAAGCAGAGGTCGTGCCCCCATTCGTCCTCGAACCAGAGCGGCTTGCCCTGACGCATGCGGAAGAGGATGGCCCGCTGCAGATCGAGGGGGCGCTGCTTCCAACGCGCGCGGAACGCGAATACGCCATCCTCGGTGGCAAGGCTGACGTGTACGGTCGGGACCATGTCCCGCAGCGGGACGCGTGCGTAATACACCATGATGGGACTACGCTAATCTCGAAACCGTTTCCGAGCAACGGTTTCCCGCACTTGCGGGTGCCTTCAGACGCCGTGGTCGCGCCACCGGGCGTCCAGTTCGGCGTGGCGGGGGCCCACCTGCGTCCGCCATTCGGGGAGGGCGTAGATGCCGGTCGTCGGTAACGGGGAGCGCTCCGCTGGCGGTTCCCGACCGAGTACCTTGCGGACGGCACCACGTACGGCGTCTCGCGCCTCCACCATGCGCACATGGAAGAGCGTCTCCCGGCCCGCCCAGGGACTCATGTTCTGCGCGCTCGGATGGGTCAGCCAGAGGATGGCCGGTAGCGCGGCCTGCCCCCAGGCCGCGCGCCATGCGGCGGTGAAGGCCGGGTCGGGTGGCGCGGTACGGCTCCAGTCCGCGACGTGCTCGCGGGCAAAGCCCAGGGCCTCCAGGCGGGCCTTGCCGGGCAGGCGCACGCGCTCAGCGCCATTCAGCAGCCCCGCCGCCACCGTGGCCCGGAGCGCCACGTTGCCCAGCGCCAGCACCAGCGCCGCCCCTGACGCCAGCACCGTCTCCCGCAGCAAGTGGATGCTGCTGGGCACGGTGCCCACGCTGGCGCGCAGTTCGGCCGGCTTCGGCTCCCCACCACCCGCCGCCGGGAGGTGGTTCAGCGCGGCGGTGATGAAGACCTGATTGCGGTCCAGACCCGCCGCGCCCAGGAGCACGTCCAGGTTGGCGCCGGCCACGTCACCGCCGAAGGGGATGCGCGTGGCATGGGCGCCCATGGATCCGCCACCACGGCCGCCAGCGTTGCCGGGCGCCGCCCCCACCCAGAGCGTTTCCACGCGCCGCCAGGGTCCGTTGCGGCGGCTCCACGCGATGGGACGGTTGGCCAGTTCGCCGCCCGGCTCGCGGCAGGGTTCGCGCAGCCACTCATCGTCGGCGCATACCGCGTGGCCGGCGTGAACACGCCGGAAGAGGGCCCGAAAGCGCGCTTCCGGCTCCGCGGACAGCCATGGCCCGGGTGTAGGCGATGGCTCGGATCCAGCGCTCACGGATACCTCGGTCGGGGGTCATGCCACGGCGCGCCACCGTCCGGAGGGATGGACGGGGGCACGCACCTCGAGTGCGGCAAGGGTGGGCTGTGCCGGGTCGCTTGCCAAGGGTTCGGCGCCGCCTTGCGCCCCCGGGTCCGATGTGAGATCTCTCCTGGGTGAGCGCGCCGACGGCGGCGGCGGTACGGGGACGCGGATGGGGGGATCCATGAGTCAGTCACGGCACGAATATCACCGGCGGGCCATCGCGGGGCGCCAGCTCCGCCCGGAATCCCTCATGATGGGCTTCGGGTACGACCCGCACCTCTCGGAGGGCTCCCTCAAGCCGCCGATCTTCCAGACCTCCACGTTCGTGTTCGAGAGCGCCGAGGACGGCAAGGCCTTCTTCGAGCTGGCCTACGGACTGCGCGAGAAGGGCGCCCGCGAGGACCCCGGCCTCATCTATTCGCGCATCAATAATCCGGACATCCAGGTGCTGGAGGAACGCCTCTGCGTCTGGGACGAGGCGGAGGCGGGGCTGACCTTCGCGAGCGGCATGGCGGCCATCGCCACCACCATGCTCACCTTCCTGCGGCCCGGGGACGCACTGGTCCACAGTGATCCGATCTACGGTGGGACGGAGTTCCTGGTGACCGAGGTGTTGCCGGAATTCGGCGTGCACGTGGAGTTCTTCCGCTCGGGCGTGGCGGGCTCGCTCGAGGCCGCGGTGGAGCGCGCCACCGCGCGGGGTCGACTCGGCATGATCTACGTGGAGACGCCGGCCAATCCAACGAACGCGGTGGTGGACATTGCCCACTGCCGCGCGCTGGCCGACGGCCTCAGCCGCGCGGACGGACGGCGCCCCCTCGTGGCGGTGGACAACACCTTCCTGGGCCCGCTCTGGCAGCATCCGCTCAAGGTGGGCGCCGACCTGGTGCTCTACTCGCTCACCAAGTACGTAGGGGGGCACAGCGACCTGATCGCGGGCGCGTGCCTTGGTGCCGAGCGGAACGTGGCAAAGGTGCGGGGCATGCGTACCATCCTGGGCACGATGGCCGATGCGTGGACGGCCTGGCTGGTCATGCGTAGCCTGGAGACGCTCAAGCTGCGCATGACGTGCAGCATGAAGAACGCCCGCAAGGTGGCGGAGTTCCTGCGCGAGCATCCGCGCGTGACGCGCGTGGACTACCTGGGCTTCCTCGACGAGGGCTCGCCGGCGCACGAGGTGTGCAAGCGCCAGTGCGTGGCCCCGGGCTCCACCTTCTCCTTCGAGGTGGCGGGCGGGGAGGCGGCGGCCTTCGGTGTCCTGAACAAGCTGCGCATCATCCACCTGGCGGTGAGCCTGGGCGGCACCGAGTCGCTGGCCCAGCATCCCCGCACCATGACGCACGCGGACGTGCCGGCCGACAAGCAGGACGAGCTGGGCATCACGCCGGGGCTCGTGCGCGTGTCGATCGGCATCGAGCATCCGGATGACGTGATCGCGGACCTGCGGCAGGCGTTGGAGGAGGGCTAACCCAGCGCGCGCAGCCCCGCGGCCAGCCAGTCGCGGAGCTCGGGGTCGTCGGCCACGGCCTCCGCGGGCACCTGCACCCGAGCGCGTCGAGGCAGCGTGCCAGGAGCCCTTCATCGTAGGCCATAGCGGTGCGTTTCCGGGGGGCCGCGGGAAATGCGGCCGCGAGGGGGTCAGAGACTGTCGAGCAGGTCGTCGATGGCCTTGGTGACGGCGTCCTTGGCTCGGCCCGCCAGCAGGTTGGAGAGCATATCCCGGACATCGGGTGCCAGTTCCTCGTGGCGCCGGTCGCGCGCGGGCCGTACCACGTTGCCGATGGGCAGCAGCGCCAACCGGGGACCGTCCTCCTCTCCCTGGCCGCCGTAGGCCTCTTCTCCCGGGGGCGCGGGCACGCTCGCGCGCCACGGCTCGGGGTCGGGCTTCTCCGCTGCCTCCGCCTCCTTACCATCGAAGGGCAGCACCAGGCAGACGCGCGCCTCGATGTTGTGCTCGTCGTCCTCCGTGGCGGCCAGCGCCAGGGACACGGGCTCGGCCAGGAGACCCTGGATGGCGTCCACGGCCTCGCCCGCCACCACACCGCGGGCCAGCAGGTGGCCATCGAAGTAATAGCCCAGCGCCACGCTGCCCGCCGGTGTGGCATCGTTCTCCACGGGGCGTGCCACGAGACTTACGGGATCCGGATGGGTCACGACCACGAGAGGCTCCACGCTGCTCCTTCCTGGTGGTTCATGGCGCGGCGCGGGCGCCGGTCCCACATGATACACGCGTATGGCGGACGGTTCCGGGGGCGGGCGAAACGCGCACCTGGGCGCGGCCTCAGCCCCCCCGCTGGCCGCGCACGCGGCCCGTGGCGGCGGTGGTCGCCGGTTCGGCAACCGGGGCCACCGCGCTGTCGGTGATGCGTGCCTGCTCCTTGAGGTGGTCCGCTGTATAGCCCTCGGCGGGACTGGCGCGATCGGGGCGGCCGATGTAGCGCGGGATGGACGGGTATTCCATGAGACCGGCCAGCCGCGGGGACACGAACGTCCAGGCACCCATGTTACCGGGCTCCTCCTGCACCCACGCCACCTCCCGAGCCTGCTCGTAGCGCTGTAGCAGCTCGTGCATCTCCTCGAAGGGGAACGGGTAGAGCTGCTCCAGCCGGACGAGCGCCACGTGGCCGGCGCCGGCCCGCTCACGCGCCGCCGCCAGGTCGTAATACACCTTCCCACTGCACAGCACCAGGCGCCGCACGTCCCCGGGCTCCACGGTCCGATCATCCAGCAGGAAGCGGAAGCCACCCTCCGAGAGGTCCGCCACTGGAGAGACCGCCTTGGGCAGCCGCAGCAGGCTCTTGGGCGTCATCACGATGAGCGGCCGCTTCTCGTCCAGGAGCGCCTGCCGGCGGAGCAGGTGGAAGTACTGCGCTGGCGTGGACGGGTTGGCCACCCGCAGGTTGTCCTCGGCCGCCAGCTGCAGGAAACGCTCGAAGCGCGCGCTGGAATGCTCCGGGCCCTGTCCCTCGTAGCCGTGAGGCAGCAGCAGGACCAGGCGGGATTCCTGGCGCCACTTGGCGCGACCGGCCGCCATGAACTGATCCACGATCACCTGCGCCCCGTTCACGAAATCGCCGAACTGGGCCTCCCACAGCACCATGGCCTTCGGTGCCACCACGCTGTAGCCGTACTCGAAGCCCATGGCCGCCAGTTCGGAGAGCGGACTGTTGTGCACTTCGAAAGCGGCGCGCGCGTCCGCCAGGTTACGCATGGGCGTGTAGCGCCGTCCGGTCCCGGCATCGTGGAGCACCAGGTGGCGCTGGCTGAACGTGCCGCGCTCCGCATCCTGGCCGGTGAGCCGGATGGGTACGCCGTCCGCGAGCAGTGAGGCGTAGGCCAGCGCCTCGGCGTGGGCCCAGTCGAGCATGCCCCCTTCCGGCACCGCGCTGGCGCGCCGCTCCAGTTGGCGCCCGAGCTTGGCGCTGGGTGTGAAGTCCTCCGGCCAGTGGTGCAGGTCACGGTTGAGTCCCACCAGCCGCTCGTGGGGCACCGTGGTCTCGATCGGCGCCTCGAGCGTCTGCGGTTCCGCCTCGGGCGGCGGATCATCCGGGGCCCCGTCCAGCTCCTCCTTCACCTCCGTCTGCGCCTTCACCAGCCGGTCGTAGGCAGCGTTCCAGATGGCTTCCACCTCAGCCGCAACGAGCGTCCCCACCGCCTCCAGCCGGTGCGCCCAGAGCTGCCGCACGGTGGGGTGGTCGCCGATGATGCCGTACATCGTGGGCTGGGTGTAGGCCGGCTCGTCCCCCTCGTTGTGCCCGTAACGGCGATAGCCGATGAGATCGATGACCACGTCGGCGTGATAGTGCTCGCGGAACGCCATGGCCAGGCGGATGGCGGTGAGGCACGCCTCCGGATCGTCTGCATTGACGTGGAAGATGGGCACGTCGAAGCCGCGGGCCAGGTCGCTGGCGTAGTCGGTGGAGCGCCCCTCCGAGGGATTGGTGGTGAAGCCCACCTGGTTGTTGGCAATGATGTGCAACGTGCCCCCCGTCCGATAACCCGGCAGCCGCGCCAGGTTGAGGGTTTCCGGCACCACGCCCTGGCCGGAAAAGGCGGCGTCCCCGTGGATGAGGATCGGCACGACCGAACTCTCGTCCCGCACCAGCTCCACGCCGCTGCGGTCCGTCTGCTTGGCGCGCGTCATCCCCTCCACCACGGGATCCACGAACTCCAGGTGGCTGGGGTTGGGCGCGAGCAGGACCGTGAGTGGATCGCCGCTCCGTGTGGCGTACTTCCCCTCGGCGCCCAGGTGGTACTTCACGTCCCCGGTGCCGGCCAAGCTGGCGGTGCGGCCCTCGAATTTTTCCAGGATCTCCTCGTAGGGCATGCCCAGGATGTGTGCCAGCACGTTCAGGCGGCCACGGTGCGCCATGCCCACCACCACCTCGCCGGCGCCGTTGGCCGCCGCCCGCTCGATGGCCAGGTCGAGCATGGGCACCAGCATGTCGGTCCCCTCGATGGAGAAGCGCTTGGTGCCCAGGTAGGACCGATGGATGAACTGCTCCAGCGCTTCCACCTCGGTGAGCCGTTCGAGCAGGCGGCGCTGCTCCGACGCCGAGAGCGGCTGGCGGTCGGCGCCGCTCTCGATGCGGGCGCGCAGCCACTCCCGGTGCTGGGGATCCTCCATGAATTCGAATTCGTAACCGATGGTGCCGGTGTACGTCTCGCGCAGGCGGTGCATGGCCTCCCTCATGGAGGTCCCCGGCGGCGCCAGGTCCTCGATGAAATCGGCCTCGATCTGCGCCAGTTCGTCCTCCGAGGTGCCGTGGAAGGCGGGGTCGAGCTGCGGATGCCCCGGGGGCGTGGAGCCGAGCGGGTCCAGGCGGGCGCCGCGGTGGCCATGCAGGCGGTAGGCGTCCACCAGCTCGCCGGCCGCCCGGGCCGCGCGCAGGGTGGCGGCCGATGTGGTGCCCGGTGCGGTAGTGGTGACCGGCGCGTCCTGCGCCCCCAGCAGGCCGCTCGACCGGGCTCGCTCCCCGAAGTAGCGCCGCCAGCCCTCGCTGACGGAAGCCGGGTTCTGCAGGTAATCGTCGAAGAGTGCCTGGACGTAGGCGGCGTTGTACGTGTCGAACAGCTCGTCGGAGCGTGCCACGGATCCTCGGGTGCGGGCCGCCGCGCCGCCGGGCGCGGTCAGGAAAACTAGCGTCAGCCTCAAATTATGGCACAACGCGCTCTCACAGTCCAGCGCACGCGGGGACGCGCGCGAGGGCGGGGGCTGTTGCCCGCCGGGCCGTGCCGCCGGCCCCCGGCCCGGCTGCCGCCCGCGCCGGGAACCGGCAGCGGGCTGTTGCCCCCCGGGCCGCGCCGCCGCTATCGTTCGCCCGTCGACGCGGTTCATTCCCCCTGCACCCCTCCCGATGGCCAAGTCGGACGAGACACCCCTCATGCAGCAATGGCGGGAGGCCAAGGCGCGGCACAGTGACGCCCTGATCTTCTTCCGTGTCGGCGATTTCTACGAGATGTTCAACGAGGATGCCGAGGAGGGCGCGCGCCTGCTCGGCCTCACCCTCACCTCCCGCAACAACGGCGCGGCCGCCCGGGTCCCGCTGGCCGGCGTGCCCGTGCGGGCACGCGACGAGTACCTCGAGCGGCTCGTGCGCCTTGGCCGCCGCGTGGCCATCTGCGAGCAGGTGGAGGACCCGGCGGACGCCAAGGGACTGGTGCGCCGCGAGGTGGTGGAGACCATCACGCCGGGCGCGGTGCTGGCGGACGTCCTCCTGGCCGCCGGGCGCAACAATCACCTGGTGGCGCTGGCCGGCGATCCCGCCGACCGCGTGGGGCTGGCGGCGGCGGACGTGTCCACCGGTGAAATCACCCTGAGCGTCGCGCTGGCGGCGGATCTGGAGGCGGAGCTGGCCCGCTTCGAGCCCGCCGAACTGCTGCTGCCCGCCGGTTGGCGCGGCCGTGCCCTGCCGGGCGCGGAGGGCGTCAGCCGCACCCACCGCGCCGACTGGCTCTTCGATCCCGACGGGGCGGCCGAGGAGGTGCGCCGCTGCTACCGCGTGCACGGCCTGGACGGCTTCGGCCTGCAGCCGGGTGACGCCCCCGCCGTGGCGGCGCTGGGCGCCCTGCTGGCATACCTGGCGGAGGTCCAGCCGGCGTGCCTTGAGGGGATCCGTGCGCCGCGCATGGAGCGAGGCGGTGACGCCATGCCGCTGGACGAGATGACGCGGCGCAACCTGGAACTGGTGGAGCCGCTGCGCCCCGATGCGGTGGCCGACGGCAACGCCGCCACCGTGCTGGACGTGCTCGACGAGACCCGCACGGCCATGGGCGCGCGCCTCCTGCGCCGCTGGCTGCTCCGGCCGCTGGTGGTGGCGGAGCGCATCTGGGAGCGCCAGGAGGCGGTGGCCGAGCTCTTCCACGACGCGCCGCTCCGCCGCGCCCTGCGGGGGGCGCTGGCCGAGATCCGGGACCTGGAGCGGCTGGCCGCCAAGGTGGCCGTGGGCCGCGTCAATCCCCGCGAACTGCGCGGCCTGGCCCTCTCCCTGGAAAAGCTGCCGGCGCTCAGGGAGGCCGGGGCTGGCGCCGAGGCACCGCGCATCGGGGCGCTGGTGGAGGGCATCGATCCGCTCGAGGACGTGCGCGACCTGCTCGAGCGGGCGCTGCACGCGGAGCCGCCC
>Ga0214473_10001234_pt1 | contig 34364 bp, 31 predicted proteins | sample RVTome_7_FD_203509 | JGI IMG/M metagenome (GOLD analysis project Ga0214473, IMG submission 203509) | Soil microbial communities from uranium-contaminated site in the Upper Colorado River Basin, Wyoming, United States - RVT98D197 | ecosystem: Environmental > Terrestrial > Soil > Contaminated >... | reverse complement strand
TACCACCCAGGCCCAGGTGCGGAGGAACCCCTTGGTGCCTGCGAATTTGTTGAATTGCTGCATTAAAGACTCCTTTCATAGAGTCTCAAATGTTTCTGAACTTATGCACAAAAATGAAGTCAGAATCCGCGACGGAACTTACGAATCGTTTCTACCAGCCAAAGCTGGTAATACCAGGGAGACAGAGGTAAGTCTTGGGCGTGCAGGTAGTCTAAGTCGTAGCCGCCAAAACCCTGTTTGAAAACGGTAATGCCGGCGAAAGGATGACGGGGTTTATTTTTTGGCCCAATGCCCCAGAAGTTATAGCGAGTAGCTCCTCGTCGCTTGGCTTCTTTTATGGCTGCCCACTGCACTAGATGGGAGGCAGGAGGCTGATTATTTTGTTTGAGAGAGGCGCCGTGATGATAAAAAACGGTTGGCCCGAATTGTATCAATATAGCGGCGGCGATATCGCGTCCCTGGTAGGAGGCAAAAATGGCATAGGCATTATTGTGTTGGCTGAAAATACTGATTTGTTTCGTTAGGAATTCCGAAGTAAAGGGAACGAAGTGGTGGCGCGTTTCAGTGGCCTGGTAGAGGGGCAAAAAGCGGTTGACAATGCGGGAGCCGGACACGATGTCAGTTTTAACTGACATCCTCTCCGCTTTTTTAATAGCGTGCCGGGTTGTCTTGCGCATATTTAGTAGTAGTTCATCTTCACTAGGTGCGATGTCAAGATTCCAAGTGCGTTCGGCGTGGACGTGCAGGGGAGCGGGGCGAAAGCCAAGATTTTTGAAGGCTGGCACGTTGGCATTATTTGTTAGGAGTAAAGGAGCTAGGCGCAGAGCGACGGCTTTGTCTTGGCGGGCGAGATTCCGGCAGTGGTCGACAAAAGCGGGTAGGTGCTGGCGCACGGCCAGGTCAGTGGCGAATAGGGGGCCGTGAGGACAGAAGAGATGGCGACCGCGCTTGGCGTTGACGGTAATAAGCAAAGCAGCGCCAATTTGTTCGTCTCCAGCAAAAAACCCCAAATAGCGTATGCCCTCGCCGCTTTGTTTTTGCAGCTGGCCCCACTCCCACGACTGTAAGAATGTATTTGGCCGCAGGGTCAGCAGAAAATTGTTCCAGCGGTTAGCGTCGGTTATGGCGCGGATTGACGGCAGGGAAGAGGTCATTGGGAATTAACAAGTTTTATTACGCGGTAGACGTCTTCATTGGTCAGGCGGGGGTGAGTAGGCAGGTTAATTATTTTCCGGGCAGTATTTTCCGCCTGCGGGCAGCTGCCAAGTTTATAGTCGAAGGCTGGGAGATGACAATCCATGGGGGCTAGGGGAGAGTTGTACCAGTCGCCGAGTAATATATGTTGCCTTTCAGCCTGGTTGTGCCACTGGCGAGGGTTATCAACCAGAAGAGGAAAGCGTAACCAGGCCGGTTGGGTGTTGTCGGGGGTGTGAGGCAGGCCAGGGTGAGAGGCTAGGGCAGTTTGGTAAGTTCTGGCTATGCGCTGGCGATGGTTTGTGTAGCGTTCCAGTTTTGTCAGCTGGTTGGCGAGGAGATAGGCCAAAGCATTGGGGAAGCGATAGGCGATGTGTTTGGGCTGACCGCCGACTTTTTCCTCCGGTGCGACGGCCCGGCTTAATAAACCAAGTCTCTGGCTAGCAACAAGCATTATCTTGCCGAGATTAGCCCGGAAGTAGACCGGGAGGATAAAGCTAAACAAAATCGGGTGAAGAAGTTGTTGTTTAATCCAGATAAGAGGTGGGTTTGGTAATTGGCATTGCTGCTGTTTTATTTTGTTTATCAGCTTGGTATCCGGGCTGGCGATAGCGCCGCCAAAAACACAGGATAAGGTTTTGTCGCGGCCAAAGCTGAAAAAGGCAGCATCGCCCAGAGTACCGATGGCCTGGCCATGATACGTGGTGCCTAGAGCGTGAGCACAGTCTTCAATCAAGATGAGGCCGCCCTTTCTGGCTATTTGTCGCAGTTCATCAAGGGGGCCGGGAATGCCGAAGGTATGTTGGACAATAATAGCCTTGGTCCTGTTGGTGATTTTACGACTCACATCAGCAGCGTCGAGGTTGTATGTTTGGGGAATAATGTCGGCGTAGATGGGGGTAGCGCCAGTCCACTTGATAGCCGAGGGAACGGCTAGGCAAGTGAAGGCTTGGATTATAACTTCGTCTCCGGCTCCGATGCCATAGGCTGTGAGTAGGGCCTTAAGAGCCGAGCGACCGGAGCTGGTTAGTACGACGGCGTAGTGATTCAACTTACGAGACAATTGCTGCTCAACCTGGGAGACCATGTCGCCTCCGGTCCAACGCCAGGGACTAAGCAATACTTTCCAGGCGAGGCGAATGTCGTCTGGTTCCGTGTTGGGAGATAAAGAAATGGCAATGGGACGCATAGGGATTAGTAACTAGTAACTAGTAACTGGTAATCGGTAGTTAGGCAATAATGTTTTTTCTAACCACTTCAGGAATGCGGCCTTCCAGGAGAATAACAGTATTATCTGACAGGTTTTGAGTCGCTTTTTTGATTAACTCTGGGGGATGGGCGATGAAATGAACGTGGTTTCGAGAACCGGCGGCGGCTAATTCTTTTTGATAGGCGCCGCCATATACGTAAACAGTGGCGCCAGAGGCAGCCAGGGCGCGGCCAATTCGCTGGTGCACGGCCTTAGCCTCTCGGCCCAGCTCAATTAGCGGCACAAGGATAATGCGTTTGTCCGGTTGGGAAAAGTGCTGGAGATGATCTAGGGCAGCCAAGACACCGTGTTCGTTGGCAGAATAGCTGTCATCGATTACAGTGCTGCCTTCTTTTGTAATAACTACCTCCATTGTTCGGGGGTAAGGCTTTAATTGTTTGAGACGAGAGATAATTTGACTGTTATCGGCGCCGAGGGTATGGGCAACGGCCACTGCCGCAACGACATTGGATAAAGCTGCCTCCCCGGCTAAAGGAATTTCTACGTCGTAGGATAAGTCTTTGATGTGTAGGCGGCAGAAAATAGAGCGAGCTTTGACCACCGCGCTATCAACAAAGACATCGGCCGGGTGCTTTATTGAATAGTTGATATGTTTAAGGCTCCTACCTCCAAGCAGCGCCGCTCGCTGCTTCTGTAATTGATTATCATCCGCATTAAGAATTGCGACTCCGTCTTTGGGTAGGGCTTCGATAAGTTCCCGTTTGGCTTTGACAATGTTGGTGAGGGAGCCGAAGGTGGCCAGATGTTGGTTGCCGATGGCGGTGATAAGACCAAGGCGGGGCTGGGTGAGTTTGGCTAGCTCTTTAATTTCGCCGCGGCGGTAGGCGCCCATTTCGACGATGTAGATTTGGGTTTTGTCGTTTAGCTGCTCCAGCATATCTTGAGCAATGGAGAATTCGGAATTGCGGTGGTCCTGGGAAACAGTGGCTGGGGGCAAAAGTTGAGAGAGAAAATGTTTGGTAGACGTTTTCCCGTAGCTACCGGTGATACCTACCACTGTCAGGTTGGGTAATGATTGGCGCAGGATTCCGGCTTGATTTATTATCTGGTGCTTGCGCCAGTTGACAGTCAGGTTGACGATGTTGACACCGATGATAGTAAAAACCGGCACGAGTAAAACGATAGTTGCCCAGTGAAGAGCAGGTGTCAGGAGAGGAAAGGCGGAGTGCCACATGTAGGCAATTGTTATTAGGGTGACTGTGGCCAGCAGAAGAATGGCTTTGAGGGTTAGTTGAGGACGGTAAAGACCGCGATATTTTATACGCAGGGCGTGGTGGCAAAAAAGCAGGCTAAGGCTCGCCAGCCCCATAATATCGGGTTGGCGAAGACTGCCTAACGCCAGAGCGGACCAGCCAATCACGGCGAGGACTAGGGCGAGAGCGTAGATAAGAAGGGATTGACTAAGTTCAGGCGCAGTCAGGGCAGCGCTCAGGCGATCGGCGCGGTATTCTTTGCGCTGCCAAAGCTCGGTTTGTGATAAAATACTGGCGAGGAGAGTAGGCAAACCGAGTAGGGTACTGACAATAAAAATTGAGCTTATCATAGTTGTCTTTTATCTTAAATTAGGCTATCAACTCAAGCGGATGGCAGTAAAACTAACAATTCAAATCGTGGGTTGGAACAGTGCCGATGTGTTGCCGGAAACACTGGCGGCACTTTCTACCATACCACGGGACGAAGCATATATCCGCTATATTGATAATGGCTCTAAAGATATATCTGTGCGACTAGTGCAAGAAAAGTTGCCACAGGCAAAAGTGATTAAACTTACGGATAACAAAGGCTTTTCTGGAGCACACAACATAGGCTTGACTAGCTGTGTAACGCCGTATGTTTTGACGTGTGATCCTGACCTGGTGATAAATTGGGACGGGGTGAATAAATTGCTATCGGTGTTCGATAACCCGGAAGTGGGGGCAACGCAGGGAAAATTGTACAGGGCTAAGGGGAAGATTATTGACTCGGTTGGTATTGTGCAAACATTGACGCTGAATGGGAAGGAGCGAGGCGGCAATGAGAAAGATGAGGATCAATTTGCAGAGGAGGCACCGCTGCTGGCAGTGACGGGTGCCTGCGGACTGTACCGAGTAGAGGCCTTGAGAGATGTGGCACACTCCGAAACGGAGTTTTTCGATGAGGATTTTTTTGCTTACAAGGAGGATATTGATTTGGGGTGGAGGCTCAATAAGGCAGGTTGGAAAGTTGTTTACAGACCGGTGCTGATGGGACGACACAAACGCACGCTGGGGCGACGCGGTGTGTTAGGTTGGGGCCTTAGTCTAGAGGGTGTCTACCGGCGGCTAAAGAGCTCCCGGACGCGTTTGAGCCTGCGTAACTGGGTGTGGATGATAGTTAAAAATGCGTCGCTGAAACAAGAACTGGCCCATGAGATCTTTATTGATTTAAGGCTGGCGACATTTGTTTTGTTTAGCCTTGTTTATTGGCCACTATTTAGCGTGTGGTTAGAAATACTGCGCGGACTACCGCGCATGTGGGACAAACGCCTATGAAAGTGAGCGTTATTATTGTAAATTACAATACGGGGCCACTGACGGGGGCATGTGTTGAATCGTTGCTCAAACAAGAACTACCAGGCGGGCTGGAGATTATCGTAGTTGATAATGCCTCGCAAGATGAGAGTGTTTCTTTTTTACGTTCTGATTGGCCAGAAATTACTGTCATAGCCAATAAGGAGAACTTGGGTTTGGCGGCTGGAGTGAACACGGGATTGGGGCAGGCAAGCGGCAATTATTACTTAGTGCTTAACCCGGACATTATCGCGCTGCCAGGGGCGATAGAACGCATGGTGGAGTATCTGCAAGAGAACCCCGATGCTGGAATAGTGGGCGGAAAGCTCTTGTCGCCTAATGGCCGCCTGCAGTATTCATGTTTTCGTTTCTACGCGCCCATGACTATTCTGCAAAGGCGCACTTGGCTGGGAAAAACTAAATTTGGCAGAAGGGGAGTGGCGCGCTTTCTTATGAAGGATTATGACCATGAAACAATTCGGGATGTGGATTGGCTGATGGGCTCATGCCTGATGTTAAAAGCTGCGGCTGTGCATCAGGTGGGCGGCATGGACGAACGTTTCTTTTTATACTTTGAAGATGTTGATTGGTGCCGACGCATGTGGGAAGCTGGTTGGCGAGTGGTGTACCTGCCCACCTCTGAATTTTCACATTACTACCAGCGCAGTAGTCAGCAAGGAGGCGTGACCGGTATTCTGACTAATCGCGTAACACGAGAACACTTGAAATCAGCCATAAAATACTTTTGGAAATATCGCGGTAAAGAACTTCCGCTATGAGTTTTTTAAGCGCAGCCATTATCGCCGTTAGTTGTGTGTTGGCAGGCAACGAGGCAACAAGCGATTGTTGGCGTGAGTATTTAGCAAATGAAACTGCGGATTCGGAGCAAGTGGCTGGTATAAGTGATAGTGAGGAGCTGCCGCCGCCAGTTTTTACGGGACAATCGGTAGACGTGGTGCTGACAGCTAAAGCGGCGCTGGTTTGGGATGAGGCTACGGGAACGATTTTGTATGAAAAAAATGGGGAGGAGCGGCGGGAAGTGGCCAGTTTGAGTAAATTGCTGGCAGCGCTGGTTGTCCGTGATTGGCTGGCTACGACGGACATAGTGGTTATCCCAGAGGAGGCACGCGCGGCACAGCAGAGCGGCGCTAATATTCGACTGCCAATTGGCAGTCACGCCAGCGTGTATGACCTGTTGGCGGCGGGGTTGATTGCCTCGGCTAACGACGCCATGGTGACTTTGGCGGTGGCAACTGCCGGCAGTGAGGAGCTTTTTGTGGACGTGGCGAATGATTTTGCCACACGTAACGGCTTGTTTAACACACATATTAGTAATGCCACTGGCTTAGGTGGGGGTGAGCAGTACTCTACGGCTAATGATATTAAGAATCTGTTTCAGATGGTGTATCGTGATCAGGTGCTTAGAAACTTATTGGTCAGTGATAAGGGGGTCTTAAGAACGCAAGAGGGAATTGTGCGGCATTACACGTCGACCAATGAACTGCTGGGTACTTATTTCCCTGTTCTGGCGGCGAAGACGGGCTACACCCGGGAAGCGGGGGAAAATTTAGTCGTGATGACTTATGGTGACTCGGGACAGCGGCTGGGCGCGGTTGTGCTGGGCAGCGCCAAGCGTTTTCAGGATATGAAAACGCTCGTCGAGTGGGTAAAACGTAATTATACTTGGCCTTAAGGTATATGCTGGCCTTTGCTGATCCAGGGTTGGTAATTGACGTCACCCGAGTGGTCGGAATGGGGACGCTCACGTTTATGGTGGCTTTTGGCTTAACGCCGGTTCTAACTCATTTCCTGTATAAGTACCGTTTTGGCAAAAGTATTCGTGATACCGGAACGACTCCCATTTATTCTAAACTCCACGCCAGGAAGGCCGGTACGCCTGTAGGGGGCGGTATTGTCGTTTGGGGATCTGTCTTTTTGCTGGCCTTATTCTTTTGGCTGCTGGCGCACTTGCTTCCTTCAGTTCTGACGGAGAGGCTTAATTTTTTAACACGTTCGCAGACGCTGCTGCCCCTGGGGGCACTGGTCGCTTCAGCCTTGGTGGGGCTCACGGATGATTTTCTCAACGTCCGCAAAATTGGCCCGGGCGGTGGGGGTATTGGCGGCGTCAAAGCCAGGCTAGTGCTGTACACGGTGGTGGCGGCTTTTGGAGCTTGGTGGTTTTTCTACAAGTTGGAATGGAGCATCATTCATGTGCCGGGGGTGGGCGACTTTGAGATTGGCTGGTGGTATGTGCCGCTGTTTATCTTAGTGTTGGTGTCTACGGCGTTCTCGGTTAATGAGTCTGACGGTCTAGATGGTTTAGCCGGGGGTATCTTGCTTTTTTGTTTTGGGGCGTACACGGCGCTGGCTTTTGCCATGGGGCGTGTGGAGCTGGCTATGTTTTGTGCCGCTATTGCGGGTGGGCTGCTGGCGTTTTTGTGGTTCAATGTGTGTCCAGCTCGTTTTTTTATGGGAGATACGGGGGCGATGAGTATGGGCATGACATTAGGGGTGATTGCTATGTTAACTAACTCGGCGTTAGTGCTGCCGATTATCGCTTTTCCGTTAGTAATTGAGTCGGCGTCGGTTATTACTCAAGTCTTTGCAAAAAAGGCTTTGGGGATAAAGTTGTTTGCTTCAGCGCCAATTCATCATCATTTTGAGGCTAGGGGGTGGCCGGAAACAAAGGTGACTATGCGGTTTTGGATTGTGGCGGCGGTGTCTGCCGGTATCGGGTTGGTGGTCGGCTTGCTGGGAATGGGGAATTAGAATATGCAAAAAGCAAAGAGCAAGGAGCAAGGCAGCATCCGGCAGGCTAAAGAGTTTGTGTACAGCGGATACAAGTTTGAGCCGGCCAAGGGGCAAGCCAGCTTCCATTATCAAGTAGTTCTGGCTGATGGTGAAAAAAAGGAGTTTACGGAACGGGTAGTATTGCCACAGGCACCTAGACAAGAAAATATTCCCGTGGCCTTGCTGGAAGAGTTACTGTCTGGGGTGCACCTGATGTTAGGGGTAAGTTATTACAAATTATATTGTCCGCCGGAAATAAAGCTGACCCGGCCCTTAAAATCAGGCCAAGCGGCTTTTTGGGACACGGTTTACAGCCAGGGCTTGGGTGAGTTTTATTACCGCAATAAACTTGATCCGGACATTTTCCCCGGTTTTCCTCATGAGGAATCAGACGAACCAGCGCTGGTATGGGAGCTGCCCCGGGGCGAGCGAGTGCTGGTCGGAATAGGAGGGGGAAAAGACTCGATTGTAGCAATGGAGCTTTTGAAGAAAGCGGGATTTGATATCACAGGATTCGTGGTGGAAACACAGCAAGGTTCACCGGGGGCGACCTCAATAATTGAGCGGGCGAAAATTGACTCTTTGACGATACGGCGCTGGCTGGACGAGCAGTTATTTGAGGATCACCCCGAAAGATACGGGGGGCATATTCCTATTTCGGGTGTGTACGCCTGGCTGGGTTTGTTGATGGCTGTTCTGTATGGCTGGCGTTACGTGGTGGTGGGCAATGAATACAGCAGTAATTTCGGCAACCTAGTATATAAAGGGAAGGCAATAAACCACCAATGGAGCAAGACGGAGGAGTTTGAACAGCTGCTACAGAACTATATTAGGCTGACAGTGACACCTGATGTAACTTATTTTTCTCTACTGCGTCCTTTTTACGAGATCCGGGTTGTTGAGATGTTTACTAAATACCAGAAATGGCTGCCACATTTTTCGAGTTGCAACCGCTCCTGCGCCGGGCGCGGAGAAGGGGATACCCGGTGGTGCTGTCAGTGCGCCAAGTGCGCGTTTATGTTTCTTTTACTGTCAGCGTTTTTGCCTAAGAAGAAACTGGTAAAGATATTTGGCAAAAATCTGTACGAAGAAGCGGAGCTTTTACCAACTTTCAAAGACTTGCTGGGTAAAGGAGATATAAAACCATTTGACTGTGTGGGTACATTTGAGGAGAGCCAGGCAGCTTTGTTCTTGGCCAGAGAAGAATTTGGCGATGATTTAATAGTGAAAGCGTTGCTGCCAATGGTTAAAAACCCTCAAGCGCTGATTAAAAAGGTATGGCGCGCGCAGGCGGCGCCGACTGTACCAACTAAGTTCCGCTTCCTGGGTATGAAAAGTGCTTTAATCCTGGGTTACGGAAAGGAGGGTCAGGTGACGGAGCGCTATTTAAAACAGCGCCACGCCGATCTTAAGCTCGGCATCGCTGATCAGAAAGATGGCCCTAATTACTTAGCAGCACAGAAAAACTTTGATATGGCGGTCAGGACGCCGGGGGTGGCAAAAGACAAAGTTAAAATTCAGTACACCACCGCCACAAATATTTTTTTCTCGCAAGTGAAGCAAGCGACGATCGGCGTAACGGGAACAAAGGGGAAGAGCACCACGGTTGCTCTTATTAACGCTATGATTAAGGCCGGGGGGAAGAGGGGGCACCTGTTGGGTAATATTGGCCGACCCATGCTGGAGGCGTTGTTGCGACCGATAGACATGAATGACATTTTTATTATTGAACTGTCTAGTTATCAGCTTGATGATATCGAGTTCTCACCGCACATGGCCGTGGTGCTGAATTTGTGGCCGGATCACATGAACTATCACGGCGGCGTTGAAGAATATTACCGGGCCAAGAAGAATATCATTAATTGGCAGCGCAGCAGCGACGTTTTTGTTTATAACCCAAGTGATAAAAGGTTATTAGAATGGGCCAGCGAGGCGCGGGCGAAAACGGTGCCCTTCGCGCCCGATATACCCTTGTCCGATAATGACATACCTCTTATTGGGGAACACAACCGGGAGAATGTGCGGGCCGCGGTGACGGTGGCTAGGCTGCTTAATATAGCGGATACTGTCATAGCGGAAGCAATTATTAATTTTAAACCACTGCCCCATCGGCTGGAGCGGGTGGGAATCGTAGCCGGCATAACTTTCTATGATGACGCGGTTTCGACCACGCCAGAATCTACGATACAGGCTGTGCTGGCCTTAAAGAATATTGGGACGATTTTTTTGGGGGGGGAGGACCGGGGATATGATTTCTCTAAATTGGAGGAAGTTGTCAGAGCCCACCATATTAGAAATATCGCGCTTTTTCCAGATAGCGGGTCGAGGATGTTTAGATCACGACATGGTTTCAACATTCTTGAAACGTCTGACATGGCAGAAGCTGTCAAGTTTGCTTTTGATTGCACGCCGCCAGGAAGTATATGTCTACTTTCAACTGCCTCACCCAGTTACAGTTTGTGGAAGAATTTTGAAGAGCAGGGACAGCAATTTCAAGCAGCCGTAAGACGACTGGTTGAAAAACAAAGAGGTAGGCGACATATATGATTAGGCATTCTGCTGATCATCTGTTATTGCTGATTATTGTCGGTCTGACTTTGTTTGGCGTAATTATGGTGTCTTCGTCCTCGTCGGTAGTGGCCGAGCGTTTTCATGAAGATCCATACTATTTCGCGCGTCACCAGGTGGCCTATGGAGGGGCAGTTGGGTTGGTTTTATTTTTGTTGGGTTTCTTCGTGCCTTACTGGCACTGGCGCGTCTTGGCTTTGCCGGGTCTGTTGGTAGCCTTGGGTTTGTTGTTGTTGGTGTTCGTGCCAGGCTTGCAGGTAGCTTACGGAGGAGCCGCGCGCTGGGTGGGGTTGGGGCCGATTACTATTCAGCCGACGGAGGTAGCTAAATTGGCTTTTATTTTGTATCTGGCCGCACTGCTGGAGAAGAAAGGCGAGGAGGTACGAGATTGGCGCAAGAGTGTGGTGCCGTTTCTTATTATTATCAGCGTAATTTCCGTCCTGATAATTTTACAGCCGGACATTGGGACGCTGTTTGGCACGGCAGCCATAGCAGCGGCTATGGTTTTTGTGGCCGGTTTTCGCCTGCGCCACTTATTCCTTATTCTGCTCGGAGGATTAGCTTTGTTCGCGGTCTTGCTGAATACAGCCCGTTATCGCCTAGAGCGTATCATGGTATACCTGCATCCGGAACTTGACCCCCAAGGCATTGGTTATCAAATAAACCAGGCGCTGCTGGCGGTGGGCACAGGCGGGCTGTGGGGGTTGGGGTTGGGACGGAGCCGCCAAAAATATTATTACTTGCCGGAGCCGGCGGGGGATTCTATATTCGCTATTATCGCCGAGGAGTTGGGATTTGTACGGACACTTCTGGTTCTGTTGACTTTTGTGGCCATTGGATGGCGAGGGTTTATTATTGCCCGTCAGGCGCCGGACGTGTTTGGGCGCCTCTTGGCTACGGGTATCACCTCTTGGATTTTAATTCAGGCGTTTATAAATGTTGGCTCTATTCTAGGCGTCATGCCACTGACGGGCATACCGTTGCCGTTCATCAGCTATGGCGGCTCGGCCCTGGCTACTATTTTGTTTGCCTCCGGTGTGCTGCTGAATATTAGTAAATATACAGTTGAGTAATTAGTAACTGGTTTGTGATATACTGCAGACAGCAGTTATCAAACGAGACCGTATGCCAAGGAAGAATATAAGGAAAAGTAAAAAGACGGGGGGCAGGAGGAATGGTGTCCCGATGCTGGTAGTGATTGGTGTGGGGTTGCTGGCGCTGGCGGCGGCATTGCTGCTGGTGACACAGATGGATTTAGGACGACAGTTGATGACGGCCGTGCCGAGTGGCAGTCCGACGCCGAGCGGCAGTCCGACGCCGAGCGGCATTGTGTGGGGATGCAGGACGCCGGCGCAGAGCGGGTGTAAGTGCACTTACACCATCCCAGTAGAGTCAACGCCGCCGACGAAGACGGTAAATTTGCCGGCGCAGTTTAAGCTGTGCAGCTCGAAGTTGGGCGGCTCTCGACTCTCAAGTGATGCTACGTCGGTGGAAGGTAAGGTTTGCCTTGAGGAGTGTTCAGACTATATAAAGGCCCTGGGTTATAACGAGGTGAGCCCGGGCAGGCCGGCCAGCAGCGTGTACGCCAGTATGTGTTATAAAGTTGGGGGGTCTTCTCCCGTTCCTTGCAGAGAGGGCGCCAGATGGGGTGACCCGGAGCCGTTTACTTGGGATCAGTGCAAGGTTCAGTGCCAGTGTTTGTATAAAAAGGGCACGAGCACCCAGGTGCTGTCCGTGCCGAGTACCCCGGCCAGCCTGGAGGGCAGCTTTTGCTCCGCTTCCGGGCACCCGCCCGCCTCTATGCTAGAGGATTTTGTCGGGGATTGTCCTAGCAGCTGCCAGGATGCGACGCCCGCTGACTGGCAGTATGTAAAACTAGCCGAGCCGGCTTATTTGGGACAGTGCAAGCAGACCGTGCAGTGCGATCCGCCTAGGCCGTACGTAGGTTTCTATGTCTCCGGTGCCACGGAGGGGGAGAAGGAGGAGGTTAGGTTGTATGTTGAGGCCGGCGAGCAAGGAAACTCCATGCCGGCGCCATACGATATTAAGCTTCTGGTGAGTATCATGGAGCGGAGCTCGGCGAAGCCTGGGGAGGACTATGAGCCGCCGGCGGACGGGTTGGTGACTATCCCGGCGGGAAAGCGTGAGGTGCATTTCTACGTCGCTACTGTTGACGACGCGATAGTTGAGGGAACAGAAGTCTTATGGGTAGAAATCGTTGGACAGACGGCGGGAGTTGACTACGAGGAGGGGCGGGAGCCAGCACTCATTTACGATAATGACAGCCCGGCACCTACGGGCAGTCCGGCGCCAAGTGAGGAGCCGTAAAAAACCAATTGAAGCTAGTAATTGAAAGTTGAAGTAAAGTTGGAGTTTGGAGTTAGGTTAGGGTTGGAAAGTTGTTGGGTTGTCGGGTTGTTGGGTTACTGGGTTGCTAAAATGCAATATCCGAGCAGGTAAATCCCTAGCTGAATTATTGATTGGGTGATGATATTATTAGTAATCGTGTATTATTAGAGTATGCGAGTTGTTTTGACAGGCGGGGGGACAGGCGGGCACTTGATGCCTTTCGAGCCAATTGTTGACACGCTGCGTACGGTATTCGCCGAGCAACAAAATAAACTGCCAAAGTGGATTAATACCAGCAAGCTTGATATTTACTTTTTAGGCGTGCTGGATGATAAGACAAAGGAGTTCTTTACCCGCCTCAACGTTAAAACAATTAATATACCGGCGGGTAAGCTGCGACGATACCCCTCACCGCGCACGGCCTCGGATATGTTACTGCGCCTGCCGGTAGGTATTGTGATGGCTTTAATTCATATGTGGCGAATTATGCCCGATGTAGTTATAAGCAAGGGAGGCTACGGCAGTGTGCCGGTGTCGCTGGCGGCGGTGTTTTATCGGGTGCCTGTTTTATTGCATGAATCTGACGTAGTGTTCGGTCTGGCTAATCGTTTTATGACTAGCATAGCGTCAGCCATTACTGTTGGTTTCCCGGCGGCGCGAGAACAAATGGTGTCATATAAGGACAAGACTGTTGTCACCGGCACGCCGGTGCGAGGAGGATTGGCTTTAATCGAACAAGCGGCGGCAAAGAAAATGTTTGGTTTTAAGCCGGCTGATCCGGTGTTGTTGGTTATGGGCGGCAGCCAAGGCTCGGAACAAATTAATGACATAGTGCTCTCAATGTTGCCCTCCTTGATAAAAGACATGGGTATTATTCATCTGACGGGAGAAGATCATTTAAAGATCGTTGCGGCGGCGGCGAAAGATGTATTAAGAAACGGGGAGCGCGAAGATTACTACAAGCCATTTGGGTATTTGGAGGAACGTATAGGAGAGGCTTTGGCAGCAGCTGATGTGGTGGTGACTCGAGCGGGCGCTACGTCTTTGGCGGAGCTGGCGCGCTTGCGCAAAGCGGCTATTCTTATTCCGCTGGACCTAGCCGCTCAAGACCACCAGCGTCGTAACGCCACGGTGTTTGAAATGGCAGGGGCAGCCAGGGTGATTGATCCGGCTAATTTAGGCCGAGCATTATTTGAGCAAAATGTGCGAGACCTGATGCAAAACCCTGATATAGCCGAAACGCTGCGGGCGAACATGGCACAGCTTGACTACACTGGTGCGAGTCGCGATATCGCCCAACTGGCTTTAAAGTTGGCGGTGGGATTAGTGCCGAGGCAACAAAGTGAGAAGAGTAAAGAGAAAAATGTAAAATAAAGCAATGAACGGCAGTCCTGGTCGGGCTAAAACTATTTTTATGTTGGGGATTGAGGGTAGTGGCATGCGGGGGCTGGCTTATTTATTAGATAAAAGAGGTAAAAAGGTGGGGGGAGTAGATCGCGATTATGACCAGATGAAAGCGGAGGTGCAGCTGACACAGTCGGAGGTTTTGATATATTCAGATGCTGTAGATGCGGGCCATCCCCTACGTCAGTTGGCCAGACAAAAAGATATACCGGAGTTGGCGTACCACGAGGCGCTGGGAGAGTTAGCGGCTGAATACACGACAATAGCGGTGGCGGGCACGCACGGCAAATCGTCAACCACGGCTATGCTGGCCCACATTATGATTGAAGGGGGTCTTGACCCGACAGTTTTGGTAGGGGCTAGTGTGCCTAATTGGGGGGGAAAGAATGCACGGGTTGGAAATAGTGAGTATCTGGTAGTCGAAGCCGACGAGTACCGTGATCATTTTCTATCCCTAAAGCCTGCTTATGGAATTGTTACAACTATCGATTTTGATCATCCTGATTATTTTGATTCGCTGGATGATGTCAAGCAGAGTTTTGACAAATTTGTGAACCAGGTAAGCGGTGATGTTATTACCAGTGATGATGTGTCTGGTGATTTTGGTGTGGGGGAGCACATGCGATACAACGCGGCATTGGCGGTGGCCATGGCGGAAAAACTTGGTGTGGAGCGAGGCCGAGCTGAAAAAGCGCTGGCATCGTGGCAAGGATTGGGTCGGCGGATGGAAGAGCTAGGTGATTTTGAGGGACTTAAAGTTGTTTCTGACTACGGGCATCATCCAGTAGAAATTGCAGCGACGCTGGCGGCAGCGCGAGAGAAATATCCGGGTCAGAAAATTCTGGTACTTTTTGAAGCACACACGATGGGGCGTCTTAAGGTTTTTGGCCAAGAATTTGTCAGGGGATTATCAAAGGCTGACGGTGTGTTGTTAGTACCGGTGTTCATACCGGCCGGACGGGAGCAAGAAACGGGTGAAGCGAAAGAGAAGCTGAGGGAGTTGGAACGATCTTTGGCTGATCTTTCTTTGCCGACTTGGCGCATAGATAATTACAGCGAGCTGGGCGACAGGCTGGGGCAGATGGCGACGGAGGACTTTAATGTGGCTCTCGCTTTTTCAGCTGGAACGCTTGATAGTCAGCTGCGCTTACTGATTGATTAGGCCAACTGGACAATTTGACGAGCTTTTGTTATGGTGGGGTGTTCGCCTAAGATATGAAGCGGACAATATCATTTTTAACATATTACTTGACTAAAAGTCAATATAAGTATATACTGGAAACATACTTATGAAGTATATTCAACTCAATATAGACCCGAAATCTCTACAAAGGGCCGCGGAGGTATTGTTAGCGGGCCTAGACGCGCGTTCGCAAGATATAGTCGCGCGCCGGTTTGGCATTAAGTCTGGCTCCGTTGAGACGTTAGAGAGCATTGGCCGTGAATATGGTGTAACACGGGAGCGAGTGCGCCAAATCGAAGCCCAGGCGAAAAAGCTGTTGGCGCGACGCTATGATGTGTTAGAAAACGTAAGCCAGGCACTGAATGACCTCTTTTCTAGGCACGGAGGCCTGTTGGCCGAGGATCACTTGATTGAGATTGTAGAACATAGTGCGCCGCAGGTAAGACCTGCTTTAGTGGTATTTTATCTTAACATTCTGTCACCGTATGAATATGTGACGCGTTCCGATAGCTTTGGGCCACATTGGTCGCATTCTGAACTACACAATCAGTATGTTGAGGCGGCCGTCGGTGCGGCTGAGGCATTGCTCAAGAAGGCTCGGCACCCAATAGATGAAGCGCGGCTTATGCAAGAAGTTCGTCAGCGGTTGAGTGTATCTGAGCAAGAACTACCCGAGGCGTGTCTGTATGCATTACTGCGGGCCAGCAAGCATCTGAATAAAACCGTGTTTGGTGAGTGGGGGCTGACAAGTTGGATAGAGACAAGGCCGCGCGGGGTGGGCGATAAGTCTTACATTGTGTTGCGACGAGGAGGCCGGCCGAAGCACTTCCGCGAAATTACAGCGATGATCAACGAAGTGAAGTTTGATCATAAACAGGCCCATGCTCAAACGGTTCATAATGAATTGATAAAGGACGAGCGCTTTGTGCTGGTAGGCCGCGGTTTGTATGGACTGGCCGAGTGGGGATATATGGCGGGCACCGTGGGTGACGTCTTGGAGGCAATTCTTGATAAGGCGAGCCAGCCCATGGCTAGAGAGGAATTATTGGAGCGTGTGCTTGAACAACGCATGGTTAAACGAACCACGGTATTGCTGGGCTTACAGGATGCTAATCGTTTTCAGAAAGTGGCCGGCGATCGTTACGTGCTGCGATCTGGAGCGCGCAAATAATCAGTAAAGACAGTTAAGCGGCGGGTGAACCTGCCAGGTAAACGTTTTTGACGTATACTTAGGGTGGATGCCTGCAACAGTTGTAAATATAATTCTTGGTTGGGGGTGGTTGGCGGTGGTGGCGTTAATGTTATGGATTGCTTGGAAAGTGTATCTCTACATAAAGAGAATTGATTACACCAACTCTGTCCAGTGGACTATTCTGCAAATCACTATTCCAGAAGAATCAGAGGAAACGCCTAAGGCTATGGAGAATGCCTTTGATGTATGGGACGGCATTCATAAAGCGCCGGATCTTATTGAGAAGTACTTTGAGGGTTATGTAGAAGCTTGGTATAGCTGTGAGATTCACTGTGAAAAAGGCCGGGCGCGCTACCTAATGGTGGTGCCGACGATGCATCGCACCTTCTTTGAGGGAGTTATTTATGGGCAATATCCGCAAGCGACAATTATTGAAGTTGAAGACTACACGCTGCGTTATCATTGGAAGGATTTAGAAAAGACTTTCGACATGTACGGTACGGAAATTGTCTTGACCAGGGATGATATTATGCCAATTAAGACATACAAAAGTTATGAGGACGTACTGGCCGAGGAAGACAAGTTTGTGGATCCGCACCAAGCACTTATTGAGGCCTACACAAATATTGATGAGGGACAAGAATTTTGGGTGCAGATTGTAGTGCGTCCGATTGATCCTAAGCTGATTAGTAAGTGGGAGGAGCACGGGGAGCAGGAAATTGACAAAATTGCTGGTAAAGAAGTTGGAAAAAGTATGGGCTGGCTAGGGCAGGGCTGGCAGGGTTTGCTGTCACTGCCGGCGGAGATCGTACGCGCGGCTGTCGAGGGGCCAGCAGAGCCAGGCGCTGGGGGAAAGGATAAACTAAGATTCCCATTCACTAGCGAAACTGACAAGGCTAGGATGCAAGGAATTTTAGATAAAATATCACAAGGCGGCTATAAGACAAGGATCAGAGTCATTCATATAGCACCAATGGGACAACTTCATAAACCAAACATATCGCGGGCCATTGGCGCTTTTAAGCAATTCAATACTTTTCACCTCAATTCGTTGGCTCCCAGCCCAGAGACGAAAACTAACGGCCCTAACTATATCTTAAAGGCTTGGCGGCGTTATATGCGCAAGCGACGTATTTTGTTGTATTTTCAGTGGCGCGACTTGTTTAGCGCGAACGAAGGTGACATGATGAGCGCGGAGGAGTTGGCTACGCTGTACCACTTCCCGGCTAAATATATGCGAGCGCCAGCGGTGGAGCGGGCTAAGGCTGGCTTGGGCAGCGCGCCGGATAATGTTCCTTATGCTTAATCGTAGTATGCCAGAACAAGATATTACCGTAATTGGTCAGACTAATTGGCGAGGCGAGCGGCGGATGTTCGGCATTTATCCTGACGATCGGCGACGACACGTCTACTTGGTCGGGAAAACTGGCGTGGGGAAAACCACCCTGATGGAAAATATGATACGCCAGGACATTGCCCGCGGTAAGGGCGTGGCGTTGGTTGACCCCCACGGTGATGTGGCCAGTGGCTTGCTCGACGCTATTCCACCGGAGCGAGTGAATGATGTTATTTATTTTGATCCGGCCGATGTAGATTTTCCTATCGCTTTTAACGTGCTAGAAGCAGTTGATCCGCGGTATAAGTATTTGATCTCGTCAGGGCTGATTGGCTCGCTAAAGAAAATCTGGGTTGACTCGTGGGGTCCCCGACTAGAGTACATTCTGCGTAATACTATTTTGGCTCTCTTAGATTATCCCTCCAGTACTATGCTGGGTATATTGCGCATGCTGGGGGACAATGCGTATCGCAAGAAAGTGGTGAACAAAATACAGGATCCGGTCGTTAAGGCTTTTTGGACCAACGAGTTCGCAAATTACAACGAGCGCTTCCGAGCGGAAGCGATATCGCCCATTCAGAACAAGGTGGGGCAGTTTCTTACTTCTTCCATTATTCGCAACATCGTGGCGCAGCCGAGAAGCACGATTGACATGAAAGAAGTGATGGACAAAGGCAAAATTTTACTCATTAATGTGTCAAAGGGTCGGATTGGAGAAGACAACTCGGCGCTGTTGGGAGCAATGATTATTACACGACTGCAACTGGCAGCCATGGATAGAGCTAATCTTCCAGAAGAGAAACGGCGTGATTTCTACCTATATGTAGATGAGTTTCAGAATTTCGCCACCGAATCTTTCGCTGGTATCTTGTCAGAGGCGCGCAAGTATCGCCTGAATTTGACTGTGGCTCACCAGTATATAACTCAAATGGAGGAACCGGTGCGGGACGCTGTATTTGGCAACGCGGGTACTATTGTCACATTTCGGGTGGGAGCAGCTGACGCGGAATTTTTAGAAAAGGAGTACGCGCCTACCTTTACCGAGACTGACCTAGTCAACCTGGATAAGTACAACGCTTACATTAAGTTGATGATTAACGGTATTACCAGCAAGCCTTTTAGTATGCAAACGATTGCCCCGTCAGGGGAGTCGTTTGGTAAGCGGGATACGGTCATCCAGGTATCGCGGGAGCGATACGGCCATAGGCGAGAAGTTGTAGAGGATAAGATTGCTCGCTGGAGTGGGACGGTGTTTACTGCTACCGGCGTGGAAGAGGGCCGCCAGGCCGAGAGAGCTCATAGGACTAGCAGACGCCCTTCTATGTTAGATGAGCTGCCGCCGGTTCAGGTGGCGGAGGCGGAGTTGGAAGACGTAAAACAAATTAAGAGGGGCGGCGGAGACGAGATTACTGATCTAACCGCGTTATTGTCTCAAGGGAAAACGACACGGCCCCCGAGCGAGAAAATAACGTGCGGGCGTTGCGGTAAGGAAGCAGATGTGCCATTTAAACCAGCGCCGGGAAAGCCGGTTTACTGTAAGGAGTGCTTTGCTATTGTAAGAGCGGAACTAAGGAGTGAGAAAAATAAACTGGCGGCACCAAAGATTAGGGGACCAAAGCCGCCGACTCTACCGTAAAAGTGTGATATATTTGAGGTATGAGAGATTCAACGCGAGACGATGAAAAAATTTACCTTGATCAGCCGTTTGATTTTTCAGAAAACGTCAACTGGCGTATTTTCCGCATCATGGCGGAGTTTGTGGAGGGATTTGAGTTTCTTTACCCACTGCGGCGAGAGGTGACTATTTTGGGATCAGCCAGGTTTAACGAAAACTCGCCTTGGTATGAGGAGGCCCAGAAGTTAGGGCGGCTCTTGGGTAAAGCGGACTTTACGGTCGTGACGGGTGGGGGGGGCGGCATCATGGAAGCCGCAAACCGCGGCGCCTATGAAGCAGAAGGCGAGTCCATTGGTCTAGACGTCGAGTTGCCCACAGAGCAACGGCGCAATCCATACGTGAAAAAGGGAATTGGCTTTCATTATTTCTTTACGCGTAAGGTGATGCTATCGGCCTCGGCTCAAGCCTATGTATTTTTCCCGGGTGGCTTTGGCACGCTAGACGAGTTCTTTGAAATGGTCACCTTGGTGCAAACGGAAAAGATGGAGCGGGTGCCGATTGTGTGCGTGGGCACCGATTTTTGGTCGCCTCTCGACAAGTGGATTAGAGAGATGCTGCTGGAGAAGTTCAACACGATCGGGGCCGGGGAAGAAGATCTGTACACGACTGTGAACACGGCCGAGGAAGCTTTTGATCTGATAAAGGATTCGCCAGAGCGGAAGTATTTCTAGCAGATGATTTCCAGCCACGAACTGCGGGAGAAGTATCAGAAATTTTTTGAGAGTAAGGGGCACGCGCGAATCGCCAGCGCTCCCTTGGTACCGGAGAATGACCCATCGGTGTTGTTTACCACGGCGGGTATGCACCCGCTGGTGCCTTATCTGAAAGGCCAGCCCCACCCCCAGGGAGACAAACTGACAGATGTGCAAAAATGTTTGCGTACGACTGATATTGAGGCAGTGGGGGATCCCACCCACGCCACTGTGTTTGAAATGCTGGGTAACTGGTCTTTGGGCAGTTATTTCAAGAAGGAGGCTATCAAGTGGAGCTGGGAATTTTTGACTGATAAAAAGTGGCTGGGTATTAACCCGGATTATTTAGCCGTCAGTGTTTTTGCGGGGGGCGAGGATGGCCCGCGTGACGATGAGTCGGCAAAGTTATGGCAGAAAGTCGGTGTGTCTAAAGAGAGAGTTGCTTTTTTGGATAAGCAGGAAAACTGGTGGCCAGCTGGGGGTGGTACGCCAGGCCCGCAGGGGCCAGATACGGAAATGTTCTATTGGACTGGAAATGATAATCCTCCTAAAAAATTTGATCCATTGGATGCTAAATGGGTAGAAATTTGGAATGATGTGTTTATGGAATACAACCGAACGGAGGAAGGAAAGCTGGAGCGACTGGCGCAACAAAATGTTGATACGGGCATGGGTTTGGAGCGGACGGTGATGGTGCTGAATGGTCTGCAGTCAATTTATGAGATTGATACATACAAAAAATTAAAGTGTCTTATCCATGACAAAGCTAAGAACAATAATGAGAGGCCAGAAAGGATTATGGCCGATCATATTAAGGCAATAACGTTTATATTGGGTGACGAGAACCCGGTTACTCCATCTAATGTTGAAGGAGGGTATGTGTTAAGACGTCTTATTAGGCGGGCTGTTTGGGCGGCACGGAGTCTGGGCATTATTGATGTAGAGGAAGTTATGGAGGCGGGAGTTGAGATAATTGTTGATGAGTATAAGAGCGTATATCCGCCACTGGGACACGATGTTGACGGATCAAAATCTGAACTGAAAAAAGAAGTTGAAAGATTTGAGGGTGTCATAGAACGTAGGTCTGCGATTTTTAACAGGTTGGGCGATATAAAGGTTTTAACAGGAGCTCAAGGATCAAGCATCGCCTCAACGTATGGTTTGCCAGTTGATTTGATAAAGGAAGAAGCACGGGATAGGAACACCCCATTATCAGAAAACTTTGACGAAGAGTTTAATAAAGATCAGGAGAAACACAAACAGGTGTCAAGGGGGGGGTCCAAAAAGAAGTTCGCGGGCGGGCTATCTGACCACTCCAAAGAGGCAACTCAATATCATACGGCCACTCACTTGTTGCACCAGGCGCTGCGCGAGACGCTGGGTGATCATGTGCTCCAGCGAGGCAGTAATATAACATCGGAACGGCTACGATTTGACTTTTCACATCCGGAAAAAATGACGAGCGAGGAAATCAAGCAAGTAGAAAGGCTAGTGAATGAAAAAATAAAAGCGGACTTGCCTGTTAAACGAGAAAAGATGACAGTGGAGGAAGCCAAAAAAAAGGGCGCGTTGGGGTTGTTTGAACATAAATATGGAGAGAGTGTGAGTGTGTATACGATAGGTAACTACTCGACAGAGATTTGCGGCGGTCCCCATGTGGAAAGCACAGGGGAATTGGGGGTATTTAAGGTTATCAAAGAAGAATCAAGCAGTGGCGGAATAAGGAGAATAAAGGCGCAATTCGACTAGCTCATTGTGAACAGTTCGACAAGCTCACTGTAAATAATTAGTTTAATAGCTGTTGGCTGTTGCGTATCTTAGGTTTATACTTAAAAGATATGCGTGATATTAGGCCGATACAGCCCATGAGCCATAAAGAGGCGGAGGAGCCCCTAGAGGGCCATGATGAGCGCCAGGAAAAGGAGCTGTACGAGGTGAGCCAGGAAATAAAAGAGAAGGCGGAGCTGCCGCAAAAAACTCTCCGACCGCGATTTGCGGGAGCAAAAGTGCCGGTGGCTAAAATACCAGTGCCGGGTGAGGCACAACAAATACACAGTGATGTTGATCATCGGTACGAAAAAAAGCGGCCTTTATTTTTGAAGAAATCTTTTAAGAAAGCGGGTAAGGTGCGAGTGGGCAGGCAAGAGAGACGCATGCTGTTGATCTTCTTCGGATTAGTGGTAGCGGCGGGTGTTATTGCAGGCGTTATCTTTCTACCAACAGCGACCGCGGTACTGCGTCTGAGAACGGCTCCTTTGCTAGTTGACGAGCAGCTGGTTATTGGCACGGCTGGTGAGGCGGATGATACGGTGGTGCCGGGCACGGCCTTCTGGCGCGAAGTGACCGTGACGGGTTCTGCTCCGGTGCAGAATATGGAAACGGTGGGTGAGAAGGCAACGGGCACTGTTGATATTGTTAACCGCGCCACTGAGGTGCAACGACTATTAGAAAGGTCGCGTTTGGTAACCGCTGACGGGCAACTATTCTACATGCAAAAGCATGCTATTGTGCCACCTAACTCGCGCGTGAGTGTGCCAGTGGAGGCAGACTTAGCTGGGGAGAGTTCCAATATCGAGCCGCAGCGCCTTGATTTTGCAGCGCTGGACGAGGCTTCTCAACAATTGGTTTATGCTGAAGCAACAAAGGCTCTGACGGGCGGGAGTGGTGAGGAGATAGCCGTGGTCGGTGAAGAAGATATAAATCAAGCTAAGAGGACAGCTGGTGAACAAGCGCGATCTCAGGCCGAAAGCGAGATACGGGTTGAACTGCCGGAAGGTTGGGTGATACTGGAGGAGAGTTGGACTGGTGAAGTTGTTTCGTTTGATGCGGAAGCGGCGGTGGGAGATAAAACGCCGGAATTTGGCTATAAGGCTAAAATTGCGGTGCGTGTAATGGGGTTTGAGCAAAAGGTTTTAGAAGAGCATCTTAAGACAACATTGGAAGAACGCTTGGATGACGATTATATGCTGTTTCCAGGTCCGATAGCTTACACTAAGTCAGTCAGTAATGTTGATTGGGATAAAGGCCAGTTGAAGCTGGCGGTGCGCGTGACACATACGACTATTCCGAGCCTATCTCTGGACACGCTGCGCGATAAGCTGGCGGGGCGTTCCGTTGAGGAAGCAAAAGAGTATTTGGAGGGTCTGTCCGGCGTGCGCAGCGCCTCTATAGAACTGTGGCCTTTTTGGGCACGCTCTGTGCCGCGAATTGAACAGCGAATTTCACTGGAGTTAGAGCCAGAAAAGCAGCCGTAGGGGCGGATTTGACAAAATAGGGGTGTAGGCGTTATGGTGGTAGCGTCTGTTACGCATGCTTTTGGGAATGTAAAAGATTGAGGGGGCTTTTTACATGCTCTGCCTGCGGATGGAGCATTTTATTTTTTAAGACATAAAATATCTTTGTCAACAAAAGATACGGTTGAGGTAGAAGGGGAGGTAACTAAGAATTTTCCGAATGCGCAGTTTAGAGTGCGGCTGGACAGTGGGCAGGAAATTATGGCTCACTTGAGCGGACGCATGAGGGTGCACCGGATACATATCCTTCCTGGAGATCGGGTAAGAGTGGCTCTTTCTCCTTATGACCTCGCCCGGGGCCGCATTATATTGCGGCTTGAGTCATAACCCAATATATGAAAGTTCGGTCATCAGTAAAAAAAATGTGTGCCAAGTGTGCATTGGTCCGCCGCAAGGGACGGCTGCGTGTTATTTGTGATAACCCAAAACATAAGCAACGACAGCAATGAGCCCAATAAGAATCAGTGGAGTCAATTTACCAGATAAGAAGCGAACGGCGATTGCGCTGACCAGTATCTACGGTATTGGGCGACGGAGAGCGGCGCAGATTCTTAAAGAACTAAAAATATCTGAGGATGTTAAAGCTGCCCAACTAACGGGGGAGGAAGAGCGTTTATTGCGTGACTATATTGAGCAACATGTCACTGTGGAAGGTGATTTGCGACGCGAGATCATGCAGAATATTAAACACCAAAAAGACATTGGCTCTTATCGAGGTATGCGGCACGCGCACAAATTGCCGGTGCGGGGGCAGAGGACGCGTACTAACTCGCGTACCGTGCGTGGTAATGTGCGGCATACGGCCGGTAGCGGCCGTAGAGCAGCTGCGGATAAGACCTAAGGCTATGGCAAAAAAGGAACGGCAGAGAAAGGTGCGGCGGGGTAAGGTGTTTATTCAATCCACATATAACAACACGATTATTGCGGTGACTGACGAAGATGGTAATGTTTTGGCAACAAGCAGCGCGGGCCGAGTGGGTTTTGGCGGCACACGCAAAGCCACGCCGTTTGCGGCACAAAAAGCAGTGTTTGATGTACTGGAGCGTATAAAACCATACGGACTGCAAGAGGCAGCGGTGTACGTGCGAGGCATTGGGAGCGCTCGTGAGACAGCCGTGCGTTCACTTAACGTAGCCGGACTGACGCTGACTTCTATTCGAGACATTACTCCCATTCCGCACAATGGGGTGCGGCCTCCGAAGCGACGGCGAGTCTAAAAGAGCTATGCCAGGAACACCACAATCAGCAGTAAGGCCAGGTCAGCGGGGGCCGAGACGGCCACGGACTCGATATGCCAGGCAGTTGGAAGAAAAACAAAACTTGAAGAAAATCTTCGGGGTAAGGGAACGTCAGCTCAAGCGATATTATAGCGAAGCCCAAAGCGCGCGGCAGGAAACAGGCTTAATCTTGGTTCAATTACTGGAGCGTCGGCTTGATAATGCACTATATCGAGCGGGGCTGGCGGTGAATCGACCACAAGCGCGGCAAATGGCTAGTCATCGCCTGTTTATGGTTAATGGAAGGTCTGTTGATGTCCCATCATTGCGACTTAGCATAGGCGATGAAGTGAGAGTTAAAGAGAGTAAACAAAAGAAGTCTTATTTCACAAACTTTGCCAAGCGTATGCAGAATGTGTCACAGTCTGCCTGGCTTGAGCTAGATGTAAAAAACTTTGCTTTTAAGGTTGTGGCGGAGCCGACAGCTGCGGAAGCTAGGTTGGGAGTTGACATTCAGGCCGTAGTCGAACTTTTATCTCATTAATTTATTACACGTATGTTAGAGCCAATTTATTTACCGGAAAATGTTACAATCGAGAAGGAAAAAGGGAACACAGCCATTTTTTGCATTTATCCTTATCACCCCGGCTATGGACCGACGGTTGGTAATGCGCTTAGGCGAGTGTTGCTTTCCTCACTACCTGGATCGGCTATTACCCATGTTAAAATTGAGGGAGTTGATCATGAGTTCTCGACTTTGCCCGGAGTTAAGGAAGACATAGTAACATTAATATTAAACCTGAAGCGAATTAGGTTGTCGTTGGAAGGCGAGGAACGTGTTACGTTGAAGCTGGCGGCGGCCGGGGAGAAAAAAATTACGGCTAAGGATTTTGAGGCGCCGCCAAGTGTAAATATTGTCAATAAATCGGCGCCCGTGGCCACGCTGACTGACGAAAAGGCAAAGCTTGAAATGTCTTGCACGGTGGAGAAAGGACGGGGGTACGTTCCCTCGGAAGCCAGGGAGCATGAGCAGCGCGAGATTGGGGTGATGGCCTTGGATGCTATTTTCACTCCGGTTAAGCGAGTGAGTTTTAGAGTGGAGAATGTACGAGTAGGAAAAGTTACAGATTATCACAAGTTGATTATAACCGTGACGACTGACGGTACTATTACGCCTAAGGAAGCATTAAACCAAGCAGCGTCAATTCTGGCTGACCATTTCAGAGAGTTGACGGGGGAGTTTATGGATAAACTAACTGCCGAACGGCCAGCAGAGTTGGTGGAGCTGCCGCCAGTAGTAGAAGAGAAACAGCCAGAAAATACCTTGAACCTGTTGCAACTTCCCTCGCGGGTGCATAACGCCTTGGAGCGAGTTGGTATAACGACTGTGGAGCAGGTTATTGATTTAACTGAAGAACAAATTCAGGACGTTCCGGGTTTGGGCGAAAAGGCGGTACAAGACATTATGGCAGCTCGGGAAAATTACTATAAACCGGAGAGGGAGATGCCAGCCGTGACAGAGCCATCGCATGAAGCATAAATGTGCCAATCGCTCTTTGGGCCGAGCCACTTTCGCCCGGGAGCAACTATTTAAAAACCTAATCGGCAGCCTACTGACGCATGGTTCTATTGTGACCACGCGAGCCAAGGCTAAAGAGCTACGGAGATTTTTTGAGCCGTTGGTGAGCGAGGCGCGGGGCGAGATGACGCTGGTGCGGCGTCGCCGACTGCTACGCCGGGTAAAAAAATCTGATTTGGCCGAGCTGTTTAGAGTAGCCAAAGTTCAAAAAACGCGACCAGGGGGATATCTTAGATTAACGCGATTGCCAAGGGTAAGATCTGACGGTTCTGAAATGACTAAGGTGGACATACTGTATGGCTGAAGAATGGCATCATATTGACGCCCGGGGGCGGGTACTAGGGCGGCTCGCTTGTGAGGCAGCTAATTTTCTGCTGGGGAAACACCGGGTTGACCGGGCAGATCATACGGTGGCGCCTGTTTTTGTGGTTATCACTAACATTAACCAAGTTGTACTGACCGGAAAAAAGGAGCAGCAAAAAAAATATCGGCATTATTCGGGTTATCCAGGAGGCATAAAGGAACGCTCGGCGGCAGATCAGAGACGACGTGATGCGTGCCGCCTGGTGAAAGAGGCCGTGTTTGGCATGTTGCCTAAGAACAGCTTAAGAGCTAAACGCATGCAACATCTCAAACTGTACGCTGGGGAGGAGCATCCGCACCAGGCGCAACTTAGTAAACGGTAATTAGGAAATAAGTATGACTAAAAAGAAAAAAGGGGAAAAATATTATGGGTTAGGTAGACGCAAGTCGGCTATAGCGCGAGTCATTTTAGTTAAAGATGCGGCCGAGAAGAATAAAATAAATGACAGGGGCTTGGAAGCATATTTTCCAACGATTGATATGCGCACATCTGTTTTGGCACCGCTTATTTTGACTTCACAACAGGACGAATGGGGTATAAAGGCAAAGGTCATCGGAGGCGGCAAGCGAGCCCAGGCTGACGCAGTTAAATTGGGCGTGGCGCGGGCGTTGCTGGTTGTTGATCCGAATTTAAGAACTCAACTTAAGGCTGCCGGCATGCTGACGCGAGACGCCCGAGTAAAAGAACGTAAAAAATTTGGTCTAAAACGCGCCCGCCGCGCTCCCCAGTTCTCCAAGCGGTAAGCTAGTCTTGACAATATATATCTGGCGTGTACAGTGCGGAGCGGGTGTTTGTTCTTTGGCATACTTGGCGTACTGCAACAACGCGAAACAAGGAAAAGGAGGTAAAGGAAATGTTGGTTCTCTCAAGAAAAAAGAACGAGAGTATTGTCATCAATGATGACATCACGATCGTGGTGGTCGAAATTCGTGGGGATAAGGTGCGACTTGGTATTGAGGCTCCTAAAGAGGTGCCGGTCCACCGCCGCGAAGTGTTCGATGCCATCCACCGCAACAAACCTGGCGCGGAGCAGAAAGCAACTGACGGGGGCGGTGCAGCAGAACCGGACAGTGATGTTTAGTGTTCTGTGGTACTCTTTCTTGCCCCTTCGGCCACACTAAGTGTGGCCTTTTTTATTCAACGATAAGTGAAGTTGCGACTAACTGGGTAGCGGCGCCAGTGCGTTTGAGATAGAAAATTGTGTCACCATTTTGGCCAACGGTGGCTTGGCTGTTACCTAAGTTAGTGGAAGCAACTGTGTAACTAATGGGGTGGTCGCGCGTGTCAACTTCGGTGATGATAATTTCATCGTCAACCTGGTAAATAAGATGGTGGCCACCGGCAAACCATTGGGGGGATCGAAGGGAGCGCGAGAGACGCAGGACCAGGCGCAATTGTCCTGGTGGCAGGTAGCTTAGGCGTTCATCGCGAGCGTTGAAGACGTGTAGTGAAGTTTCATCAACCTGGATATAAAGAAGCTGACCGTCTGGTGACCAGCCAGCGCGTAAAATATTGTCAGCTACGGGCTGGAATTCTTCCTCCTCGTCGAGAACAGCTAAGCTTTTATCGTTAAATTGAACTGCAACATGGCCGCTGGGTGTGACTAGAAGCTGGTCGATAGTTTGGTCGACTGGCCAGGAAAGAGTTCGAGCCAGTTGCCCCTGAAGATTGTGTATGTCTATCTGCCGGGTAGAGGCGCCAACCACGTAAATGTTGTGTGAGCTGGTAGCAAATGTGTGTACGCTAGAGGCGAGACGGACAGTTGTGTCGGTGGCAATGTTATAAGCAAAAAGATCACCGGCGCGACTGACCGCTAGGAGACGGCCCGGGATTCTGGGGTCCCAGGTAATCTGACGAGCTTGTCGAAGCGCGGGCAGGCGACGGGGCCGGGGCGAACGATCAGTGATGTCTATGACGCTGGTCGTATTATCAGTGATGAGAAGAATGCGGTTGCTGTCGGGCGACCACAATAATTCCTGACTGGCAATGTAAGTAGGAAGTGGTGAGATGACGGGACTACCTTCCTCATCGATGACGTGGAGCTTATAGTCAGGTGTAGTGGCGGCTAGGAGCTGACGATTCGGAGATAATGAGAAGGAGTCGATGTTGTTAAGCATTATCGAGTTCTTCGGTTGGGTGGGGAAGAGACGCACGCTGTTAAGGTAAGTGACAACTGTGGGCTCAATAGTAAGACGCTTGAGCCAGGCAACATAACCGTCTTTGCTAATAGAGATGGTTACTTCTCCGGGTGGCAGATTGGAAACTGAGCGGGGAGTCGCACCGACAACTTTATTATCGATGGTTATTTGGGCGCGCCGGGGTTCTGTTTCGATGATAAGTACGCCGACAGGCAGGGCGTCACCAAGGTCAATGCCAACACGATAGCCCATGGCGTAAAAAATGACGAGAGGGGCGATAGCCATGAAGACTACGGAGGAACTGAACAGCAAAAGTTTCCGGTATATTTTTTTCATAGAAGGACTATGCATGATGGCTTTGGCATTGTCAAATTGGTAGCGACGTGGTATAGTTTTCTTTATGGCAAAATTTGTGATTGAGGGCGGGCGGAAGTTGTCCGGCTCAATTCCGGTGTACGGTTCAAAGAATGCGGCACTGCCCCTACTGGCTGCGTCCTTGCTGACATCTGATACCTTACACTTGGCTAATATTCCTGAAATTCGTGACATCGAGAAGTTAATATCTATTCTTGAGGGCTTGGGGGTGAAAGTAGGCCGATCCGGCGATGCGGTGACACTGTCGGCTAAGAAGATTGTTCCAGAAAATCTACCGGCGGAGGCCGTGGGGGCTCTGCGGGGGTCGATTCTTCTTGTGGGCGCACTGCTGGGACGTATTAGGCAGGTACAATTGCCGCGGCCGGGGGGAGATATTATTGGAGCACGACCGATTGACGCACACCTTGACGCCTGGCGGCAATTAGGCGCCAAAGTTTGTGATGAAGGGGATTCAATACGCATTGACGGCTCGTCTATAAAAGCCGGCCCGGTGGTGATGCGCGAGTTTTCAGTGACGGCGACGGAGAATATTCTGATGACAGCAGCTAGTCTGCCAGGTACGACCATTATACACATAGCGGCGGCGGAACCACACGTGGTCGCCTTGTCTGAATTGTTAAATCTAATGGGCGCCCGCATTGAGGGGGCCGGTACGCATACAATAACTATCCAGGGCAGATCATCTCTGGGGGGAGCAACATACACTAATATTCCTGACATGTTGGAGGCAGGCTTTTTTATTCTCATGGCGGCAGCCACGGGGTCGGAGTTGACGGTCGAAAAAGTGCCGGTCGGCGACCTGAGGTTGTTTTTCAAAAAAATAGATGATATCGGTATTGCTTATACTTTTAATGAGGAGTCGGCTCAGGTTATAGTGCACCCGAGCAAACTAAGAGCATTTAACATGCAATCATTGCCCTACCCTGGCATACCAACGGATTTACAAGCTCCGTTTGCAGTCGTGGCTACCCAGGCTCATGGCAGCTCGCTCATCCACGACCCGATGTACGAGGATCGTTTTAAGCATATTGCGGAGCTACAGAAGATGGGCGCGAAAGCGGTGGTGTGTGACCCGCACCGGGTAGTAATTGAAGGGCCGAGGCAGCTCACCGGCCAGGAAATAACCAGTTATGATATTCGCTCGGGAGCAACTTTGGTTATGGCCGGGTTGGTGGCGCACGGTAAAACTGTTATTCACCAGGCGGAAATTATAGAAAGAGGTTACGCTGATTTAACTGAACGGCTAAAAAGTGTTGGGGCTGTCGTTTACAGAGAATAGACAACCATATACCATGTGATGAATGACCATCACCCGTAAAATCGCCATTGATTTGGGGACAACTAGTACTTTGATGTACGTGCCCCGGCGGGGCATTGTACTCAATGAGCCGTCGGTGGTGGCGGTGTCGGTGGAGGAGAATGCGGTACTGGCGATTGGTAATGAAGCTAAGGAGATGATTGGGCGCACACCGGAAAGTATAGTGGCCCATCGCCCTTTAAGAGACGGGGTAATTGCTGATTATCGTGTTACGGAAGCTATGTTGCGCTATTTGCTGCAAAAAGTTGGCGCCTCGGTGCGTTTTTTGCGACCGGAGGTTTTAGTGTCAGTGCCGGCCGGCATTACCAGTACGGAGCGACGGGCGGTAGTTGATGCCACTATGTCGGCGGGAGCGCGGGCTGCTTACTTGATTAAAGAGCCAATTGCGGCAGCTATTGGAGCCGGTATCCCTATTGGAGAAAGCTCGGGGCACATGATTGTAGACATTGGCGGAGGCACTACCGAAGTAGCTATTATTTCGCTGGGAGGTTTAGTAGCAGTTCACTCGGCGCGGGTGGGAGGGAACAGGTTTGATGAAGCGATTGCCGAACATATACGCCGGCGTTATGGACTAGTGTGTGGTGAACAGACGGCTGAGCACATTAAGATAAAGATAGCCTCGGCGGTGCCGGAGGAAGAGCCTAACCAGATGACTATTCGGGGGCGGGACCTGGCATCCGGCCTGCCGAAGGAGATGACAATATCATCGCACGAGGTTACGGAAGCTCTAAAAGATCCTTTAGAGGAAGTGCTGCAAGTAATCAGGCAGGTGCTGCAGGAAACGCCGCCGGAGTTGGCGGCAGACGTTATTGACAAGGGTATTGTGGTTAGTGGGGGCGGGGCACTGCTGCGTAATATTGACCAACTTATTTCCCGTTCCACCGCCGTGCCGTGTTACATAGCTGATGATCCGTTAGTGTGCGTAGTAAAAGGAGCCGGAGCGGCATTAGAAAATATTGGTGCCTACAAGCGCAGCGTGCTGCTGACGAAATAAAAAAGCGGTCTAGCACTGACAATCTCTTGCTTCTTTAGCGACGCCCGATTATTCTGAATCGATGTCTTTAGGGAGTCTGAAAGTGGCTTTAGTGCACGACGAGCTGACGCGGCGGGGCGGGGCGGAAATCGTGTTGGAGGAATTGTTGCGGCTGTTTCCGGAAGCAGATGTGTACACGTTGTATGCGGGCAAGCCGCTCATGATGGTTGACGGAATTACTTACTACATCCGAACCTCGTTTTTACAGCGCTGGCCGTTGTGGTTTCGCCGCCACCCCTCGAGATTGCTGCCGCTTTTGCCGCACGCAGCCGAGCAGTTTGATTTGTCAGCGTATGATCTTGTCATTACCTCCGCCAGCAGCTTTGCTAAATCGGTTGTTACGAGAGTAAATGTGCCCCATTTGTGTTATTGTCACTGCCCAACGCGCTATTTGTGGGATACCACACACGAAGCGGTGGCACGACAGAGGTGGTTGATGCGGGGGGTAGGGGCGGCCTTATTGCATTACTTGCGCTTAGCTGACTTTACGGCGGCTCAACGGGTTGATGCGTTCCTGGCAAACTCGCGCTACACGCAGCAGAGAATTAAAAGCTACTACCGCCGATCAAGCACGGTGGCGTATCCGCCGATTGATACGACTTACTTCACCCCTCAAAGTCCTGCCCAGGGGCGGTCCGGCCGGCGAGAGTCTGATCCATCATATTTTCTTGTGGTGGGCAGACTGACGGCGCTTAAGAATTTTGATCAAGCGATTTCGGTTTGCGAGAAATTGGAACTGCCGTTAGTAGTAGTTGGTACTGGATATAATTTAACCCGGTTAAGAAGGCTGGCTGGGAAGTATACGCGCTTTGTGGGCGGAGTGTGCAGAGAAGATCTACGCAAATACTTCCGAGAGGCGCGAGCTTTGTTGCAACCAGGCCGGGAAGATTTTGGCATGGTGGCGGCCGAAGCTTTGGCCTGCGGCACGCCGGTGATTGCCTTGGGTCATGGCGGCGCTGAAGAGGTGGTCGAGCACGGCGTGACCGGTATCTTGTATAATGACCCTATGGAGGAGTCACTGGCGGAAGCGCTGCGACAATTCCTGCTTAAGGAGAGTTCTTTTAGTCGTGAGGTACTACAACGGTCGGTGTTGAGATTTTCCCGAGTGCATTTTGCTAATACTATTAGCGAGCAGGTAACCAAGCTCATGGGAGATACCCGGCGTGGTATGATATCGGAATGAAATACTCTATTACTACGCAGCATATTGAACTAAGTGAAGCTGATCTCAATCTTTTAGATAAAAAGCTTGAGCGTATTGAAAAGTATTTAACACCGCCATTTCACACGGACGTGGTGCTGCGCCACGATACGCACCACCGCACGGGGATTACTGTGGCTTGCACTATTAACATCAAGCAAGGCAAGGCTGTTTTTCACGCCGAGCGTTCGGGAGAATCGGTTCAGAAGGCACTGGACGAGGTTATAGATGTATTGAAGAAAGAACTGCAAAAGAGCCGAGACAAACATAGTAATAATTAAGGGGTAGATTTTCCCTGAATAAATAGGTAACCTCTTGGCATGTCTTTGTTACCATGGTCGAAAAGCCAAACGCGGTTTGAGAAGGCGATACGGCGGTATCAGCCGATGACGGCTGATATCAACGCTTTGGCGGGAGAGATGCGGGATTTGACTGATGAGGCGCTAAAGGAGCGGGTGGTACGGTATAAAGGTAAGCCGCTACACGAGCTTAAGCAGCACACGGCCGAGATTTTCGCAGCAGTACGCGAGGCCAGCCAGCGCACACTGGCCATGCGGCATTTTGACGTGCAGCTGCTAGGCGGGCTGGCACTGTTGGATAATAAGATTGCGGAAATGAAGACCGGGGAGGGAAAAACGCTGGTGGCCACGTTGCCTTTAATCCTGCACGCGCTGACTGGCGGAGGAGCACACTTGGTGACGGTAAATGATTACCTGGCGCAGCGTGACGCGGCCTGGATGGGTCCGCTATATGACTTCTTTGGCTTAACGGTGGGTACGACACTGCATGGACAAACGGCGGAGGAAAAGCGAGCGGCCTACGCGGCTGATATCACATACGGTACAAACAATGAATTCGGCTTTGATTACTTAAGGGACAACATGGCGCAGGAAGGAAAGGACATGGCGCAACGAGGGTTAAACTTCGCCATTGTGGACGAAGTGGACAGTATATTGATTGATGAATCACGCACGCCCCTTATTATCTCGGCGCCGGATGTTGAATCAACCCAGTTGTACAGCCAGTTTTCTCGCCTGGTGCCGCAGCTCAAGGAGAGCGCTCATTATAATATTGATGAGAAGCGCCGAACGGCCACGCTGACTGATGAGGGGATAGCTAGAATTGAAGAACTACTAGGTGTTGACAATATTTATGAGGAGCAGGGTATCCGCTTTGTACACCACTTAGAGCAAGCACTGCGGGCGCAGAGTTTGTACAGTCGCGATAAAGACTATGTGGTTAAGGATGGGCAGGTAATTATTGTTGACGAGTTCACGGGCCGTTTGATGGAAGGCCGGCGTTATGCAGAAGGCTTGCACCAGGCTATTGAGGCTAAAGAGAAGGTGACGGTACAGCAAGAGAGTAGGACGCTGGCTACGATTACCTTTCAGAACTTCTTCCGTCTGTACAGCGCTTTGGCCGGAATGACCGGCACGGCAGCGACGTCGGCGGAAGAGTTTGAGAAGGTTTATAACTTAGACGTGGTGGTAGTGCCGACTAATAAACCATTGATTCGTAATGACAAAACAGATCGCATTTTTGTTAACGAGCAAGCAAAGTCGGAGGCAATAATTGCCGAGATAAAGAGGCGGCACGAAGCGGGGCAACCGGTGTTGGTGGGCACCATTGCCATTGAAAAATCAGAGTACCTGTCGGCTCTGCTTA
>Ga0214473_10001233_pt1 | contig 34381 bp, 29 predicted proteins | sample RVTome_7_FD_203509 | JGI IMG/M metagenome (GOLD analysis project Ga0214473, IMG submission 203509) | Soil microbial communities from uranium-contaminated site in the Upper Colorado River Basin, Wyoming, United States - RVT98D197 | ecosystem: Environmental > Terrestrial > Soil > Contaminated >... | reverse complement strand
TGCGGCGATCAAGGATTATCTGGAAAACCATAATCAGAATCCGCGAGTATTTATATGGAGCGCACCAGCAGAGCAGATTTTGTCAAAAATAGCTAAATGTAAAGAAGCGTTTGACGCACTACACTAGTATTCGACTTGATATCGCTTGACGGCTACTTTGAGTGGCCAGTTAATAACCAAGGAGGATGTGATGCAGAAAATCACCCCGTGTTTGTGGTTCGACGACCAGGCCGAAGAAGCAGTGAATTTTTATATCTCTATTTTCAAGAATTCCAAGGTCGTGAACATTACACGTTACGGAGAAGCAGGGGCGGAGGCCTCCGGAAGACCAAAGGGGACGGTAATGACCATTACATTCCAGCTCGAAGGGCAGGAATTCATGGCGTTAAACGGCGGCCCTGTGTTCAAATTTACCGAGGCTATATCCTTTCTTGTGAACTGCGAGACGCAGGAAGAAATAGACGAGTTGTGGCAGAGGCTCTCCGAAGGCGGAGATGAGAAAGCACAGCAGTGCGGCTGGCTCAAAGACAAGTACGGCCTGTCATGGCAGATCGTTCCCACCATTTTAGGAGAGATGTTACAGGACAAGGACCCCAAGAAATCTGAAAAAGTCATGGAAGCGTTGCTTAAAATGAGCAAAATTGACATTAAAACTTTAAAGCAGGCGTATGAGCAACGATAATCCGGCACAGGCCCCAAAAAAGCGCTCTCTCTTTTATAGCCCATGTCTTTGACGAAAAGTGCGGGTATAATAGTGTGTGTTGTCCCATTAATAATCCTTATTAAGTTTGTCATTCCGGCTTGTCCGGAATCTTTCTTTTTAAGAAGGATTCCCGACGCGCTTCGCTTGCGGGAATGACAAAGGATTTATACAAAGAACTTCCGGGACACCACACTATGTGAAGCCCGCAATATCAGAGATCATGAAGCTACAAGCAGTATAAAATAGAGAAATCATGATCGAATCCAACCTTAGAGAAGCTGTTAAATTTCTCTCAGACCATATCGGGGAGCGGAGTTTCAGGAACTTACCCGCGCTCGAAAAGTCCGCCTCCTACATAGAGGAAAGATTTCGTGAATGCGGGCTTGGCCCCGAAAGGCAGAAATTCGAATATTTCGGAAACACGTACTTCAACCTCATTGCAAAAGTCCCCGGACCCCCATCGATGTCCACCGGCCCCGGCGCCCTGCCCCTCATAGTGGGGGCGCATTACGATACCGTGGAGGGGAGCCCCGGCGCGGACGACAACGCAAGCGGGGTGGCCGCCCTACTCGAGCTTGCGAGGTTTTTATCGGAAACGCCTCCGGCCCGGCCCGTGACGCTTGCAGCGTTCTCACTCGAAGAGCCCCCCGCATTCGGGGGAAGCAGGATGGGGAGCCATGTTTACGCGAAAGGCCTGAAAGACAGGGGCGACGAGATTTACGGCATGATTTCGCTGGAGATGCTCGGCTATTATTCGGATGTAAAAAAGAGCCAGTTCTACCCTCTCCCGGCATTCAGGTTCATGTACCCGGACAGGGGGAATTTCATCGCCTTCGTGGGGGACCTGACTTCAAGAAGGCTCACGCGGGGGTTCAAGAAGATATTCAGGTCGGTCTCCCCGTTCCCGGTCGAATCGCTGAACGCCTCCCCGCTAATACCCGGGATAAGCTTTTCCGACCATTATTCCTTCTGGAAGATGGGATATCATGCCTTCATGGTCACCGATACCGCATTTTACAGAAACCCCAACTACCACGCGAGGGGCGATACCTGGGACACGCTCGATTACGCGAGAATGGCCCGGCTCGTTCAGGGACTCTGCGAAACGATAAAAAGGATATAATAAGAAAGATTCTTTCGGAGAGAGGAGCGAGACTATATGAAGCGACTTTATATATTTATATTGATAGTCTTCCTTGTCCCGGTTCAGGCCCTGGCCGCGGGGCTTTCGGAGAGGATCGAGGGCGCCTATAAGAACATCAAGGACATGAAGGGGAATTTCGAGCAGGAGAGCTTTTTAAAAGAGTTGGGACAGGAACAGGGCTTCAAGGGGAGCTTTCTTATAAAATTCCCCTCCAAAATGCGGTACAGCTACAAGGGGGGGAGCGGGGACGAGATAATCGTCAACAAGAACACGATAATCATCTATCAGAAAAAGGAAAAGCAGGCCATACGGAGCCCCTTTGACCGTAACACCTACGGTTCCGCCCCCGTGTCGCTTCTGGGCGGGTTCGGAGACCTGGATAAAGAGTTCACGGTGACTCCCGCCGGCGAGAATAAATTAAAGCTCGTGCCCAAATCCCATATGGGAGGCATCACCTCCATAGATATAGAAGGGGCGGAAGAGGGGAAATTCCCGGTAAAAAGCTTTACCATTCACGATAACCGCTCAAACCGGATCCGAATAATGATCAAAGACGTTGCCCTGAACACGGGGATAGGGGATTCGAGGTTCGAGTTCAAGGCGCCCCCCGGCGTAAACGTCTTTGATTACAAGCCCTAAGGGCCCGAGCCAAGTGCTCCTCCTCGGCATAGACACCTCGTGCGACGATACGTCGGCCTCGCTCCTTTCGTTCGGGAACGGGGAACTTAAAGTCCTTACGAATGTTGTTTCTTCCCAGGCCGAAATTCACAAGAAATACGGGGGGATCGTCCCCGAGCTTGCCTCCCGGAGGCATATAGAGATGATATGGCCGGTAGTGACGGAGGCCCTGGCAGGCAGGGGGCTTCACGACCTGGACGGAGTGTCCGTATGCGTGGGGCCGGGGCTTATAGGCTCTCTTCTCGTGGGGGTTTCATTCGCAAAGGCCGTTTGCTATGCCAAAAAAATCCCGCTTGCGGGCGTCAACCACCTGGAAGGGCATATACTCTCGACATTTCCGGAAGGAAAAAAGCCCGACTTCCCCTTCATTGCTCTCATCGTTTCGGGCGGGCATACTTCCCTTTACCGGGTGGACGGTTTTTTAAATTACACGGAGCTTGGAAGGACGAGGGACGACGCGGCAGGGGAGGCCTATGACAAGGTGGCAAAGCTCCTTGGCTTCGGATATCCGGGGGGGCCGAAGATTGACATGCTTGCCTCCGGGGGGGACCCCAGAGCCATCCCGTTTCCGAGGGCATATCTCGCCGGGAGTTTCGATTTCAGCTTCAGCGGGCTTAAGACCGCCGTTGTTAATTACCTCCGCGAAAAGGGCGCGCCTGACGAAACCCTTTTAAAAGACATCGCGGCATCCTTTCAGGCCGCGGTTACGGATGTGCTTGTAAGAAAATGCGAATGGGCCATAAGAAAGTCAGGCGTGCGAAGGCTCGTCGTGGCGGGCGGGGTCGCCTCGAACGAAGGGCTCAGGGCTAAGATGGAAAAAATGGCCCAAAAAAAAGAGGTCGCTCTCTTCATCCCCTCCCCTCTTTTCTGCACCGACAACGCTGCCATGATAGCCTATGCGGGGCATCATCACCTGAAGGCGGGCGACCTCGCCGGCCTTGATCTGAACCCGAGGGCATATCTTCCGCTCTGAGACTGCCTCCGGTCAAGGATTTTCTCCCAAATATAATAGCGCAAGTTGGATTGACAAACCTTTATTTTGCCCTAAACTTTAAGTAGCTTACGGGCCGGAAGCGAAAAAAACTCCTTAAGGTGCATCCAAATGTGAAATAGCTTTTTCCCCTTAAAAGAAAAAATCCCCGTTCAGGAACAGGAGGGATACATGAAAGCCTTTTTGATTTTTTTACTATTGGCGGTTACCCTGCTTCTTCCCGGCCATCAGCCGTTGCATGCGGAAACCCTGAAACTCGACTCCTCCACTCAGTTTCTTTGGGGCGACGACATCCTCGGGGAAGACCAGGCCGTCCTTGCCCAATACGTGAGGTTCAGCATCACCCCCGAAGATGCGAAATATTCCATCACGGGCTACGGCAGGATATGGGACGACCTCGGTTCTCCCGCCATAAGGGACGATGACTTTTCGGCAAGGCTTTATTACCTGTTTCTGGATTATCGCCTCTCCAAAAGCGCGGATTTCCGGCTGGGCAGGCAATATGTGAATTTCACCGCCGGCTCCTCCATAATGGACGGCCTCAGCGTGAACGTGAGGGACCTGGGCCCGGTGGGCCTGACGCTTGCCGGGGGGCTGGACGTAAGGTACACCCTTGACTCGGAGGACGAACGCTCCGACAATGCGGTCTTTGCGGCCGATGTGCATCTGGAGAAGGTAAAACCCCTGCAGCTCGGCTTGAGCTATTTCCGGAGGCATGACGAAGGGGATCTGGCCCGCGAAGGCGTGGGCATTAATGCACGGGGCTTCTTTAATATCTTGAGCCCATACACGGAGCTGCGCTATGACATCTTCTCCGAGACGATCGATGAGGCCACAGTGGGCCTGAATATATATCCTTCGATGGACCTCCTGATACGGCTTGAATATTACCACTCCTACCCGACCTTTGACGCCACCTCCATATTCAGCGTATTTGCGGTAGACAGGTACCAGGAGTACCTGGCGCTTGCCGAATACAACCTTAAGGCCCCGGTCACGCTCTTTGCCTCCTATGCAAGGCAGACATACGACGGGGCGGACGACGATGATGCGGACAGGTTCGAAGTCGGTGCGCGCGCCACTCCGGTGGAAAACCTTGCAGTGAGCGGTTCGCTCATTTACAGGAACGGCACGGGAGGGGACATCCTGGGCTTCGAGCTTTTGGGAGACTACAAGCTCAAGAAGAAGTACACCCTTTCGGCCGGGGTCCAATACGACACTTACGAGCGCCCGGACTTTGACGAGGACGATGATTATGCCACCCGGTTATGGCTTGGAGGCGAATGGCTCGTGAGCGAAAACGTGACCCTTCAGGCAAGGATCGAGGAGAACATAAACGAGAACTTCGACTCGAGGCCGATGGGCAGAGTGCTTCTGAACTGGACTTTATAACATGGAGGCCGCAATGATAAAAAAATGCAAGCTTCTTATATTGTTCCTGCCGCTTGCCGTATTTGCAGCCGCTGCATGGGGCATCACGCCCCACGCGGAATATGCCGGGATGGGCATCAAAGACTGCAACGCCTGCCACGAGACGAACAAGGTCCCCCAGAACCATGTCTATATGTGGGCTGAAGACCACCGCCTGTATGCGGAAAAAAGGCCCAACAACTGCAAGGACTGCCACGAGCTTTCATTCTGCATGGACTGCCACTTCGGGGGGGGCCTGGACCCCGACCTTCATGCCTCCCACACCGGGCCCGACTACATGCCCCGCTCGCACAGGAGCGACTGGAGAGAGCTGCATGCCATAAAGGCATTCGACGACCCGAGGAGCTGCACCCGCTGCCACGACCAGACGAGGTTCTGCAATGCCTGCCATAGAAAATTCAATATGAGGGCCCTGGTGCCGCCCGGCCACGGCACCGATATGTCGGCCCATCCTGGCGAGGCAAGGAGAAATCTGCTTAGCTGCCAGGCATGCCATCCGAGCGGAGACGTATGCCTGCCGTGCCACAGCTCGAAGGCCGGGGCGGGGGTAAACCCCCATCCCAAAGACTGGGGAAAAGTAAAGGGCAACTTCAAGGACGCAAGCGACAAGACATGCCGCGTATGCCATAGCGAACCCTTGCCTTGAATATGCTTATGAAGATAAAGAAAAAGGAGGTCCGGATATGAAACGCATCACCTTCTTATACGCATGGCTTGCTATTGCCCTTTTAGTTATGACGGGCTGCTCTTCGGATAAAAAAGAAGGCGGGGAGGCAGCCGTCGGAGCCGATGCCGTTCAGAGCGGCGACCCGGTGCTTGCCGCCGCCGACGGATATGTGGGATCGAGGAGGTGCGGCCAGTGCCACCAGCAGGAGTTTGTCGGCTGGTCGAAGAGCCTTCACAACAGGCCCCTGAAAATGGTGGATGAGCTTGGAGCGGGCATTTTCGTAAACGACCATGATTCAAACGGAAGGAACGATTTCGAGGACGGGCTCGATTTCAACGACCCGGCTTTTGCAACAAAATTCGGCTATGCCAACCCATTTGCGGCCCAGGCCGCTCTTGGCGTCGCCCCCAGGCTCTCAACCGGCAGCAAATTTTTCATAACGATAGGCAGCACCACTTATGAGGTCCAGAGGACGCAGGGCGGAAACGGCTACTGGAAACAGAGATACCACACGAAGGTGGGAAGAAGCTACTATATCCTTCCCGTGCAGTTTGACGAGAAGTTCAACCGATACGTGCCCTATAGCCCGGCCAACTGGTATGACGCCGGCAATCAGCCTCTTTACAATGGCGTATACGGGACGGATGCCCTCGTGCAGCAGTTCGGTGCAAGGAACAACGCCGTCGAGAAAAAGGGACAGAGCGTCTCCTGGGAAAACCGCTGCGCCGGCTGCCATCAGGCCGGACTGAGAGTGGAAGGACAGACCACCAGCTATGGCGGCACGGACGTGGTTGAGGTGGTTACAGGATATGTAGAGCTGAACATAGGGTGCGAGAACTGCCACGGCCCCGGGTTAATACACTCTCAGACGGCAAATCCCGGGGACATAATAAACCCGGATAACTTCAGGGCCCTGGGCGTAACCGGGCTGCGCGTTGCCCTTCAGACCTGCGGGTCCTGCCACAGCCGCGGCGAGAGCGTGGCCACGATACCGGGCATGAACCTCAAGCTGGAATACCCCTCGCAATTGGTAGCGGGGACGAGCAGGCTGTCCTTGCCCACACCGGGCGTCAACGTTGTGGACTCGGCCTCTCCATGGGTGGACCTGAACCTCACCACAGCCTATTACAGGCTTGGACCGCAATTTCCCCTGCTGGAAACGGACCCTCTGCTTCAGTTCTTCACCGAATATGGCGGCTGGTACGCCCCTTACGTATTTCCCACATACATCGCGAGCCGCCAGCACCACCAGGCATGGACTGATATGGAGCAGGGGCCGCACGCGCCGGACAAAGATGACGACATAGCCTGCTGGGACTGCCACAACCCCCACAAGGCGAGAGGCAACCCGGCGGCGGAGCCGGGCGACGACCACCAGATAATAGAGACCGTCTCGCTTAACGGCGTGACGGTAAACACGAGGGACGACAACAATACCCTCTGTCTTGCATGCCATGCAGAATTTTTGGGCCTTACCATCAACGATGTGAGAGTGAACAACACAGCCGCAATCTCGGCGGCCGTCTCAAGGCACATGGGCGAAGAGGCCGTTATGGGAGAAGTCCCCTATAACCCGGCCGGGACCGGCGTGGGCCGCTGCTCCAGGTGCCACATGCCTAAAACGGCTGTGAGCGCCGTCCTGAGGACGGCCGTGGGAGGGCTTGGGCTTGGAGAAGGCGACATCCACAACCACTCCTTCAGCATCATCTGGCCAAGCGTGAACCCGCTCATACCCAACACGGAAATGGTCAGCTCCTGTTACGCCGCGGGCTGCCATTCCAATGATCCCTCAGACACGGCGCAGAGCTATCAGGACACCGTCACGAGATGGGCGCTCTCCGGCCATGCGGACTTCACAGGACTGCCCTTCAGGGACTTCGATTCAACCGGGTTCACGGGCACTCGCCTCGTTTGCGCCAAGTGCCACACGAGGAGCGGCTTCGAGGACTACGTCCTCGACGAAACGGTAAATACCCCGGTCGATCCCGGGCAGGTCCTTTCCTGTGGTACATGCCACACAGGAAACGGAACGAACACGAGGTGGGACGAGCGCAGCACTTATGTTGCCCTGGACAATGTGCTGTTCCCTTCCGTGGCCGGGGGACCCCAGGTCAGAGCGTCCCTTAACGACTCGAGCAACATATGCATGACCTGCCACCAGGGGCGCGAGTCAAAGAGGACCGTTGACAACACCATCGGCGGCAACGAGGCCGGGCCTTTCACCTTCATAAACATCCACTACTTTGCCGCCGCAGCCACGTTCTTCGGCACGGACGTGCAGGGCAGCTATGAATATGCGGGCAAGACCTATGCGGGAAGATTCCTGCACACCGATACGCGCGACACATGCATCGAATGCCACCTCGGCAAGGGCTTTGTCTCGCCCGCAAACCACAGGTTCCTGCCGGAGACCGGCTACTGCAGCGAATGCCATCCCGAGGTGAATACGCCCTCCGACCCGGACAACCCATTCAGGGATATAAGACTGGGTACTTTGGGCATAGACTTTGACGGGGATGGCGATTCCTCGGAAGGAATCTATTTTGAGATATGGGATACCCTTGTCCCGGCGCTGCTCGCCCGGATAAAGGTTTACGCCTTCAATGAACTCGGCGTAAGAATCGCCTATGACGGGGATGTCTACCCTTATTTCTTCAAGGACACGAATGGAAACGGGGTGGTCGACGAGAGCGAAGCCGTCTTCGCGAACCGGTACAACCTCTTTGACGCCAGGCTGCTCAGGGCGGCCTACAACTTCCAGACCGTCCAGAAAGAGCCCTGCGGCTATATACATAACGCCCGCTACCACATTCAAATCCTTATCGACTCCATAGATGATTTGGGCGGAGATATATCGGACTTTACCCGGCCCTCCGCAAACGGGGACGATTGATACTCGCGTATAAATAGATTCAAGGGGCCCTTTGGGGCCCCTTTTTATTTAATTTCAAATTTGAAATTTCAAATCCAGAAGGCTTTTTAATTAACCTTCCGCCCCTCACCCCAACCCTCTCCCACTGGGAGAGGGAAGAGCGAAGGCGAAGGGTGAGGGAATCGTCTATTTTACGAGCGAAAGAAAGCTTATAGCCTCTATATGGAAGGTATTGGGGAAGAAGTCCACCATCCTGACGGAATCGACCCTGTATTTGGAGGCGAGCTTTTTTAAGTCCCTCGCGAGCGTGGAGGGGTTGCATGATATGTATGCGATCCTTTCCGGGAGAAGCTCCAAGAGGCGCGAGAGGGCCTCTTTGGAGAGCCCCGGCCTCGGCGGGTCCGCTATGACGATATCGAATTCACGCCCGTTTCCGGAAAGGAATTTTTCCACCGGGGATTTTATGAATTTCACATTCTTTATGGAATTAAGCTCGACATTGCGGAGGCCGTCCTTTACGGAATAGGGGTTTTCCTCAACTGCGGTTATCTTTCCGGCCTCACCGGCCAGCGGCAATGAGAAATTCCCCCCTCCCGCATAAATCTCGAGGACCTTTTTATCCTTAAGAGGCGAAAGCCCTTCTTTTAAGATATTGACGAGCTTCAGGTTAAGCTCCCAGTTGCTCTGAAAGAAACTGTAGGGCGATACGGAATATTTAAGTCCGAGGAGATCATATAAGACATGGCCTTTTCCTCTGTAAGAGTCATTTTCGAATGCAACTCCGTCAAACCCGGCCCTTATGAAATCCTCAGCGAGGGTTTCGTCGAATTCCCTCCCCCTTATAAGAGCGATGATGCCGTCTCCGTCCGTGAGATGCAATTCCTTTATGCCTTTAAGAGAGTTCATTTCTCTCACTTTTATAAGGGATTCGTTAAGTCTTGAGGTGAGATTGGGACAGTCCCCGATTGGAACGACCTCCCTCGTCCCCTCCCTATAAAAACCTATCTCTCCCTTATTGCCCTTATTGCCCCCATATCCTGACACCTTGAACTGGGCTCTCTTGCGGTAGCCGAACTGCGGGCCGTACAGGGGCTCCGCCTGCTCTGTCTCTATCCCCCCGAGCCTTTTCAGGGCATCGGAAAGTATTGCGGACTTCATGGCGACCTGCTCTCGATAAGAGGCGTGCTGGAGCTGGCAGCCGCCGCAGCGCCCGAAATAGGGACAGGGCGCCTTCACGCGCGATGGAGAAGGTTCGATGACCTCCTTGACCGTGGCGATGCTGTAGTCCCTTTTCCTTTCGGCAATCTCCACCAGGACGGTTTCGCCCGGCACGGCCCCTTTTATGAAGACCACGCCCATGTCGTCCGAATGATTGCGCGCGATGACATATCCGCCGTAAACGGCGGTCTCAGCCTTAAGCCTCATCCCGCTCTCTTCCTTTTTCGGCCCTTTCGCCAAGGAGCTTCCGTATCATGTTCTTGAGCTCCGAGAGGTCGGCCGATTTCACGATGTATGCCTCGGAGGCCCAGACCGCGAAGTCGTCCCTGTAGTCATAGGCCGTGGACATTATTATCGGCACCCGGGGCCGCATCTCCTTCATCCTCCTCAGAAGCGTGATCCCGTCCACGTCGGGTATAAGTATGTCGAGGGTGACCAGGTCGGGGTTCTCGCTCTCGAAGAGTTCGAGCCCCTTGGCCCCCGTCTGGGCCGTGATGACCTCGTATCCCTCTTCCTCAAGCTCTTCCCTATAGAGCCTGAGGATGTGCTCATCGTCGTCTACAACGAGAATTCTCATCCTATCCCTCCTTTCTCAGGGGTAAATAAATGCTGAATATGCTGCCTCCTCCGGGCCAGTCGCTATGCGCGGCGATCCTGCCGCCGTGCTCCTCAACGATCCTCTTGGCAATGGCCAGGCCGAGCCCCGTCCCGAGCGGCCTCGTCGTGAAGAAGGGGTCGAATATCCTCGGAAGGTCGCTCCTTTTGATGCCGCAGCCCGTGTCGGCCACTTCGATGACGGCCTCGCCGCCCTGCTCATAGGCCCTGACGGTTATCGTGCCGCCCTCGGTGGCCTGGTTGGCGTTCGTTATTATGTTCAGCAGGGCCTCCTTCATCCTGTTGGGGTCTATGAGGACGCTGACGGGCTCAAGCTCCTTTACGAGGGTGTTGCCCCTTGCGGCTATCTCGGAGGCCATCAGGTTCAGTATCCCCTCCACGTGCTCGCCGAGGAGGACGGCCTGCTTTGAAATCCTCACCTCCCGGACGAACCCCAGTATCTCCTTCAGTATGTGCTCAAGCCTTTCCACCTCCCCGGAGATGATCGCCGCGTATTCCTTGAGGCTGCCGTCCAATTTCCTTTCGAGCCTTTTGGAGAAGCCCCCGACGGAAACGAGGGGGTTCCTTATCTCGTGCGCCACCTTGGCGGCCACCTCCCCGAGGGCGGCCATCCTCTCGGCGCTCTGGAGGCGGGTCCTCAGCTCTTTCATTTCCGTTATGTCCCGCACCACATGGACCGTGCCCATGAAGTTCCCTTCCGTGTCGAAAAGGGGCGAGGTTGAGGAAAGGAGGGTGGCGTCCATGTGAGGGTCGTCATATTCCTCGATATTGGCCCGTTTTGTCTCCATCGTCTTCAAGTGCGGGCAGGTCTTGAGCGGGTAATCCGTGCCGTGGAAGACCTGATAGCACTTTTTCCCTATTATCTCCTCGATGGGCTTCCCGACCCTCTGGACCACGGCCTCGTTAACCTTCTTCAGGTTGTAGTCGCTGTCCGTAAGATAGACCATGTCGGAGATGGAGCGGAAGATATTCTCGAGCTCCGCCTCCGCCATGGATACGTCCTCAAAGAGCCGGGCGTTCTCTATGGCCGAAGCGGTCTGGTTCGAGAAAGCGCCGAGGAACTTCATGTCCTCCTCTGTGATGGGCCTCCTGTTGAAGAGGTTGTCCACCCAGAGGACGCCTATTGCCTTGTCCCTCGAAACGAGCGGCACAACGGCATAAGCCTGCGTCCCCAGGTGCTGCACGAGGCGCGCGTCCATGGAAAATTCCCGGTTTACGTCGGTCACATTGAACGCGCGCTTTTCGTTCACGGCCTTCGCAAGGACGGTCTCCTCTTCGAGGGGGACCTCCAGCCCCTTGGCGAGCCTGTCGAAAAAGGACTCCTTCTTCAGGGGGCTTTGCTCTATCTCTTCGATTATATCCGGAAGCGTCCGCTGGTTCAGGGAGAGCCCTGTCCAGATATGCCCCGCCTCGTCCGGAGACGCGGGGCCCACGCCCATCGCCCCCCTTAATGCGTTCTTTTCCTCGTCCACGAGGAAGAGGATGGACCTGTTGAACCCGAGCCCGTCGCTCATCGTCACGGCGGTAAGGATCATCCTCAGGAGCCTGTCCAGCTCGAGCGAGCCCCTCATGGCGGAGCTTATGAAAAAGAGGCGCGAAAGCTCCTGGTTTCTCCTGATGAGCTCCCGCTCCACCTGTTTTTTCTTCGTGATGTCCCGGGAGATGCCGCTTATGCCGATCGTCTCCCCCATGGCGTCTTTTATGGGGGAGAGGGTGAGGCTCACCTCGAGGAGCTCGCCGTCCTTCGTCTTCCTCAGGGTCTCTGTCTTTATCACGTCTCCCGCCCTTATGCGCTCCACGAACTGCTTTTCCTGCTCAACGAGGAAATCGGGGACGAACGGCAGGGGGCGCCCGGCGAGTTCACTCTCCGTGAAGCCGTATATGTTCTCGGCCGCCTGGTTCCAGCTTTTGACTTTGCCCTCCATGTCCGTCGTGATTATCGCGTCGGCGGAGTTGTTTATGAGGCTTTCGAGGTACTCCTTCGTCTGGGCGACCTCGCGGTAGAGGCCCATTATCTCTTCCTGGTAGAGGATCCTGTCCGTTATGTCCTGTATGAAGACGACCGCCTCGAAGACGTCCCCGTTTGCGTCCCTCACGGGATAGGCCGTGAGCTCGGCGTAATTAAGGCCGCTGGACTGCGTTATGGAGTTTATGTCGCCGCTGTCGAACGTGGGACGCGCCGCGCAGTGCGGGCATATTCCGCCTTTCGCGTGGAAGACCTCCCTTGCGTTCTTCCCGACTATGTCGCTAAGCGGCATATCCACCCACCTCTCGATGTAGCGGTTGGCTGTAAGTATGTTGTATTCGGGGTCCAGCGAGACAATGCCGCCCTGGACCGTATCGAAGAGGAGGTCCAGGCGCTTTTTCGCCTCGAAGACCTCCTGGCGCCTCTGCCTCTCTTCTTCCTCTATGCGGGCCTTTTCGATGGTGATGGCGGAGATGGAGGCGAAACCCTCGGCCATATGGAGGTCGTCTATCTCGAAGGGCTGGCCCGTGCCCCCCTCCCCCAGCTTGTCATAAAGGCCGAGCGTGCCCAGTATCTTATCTCCCACCTTCAGGGGGACGCATATGGCGGACTTAACCTTGAGGGTCATGGGCCTGATAACCTCCGGGAGCCTCGATACGTCCTCCACGAAAAGCGAACGCCCCTCCTTTACGACCCATCCGGCTATGCCCTGCCCGACCGGCAGGGCCATGTCCTCGGCGGCGTCCGAGGCAAGGCCGTACGAGGATTTTACCTGCAGGAGCCCGTTCTCGATGAGCCTGATTACGCAAATCCTCGCCCCCGTGAGCTTGGCTATCTCGTGCGAGATGGTCCTCAAGAGTTCCTCGGTCTTGTAAACGGAAGTGAGCGCCTTGCTCAGGTCGTACATGACGCTTATCTGCTTCAACTGCCGCCTCGTGGTGGAGAAGAGCTCGGCGTTTTTGACCACCACGCCTATCGTGTGCGCCAGGATCATCACCGCGTCCTTCTCGTCCGCGCTGAAACCGAAGGGCCTGAATTTGCCTATCACGAGGAGGCCCTTGCAGACGCCGTCGCGGATAATGGGAGAGATGATAAGGGACTTGCAGATGGTGCAGAGTTCTTCTTCCGAGATGCCCGTGGTGTCCTCGATGAGGACGGGCTTCAGGGTATCCAGCACCATCCTCGGCACGTAGGAATCTATGGGCAGGACGGTCCCGATGGGCGCGTCCGTCCTGCTTGAGGCCTCGAGCGAGAAGGCATTCGCCTCGGGCTTCAGGAGAAAGATCGAGCACACGTCCTTTTCGAGCTTCGAGGCTATCGTCTGCACTATGTGCGAGAGGGCCTCCTTGACCTCCGGCGTCATCCCCGCGATGCGCGCCACGTCGAGAAGGATCTCGGTTTCCCTGAGCCTCGTCTGGAGCTTTCCGGTCGATTCCTGGAGGTTCTGCACCATGGAGTCGAACCTTCCCGCTATCAGGCCGAACTCGTCCGTCCTCGAGGAATTGATCCTGTAGCCCAACTCCCCTCCGGCGACTTTCTCCGTCGCGTCCAGGATCTCGTTGAAGGGATGGGTGAGCATCCTCCGCATAAACAGGGCAAGAAAGAAAAACGATGCCGATGTGACGAATACGAGGATGAGGACATAGACCACCGTGTCTCTCCTGATCCTCTCGCCGAGGGAGACAAGGAACGAGAGCGAGCTCATGGATTTTTCCGAGAGCTCGTCGAGCATGGCAAAGAGCCTGTCTTTCTCCTCCTCGAGCCTCCTCATGAGGGCAAGGACCTCGGGGTCTCCGACAGGGTCGGACACGGCCACCATTTTATCGGTGATGAGCTTTATCGACTGGAACTGGGAGCCTATCCGCAGGAGCTCCTGGTCCTCCCCGAAAGCGCTCTGTATCTCGCCGAATTTCTTGTAGACCTTCGAGATATTCTCGTCGTAACGGATGCGGTAACGGTTGAGCCCCGTTATGCTCCAGCCCCTCGCGTTGTCTACGGCCAGTCTGATGTGGGCCCTGAGCTCCACATACTGCCTGTTTATGGCGAATTCCCGGTCCACATGGGAGAGGTTCTTGTTCAGGTTGTAGAAGACATAGAGGGCGCCGGAGCCGAGGATGGCGGCCACGAGGAGAAAGGCAAGCATGAAGAGGATGAGTTTGCGTTTAAGGCTCATTTTTTCCCTGCAAGCTCCCTTTGAAGACGGATATAAAGCTCGATGTACTGCCTCGCGGAATTCCTCCACGAAAAATCACGCCTCATGCCGCTCCTCCTTGCACTATCCCAGGGCCGGGGCATGGAGTAGACGAGAAGCGCGCTCCTTAAGGCCTCCTTGAGGGCGGAGGCGCTCTTTTCGGCAAAAAGGAACCCCTCGCCCTTCCCATCGAGAGGGGAAAAATCGCTTATCGTGTCGGCGAGCCCTCCCGTCCTGCGCGCCACGACAGGGGTGCCGTACCGCATGGCTATCATCTGCCCGAGCCCGCAGGGCTCATAAAGCGAGGGCATGAGGAATATATCGGACCCCGCATAGATCAGATGAGAGAGCTTTTCGTCAAAGGCTATGAAGGCTTTAAGCCTGCCTGCTAATTTCCTGGAAAGGGAGGCCAGGGCCTTATTGTAGACCTCGTCCCCGGTGCCGAGGACGCAAAGATTCAAACCCCAGCCCACCAGGTCTTCCGCCACATCAAGAAGCATGTTTATCCCTTTTTGAGAAGAGAGCCTCCCGATAAAGCTCGCGATGGGGGCCCTCGCGTCTTCGAACCCGCATTCCCTTACAAGCGCCTTTTTGGATTCCTTCTTGCCTGAAAGGTCTTTCACGGAAAAGTTTTTTGGAATGAAAGCATCCGTTTGGGGGTCCCAGACGCCGTAATCTATGCCGTTAAGGATGCCCCTTATCGCGGACGCCCGCTTCCTCAGGAGCCCGTCAAGGCCAAAACCCTGTTCGGGCGTGAGTATCTCTTTTGCATAGGTGGGGCTCACGGTGGTGATCATGTCTGCCCCTATGATGCCCGCCTTCAAAAAGTTCATCTTTCCCCAGAATTCCACCCCGTCCGGAGTGAAGAGTTCCCACCCAAGGCCGGTGAGGGGGAGCGACTCCCTCGGGAAAAGGCCCTGATAGCCCAGGTTGTGAACGGTAAGGACCGACTTTGTCTTTCCGAAGAACGGGTCCTTCCTGTACAGGGTTTTGAGATAAAGCGGGATAAGGCCGGCCTGCCAGTCGTGGACATGAATAATGTCGGGTCTGAAATCCAGCAGCCTGGCGGCCTCGAGCACCGCGCGGGAAAAGAATATGAACCTCTTGTCGTTATCGGGGTAATCGCCCGCCGGGGCGCCGTACAGCCCGTCTCTGGCGAAGAACTCGTCCGAACGGATAAAAACCGCGTATTTATCCCCGCAGAGGCTTCCCTTATAGGTCTTCTCGCCTATCTTTATGGAGAAGGATTTTCCGAGGCTTTCGGCCTGAACGAAGTTTTTTATTTTCTTGTAAAAGGGCATAAAAAGGAGGACTTCGGGTTTATCCCGTTTCAGCTTCAGGAATTCACCGGGGAGCGTCCCCGCGACGTCCGCGAGCCCGCCCGTCTTGGCGTATGGCACGGCCTCCGGCGTTGCCATCAATATTTTCACAGTTTCAGTTCCCTCATGAATTTGGCGGCCTCCTCGGGCGGGGTCGGGTTTATGTAAAATCCGCTCCCCCACTCGAAGCCTGCTATCTTGGTAAGCTTGGGCATAAGCTCTATGTGCCAATGATAATATTCGCTCTGCTCCTCGTTGAGGGGGGCGGTATGGATGATGTAATTATAGGGGGGATATTCGAGCACCATATCGAATTGCTTGAGTATAAGCTGGAGTATGTGCGCGAGCCCCTTGAAGCCGTTTGAGCGCGGGCCGAAGGCCGCCTCATGGTCCTTGGGGAGTATCCAGGTCTCGAACGGGGAGCGGGGCGCGAAGGGCGCCAGGGCAATGTAATTGTCATTCTCGTAAATAATCCTTTTCTCGTCTTTCATCTCCTGGTAGATTATGTCGCAAAAGATGCAGCGCTCCTTCATATCGAAGTGGTGCCGCGCACCCTGGAGTTCGTCCTTGACCGTGCGGGGCACTATGGGGAGGCCGATCAGCTGGGAATGGCTGTGCTCGAGCGATGCCCCGGCCGCGTCGCCCTCGTTTTTGAAAATAAGGGCATATTTTATCCTCGGGTCGGCCCTGAGGGCCGTAAGCCTCATGTAATAGGCCTGGAGCATCTCCTCGACGGCCTTCTCGTGCATCGTGGAGAGCGTGAGGTAATGGTCGGGGGTCTCCACGATGACCTCATGGACCCCGATCCCGTTCATCCTGTCAAACATCCCCTCCCCGCTCCTCTTTATCTGCCCTGCGGGGTCCAGGACGGGGAATTTATTGGGCATGACCCTCAATGTCCAGTCCGGCTTGTTCGGCCCGGAGCCGTCGGGCCGGAAAGCCATCAGTTCCTCCGGGGTTGTATACTCGTTGCCGGGACAGAAGGGGCAAAAACCCCCTTTCTTTTTATGGACTATCGGGAAGAAATCCTTGGGCCGCTTTCCTCTCTCGACGGAAATAATCACCCATCTGCCAAGTATCGGGTCCTTCCTCAATTCAGGCACATCTACCTCCGCCTGTTTTTCCTGTTCACTAATTGCCTGATGCTCACTGGAATATTTTTCGTAAATACAGGTACTTATTTATTATACTAAATTCCGGATGAAACCCACTTTTCACCATAAGCCCGTAAACGGTCCTTTTGAGGACCCCTCTCTTTACGTGCGCCTCCTGAGGGAGAAGCGGGCCCTCCTGTTCGACGCCGGGACCCTTTTCAGGCTCTCTCCCGGCGAGATACTTAAAATAACGGATATTTTCGTCACCCACACGCACATAGACCATTTCATCGGGTTTGACCACGTGCTGAGGCTTCTTCTGGGCAGGACGGAACCCCTGAAGATATACGGCCCTACGAATATTATAGATTGCGTAAGGGGCAAACTGAACGGATATTCCTGGAACCTGATAAAAGAATACCCCATCAATATAGAGGCTTTCGGGGTCTCGGAGACTGAAATAAGGCATGTGGGCTTCCCTGCTGAAACTATTTTCATGCCGGTAGAGAGGACATCAATGCCTTTTAAAGGTACTGTGCTCAAGGATTCCTCTTTTTCCGTGAACGCAGCCCATGTCTCTCATGACATACCCTGCCTGGCCTATAGCCTGGAGGAAGACTATCACATAAACATTGACAAGGCGGCGCTGGAGAGGATGGGGCTTCAAGTGGGGCCCTGGCTCACAGCCTTTAAAAAAGCCATACGCGCCAATGTCCCGCCCGCCACCCCTGTGGATGCCGATGGGAGGGAACTCCTTCTGGGAGAGCTTAAAGAGAAGATAGCAACCATTACAAAGGGCCAGAAGCTCACCTATGTGATGGACTCTTCCCCTACCGAAGAGAACATGGAAAAGCTTGTCGGCCTATCGAAAGATTCGGACGTCCTTTACTCGGAGGCCTATTTTTTGGATGAGGACATCGAAAGGGCAAGGGAGAGGAACCACCTTACTGCAGGGATTACGGGCATGATCGCCCGCCGCGCCGGAGTCAAAAAACTAATCCTGATGCATTATTCGCCCAAATACCGCCGGCGCGAGGGGGAGCTTCTTAAAGAGGCCGCGGCGGCCTTCGGCGGGCCCGTCCTCATCGCGAACCCATAAACTAAAAATTGCATTTTGCCTTTCGGGTGATAGAATTCTTATATGAATGAAGAAAACAAGATTGAAATTCCGGTCCCCGAAAAGCAGTGCGAGTCCTGCGCGATGGCTTTAAGGCGCTTTATAGGGCGCGTTAAAGGCGTGAACTCCATACGGGTAGAGGACGGAAAGGTAACGATCACCTTTGACAAGGAAAAGATCAGCGAGTCGAAACTCTTCGAGATATCGAAAGAGAGCCTTGAAAAGCTCGGTCATTCCTTTTAGAAAATCCGAAACAGGAGGGTAAGATGAAAAAAGTCGTTTTGCTATTGACAGTCTTTTTAATGCTCACGGCGGGGATTGCATTCGCCGAGGACCCCCACCATGTGGCGCAGCCCGGAGCCCAGCAGGGCGCCCAGCCCGGACCGACCACCGCACCCTCAACTTCTCAACAAATGATGGGAGGGGGGATGATGGGTGGAGGCATGATGTGCCCGTGTCCGCAAATGGGAGGCATGGGTATGGGAATGGGACCGGGAATGATGCAACCCGGTATGATGGGCGGAATGGGAGGTATGCAGCCCGGCATGGGCATGGGAATGATGGGCGGGGGTATGGGCATGATGGGAGGAGGCATGGGCCGCATGATGAACCCTATGGGCATGCTTATGATGGACCCCACAAACCCGGCGGTGAAACAGCAGCTCTCGGACCCCGAGATGAAAGCCTATCTGGATGAGACAAAAGACGCAAGGAGAGAACTCGTACTCAAGAGGTTCGAATATTTCGAGACCGCCAGAAACCCCATGGCCAAACCCGAAGACCTGACAAAAATCAGGCAGGAGATCAGAAAGCTCCAGGCCGAGATATATTCCAAGGCCCCCCTGAGCCCGTTTGAATAGAAAACGCCCGTTTGAATAGAAAACCGACAAGCTATTTCAAGAAAGCCCGCATCCATCCGGCGGGCTTTTTTGTTTGAAACATTTACAGACGGGCGGAAAAAACCGTAAAATAGTTAAGGAGTTTCGATGAAACTAAACTTTATGGAGCAGATAATAACCAATAGCGCGGCAAGGGGCCTTATGCAGGAGCGCATCGAGGGCCCGCTCCTGAAGTCCTTTGCCCGCAGGGAGTCTTATCCGGACTGCCTCGAGATAGGCTCGGGGATAGGAAGAGGCGTGGAGGTCATCGCCGGCCTCTTCGGGGCAAGCCGGATCGTGGCCGGCGATTTTGACCCTCGTCAGCTTGAGCGGGCAAAAGAGAGGCTCTCAAAGAAGAGGCTTCCCGATGTCGAGGTGGTGTTCAAGGTTGAAGACGGCATGGCCCTCGCGGAGCCCGACTCCTCATTCGACGCCGTATTTGCCTTCGGCGTAATTCATCACATGGAGGACTGGAGGAAGGCGATAAGGGAGATAAAAAGAGTGCTCAAGCCCGGCGGGGAGTTCTTCTTTGACGAACTCCTCCGGGGGTTTTTAAATAATCCCCTCATAAGGGCGATAACGGCACACCCCACTGGAGGGATGTTCACATCGGGGGAATTTTTAGGTTATCTTAAAAAAGAGGGCCTTAAGCCGGTTAAATACAAGCTTTACGGGGGGATCTGGCTTTTAGGGACGGCTGTGAAGGAATAAATGATACAGGAAAAGAAAAAGATTGAGCGGATAGACCTGCCCATAAAAGGCATGACCTGCGCCGCATGCGCCGTCCGCGTCGAGAAGGGGCTTTTTTCGGTCCCCGGCGTCATCTCAGCCAATGTGAACCTTGCCACCGAAAAGGCCACAGTCGAATACATACCGGCCCAAGCCGGGATAAAAGAACTGAGGAAAGCCGTCAAGGAGGCCGGATACGATATCGTAAGCGCCATCCCCGGCGAAGACATCGTGGAGAAGGAAAAGCGAGAGCGCGAGGCGCATTACCGCTCGCTTAAGAAGAATGTCACGGCGGGGGCGCTCCTTACCATGCCTATTCTGATTCTAATGTACTGGGATTTCCTTGGGCTTGGTCATGTTCTCCACATCCCTGTGCGCCTGAACTTTCTTTTTCAATTCCTGCTTGCTACGCCGGTGCAGTTCTGGATAGGGCGGCAGTTCTACAGGGGCGCTTTCGCGGCGGCAAGGCACAAGACCACAAATATGAATACGTTGATAGCGGTCGGCACCTCGGCGGCTTACTTTTACAGCATACTTGCGACCTTTTTACCCCGGATATTCGAGGTGAAGGGCTACACGGCCCATGCCGTTTACTTCGACACATCAAGTGCAATAATTGTTTTAATTCTTTTTGGCAGGACGCTCGAGGCGAGGGCGAAGGGGCAGACCTCCGAGGCAATCAAGAAGCTCATTGGACTTAAGCCAAAGACCGCGCGGGTCGTTAAAAACGGCGTGGAGGAAGACGTCCCCGTAGAGGACGTGGAGATCGGGGATATCCTGACCGTGAAACCGGGGGAAAAGATTCCCGTGGACGGCATCATCAAGGAAGGCTACTCCCCGGTGGATGAATCGATGATTACCGGAGAGCCAATCCCCGCCGAGAAAAAGGCGGGGGACGAGGTCATAGGAGGCACCCTGAACAAGACCGGCACTTTCAAGTTCGAGGCCACGAAAATAGGCAGGGACATGATGCTCTCCCGGATAATAAGCCTCGTGCAGGAGGCCCAGGGCTCAAAGCCCCCGATAGCGCGCCTTGCGGACAGGATATCCTCCATATTCGTCCCTGCCGTGATGGCCGCGGCCGCCCTCACGTTTGCGGTCTGGTATTTCTTCGGGCCGGAGCCCGCGTTCACCTATGCCTTTTTGAATTTCATCGCCGTCCTCATAATAGCCTGCCCGTGCGCCCTGGGGCTTGCAACTCCGACTTCGATCATGGTGGGCACGGGCAAGGGCGCCGAGAACGGGATACTTATACGGGGCGGGGAGAGCCTCGAGACGGCCCGGAACATAAACACGATTGTCTTCGACAAGACCGGGACGCTTACAAAAGGCGAGCCCTCCGTCACTGATATAATTTCCACCGATATAATTTCCGCTGACGGGCTGAATGAGAAAGACATCCTCTTCTGGGCGGCAACCGCCGAGAGGGGCTCCGAGCACCCCCTCGCGGACGCCGTCGTAAAGAGGGCGCTTGAGGAGGGCATTCCTCTTGGAGAGCCTTACGGCTTCCAGGCCGTGCCGGGACACGGTATTAAGGCCGTCATTAACGATAAGGCGGTGGTTTTTGGAAATCTCAAGATGATGCAGGATGAAAACATCGGCGTCCCCGAAAGACTGATGAGAGAATGGGAAAAGCTTTCAGGCGAGGGAAAGACCCCTATGTTTATTGCCTTAGACGGGAAAGCCGTGGCGTTGATCGCCGTGGCCGACACCCTTAAAGAAAATTCCCTTGAGGCTGTAAATATTCTGAAAAGGATGGGGATAGAGGTCGTCCTCCTTACGGGCGATAACCGCCGCACGGCGGAGGCCATAGGGAAGGCCGTCGGCATAAAGAGAGTGATAGCCGAGGTCCTGCCCGAAGACAAGGCAAAGATAGTGAAAGATCTTCAGGCGGAAGGAAGGACCGTGGGGATGGTGGGGGACGGCATAAACGACGCCCCGGCCCTGGCCCAGGCAAATGTCGGGATCGCACTGGGGACCGGCACGGATGTGGCGATGGAGGCCTCGGATATTACGCTTATAGGAGGAGACCTGAGGGGGGTCGTGGCCGCCATAGCCCTTTCCAAGGCCACTTTGAGGAACATAAAGCAGAACCTCTTCTGGGCGTTCGCGTACAACACGATACTTATCCCTGTTGCGGCGGGGATTTTGTTCCCGTTCTTCGGGGTCCTCTTAAATCCCATCTTTGCCGCTGCCGCGATGGGGATGTCCTCTGTGACAGTGGTCACCAACGCATTACGCTTGAAGAGGTTCAGGGCCCCCCTCCTGGCCTGAATTCATGGGGCCTGAATTCATAAAGATTTCACAATTCCTTCAAAGCATCTTCATTTTGCGCAGGTATGATGTAAGCAATCTCCGAAAGAGAATGGGAGGGTCCCCCCCAACCCACCCTAACCCGCCCCTCCCATTCTTCTCTTTCCCGGCCCGTCATTTCAGAAACCCCCGTTTGAAAAAATTTATGATAATCTGTGATAATTCCTTCGCACATCTTTTTCCGAAGGAGGATTTTCTTGATGGGGAGGGCTACCGACAGTCTTGCGATAAATACGATAAAGATGCTGGCCGTGGATGCCGTGGAGAAGGCCAAATCCGGGCATCCGGGCATGCCCCTGGGCGATGCCGCAATGGCATATGTGCTATGGGACAGGGTGCTCAGGCACAGCCCTGAAAACCCCCTCTGGCCCAACCGGGACAGGTTCGTCCTTTCGGCAGGGCACGGCTCCGTGCTCCTTTACAGCCTCCTCTTCCTTACGGGATACGACATGGGCATCGAGGACATAAAAAACTTCCGTCAGTGGGGGAGCAAAACGCCGGGGCATCCGGAATACGCGCCCCAGGAAGGCATAGAGACCACCACGGGCCCCCTCGGGCAGGGATTTTCGACCGGGGCCGGAATGGCCATGGCGGAAAAATATCTTTCCCAATATTTCAGCCGCCCGGGGTTTCCCGTCTTGGACTACAATATCTTCGGCATTGTGAGCGACGGGGACATGATGGAGGGGGTGCAGTGCGAGGCGGCCTCCCTTGCCGGCCATCTGAAACTTGGGAAACTCGTTTACCTCTATTCCGACAACAAGATCACCATCGAGGGCTCAACCGACCTCGCCTTCACCGAGGACGTGGGGAGGCGGTTCGAGGCATACGGCTGGCACGTGCAGAAGGTGGACGGGTACGACCTCAAAGGGATTGAAAGCGCCCTTCTAAAGGGCGTGAAAGAAAAAAAACGGCCCTCGCTCATAATCGCCCGCACCTCGCTGGCGCACGGCTGCCCCAACCTTCAGGATTCACCGGCGGCCCACGGGGCGCCGATAGGGGAAAAAGAAGCCGCCTCATTTAAAGACTGTCTCTGCTGGCCCCAGGGAAAACCTTTTCATGTGCCAAAAGAAGTCCTTTCCCATATGAGGAAGGCATTAAAGAAAGGCAAAGCCGCCCAATTAAAATGGGAAAAGCTTTTCAAAGCCTATAGGAAGAAATTCCCCTCTCTCGCGCGTGAGTGGGAGGATTTTTCCGCAGGGAGGCTCAAAGAGGGCTGGGAAAGGGCAATACCCGTATTCAAGCCCGAAGAGGGCCAGATAGCGACACGCAGCGCTTCAGGCAAGCTCCTGAACGCCATTGCCGATTATGCCCCCCAGCTCATAGGGGGCTCGGCGGACCTGGCGCCCTCAAACAACACTTATTTAAAAGGGAAGAAGGATTTCGAGCCCGGAAGCGCGGGCAGGAATATTCACTTTGGGGTGCGGGAGCACGCGATGGCCGCCTCGATGAACGGGATGGCCTTAAGCGGGATGCTTATCCCTTACGGAGGGACGTTCCTCGTATTTTCCGATTACCTGCGTCCGGCGCTAAGGCTTTCGGCATTGATGAAAACCCGCGTAGTATATGTCTTCACTCACGACTCGATAGGCGTGGGCGAGGACGGCCCCACTCACCAGCCCATTGAGCAGATCGCAAGCCAGAGGGCAATGCCGAATTTGACCGTGATAAGGCCCGGCGACGCAAATGAAACGGCGGAGGCCTGGAAATTCGCCTTGGCCCATAATGGCCCCGTGAGCCTGATACTCTCGAGGCAGAACCTGCCCGTTTTGGACAGAAAGGTTTATCCACCCGCCTCGGAGCTTCTTAAGGGCGGGTATATCCTTTCGGATTCCAAGGGCACTCCGGACTTGATCCTCATCGCGTCAGGCTCGGAGGTCCATCTTGCGCTTGGGGCCGCAGAGGAGCTGAGAAGAAAAGGCCGTAAAATCCGGGTCGTAAACATGGCAAGCTTCGAGCTTTTCGAGGCCCAGCCCGCTTCTTATAAAGAAAAAGTCCTTCCCCTGAAAGTGGAAAAGCGCCTTGCGATAGAAGCCGCTTCTCCCTTTAGCTGGCATAAGTACGTGGGCCTTAAAGGAGATATTTTGGGGATGGACAGGTTCGGCGCCTCGGCCCCGGGCAAAGTTGTCTTCGAGAAATTCGGGTTTACCGTGGAGAACGTGGTAAAGAGGGCCGAGACCCTGCTTAAGCGATAAGGCTTAAGCCCCGTAGAAACGTTTTAGTGTCCGAGAGGTCCCCGAAGGCCATATCCGCCCCGGCCGCCCGGAGTTCATCCTCGCTGTATTTTCCGGTTGCCACGCAAACCGCATGGGCCCCGTAAGGCTTTGCGCAGGCGATGTCGCGCGGCGTGTCCCCGATGACGACGCAGTCCTTAAAGGGGAGGTCTGCCCCGTAAAGGGAATTGAACCTTTTTACAGCGATAGGGAGGAGCTTGTTTCTGTCCTCGTCGTCGCTCCCGAAAGCGCCCACCGGGAAAAACCCGTTAAGAGCGAAGGCGGAAAGCTTTATCCTTGCCCCGCGCTCGATATTGCCCGTAAGGAGGCCAAGGCGAAAACCCTCAGTTAAGAGGAGCGCTTTCAGGGCCTCTTCGATGCCCGGCATAAGCATTTTATTCGGATTTGAAATTTCCAATTTCAAGTGTTTCACATAGGTGTCCATCAAGAGAGGCAGCTTGCCGTCCGGGGCGATCGAATGCCTGATAAGGGCCTCTTTCATGATCTCGGGGTCGGTCTTTCCCGACATCCTTATCCCCTTGAAAGCGTCCTTTACGGAAAATATCTCCTCGAAGGCAAGGTCCATCGCCCTCGTGCCCGCCCCTCCGGAGCTGAGGAGGGTGCCGTCTATGTCCCAGAGCAGAAATTTCATATATATCTTTACGTTATAATAGAATTGAGGCAGAGGTCAATTGACAACACTTCCGGCGCTTTAGTATTTTATAGATTGCCGTTTTCGGGGCGTAGCGCAGCCCGGCAGCGCACCTGCTTTGGGAGCAGGGTGTCGGAGGTTCAAATCCTCTCGCCCCGATTAAGAAAACGATGCGCCTGTAGCTCAGTTGGATAGAGCAACTGCCTTCTAAGCAGTGGGTCAGGGGTTCGAATCCCTTCAGGCGCGCCATAAATAGTTTATAATTAGGGAATACATCCATATGCCTGGTGGGCGTAGCTCAATGGCAGAGCACTGGACTGTGGCTCCAGGTGTTGTGGGTTCGAGACCCATCGCCCACCCCATCCGAACGCGCCTGTAGCTCAGCGGATAGAGCATCGGCCTCCGGAGCCGAGGGTCGGAGGTTCGAATCCTCTCAGGCGCGCTTTTATTTTAAATGACTTTTAGCAATGATTTTTCATATCAGGGATAGTAAAATAAAAACAGCGAAAAACAAAGCTATCGCAAAACGGCGTGAACAAAACAAGATGGCAATTAAAGATATAAGAGGAGAGTAATTATGGAGACCACGAGGTTTGTGTACTGGCAGGACGGAAATATGTGGCTGGGTTATCTTGAAGAGTACCCGGACTATATGACCCAGGGAGAAACATTGGAAGAACTGAAAGAAAATCTGAAGGATCTATTTAAGGACCTGACCAGCGGCGTCATTCCTTCTGTCCGCAAAATTGCTGAACTGGAACTGACTTGAAAAGAACGGACTTGATCAGGCAATTGGAGGAGATGGGTTGTATTCTTATCAGGCACGGAGGAAGACACGACTGGTATCAGAATCCAAAGACGAAGATTGCTCAACCAATCCCCCGCCACAATGAAATAAACGATAATCTTGCAAAACACATCATAAAAATATTGAAAAAACCATAATTTCTTCCCCGGAAGCAATCCCCATTTTTAGGACAAGATTGCCGCATCTTTTTTTGGGGCCTCCGGAGCCGAGGGTCGGAGGTTCGAATCCTCTCAGGCGCGCATTTAAAATCAAAGGGTTATGGGATTTTCCCATACCCCTGCCCTCTTTCTTTAAAACTTATCTCAAAATTTATTTTTCTCTTTTTGCGTCATTCCGGGCTTGACCCGGAATCCAGCGACTTTGTTTTTAAATCCTCGTACTGGTCACGCCAATAAGTATTGACTGATTTGATGATTTCCATTTTCTATTAAAAAAAATTCGGTGGCTATCCCCAAGTTTGTTCATGGCGCTTTTAATCAGGCATACTCGTAAAGAGGAACCGTTCCCGCTGGCCGGGTCGCCGTTTTCAGCAATTCTTCAATATGCCTGACTGTTTCGGGCTTAAGAAGGATATCTCCGCATACGGAACAGACTTCCGCCGGGACGTGGTCAATAACGATTACCTGCCCTTGATAACGCACTGTATGCACAATTTGGCGCTCTTCGTATACGCCGGGGCATCCTTCAATACTGCACCTCATTTTATTGCCTCCTTTGAGCCGGCGTCCATTATTTCAGCCAATTTAGCTATTTTACTATTTTCCTCTGGTAAAGGCATCTCATTGCTTTGCCGAAAAGGCGGGGCTTGCCCTGCCCGGCTTTTAAATTCACAGAACGAGGCGGGTTTATATGATTTAGGAAAATCCACACTTTTTCCGGAGCCGGGGGTCGGAGGTTCGAATCCTCTCAGGCGCGTATTTTAATTTTCATGGTGTTACGAGATTTTCCCATGCCCCTGCCCTCTTTCTTTAAAACTTATCTCAAAATTTATTTTTTTCTATTCTTTTTGCGTCATTCCGGGCTGACCCGGAATCCAGCGACTTTGTTTTTAAATCCTCGTACTGGTCACGCCAATAAGAATTGACTGATTTGATGATTTCCATTTTCTATTAAAAAAAATTCGGTGGCTGTCCCCAAGTTTGTTCAAAAGAACGATAGAGAAATCGGCGCAGGATGTTATTTTGGTACTGAATTCTCTATTATGAAAAGTGGTTTGTCTTGCTGTTTTTCAAATGTGGTTGAAAATTTGTGCTTTTTATTACCTACAATATCTTGAGCCTCAATAATAATTAAGGCGTGTTCTTTGTATGCATCTTCTAAATTTAGACCGGGGAATATAGAATAAAACCACCCCTCTACCGCACTTCCAGCTATAATCGGGGATTGACAAATTTTTGGCAAATAATTTTTTTCCGGCAACACCATTCTTTTCCCTTTTATTGGGCCTGGCACTCTTAAATCCTCCTCACCTCCTTTTAATGGCGCGGTTCCAAGCATCTTTTTCCCATTTGGAAATTCAACGGCCATATTCCATTTAATTAGTCCACTTGGAGGGCCTGTAGGGTTTGATAATTGCACTACAACAAGTACGAACGCTTGTCCGTTGAAATAATTAGTATATGTAGTAATTATTTCGCCTCTTAAATTGGGAGATTTTAATATGTCCGGAGGAGTTTTTGGAGCTTTTGGAGTGGGCACTATAGAGGCAGAGTTCTTATTTTTTAATTCTGGCGATTCAGTAGGGATAATGGTTTGCTTTCCCGAATGGTCAAGACTATATTGATTACTCACGTGGCTTTTACTTTTTCGAAATAGGAACCATTCCCCAATTCCTAAAACACACAGAATAATTAATCCAACAAGACCAAAAATTATAAGACTTGTTTTAGGATTTTTTGAACGGAAATCTCGCATCACTTTTTTTACGAACGGGGTCGTTAGTGCGAAAAATAAGGAAAACACCACGAGCATAAGAGCTAAAATTGGTAATAGATAATAATTATCTTTAATGCAAGGGTCTTCTTGAATTGCCGCAATAGCCAGCCCAGTAGTTATCAAAAATCCCACTCCGCTTGCCCAGAACTTCCAATGCATGCAGAAATCATAACATACGCTCCTGTATCAGTTGAACAATCCCGGAACTCATATAAGAGATCATTCTATAAGTGCTATAAGTGGCAAATGGGGGACAACCTCCTATTTTCTTGAACAGAATTCATAATTCCGGGGACATAATTCCAAATGGTGAGGAATTCCGGGGAAGGAATTCCGGGGATACAATACTTAATTCCTTTTGAAAATTATTAGATTTGGTATCACACTGTAGTGCTCTCGCTCTGCCGCGCTTTCCACCCCCTTAGTCTAAGGGGGATAAGAGGTTACTTCCAATAAGGGTGACATAAAAGTAGTGTCATTTGTCATATAGACGCCGTCACCCATGTATGTATTAAGCTCTTGTCATGAGCAAATACGACAAATATTGGCTTCAAAGAGTAAGGGAGTCGAGGAGAGGGAAGAAGATCCATCACGCAAAGCGGGAGCTGGCGCGGGGGCTGGTGGGCGCCGGGATGACCTACCGGGATGTCGCCGACACACTTGAGATAAGCGTGGGGAGCGTGCATAACCTCTTGAAGGAGCCCCCGGCGGAGGTTGCGCCCATCGTGCGCGAGATGAATGCCCGTCTGGCCCACAAGGCCAGCATGCTCGCAGACCACGTGCTTGCCCGGATAGACGACCTTGACATCGGCAAGGCGAGTTTAAAGGAGAAGGCCATCGCGGCGGCCATTCTCATGGACAAGGCGCGAATGCTTGCGGAGCGCCCCGAGCCTCTAATCGGGTCCGAAAAAGCCCATTTACGAGCTGAAACCGGCTTTAGAAATGGGGGGACAACCTCCTATTTTCTTGAACAGAATTTAGCATAATTCCGGGGACATAATTCCAGGGACACCGCACTTAATTCGCATTGGTTTTCGGGGCAGGCTGTGCATTTTGCAGTCCCCTCCTGGGAGGGGTCCGGGGTGGGAGAGTCCGCTATCCCGCCCGCTTCAACGGCCTGATACCTTTAAGAACCTCCATCTGGCGCTCTTTTGCCCTGTAAAGGTCGTATTCGTTCTGCAGCAGCCAGAGTTCGGGGCTTGTGCCGAAGAATTTTGCGAGCCTTACAGCCATATCGGGAGAGACGGAACGCCTGCAGAGCAAATGGGGGACAACCTCCTATTTTCTTGAACAGAATTCATAATTCCGGGGACATCCATACTTAATTCCTTTTGAAAATTATTAGATTTGGTATCACACTGTAGTGCTCTGCTCTGCCGCGCTTTCCACCCCCTTAGTCTAAGGGGGATAAGAGGTTACTTCCAATAAGGGTGACATAAAAGTAGTGTCATTTGTCATATAGACGCCGTCACCCATGTATGTATTAAGCTCTTGTCATGAGCAAATACGACAAATATTGGCTTCAAAGAGTAAGGGAGTCGAGGAGAGGGAAGAAGATCCATCACGCAAAGCGGGAGCTGGCGCGGGGGCTGGTGGGCGCCGGGATGACCTACCGGGATGTCGCCGACACACTTGAGATAAGCGTGGGGAGCGTGCATAACCTCTTGAAGGAGCCCCCGGCGGAGGTTGCGCCCATCGTGCGCGAGATGAATGCCCGTCTGGCCCACAAGGCCAGCATGCTCGCAGACCACGTGCTTGCCCGGATAGACGACCTTGACATCGGCAAGGCGAGTTTAAAGGAGAAGGCCATCGCGGCGGCCATCCTCATGGACAAGGCACGGATGCTTGCGGATCGCCCCGAGCCTCTAATCGGGTCCGAAAAGCCCATTTACGAGCTGAAACCGGCTTTTGTTCAATGTTCAAGCGAGAATGAAATTGAAAATGCGGCGGAACTCTCCGAAGCAAAAGGAGAATCCGCCCAAAAAGCGGAGGGAGAATGAACGCCAAAAAAAAACGCGCGCACGCGCGCGCGGGGACTCCTCGCTTATGCTCATTGACAAACCGCCCCCTTCATGAGAACATTTTTTGGATTTGAGGAGGAGCCGATGCGAAATCTGAAAATCCTTTTCTTTTTCCCTTTAATGGGAATTCTTTTATCCTTTGTCTTTATTTCCGAGGCCCGTGCCTTCGATATGGAAGGGGCGGTCGGCATCTGGAGGCAGGACCCTTCCGGGAACTTCAGTCTCGACGGGGATACCCTCGAGGGGGACAGCCTCGATATCGAGGACGACCTGAAATACGACCGCGACGACAACCTTATCGCGAGGGTGAGGCTCGACCTCCCGGGGCTATTCCCGAATGTTTATCTGATGGCCACGAAGGTCGAGTTCGAAGAGACGGGCAGGCGCGAGGAGCCCTTCCGGTTCGGAAACGAGGTCTTTCAGGGCTCGTTCGAATCGAGGCTGAAATACGACCATTATGACATCAGCGTTTTTTATTCGATTCCTCTTATAAAAACCGCATCATTGAACAGGCTTAATTTCGACCTGGGCCTGAACGGAAGGGTTGTGGACCTTCAGGCCGAGGTGAGCCAGTCCGGCCGAACTGAGAGAGAAGACCTTACGGCGTTTGTCCCGATGCTCTTTGCGGCTGCCCAGGCAAGGCCCTTCAAGTTTTTGAGCATAGAGGGCGAGCTGAGGGGCCTTGCTATAAGCTCCCAGCACCTGCTGGACATCATCGGGAGGGTGAAGGTGAAGCCCACGGCCTTCCTATTCATAGCCGGGGGATACAGGTTCGAGGACATCGAAGTGGACCAGAGCGGCATCGCGGCAGATTTTACCATAGAAGGCCCCTTTGCCGAGGCCGGAGTGGAGTTTTAGAGCGACAGACAACCCCATCTGAAGGAGGGGTCTGGATTTCCTGTCGCTCTGTCGCGCTATTTGACTTGCATTTAGAGTCTCGCGCGCCGCAATCTGAGAGCGTTTCCAACGACCGATACGGAACTGAAGCTCATTGCGGCGGCGGCAATTATCGGGCTCAGGAGAATCCCGAAAAAAGGATAAAGGACCCCTGCCGCGACCGGGACGCCCAGCGCGTTGTAAACAAACGCGAAGAAAAGGTTCTGTTTTATATTCCTCATAGTGGCCCTGCTCAGCCGCCTTGCGCGGACAATCCCGCGGAGGTCGCCCTTCACAAGCGTTACACCCCCGCTTTCCATTGCGACATCCGTCCCGGTCCCCATGGCAATCCCCACATGGGCCTGCGCAAGGGCGGGGGCGTCATTTATGCCGTCCCCGGCCATGGCCACAAACCTGCCCTCCCCCTGCAGGCGCTTGACCACCTCGGCCTTCTGGTCGGGAAGCACCTCCGCCATGACCTCGTCGATGCCAAGCTTTCTTGAAACTGCCTGGGCCGTGGTTCGATTGTCGCCTGTGAGCATCACTATCTTTATGCCCTCGTCATGAAGCAGCTTGATTGCCGCCGGTGTTGTCTCCTTTACAGGGTCGGCCACCCCGATGAGTCCCGCAATCTTTCCGTCCACCGCAAGGAACATCACCGTCTGTCCGTCGGACCGCATCTCTTCGGCTTTTGCCGCCAGTTCGCCCGGCTCTATGCCAAGCTCGTCAAGCAGCCGCCGGTTGCCAAGGGCCACGTCATGTCCGTCCACCTTTCCCACAACCCCCCTGCCGGTCATGGATTGGAAGGATTCTGCCTTTCCGGGCGCTACTCCTCTCTCGGTTGCCCCTCCCACTATGGCAGCGGCCAGCGGATGCTCGCTTCCACGTTCTACGGTGGAGGCAAAATACAATGTATTCTTTGCCTCAAATCCCTGCTCGGATACGACTTCGGTGAGTTTTGGTTTGCCCAGGGTGAGCGTACCTGTCTTGTCCACCACAAGGGTGTTTATTTTTTTCATCACTTCGATTGCTTCGGCGTTCTTGAAAAGAACACCGCCGGTCGCGCCTTTTCCCATGGCCACCATGATGGACATGGGTGTTGCAAGCCCCAATGCGCATGGGCAGGCGATTATCAGGACCGCCACGGCGTTTATCAGGGCCAGCGCCATCCGGGGCTCGGGGCCTATCCATGCCCAGATTACGAAAGTGAGGACCGCGATGGCCACAACTATCTGCACGAAATAGCCCGCTACGATGTCGGCAAGCTTCTGGATGGGGGCCCGGCTCCTCTGTGCCTCGGCTACCATGCGCACTATCTGGGCAAGGAGGGTTTCTGCCCCGACCTTCTCGGCCTTCATGATTATTGTGCCGGTGCCGTTCACGGTTGCCCCTATGACTCTATCGCCGGACTGCTTCTGTACGGGTATGGGCTCGCCTGTAATCATCGACTCGTCAACCGGGCTCAATCCCTCAATTACCACGCCGTCAACGGGAACTTTTTCTCCGGGACGCACGCGAAGGAGGTCGCCGGGATTGACCTGGTCAAGGGGCACGTCTTCCTCTTCTTCGCCCCGGACCCTTCTCGCCGTTTTGGGCGCGAGCCCGAGCAGGGCCTTAATGGCAGCCCCTGTTTTGCTTCTGGCCCTCAATTCGAGCACCTGCCCCAGAAGGACAAGCGTTGCAATAATGGCGGCCGCTTCGAAATATGTGCCCACCTCGCCCTCTTTGCCCCGAAAGGATTGCGGGAAGATGCCGGGGACAATCGTAGCCAGAATGCTGTAAATATAAGCCATACCTACGCCCAGGCCTATAAGCGTGAACATATTGGGACTGCGATTTACGACCGATTGCCACATGCGCACAAAGAACGGCCAGCCTCCCCACAGCACCACCGGAGTGGCAAAAACAAGCTCCATCCATTTCAACACAGGTACAGAAATAAGCCCTTTAAGCGATATCATCGGGAAATAGCCGCCCATAGCGATGAATACCAGAGGGATTGTCAAGACCGTGCCGGCCCAGAAGCGGCGGGTCATGCTCACGAGTTCGGGGTTTTTTTCCTCTTCCAGGCTGACTGTCCTTGGCTCAAGAGCCATGCCGCATATTGGGCAGTTGCCCGGAGTATCCCGGACGATTTCGGGGTGCATGGGACACACCCACTCCGTCTTTACGGCGGGAGCCGCAATCTCTGCGGGCTCCAGCGCCATGCCGCACCTGGGGCAACTTCCCGGCCCCGGCTGGCTCACCTCCGGGTGCATGGGGCAGGTGTAAACACCGCCAGCCAGCGGCTCTCTCGTCTCCTTCGCAAAGGGCTTTTCACCAGCAAAGTCTTCAGGTGTGTTGTCGAATATGTCTTTGCACTGCTTCGAACAAAAATAATAGGTCTTACCCTTGTATGTAGACGTTGCAAAAGCGTCCTTTTCCTCGATGGTCATTTCGCATACGGGGTCCGTAACCTTCATCTTGCCTCCTGATCTGAGTTAAAACCTCATTTATTATTATATCCCGCATCGATGCATCTTGTGTTATCGCCTCCTGATGCGTCCCGCTCGCCAGATAGACCATAGCAGCCCTATACAGAAAAAGACCGCGATGCCGAACAAGATCGCAAAGAACCATCCGCCGACTTTCTCCCAGCCCGGCGGATGATAGATCAGCATCAACAGGCCAAGTCCTACGATCAAAGCCGCTGCGAGAATGCTCATGGATACTCTGTTCGCCGCGCTCTGGATCTCCTTCAAGCTTTCTTTCAAACCTTCGAGACGAGAGGTAAAGGCCATCTCCCCTCGCTCCAGTTGCCCGAGCAACCGCCGGGCATGCCTTGGAAGCTCGAACCCAAGTTCGGTCAGCTCTTGCGTGGCTTCCCTGATCCTTCGGGCCTGCTCTCGAAGAGAGTGGCTTTTCAGCCAGAAGCGCCTGAAATACGGTTCGGCGAACTCCATCAGCTTGAAATCCGAATCCAACTGGGCACCAACTCCTTCGCTCATGGCTATAACTTTGAAAAGGATGATCAAATCGCTCGGTAGCTGCAGCCTGTGGCGGCGCGCTACCGCGACCAGTTCGTTGAAGGCCTCGGCGGCTGCAATCTCCTTCAGGGGCCTGTCATAGAAGCGCTGTATGAAATGGTCAATATCCCGTCTTAATACATATCTTCGAAGAATTCTTCTGGCGACGCCCAGAGCCAAAAACTCATCCACCAATCGTTCTGCGAAGTTGCTCCGGATCCGGTCTGCATTCTGCCCCTCGCGCGCATAATCCAGTTCGTTTTTCAACGTGAACGCAAATTCCATTACCCAACCCTCGATGTCGTAGTTCGAGCCGAACTCGGTGTGTCTGGAAGCAAAACGGGCCAGGGTTGAAAGGACTTCAATATCTTGCTCTACAAGGGCTTCAATGCCGGGTCTCTGCACTTTGACCACCACTCGTGTATCGTCATGCAATACGGCCTTATGGACCTGGCCGATGGAAGCGGAAGCCTTTGGCTGGAACTCAAATGACTTAAACATCTCTTCCGGGGTCGCGCCCAATTCCTGCCGGATTATTCGGGAGACCTCCTCAAAAGAAAAAGGCGGGACGGTGTCCTGCAATTTGCTGAACTGCTCGATGTATTCAGGTGAAATGAGGTCCGGGCGGGTGCTCAGTATTTGGCCCAGCTTGATGAATGTAACCCCCAGATCCTCCAAGACCATCCTCATGTGCTCAGCTTGGGTATAGGGCTCCGCTCTTTTAGGATGTCTCAGCAGTCCCCGGTGGAACGGAATGAGCCCTCCCAGATTCAGCTCCAATGCAAACCACCCCAGGCCATGCCTGGCCAGGGTGGAGGCAATCTCACGGTACCGGCCCAGATATTTTGTTCGCTTTCTTCGGACCAGCATTTCACACCTTCAGGTCCCTCATGAAGACCGCCGTCTCCTCGGGGATGGCCACATTAATGTGCTACCGTCTTCACC
>Ga0214473_10001232_pt1 | contig 34403 bp, 35 predicted proteins | sample RVTome_7_FD_203509 | JGI IMG/M metagenome (GOLD analysis project Ga0214473, IMG submission 203509) | Soil microbial communities from uranium-contaminated site in the Upper Colorado River Basin, Wyoming, United States - RVT98D197 | ecosystem: Environmental > Terrestrial > Soil > Contaminated >... | reverse complement strand
GCCAGGTCGGCGCCACGATCGTCCACCGCGTGCTGACCGGTCTGTTCAACGACCGCGGCGTCCGTATGGATCGGACCTACCAGTTGAACTTCGGCGGCAACATGGACTTCTACAATATGCTCGACCGAAACCGCCTCGAGTCCAAGAAGATCTCCAAGACGAACGCCGTGACCAGCCAGCTGCCGTATCCGATCGCGCCCGAGAACATCCACGTCGGCCCGAGTGACTACGTCCCGTGGCTGACCGACCGCAAGTGGTGCTACATCCGCATGGAGGGGACTACCTTCGGCGACGTGCCTCTCAATCTGGAGCTGAAGCTGGAAGTGTGGGACTCGCCCAACTCGGCCGGCGTGGTCATCGACGCCGTCCGCTGTGCCAAGCTGGCGCTGGACCGTGGACTCAGCGGTCCGATGGTGGCGCCGTCCTCCTACTTCATGAAGACGCCGCCGACTCAATTCACCGATGATCAGGCGCGCCAGATGGTGGAGGACTACATCGCCGCCAAGCCGACACCCGGCGGGTAGTCCGCCCGAGGGGAGGCGCCATGCGGGCCTTTCGCCTCCACAAGGCATCCCCTGACGAAAGTCGGCCGCTCGCCGCCGACGAGGTGCCGAAGCCGGCGCCGGGCCGCGGTCAGGTGCTGGTTCGCGTGCTGGCGTGCGGCGTCTGCCACACCGACCTGCACCTGGCGCAGGGCGAGATCGTGCCTCCTCGCTACCCGGTGATACCCGGTCACCAGGTTGTCGGCAGGGTCGATGGGGTGGGAGCGGATGTCGCAGGTTTCTCCCCCGGCGAACGAGTAGGCCTTCCCTGGCTGTTCTCCACGTGCGGCGAATGCGAATTCTGTCGGCGCGGTGAAGAGAACCTGTGCCCGCAGGCTCGCTTCACCGGCTTTCACGTCGACGGTGGATTCGCCGAGTGGGTAGTGGCGGAGGAGCCCTTCCTGCTTCGCTTGCCGCCGGATATCGACGACGCCAGCGCCGCGCCCCTGCTGTGCGCGGGGATCATCGGCTACCGATCGCTGCGCAAGGCCGATCTCCAAGAGGGAGAAGTTCTGGGCCTGATCGGCTTCGGTGCGAGTGCTCACCTCGCCCTGCAAGTCGCCCGTCACTGGCGCTGCCTGGTCTACGTCTTCACCCGCGGTCGGTCGCATCGAGACCTGGCGTTCTCGCTGGGCGCCGCCTGGGTCGGGAGCCTCGACGATGTGCCGCCCGGGCCGGTCGACCGGGCTGTACTGTTCGCCCCGAACGGCGCCATGGTCCCGAAGGCTCTCGGACTCCTTCGGCCGGGAGGCACGCTGGCGGTCAATGCTATCCATATGAGCGCGATCCCGTCTTTCCCTTATTCCCTGCTCTACGGCGAGCGAACAATACGCAGTGTAGCCAATGCCACACGCCGCGACGGAAGAGAGTTCCTGCAATTGGCGGGAGAGATCGGATTGCGGCCGACCGTCCGAACCTACCGGCTCGAGGATGCCAACCAGGCCCTTGACGATCTCCGGCATAGCCGTGTCGACGGCGCGGCCGTCTTGACTCCATGATCCCTGTGCCTACCTCGTTCGGGCGGCGAGCCCCGGCGGCCCGCCGCACCGTCCCGGTGTCCTGCCGGGAGGGCGGGACGGCCCTTCATCCGCCACATGAGGCGCAGGGATGATCCGCTGCGGTACGTCCGGCTTCTCCTACGACGACTGGATCGGGCCTTTCTATCCGCCCGACCTTCCCAAGCGGGATTGGCTGGTCTACTACGCCCGCGAGTTCGACACGGTGGAGCTCAACGTCACCTACTATCGCGTGCCCGGCCTCAAGACTGTCGAGGCCTGGATCTCCAGAACGCCCGAAGGATTCCTCTTCTCGGTCAAGGCCCCCGGATCGTTGACGCACGAGCGGCTCGAGCCGGACCCACGAGGATTCCTCGAGGGCATCGCACCCCTGACGGAGTCGGGACGACTGGCGTGCGTCCTGGCGCAGTTCCCATACTCCTTTCGAAACTCCACCGAGAATTGGGACTACCTGGCGCGGTTGCGGGAAGGGCTGGGCGAGGTCCCCGTCGTGGCGGAGTTCCGCAACCGAGGCTGGGTCAGCGACGAGACGTTCGATCGATTGCAGGAACTGCGGCTGGGTTACTGCTGCGTCGACGAGCCTCGCCTGGAGGGGTTGATGCCGCCCGTGGCCCGCGTCACGGGCCCGGTCGGCTATGTTCGATTCCACGGCCGAAACGCCCGGCAGTGGTGGGACCATGAGCAGGCCTGGCAGCGCTACGACTACACCTATCGGGAGGACGAGATCCAGGAGTGGGTTCCGCGGCTGAGGGAGTTGGATTCCCAGGCCCCGCTGACGCTCGTCTACGCCAACAACCACTATCGTGGGCAGGCGGCCGACACCATCCGCAAGTTGAGGGACTTGCTGGCGGAGGGCGGGTAGTTCAAGCCTTTCCCCGGAAAGGTCGGCCGTCAGCCGGCAGCCACCAGCAGTTGCCAGTTCCCAGTTTCAGCTTGTGTCCTGTGTGTTGTCGCTAGCTCTCGCCTGTCGCCTCGGAGCGCTTGCAGCTTGACCCTTCCCAGCGCTTTTCGGATGGTATAATGCCGTTTGAAGCCCCCGCTTTAGGAAAGCCGCACCTCAGCTCCTCGCCTCACGGCGAACACGGGTGAACGATGTCTGGACACTCCAAGTGGTCGACGATCAAGCGCAAGAAGGCCGCCAATGACGCCAAGCGCGGCAATATCTTCACACGCCTGGCGCGGGAGATCGCCCTGGCCGCCCGCGAGGGCGGCGGGGACTCCGAGACCAACTTCGGCTTGCGCCTGGCCGTAGAGCGAGCACGCGCCGCCAACATGCCCAAAGAGAACATCGAAAGGGCGATCAAGCGCGGCACGGGCGAAGACAAAGACGCCGCCGCCTTCGAGCGAATCCTCTATGAAGGCTACGCTCCGCATGGCGTCGCCGTACTGATCGAAGTCGTGACCGACAATCGCAACCGAACCGTGGCCGACTTGCGCCACTCCCTGACGCGGGCCGGCGGCACGATGTCCGAAGCCGGCTCCGTCGCCTGGCAGTTTCGCCGTGCCGCCTACTTCTCCTTCCCCGCCGCCGGACTCGACCGGGAGGAGATCTTCGAGGCGGCCGTCGAGGCCGGGGCCGAGGATGTCGTATTTGGGGACGACTCGATCGAGATCACAGCCGCGGTCGAGGCCTTCAAGTCCATTGGCGACTTGCTCCGGGGACGCGGAATCAAGGCCGACGAAGCCGGTCTGCGGATGATCCCCACGACCTCGGTCGAGCTGCCGTCGGTCCAGGCGCTCCAGGTGATGCGCACGATCGAAGCGATCGAGGATATGGACGACACGCAGCAGGTCTTCTCCACGCTGCACGTCTCCGACGAGGCGGTCGCCCTGCTCGAGACCGCCTAATGCGGCCGGTCCTGTAGTGGCGATTGCCGCCGCCCCGCAACGATCCTTTTCCCCTTGAAGGTGGGTGGTTCCATGACGGCCGATGGCGACCTCATCCTGGGAATCGACCCGGGGATGGCACGCACGGGCTATGGCCTCGTTGTGCACACCGGGAGCGGGGGGCTCCGCCTGGTCGACTACGGCGTCATCCGCACCGAACCCGACCGTCCGATAGGCGAGCGGCTTCTTCAGATTGAGGAGGAGCTTCTACGGCTGACGCAGGCCCATGCGCCGGTCAGCGCCGGGGTGGAAAAGCTGTACTTCGACCGGAACGTGTCCACGGCCATGACCGTGGGCCAGGCGCGCGGCGTCGTCCTGCTCACCCTGGCACGGAGCGCCATCGCGGTGGAGGAGTACACGCCCCTGGAAGTCAAACAGGCCGTCACCGGCAACGGCTCCGCGGACAAGAAGCAGATGCAGTCGATGGTTCGCCTTCTGCTGGAGATGGAGTCCGAGCCGCGGCCGGATGACGCCGCGGACGCCTTGGCGGTCGCCATCTGCCATGCCCATGTCCGCCGCACGCGCCAGCGACAAGAGGAGGCGGGATGATCCCGCGGCCCCTGTCATGAAAGCTCAAAGGAGGGCCGCGGGATGATCTCCACGCTGCGGGGGGTCCTGCAGCACCGCGCCGACGGCGAAGTAGTCGTCGACGTCGCCGGGGTCGGGTTCACCGTGCACGTACCGACGAGCGTGTGGCCCGAGCTTCCTGCGCTGGGACAGGTCGTGTCGCTGTACACGTACCTGGTCGTGCGCGAGGACGCCCTTGCGCTGTACGGTTTCGCCACACCGGAGCAGCGCGAAGTCTTCCTGCTGCTGCTTCAGGTTACGGGAGTGGGCCCAAAGCTCGCCCTGGCGGTGCTCTCCCATCTCTCGCCCGACACCCTGCGCGGAGCGGTTGGCTCAGGTCAGGCCGAGGCGCTCGACCGCGTGCCCGGAGTGGGGCGCAAGACGGCCGAGAGAATCATCTTCCATCTCAAGGATCGAATGGGAATGCCGGCGGGCGGGATGCTGGCGCCGCTGGCGGCCGACACCGAGGTTTTGGGGGCGCTGACATCTCTCGGTTACAGCCTGGTCGAGGCTCAGGCCGCGCTTCAGACCCTGCCTCCGGACGCGCCCGAGGATGTCGAGGCGCGTCTGCGGGCCGCGCTGACCTACTTCTCTCGTCCATAATCAGGGCACCGAATCGGATGTCTGTCGGGGGCGGCCTCCACGAGGAGCATACGGGCATGGCTGGCAATCGAACGATCGTTTTCGTCGGGCCGGGAGTGATGGCCGAAGCCATTGCGGCTGGGCTGGTTGAGAGGGCGGGCTGGCCGCCGGAAGCCATTGTGATGAGCGGGCCGCGGCCGGAGCGGCTGCGGGACCTTGCCGCCCGCCTCGGTGTCCGCACCCAGGAGGACAGCCGCCAGGCGGCGGCCGAGGCCAACGTCGTGGTGCTGTCCGTCAAGCCCCAGACTCTGCCGGAGGTCGTCGAAGGGTTGGCGGGCGGGATTCCTCCCGGTGCGCTGGTCCTCTCGATCGTGGCCGGCGCGCGGCTGGCCGATCTGTCGCGCCGTTTGCAACACGCCGCTATCGTTCGCGTGATGCCCAACACACCGGCCCAGGTCGGCCAGGGGATCTCGGTCTGGGCGGCGACGGCTCAGGCGGACGATTCGCAGCGGCAGCAGGCGCGTGAGATTCTACAAGCCTGCGGCAGCGAAGTGTTCGTCGAGGACGAGGATTACCTCGATATGGCAACGGCCCTTTCCGGCACAGGGCCGGCGTATGTCTTCCTCTTCATGGAAGCGCTGGTGGACGCCGGCGTTCATCTCGGATTCCCTCGCCGCATCGCCGAGGAACTTGTCGTGCAGACGGTCAAAGGCTCGGTGGCATACTACGAACGCTCGCCCCGCCACTTCGCCCGCCTGCGCAATCTGGTGACGTCACCTGGTGGGACGTCGGCCGCCGCACTCTACTACCTGGAGAAGGCCGGCTTCCGCACCGCTCTCTCGCGCGCCGTCTGGGCGGCCTATGAGCGCTCGGTGCAACTGGGAAGAGGGAGGAAGCTCGGCTCGGTGGACTCGGAATGACGTCTGCGCCGGGCCGGCCGGCGTCTACCGACCGGCGCGGATGGATCGGGCTGCTGACGCTTTTCACCATCGCCGGTCTGGCCGAAACCATCTTCTACGGCCAGACCAACGCCTTCACGCCCAAGCGGCGGCTGACCGGTGGGGGCACTGGCGCGTCGTGCTGATCGGCGCCGCGGCGACGGTCGTCCTTTGGCCTCTGCCGGCTCTTGCTCATGAAGTGCGTCTCTTCACCGGGCTGTGGGGCGTCCTCAATGGCGTGGTTTCGAGCATCTTCGCCGTCTCTTTCATTCTGCTGCGCGCTCCGTGGGCCCGCAACAGCAGGGCCGAGTCATGTCCTTTGCCTACCTGCCGATCAACGTCGGAGTGCTGATCGGCCCGGGCCTGGGGGCTTTGATCACGCGCAACAGCCCGCTGGCCGTTTTCCCAGCCAGCGCGCTTCTGACGGCCGCCGGAGTCCTCGTGCTGCTGCGCGCCCGAAGGCAGGCGGTAGCACTGGGGCCCGAAAGCGCGTCTCGAGGCGAATCTTGGAAGGTCAATCGAGATCGCAGGGACTCCGAAACCGATTGTGAAGGGGTGGACAAAAAGGATACGTTCAGGTATCATTCGCTCGACCGCCTTCGGGCCGGCCTTCGTTTTAGGCCCATGCGACGAACGGACCAGGCCTTCGACCTCATCCCCGCCCCCTTAGCGTGGAGGCTGCATGTCTGATCTCCTGAAGAACCTCTCCAGCGAATTGCAGCGTCAGATCGAAGACTACGCGCCCGAACTTGGGTTGCGCGATGTTGGCACCGTCCTCGAGGCCGGCGACGGAATCGCCCGCGTCTCGGGACTTGCTGGCGTTCGATCGCAGGAGCTGGTGCAGTTCTCCAATGGCGCGATGGGCATCGCCTTCAACCTGGAAGCTGATTCGACCGGCGTCATCATCATGGGCGACTTCTCCACGATTGAGGAGGGGATGACGGTCTTCGGAACAGGCCGCATCGCCTCCGTGCCGGTGGGCGATGGGCTGGTCGGACGCGTGGTGAACGCCCTGGGAGAGCCCATCGACGGCCGCGGACCGATCCAGTTCCAGGCCTACCGACCCATCGAGCGCATCGCTCCCGGGGTAGTCCAGCGCAAAGACGTCGACACGCCGGTCGAGACGGGGATCATCGCCATTGACTCGATGATCCCGATCGGCCGCGGTCAGCGCGAGCTGATCATCGGCGACCGCCAGACGGGCAAGACGGCGATCGCATTGGACGCCATCATCCATCAGAAGGGCAAAGGCCTGATCTGCATCTACGTCGCCATCGGGCAGAAGCGGGCGGCCATCGCCCGCGCCGTGGCGACACTCGAGCGTTTCGGCGCCATGGAGCACACGGTCATTGTCGTGGCCGCGGCCGACGAGCCGGCCGCCCTGCAATACATCGCGCCCTACGCCGGCTGCGCTATCGGCGAGGAGTTTGCCTCCACCGGGCGTGACGCTCTCATCGTCTACGACGATCTCTCGAAACATGCCTGGGCCTACCGCCAGGTTTCGCTCCTGCTGCGCCGGCCCCCGGGACGTGAAGCGTACCCGGGCGACGTCTTCTACCTGCACAGCCGCCTGTTGGAGCGCGCCATCCGGCTGGCCGATGATTACGCGGTCGTCCCGGCCGATCTTCAGGGCCCGGCCGAGAAGAGTCGGGCGGTCGACGGCCGGATCTACGGCGGCCCCATGGCGCGCCACAACGCCGAGCAGGCGCTGAAGGCGATGGCGAAGCCGGACGCCTTCCGGGTGGAGAAGGTCGCCGGTTCCGGCGGTTCGCTGACGGCGCTGCCGATTATCGAGACCTTGCTGGGCGATGTCTCGGCCTACATCCCCACGAACGTCATTTCCATCACCGATGGACAGATTTACCTGGAGGGGAACCTCTTCTACGCCGGTATCCGTCCCGCCATCAACGTCGGTCTATCGGTGTCGCGCGTGGGCGGGGACGCCCAGGTACGGGCGATGCGCCAGGTGGCCGGCCGCCTGCGCCTGGACATGGCTGCCTTCCGCGAGGTGGCGGCCTTTGCCCAGTTTGGCTCGGATCTCGATAAAGCGACTCAGGCACAATTGGCGCGCGGCCAGCGGCTGCAGGAGATCCTCAAACAGCCGCAGTACGCCACCATGGAGGAGGAGCATCAGGTCATTTCGTTGTTCGCCGCCACCAACGGCTACGCCGACGGTGTGACGGTGGACAGGGTCAAGTCGTGGCAAACCTCGATGCTGCGCTCGCTCTCCACCTCGCATCCCGAGATCGGGCGCGCGATTGCCGAGGAGAATCGGATCACGCCGGAGACCGAGGCTGCTTTGCGCCAGTCGCTCGAGTCGTTCAACCGCAGCTGGCAGGCCTAGCCGGAGAGTCGGCCCGATGCCCTCCCTGCGCGAAATGCGGGTGCGGATCCGCAGCGTCAGCAATATCGCCCAGGTGACGCGCGCCCTGCAGGCGGTCAGCGCCAGCCGGGTGCGACGTGCCCAGCAGGCGGTTCAGGCGACGCGCCCCTACGCCACCAAGGCCTGGGAAGTCCTGCAGCACCTGGCGCTGCAGCCGGGGCGCGACAACGTCCATCCCCTGCTGACCCAGCGGGCGTCGATCCAACGGATCCTGGTCGTACTCATCAGCAGCGATCGGGGCCTGGCCGGTGCCTACAACGCCAATATCGTTCGTTTCGGGCTGGAGAGTTTCCGCTCGGCTCCCGCTCCTGTTCGCTACGTCATTGTGGGCCGAAAAGGGCGCGAGATGCTTTCTCGACGGCGAGTGGACATCCTGGCCGAGTTCAGCGGGATGCCGGCCGAGCCGCGTTTCGCCGATGTTTCCGCTATCGGCAAACTCGTTGTCGAGGAGTACCTCACGAACCGGGCCGACCAGGTCCACCTGGTCTACACCGACTTCGTCAACCTGCTTCGGCAGGACCCGACCTCCAAGCTTCTGCTCCCCTTGCAGGTCCGCGGGGAGGGGGCGCGCGTGATGCGCTTCGGGGAGGCCGCCGCCGGTCCGCAGCCGGCTTATCTCTACGAACCCGGCCAGGCCGAGCTGATCGACCAGATCGTGCCGCGCTTCACGGCCCTTCAGCTCTACCACGCTCTGCTCGAATCAATCGCCAGTGAGCAAGCGGCGCGGATGGTGGCCATGCAGAGCGCCACTCAGAACGCCTCCGAGCTGGTGGGGGCGCTGCGGCTCGACTACAACAAGGCCCGCCAGCAGGCGATCACCAGTGAGATGTTGGATATCGTCGGCGGCGTGGAAGCGCTCCGGCAACGGTAGGGAGGAACGCACTATGGCTCAAGCGAAAGGGACGGTGGTCCAGATCCAGGGTGGGGTGGTCGATTGTGAGTTTCCGCCCGGTGAGCTGCCCGAAATCTACGACGCCGTAGAGGTGGAGCGGGAGGGCGAACTCCCCCTGATTCTCGAGGTTCAGAGCCACATGGGAGCCCATCAGGTGCGCACCGTGGCGATGGACACCACCGACGGACTGCGCCGCGGTTCCACGGCCGAAGCCACCGGGGGCCCGATCCGGGTTCCAGTGGGCGAGGCCAGCCTGGGGCGGGTGTTCAACGTCCTGGGCCGGCCGATCGACGGCTTGGGACCGGTAGTGGCCGACCAACTCTACCCCATCCACCGCCCGGCTCCTTCCTTCGAGGACCAGTCTCGCCGAGTGGAGGTCTTCGAAACCGGGATCAAGGTCATCGACCTGATTGCGCCCTTCACCAAAGGCGGCAAGACCGGGATCTTTGGCGGCGCCGGCGTGGGCAAGACGATCATCATTCAGGAGCTTATCCGCTCCATTGCCACCGTCCACAAGGGGAACTCGGTCTTCGCCGGGATCGGCGAACGCACGCGCGAAGGCACCCAGATGTACCGGGAGATGATCGAGTCCGGCGTTCTGAAGGACACCGTCCTGGTCTACGGTCAGATGAACGAGCCGCCCGGCGTCCGCCTGCGCGTCGGCCTGACGGCGCTCACGATGGCCGAGTTCTTCCGCGACCAGGGGCGGGACGTCCTGCTCTTCATTGACAACATCTTCCGTTTCAGCATGTCCGGCTCGGAGGTATCGGCCCTGCTCGGCCGCATGCCGTCGGCCGTCGGCTACCAGCCGACGCTGGCGACCGAGATGGGCGCGCTGCAAGAGCGGATCACCTCCACCCGCTCGGGCTCGATCACCTCCATGCAGGCGGTCTACGTCCCGGCCGACGATTACTCCGATCCGGCCCCGGTGGCGACCTTCACCCATTTGGATGCAACCATCGCCCTGGAACGCTCCATCGTCGAGAAGGGGATCTACCCCGCTATCGATCCGCTGTCCTCCACCTCCCGCATCCTCGATCCGCAGGTCGTCGGCGAGGACCACTACGCCACGGCACGTGAAGTTCAGCGGGTTCTGCAACGCTACAAGGACCTGCAGGACATCATCGCCATCCTCGGGATCGACGAGCTTTCGGAGGACGACAAGATACTCGTGGCCCGGGCGCGCAAGGTGGAGCGCTTCTTCTCGCAGCCCTTCTTCGTCGCGCGCCAGTTCACCGGACTGGACGGCCGTTACGTCCCGCTGCGGGAGACGGTGCGCGGCTTTCGTGAGATTCTCGACGGCAAGCACGATGACCTGCCGGAGCAAGCCTTCATGATGGCCGGCGGGATCGAGGATGTTGGGGCGGCGGCGCTACGCCTCGCCGGATAGCCCAACGGAGCCGATGCATGCCCATCCGATGTGAGATCGTCAGCCAGGATCGGACGCTCTTCCAGGGCGATGCCGACATGGTCATCGCCCCGGGGAGCGAAGGCGAGATGGGTATCCTGCCCCATCATGCCCCTCTCCTGACGACGTTGTCCTACGGCTTCCTGCGCGTCCGGCATGGGTCGAAGGAGGACGTCTTCGCCGTTTCGGGCGGCGTAATGGAAGTGCGGCCCGAAATCGTGACCGTGCTGGCCGACGTGGGCGAGAATGTGGCCGAGATCGACGAAGCCCGCGCCGAAGCCGCCCGCCGCCGGGCGGCCGACCTGCTGGCCAAGGGGCCGCCTCCCGACACCGACGAATACCTGGCCCTCGAGACGGCCCTGCGCCGCTCGACGCTGCGCCTGGAAGCCGTCCGGCGCTACCGGCGCGGGACCCCGCGCCCGCCACGGATTGAGGGAAGCGAAGGACGCTGAGCCCATGCCCCTCTTCGGCAAAGACCTGGGCATCCATCTCGGCACCGTCAACACGGTGATCTGCGAAGGGGACGAGATTCTCCTGCATGAGCCGACGGTCGTGGCGGTCGATTCCGACGAGCTGAAGATCGTCGAGGTCGGCCACGCCGCCCGAGAGATGGACGGGCGTGTCCCGGAGATGATCGAGGTCATGCGCCCCTTGCGGGAAGGGGTGATCGCCGATTTCGAAGTGACCCAGCGGATGCTGGGCTACTTCATCGAAAAAGTCTGCGGCCCGGCGCGCCTGTTCAAACCGCGGGTGATGATCACTGTGCCCTTCGGGGCCACCAGCGTTGAGAGCCGTGCCGTCCATGAGGCGGCGCTGCAGGCCGGAAGCCGAGAGGTGTTTCTCATCCAGGAGCCATTGGCCGCCGCCATTGGGATCGGGCTCCCGATTGCGACACCCTCCGGCAATATGGTCGTGGATCTCGGGGGGGGCACGACGCAATCGGCCGTTATGGCGATGAGTGGGATCGTCACGGCCAACACCGTTCGCAGCGGGGGGACTCGCCTCGACGAAGCCATCACGGCCTACGTGCGCAAGAAATACGGATTGATCATCGGCGCCCGCACCGCGGAGGAAGCGAAAATCCGTATTGGCGCGGCCTTCTTCCAGGACGACGAACAAAGCCTCGAGCTGCAGGGGCAGGATCAGGTCACGGGGCTGCCGCGGCCCATCACGCTGACCACGGGCGAGATCGTGGAGGCGCTGCAGGAAACCCTCATCCACCAACTGGCGGCCGTGAGGGCCGTGCTGGAACGCACGCCGCCGGAGCTGGCCTCCGACATCATCGACCGAGGCATGGTCGTTTGCGGCGGAGGTTCCTTGCTGCGGGGAATCGACCGGTGGCTGACCCAGCAGACGGGTGTCCCCGCCTATCTGGCGGAAGAGCCGGTGGGCTGTATCGCCAAGGGGGCCGCGCGCGGGCTGGGGATGCTCGAGCGCCTGCGGCGCCATCTGCCTTCAGTGTAGGTCAGCCGTCAGCTATCGGCTATCAGCCGTCAGCTATCAGCCGTCAGCCATCAGCCATCAGCCGGATTCCGTCATTGCGAGGCGGCCCCCCGTCCGGGCAGGCGCCCTGCGGGCGTCAGCCCGCGGGGCGAACGGCCGAGCGGAGCCGAGGGGCTGCCTCGGCAATCTCATACCCTGGGGGTGAGATTGCCACGGCGTCGTTCGCTACGCTCACGACGCCTCGCAATGACGCAAAGTCCCAACAACTGCCAACCGGCAATCGGAAGTAAGTGACTGAGAACTGGAAACTGGAAACTGGCAATTGGGAACAGGTCCGCTGGCAGCCGCTAGCTATCCCAGGTAGTACGTCATCCTCTGCAGATGCAGCACGGGGTCGATGTACTGGACGTGCACCGAGCGGGGGACGATGATCGACGTGGGGGCATAGCACAGAATGGCGCGGATGCCGGCCTCGATCAGGCGGTCGGTCACGGCCTGAGCGTCGCGGGCCGGGACGGCCAGCATCGCCACCCCGATGTTGTGCGAACGAATCTCCGCCACTAGATGGGCGGCGTCCTGGACTGTAAAGGACCCAATCCGGCCGCCGATCTTCGCCGGATCGTTGTCGAAGACGGCGACGATGCGGTAGCCGCGGTCGACGAATCCGCCGTAGTGGGCGATGGCGCGGCCCAGGTCCCCGACGCCGATCAAGGCGACGTCCCAAGCCTGTTCGACTTTGAGGATCCGGCGCAGCTGGTCCACCAGGAAGGCGATGTTGTAGCCGGTGCCCTGCTTCCCAAACTCGCCGAATTGAGAGAGATCCTTGCGGATTTGGGCCGAGGAAATGCCGAGCCGCTCGCCAAGCTCTTGCGAGGATGTGATTTCTTTTCCGCTGGCGGCCATCTGGGTCAACGCCCTGAGATACAGTGGCAAGCGTCCGACGACGATGTCCGGCACGGCCGAACCGGCCATTCCACCCTCCAAGAACCGGCGGCGCGGAACTGTATCACAAGTGCAGTATGCGTGCAAACTGGCGCAATCGGGTCGGAAGGAGTCGCTGTGCTACAATGCCGCGCCGGAAGGCACGCGTACGATGTTCCTGGATGAGGCGCGCATCTACGTAGAAGCGGGTCGAGGCGGTGACGGGGCCGTTCATTTCCGGCATGAGAAGTACGTCCCGCGCGGCGGGCCGGACGGGGGCAACGGGGGCCGCGGCGGGCATATCCTTCTGGAAGTCTCACTCCATCTGGATACCCTGGCCGACTTCCGTCATCAGAACCGGTTTCGAGCAGACGCCGGAAAATCGGGAGGCCGCAGCGACAGGACGGGGGCCGACGCCGCAGATCGAATCCTGCGCATCCCTCCCGGGACGATCGTGCGCGACGAGTCCGGCCAGATGCTGGCGGATCTGACGCAGCCGGGCCAGCGTTTCGAGGCGGCGCGCGGCGGCCGCGGGGGCCGAGGCAATGCCCGCTACGCCACCTCGCGCCGGCAGGCCCCACGTATGGCCGAGCGCGGCGAGCCCGGCGCGGCCCGATGGCTCCGGCTGGAGTTGCGCCTGGTGGCGGACGTCGGGATCATAGGCGTTCCGAATGCCGGCAAGACCACCTTGCTGGCGGCACTGACCAGGGCCCGCCCCAAGATCGGCTCCTACCCGTTCACTACCTTGAAGCCGAACCTCGGTGTCGCCGACCTCGGCGACGGTTCGACCCTTGTCCTGGCGGACATCCCTGGCTTGCTCGAAGGCGCTCATCGCGGGGTCGGCCTGGGCGACGCGTTCCTTCGCCACACCCGCCGCACACGTACACTCATCCACCTCGTCGACGGCCTGGCCCAGGATCCGCTGGCCGACTATTCCCAGGTCAACACCGAGCTGGCCTTGTACGATTCGAGCCTGGCGGCCAAAGCGCAGGTCGTAGCCGTTAACAAGATGGACCTTCCGGAGGTGGCTGAGCGCTGGCCGGCGATCGAGATCGCCTTCCGTCGGCTGAACATACGGCCGCTGGCGATCTCGGCCCTCACGGCTCAGAATGTGGATGCCCTGCTCCAACAGGCCGGGGAGGCGGCGCGCATGGCGCCGGTCGAAGCGCAGCCGGAAGACCTTCCGGTCTACCGGCCCGAGCCGGACCCAACGGAGTTCACGGTGCAGCGGCAAGACGATGGGAGCTTCCGGGTCCTTGGCCAGGCGATCGAACGCGCCGCCGCCATGACCTACTGGGAGCACGACGAGGCCGTGCATCGTTTCCAGCGGACGCTCCAGCGCCTGGGTGTGGAGCAGGCTTTGCGACAGGCCGGGGCGAAAGGCGGAGACAGCGTGCACGTCGGGGAGTACGAGCTCGAATGGCAGGACTGATCGGCGTTTTCGGGGGAACGTTCGATCCGCCGCACATTGGGCATCGGATTCTAGCCGATCAAGCCCGCCACGACCTAGGGCTGGAAAGGGTGCTGTGGGTTCTGACGGCTAAGCCGCCGCACAAACCCGATGCGCCGCTCTCCCCGGCAGAGATTCGAGCAGAGATGGTCGAAGCGGCTATTGGCGGCGACCCTCATTTTGAGTTATCGCGTGCCGACCTGGATCGAGCCGGGCCCCACTACGCCGTCGGAACGATCGCTTGGCTGAACGAGAGATACCCCGCCGGGCGTTGGGCGTACCTGATGGGAAGCGACTCCCTGCGCGATCTTCCTACGTGGCACGAGCCCGAGAGGTTGTTGAGGACGTGCGAAGTCCTGGGTGTTATGCGGCGGCCCGATTCCGAGGTGGGTCTCACGGACCTTGAAGCAAGGCTGCCGGGAGTGACGGCCAGAGTCCGATGGATTGACGCCCCCTTGATCGACCTGTCATCCAAAGAGATTCGGCGGCGCGTCGGGCGGGGCGAGCCGTACCGCTACTGGGTCCCCGAAGGCGTGGCGGACATCATTGATCGCCACGCCCTGTACGGCGGCGCGTAGGGATCCATCTTGCGCCTTAAGACCGAGTTTACGCTTCCGTTTTCGGAGGGCGTCCCGCGGCTCGCTCCAGCTGGGCCAAAGGCACCTTATTGGTGGTCCGGCAGCGTGGACAGCGTGCGTCGTAGTGGCTCCGTCCGGCCGACTTGACGTCTTCCAGGGCGGCGACGATTTCCGGCTGGCTCAAAGCGAAGCTGTTGCCGCAACGGTAACAACGCAACTGCATAGGGGCCTCCGGCCGGCTGGGTCCGACGGCGGGAGTTGGATTGTACGATGGATTACCAAACCAGGTTTCCGAAAGAAACCTGGTTTGGTGTGGAGCTTAAATCATAGTCTGCTTGACAATATCCAGAGGCGGCGACTACAATCGACACTGGTCGGCTGCCCCAGCCTGGGGTAACGTCTTGTCCGCCTGCTCGCCGGCCGCATCGCCACGAGGAGGTAGCACCCATGGCCCATGAGCTTCCCCCACTGCCGTACGCTTTCGACGCGTTGGAACCCCACGTCGATGCGCGCACGATGGAGATTCACCACGACAAGCACCACGCGGCCTACGTCAACAACCTGAACACCGCGCTGGAGGCCTACCCCGACCTTCAGAAGAAGGCCCTGGCGGATCTGCTTTCAGACCTGAATGCCGTCCCGGAGGCCATTCGCCCCGCTGTGCGCAATAACGGCGGAGGCCACTTCAACCACGGCCTGTTTTGGAAGTGGATGGCGGCCAACGCCGGCGGCGAACCCGGGGGCGCCCTGGGCAAGTCCATCGCCCAGGCTTTCGGTGGTTTTGCCGGTTTCAAGGACCAGTTCACCAAGGCGGCCATGGGGCGCTTCGGAAGCGGCTGGGCGTGGCTGGTAGCCGACGCCTCGGGCGGCCTGAAGGTGGTCTCGACCGCCAACCAGGACACACCCTTGGCCGACACGATGAAGCCGCTGCTCGGCCTGGATGTCTGGGAGCACGCCTACTACCTCAAGTACCAGAATCGGCGGGCCGACTATGTCGGGGCCTGGTGGAATGTCGTGAACTGGGCGGAGGTCGATTCGCTGTTCGGACAAATCAAACGCTAGGCGGAGAGGGACCCATCAACCGAGTCCGATCTGGAGGATCCAGAGTATGACCCACATCATCACGAGTCTGTGCCTGCGTGACGCGGGATGCGTCGACGTCTGCCCGGTCGAGTGCATCGTCGGCGGAAAGCCGATCGACCAGTGGCCGTGGTTCTACATCGACCCGGACACATGCATCGACTGCGGAGCCTGCATCCCGGAGTGCCCGTTCGAGGCCATCTTCACGGAGGACGAAGTGCCCGCGGCCTATACCGCCAAGGGCACGGAGCGACTGAGCATGCCGGCCGGTACGCCGGGCTTCGACGAACCCTTTGACGGCAAGGACCATCACGATCACCCGGTCCATCTTGATCACACCAAGTTGCTCAAGGCCGGCGAGGCCGTCGATCTGAAGCCGGACATCAAGCCGAACTACGATTTCTTCAAGACCGGCCCCGGCTACAAGGCCCAGGAAGGCTGAACCGGCGCAGGCCCGATGTCCAGAGGGAGCCCAGTGGGCTCCCTCTTTTCGGTCGGGCAGGGAGGGTGAGGCGCATGGCAGAGACCTCGGCGTTCCGCGTCGAACATGACTCGCTCGGCGAGGTTCACGTGCCGTCGACCGCGCTCTACGGGGCGCAAACGCAGCGGGCGGTCGAGAACTTCGCCATCAGCGGACGCCGGCCTTACCGTTCGTTCATCTGGGGAATTGCATGCGTCAAACGGGCGGCGGCCGAAGTCAACGGCGAGCTCGGCCTGCTTCCCTCGGAGATGGCGGCGGCGATCGCCCGGGCGGCGCTTGAAGTCACGGAGGGTCGTTGGGACGAGCAGTTCGTCGTCGATCCGTTTCAAGCCGGCGCCGGCACTAGCCACAACATGAACGCCAACGAGGTCATCGCCAATCGGGCGACGGTTCTCCTCGGCGGCCGCCTCGGCGAGTACCGCGTGCATCCCAACGACCATGTCAACATGGCCCAGTCCACGAACGATAGCATCCCGACCGCTCTGCGCCTGGGTTGCCTGTGGCGGCTGGACGAGTTGCTGGGGGTGGTTTCCGATCTAGCCTTGCAGCTCCAATTGAAGGCCGTCGAATTCGACCCTGTGCTGAAATCGGGTAGGACGCACTTGCAGGATGCCGTTCCCATTCGCCTGGGCCAGGAGTTCGGCGGATACGCCGCCGCCGTGGCCCGCGATGTCGAACGCCTGCGCCGCTCCGCCGACGGGCTGCGCCGGCTGGGGATCGGCGGCACGGCCGTCGGCACCGGACTGAACGCGCACCCCGAGTACCGCCAGCGGGTCGTCGCCCGGCTCAGCCAGCAGACGGGCCTCGAGTTACAGGCCTCCGACAACCTCTTCGAAAGCATGCAGTCGATGGCCGACATGGTCGACTTCTCGGCCTCGCTGCGCACCCTGGCTGTGACGCTCACGCGCGTCGCCAACGATATCCGGCTGCTGGCCTCCGGGCCGGCGACCGGACTGGACGAGATCCGCCTGCCGGCGGTCCAGCCCGGCTCGAGCATCATGCCCGGCAAGGTCAACCCCGTGATGGCCGAGATGCTGAACCAGGCGATGTACCACGTCATGGGGTGCGACCATGCCGTTGTTATGGCCGCCCAGGCAGGCCAACTCGAGTTGAACGTGATGATGCCCGTGCTGGCTCACAATCTCTTTGAGATGATGCAGGTAACGATCGGGGCGGTTCGCGCCTTCACGCAGCGCGCCGTTGTCGGTCTGAGGGCCAACGCCGAGAAGGCTACCGCATGGCTGGAGCGCAACGCCATCCTGGCCACCGCCCTCAACCCGCTTATCGGGTATGAGTCGGCGGCCGAGTTGGTGAAGCAGGCCGGGAGCGAGGGCCGGACGCTGCGCCAGATCGCCCTGGAGCGCGTGGCGGAAGGCGCGCTCAAACGCAAGGACCCGCCCCATGTCGCCGTGACCGCCCAGGACATCGAGGCCGCGCTGGGAGATGTGCGGGGCCTTACCGAAGGCGGGATTCACGGAGGGGCGGGAAGGGGGTAGCCCCAAACCCGTTTTGCGAAAGCAAAACGGGTTTGGGTTAGTCGCCTGGCGCCACCCGAAACAGCAGCCCCACGACGTAGCCCGCCATCGCACTGATTGTGCCGATGACCGCCATCTCCAACCCGCTGCGGCCGACATGGCCGACGGTGACGTGGGCCTTGTAGGCGCCCACGGCAAACAGGCTTGCAGCGGCGATCGCCACCGAGACTACCATCCCCACATTCACCGGCAAAGCCACAAACGGCGCCAGCGGAATCAACGACCCGACGATGGCCGAAAGTCCGACAATGAAGGCCGAGCGGACGGCGCGTCCCCGGCCTATCGGAGTCAGCTGGTGTTCCTCGGACATCATCACCGCCACCCAGACGTCCTTGTCGGCCGTGATGGTGTCGACGATTCGTTCGAGCAGCGCACCCTCGAAGCCCTTACGCTGATAGATGCTGCGGATCTCCTCGCGCTCGACGGCGGGCACGAGATGCAAGTGCCGGTACTCGCGCTCACGTTCGCTCTCGTAGCGGGCCTGTTCCGCCTGATTCGTCGTGTACGAGACGGCCCCCATCGAGACGGACTCGGCGAAGGTCGCCGCCAAGCCGGCCGCCAGAATGATGTGGGTGTCCTGCGTGGCGGCGGCCACGCCCAGAATGACGCCGAGAACGTTGACCAGTCCGTCCTGTCCGCCCAGGATGACATCCGCCAGGGCAAAGCCCGGCCGGTGCGGATCATGGTGTCGATGGATGAGGACGTCGAGCGCGGCGCGGTCGCCCGAGCTGGGTACGGGCGCGGGGTTCATGCTGGGTGAACCGCCCGGGCGGGAGGGGTGTCGTCCCGAGGGTGTGCTCGGACTTCACTCTCATGATGCACGAGGAAGAAGGCCCCGTTGAAACGGGTCAGGATCTTGGGCGCGACTTCCTCGGTGCCTAAAGCCTCCAGTCCCGATTCTCCGCGCGTGGTCAGGCACAGGATGTCGGCAGGGAGGTGGAGGGCGACTTCAACCAGCTGTGCAAGCGGGTCGCCGCGTACGACTTGAGCTGTGGCCGTGACCCCGCTGGCCTGCAGACGCTCGAGTTGCCCCCGCAGTTGATCCAATGCATCGCGTTCGGCCAGGTCGAGAATCGCGGCCATGGTGGTGGGCAGCAGAGTGCCGGTAGCGGCGCGCCCCCCGGTCAGTGCGGAGCGCGTAGGAATGCACATCACCAGGTGAAGTTCTATCCCGCACTGTTGCGCCAACGGTTCGACGGCGGTCAGGCCGGCTTCCCCGGCGGTGGTTCCATCGAGATAGACGAGGGCCCGAGCCGGGCGGAACTCGGGGGCTGTTCCGCGCGCCGTCGGTTGAAGCATGAACACAGGGGGCGCTTCGCGGCGCAGGACTTTTTGGGCCACACTCCCAAACAGCCACTCGCGCAAACCGATGAGCCCGTGGGTTGATAGGACGACAAGGTCGGCGCGTAACTCGGCGGCATGCCGGAAGATGCTGAGGGCCACATCGGCTTCGGGATGCGGATGGACTTCGAGTGTTAGACGGTCGCGCGGAAAGTCGAGGCGGGGGGCGAGGCCGGCGAGGTAGGCCTCAGCTTCGGGGATGTGGCGCAGATGCCGATCGCCGTGGATCGTCGCCGGGGCCGATTGCTCGAGGATGTGCAGGAGTGTCAGGCGCGCTCCGCAGCGGCGGGCGAGTTCCAGCGTTCCGGCGAGCACGGCCTCGGCCAGGCGGGAACCGTCCAGCGGCACGAGGAAGTGGCGATACACCTCAGCCCCCGGAGAAGATCTGCACGAGAAGGTACATGTTGAGCGCGACGATCAGCGCGGCTACGATGCTGGCGATTATAGTCGTGATGCGCCGGTTGACGAGCGGCCCCATGATGTCGGCTCGGCGTGTGAACAGGACCAGAGGGATGATGGCGAACGGCAGGCCGAAACTCAGCACCACCTGGCTGATGACCAGAGTGCGTGTGGGGTCCAAGCCCAGGGCGATGACGAAGATAGGCGGGGCCATGGTGACGGCGCGCCGGATCCAAATCGGAATTTGCCGGTGGATGAAGCCCTGCATGATGACTTGCCCGGCCATCGTCCCCACCGCCGAGGAGGACAAGCCGGAGGCGAGCAGGGAGATCGCAAAGACAACGCTGGCCGCCGACCCGAGTAGGGGCGTGAGGGTGCGGTAGGCTTCTTCGATGGAAGCGATGTGGGTCAGGCCCTGGGTGAAGAACGTGGAAGCGGCCATGATCAGCATGGCGGCGTTCACCAATCCGGCCAGCCCCATGGCAATGGTCACGTCGATCAATTCAAAACGGAATAACTGCTTGAGTTGCCTGGCGTTGGTCGTGGGAATGCGGTTTTGGGTCAGCGCGGAGTGGAGAAAGATCACGTGCGGCATGACGGTCGCGCCGAGAATGCCGGTCGCCAGCAGGACGCTCTCCTTGCCGGAGAACATCGGCACGACGGCGTGATAGGCCACCAACCCCCAGGCTGGCCGGTCGAGGATGGTCTCGACCAGGTAGGAGACGGCGATGACGCCGACCAGCGCGGTGATAACGGCCTCCAGCGACCGGAATCCACGCTGTTCCAGCGCCAAGATGATGAAGGTGGTGATGGCCGTGAGCAACGCCCCGGCCAGAAGGGGAATGTGAAACAGCAGTTGAAACCCCACCGCCGCGCCGAGGAATTCGGCCAGGTCGGTCGCCATCGCCACAACTTCCATCAGCACCCACATCGCCAGAGTAACGGGACGAGGGAAGCGCTCGCGGCATAATTCCGCCAGATTGCGGCCGCTGGCGATGCCCAGTTTGGCGGAGAGCGCCTGAATGAGCATCGCCATGAGATTGCTGGAGACAATGACCCACAACAGCATGTAGCCAAACTCGGCGCCGCCCTGAATGTTCGTGGCGAAATTGCCGGGGTCGATGTACGCCACGCACGCGACGAATGCCGGCCCGAGGAAAGGCAGCAGGCGGGGCAAGAACCCCTTCCGGCTTTTCCCTTCCAGCACCAGATGCGCCGAGTTGACGGTCGTCACGTCACCGGGCTTGACGACGGGTACGGCTGCGCCGGAACGTCGCTTGAGGACAGCTTTCGATGGTTGGCGGCTGTCAGGCTTCGGTGGCATCGTCATAGATCGAGCGGGAGGCGGCATGTGGGCGGAAGCCCGTTACAGCGGCGGCGGTCCAGCCACAACACGACGGCGACGCAGGGCGGGATCACGCCATCCATCGCCAGTCGGATGGGACAGAGGGTCATGGCTCGACCACCGGCGGGGAGGGCAGAGGGGTGACGTTGAGAGAGGCTGCCGCCTCCAAGCCCAGCCGTCGTATCTCGCCTTCGACCTCCAGCGTCAAGGCCCCCCCGAAAGAAGCCCTCTCCGCCACCCGGATCACTCGCCCGGGCACAAGGCCGAGCTCGGCCAGGTGCCGCAACAGGGCCGGGTCGTGATCACGGACCTCGGCGATGCGGGCGATCTGGCCCGCCCTCAGGAGGTCGAGGCGAACAAGGTGCCTCCGTGGCAAGCGGCCTTCCATGTCGGGGATCGGATGCCCGTGCGGATCGGTCTCGGGATGCCCCAGCCGCTCGGCCATACGGGCTTCCAGGGGCTCGGAGATGGCATGTTCCAGCCGTTCGGCTTCCTCATGGATTTCATCCCAGGGCACCCCGAGGGCCTCGAACAAGAACCGTTCGATCAGTCGATGATGCCGAACGATCTCCAGGGCACGACGGCGGCCGGCGGGAGTCAGGCGGGCTCCGCGATGCTTGGCGTAGGCGACCAGGGCGGGACGCGCGGCGCTCAACCGGCGCAGCATCCCCGTTACGGAGGGCGCCGCGACCCCCAACCGTTGGGCCATGTCGCCGGTCGAGGCATACCCATCCTCCCCGGCGAGCTCCAACACGGCCTTCAAGTAGTCTTGAACCGACCTCGATAGTCTCATCTAACTACTCTATTAGGCGACCCTAATACATCACTATCGCGCCGCCGAAGGCCGGCGTCAAGGGCCTGGATGGATCACTGCCCTCACCCCAATCCGCTCTCCGGCTGGGCGGGAGAGGCCCAGAGGGCTGCTTCGCGAGGGCGAGGGGTGAGGGGACGGGCTATAATCGCCACTTGCATGCCCCCCGACCGGTTGTCCATTCCTCCAGACGTCTGGCAGACCATCCTCACCCATGTCGAGGCTTGCCTCCCGGAGGAGGCGTGCGGCTTTCTCGGAGGTGAAGGGAGCCGGGTTCGCTTGGCCCTTCCCGTTGAGAACAGCGCACACAGCCCCGTGCGCTTCCGCATGAACCCCGAGGGACAGCTTCAGGGAATGACCCGGATCGAAGACGAAACGTTGTCGATCGTCGGCATCTACCATTCCCATCCTCAGGGACCGAGCGATCTTTCCTCCACCGACCTGGCCGAGGCGGCCTATCCGGAAAGTGCCTTGCTCGTGGTATCACCGACGAAGGGGAAATGGCAGGCACGGGCTTTCCTGGTCGAAGACGGGTCGCCTCGCGAACTCAGGATCCTGATGGGCGAAACGGGAGTATCGGAGGGGGGTTTCCTATAGCGTCGCCGATGGAGAGATGGGGATGACCGTATGGACGGCCCTGGGCGCGGCCGCGGTGGCCTACCTGATCGGCTCGGTGCCGATCGGGGTGATCGTCGTCCGTTTGACAACCGGCAAGGACGTCCTGAACGAGCATAGCGGTCGGACAGGCGGCACGAACGTCATGCGGACGGCGGGCCTGTGGGCCGGCTTAGTGACGGGCCTGGGCGACGTCTTAAAGGGATATGCCGCCGTGGCCCTGGCCCGGGCCATTGCGCCTTCGGCGGACTGGCTTCACGCCATCGCCGGCGTCCTGGCCGTCCTTGGCCACAACCACTCCATCTTCCTGCCCGAGCGCCGGGACGGTCGCCTGAGGCTTCGCGGCGGCGCCGGCGGGGCCTCTTCTCTCGGCGCGGCGATCGGTATGTCGCCCGTTACGGGCTACCTGATTCTGGTGGTTCCGGTCGTCCTGTTTGGAATCGGATATGCCTCCGTCACGACACTGACGATCGGCCTGATGGCGACGGCCGTCTTCGTCTATCAAGCCGCGCGCGGAAGCGGTCCGTGGGTGTACGTCGGATTCGGCCTGGCGGCGGAGGCTTTGATGGCTTGGGCCCTGCGTCCAAACCTGCGCCGGTTGGCACGCGGCGAGGAGCGCCTCATTGGGTGGCGCGCCCGCCGCCGAGACGCCTCCGATCCGCCTGCCTGAATCGCACTATGCCAAGGATCGCGGGTCGGAAGTTCTGCAGAATGCCCGCGCCCGGTGAGCCCCTCGCCTTGCAGCTTCGGGGCCATGTCACCGTGAGCCTGCTGAAGGGGGTCCCCCTCCTCATCCCCCACCTCCTTGAGATTCTCCACCCCCTCTCCGCCACACCCGGCCGTGCGGATGCCACCTTCGCGGCGGTGAGGCCCACGGGGCTGCTCCGCGAGGGGCAGGGAGTGAGGCCGAAGGCATCGCAAAGGGTGAGTCTCTTCATCGAACTTCCGGAACAGGGGACTAGTTGCGGATCCAGCCCAGGATGGCCGTCAGGCCCACAACGGCCACGGCGGCGTACTCGGCGGCCCTTCGAACTCCCAGCCGGCCCTCGAGATGGGCTTCGGTCAGGCCGATCGTCAAATACGTGAGAACGGTGAGGCTGAGTGAGGCGGCCAGCGGCGCCAGCGGCCAGTAGTGCAGCGCCCACGCCAGCTCGGCCGTCACCGCCCCGGCTGCCAGGGCATAACTCCACGGCGCACTTCGACCCCGATGCAGCCTTAGGATGCGCCATGCTATCGCCGCCGAGCCGACCCACGCCGCGGGTATGGCAAAGAAGGCTCGAGTTTCCTGCCCGAGAATCCCGGTCAGGCCGATCCCAAGAACCGCGATGCCACTCGCCCGCAATCCCAACGCCGCCGTCTCGGCGCGCGGATCGTCTGAATCGACGACGAGGAACTCGGCCACCAGCACGGCCAGCAGCAACGCCGCGGCCAGCGGCAAGCCGATCCACAGTCCGGGACCCTCGGGAAGGCTGATGAGCACCAGACCAAAGGCGAGGGTGGAGAGCCCCGGCAGGATGAGATGGTCATAGCGCCGCGGCCCCGCCGCCAGGCGCGGATGGGACCGCACCAACCAGTCCGATCCGGTCACCGTCACGGCCGAGGCGAGGAGCAGCAGGATGAGCCCCGTGCCTACGTGCAGGCTGACGGCGAGGCCGAAGACTTCGATCCTTCCGACGAGCTCCGGCAAGACGACGATCCGCACGAGGGAGATGGCGAGCAGGACCAGGGCCGCCAGCGCGCTCAGCCGATCGCGATTGGGTTGTGGCAGCGCTGTGGACATAGCGGCATTCTAGCACGCGGCCCTCGGCCTCACTGTGGGCCTCTCCCGCGAGGCGGGGGAGGGTCGGGGGTGAGGGTTTGCGACCGCGTATAATCCGTGGAGCCGTGTTTCCCCTCGTCCTAGTTCTCGGTTTCGTTCTGGGCGTTCTGATCAACCTGTTGGCCGATAGCCTGCCTCGGCAACGGCGCCCTGCCGCGCCACGTTGTCCTGCTTGTGGCGCCCCCAGGCCGCTGCTGCACTGGTCCGGCCTGACGGCGGCTGTCCTTGCGCGCGGCCGATGCCCCTACTGCTCTGCCGGCCGGGGGGCGCGAGCGGCGGTGGTCGAGATGCTGGGTACGGTTGGTTCGGTGGCGCTCTACCTTCATTCGCCGTCCGCGTGGCCGTTCTGGACGGGGATCCTGGCGGGCTTTGTCTTCCTTCTCCTGGGGGCCGTCGACCTCGAGCACCGGCTCATCCTGCACATCGTGAGCCTGCCGGCAGCGGTGGCCCTTGGCCTCGTTCGCGCACTGGATCCGGGCCAGGGAGCCCTTAAGACGCTGACCGGAGGCCTTGCCGGACTGGTCATCCTGTTCGGGATGTACCTCTTCGGCCTGGGATTCAGCCGGCTCATTGCCAACCTGCGCGGCCGGCCGATTGAGGAGGTCGCCTTCGGATTCGGCGATGTCGTCCTGGGCGGGGTGCTCGGCCTGACCGTCGGCTGGCCCGGGATCCTGGTGGCGGTCGTGGTCGGCATCTTCGCCGCCGGAGTCTTCAGTCTGGCGCTGGTCCTGGTCCAGCTGATGAGGCGCCGCTACGCCGCCTTCCTGGCCATCCCCTACGGACCCTTCCTTCTCCTCGGCGCCGCCATCGTGCTCTACGGGGGCCGCGAAGCCTTCCGGGCCCTGGCTTCAGGCTGAGGCGCATTCGGGTTTCGTTCCAGCCGCGTCTCAAGCGAAACACAGGTGGGAGCCCGTGCCCCCTCGGTACTAGCCAAGGCGCCCCGCACCTCCCTATAATGGAGATAGGCCGCCACCGGGCAGGCCGAAATGGGGTCAACCTGTCGATGATTCGTTCCCGTATCCGGGAATACATGATCCGGCGCCGTCATCGAACCACCGGCCAAAGCCTGGTCGAGTTCACCATCCTCTTGCCGGTGCTGCTGATCATGATTTCCGGCTTGATCGAATTCGGCTTCCTGTTGAACTACTACCTGGATCTGATCGATGCCGCACGCGAGGCGGCTCGCTGGGGCGCCGGCGACGACCCGATCCACGATGACACCAGCGGCGCCTACATCGACCCGAACCCGAACTTCTACGGTAGGGTGTTCGCAGTCGCCAGGGACTCGATTGACACCGGCTCGGGCGGCCAGATCTCGTTGGACCCCCTGACGGACAACGTCGTCGTATCGGCCTTCGGAATCAGCGGAGGGGTCGTCGACGAGCGATACCCGAATGTCGACGGGGACCTCGGGCGCTGCTTCTACAACTACCCTGCCTGCAACCACAACTCGGACTTCACGACGGCCGAGGTCAACGCGCTGCTGGATCCGTCGGCGCCGAACACCGGGATCGTCCTGGTCGAGATCTGGTACGACTACCACATGATTCTCGGTCTGCCGTGGATCACTCTGTTCGTCCCCGACCCGGTCACGCTCTACGCCTACAGTTGGATGCCCAACGCCAACGCCGAGCCGACTCCCACACCAGGTCCATGATGGCTATCCATTCGAAACTTCAACGCGGGCAAGCGCTGGTCCTGATCGCCCTGGCGTTCATCGGGCTGGCAGCATTCATCGGCTTGGCGGTGGACGCCGGTATCCTGTTCACCGCCATCGGCCACTTGCGGCGCGCCGTGGACGCCTCGGCGTTGTCAGCCGCCAATCAGTACCGCGAGGGCCGATCGGTGGCCGAGATGACGGCCGCCGCCACGGAGTTCATAAATCTCAACTCCGTCGACCCGGCCACGGCGAATGTCTTCATCTGTGAGGAAGCCTTTCCGGGGACGCCGCCGTATTCCCCGGCGCACGATCCGACGCTTTGCCCCATAGATCCGGACGGGCCGGGACCCCTTGCACGCGAGCCGTACCGTAAGTTTGTCCGCGTCGAGGCCCTGCTCGATGTCAGCCTGGCCTTCCTTCCGATCGTGGGCTGGAACAATGTCGCCATTCATGCCGACGCCACCTCCGAGGCCGCCTCGCTCGACCTGGTCCTCACGATCGACACATCGGCGTCGATGTCGTACGACCTGTGCCGGGACGTGGACGGCTTCGGCGTGCCCATTGACAACGACGAGGACGGGGTCGCCAACGACTGCGACGGAATCGGAGCCGTCAATGCTACCGGCCCCGACAACAACGGGGACGGGCGTCCCGATTGGGACAGCGACCCGGTGCTGTGCAATGCCAACCGCTTCCTCAGCGACGACGTGGCGGGCGATGACCCGGGGCCGCCTCCGGACGGCGACCGGGAAGACGACTGCCATCCTTTTACCGAGGTCCGGGACGCGGCCGAGGCGATGCTGACCCGGATGTACCGTCCCGATCCGGGCGCCAATCTCATGTACGACCGCATGTCCATCGTTACCTACGCCCGGGAAGGCCGCCTGGAGATCAGCCTGGCCGCCGGCCCGAGTTCAGCTTGTGGGCCTTTTTGCTCGGGCGACAACTTCACCGACGTCCTGAATGTGATCCGGGCGATCGAAGTTCAACCCGAGCCCTGGGAAGTGAATGGCTGTCTGACCTATACACTCGACCCTGGGGACATTCGGGGCTGCACCAATACCAACACGGAGGAGGGCCTGCTGATCGCCGGGGACATGTTTGGGGATCCCAACGCCGATGGCGTGCAGTCTCCTGGTGAGATACGCCAGGAGGCGGTGTGGATCGTCATCCTGCTGTCCGATGGTGGAGCCAACGCCGCGCGCGCCAGTGTGGTTGCCAACCCGCTTCTTCAAACGACCTGGATCTGCCCAAATGCTGCGGACATCAACAACCCCACCTGGGTGGCGCCCGCTTGTAAGGACGAGGACGGTGCCTCTCGGCATATCTCCACCAACTTCTGGTATGACCCGGATGATATGGCGCGGGACAATGCCGACTTTGTCGGCTGTCCCGACGCCAACGCCCCACAGCCGGCGGACTGCCCGGCCCCAGGACAGGGAGCCGTCATCTTCACCATCGGGCTGGGCGACCTGGTGACGGCAAGCACCTCGTGCTGGGCCGGCTACGGCGCCTGCGATCCCGATCAGGGCGAGCAGCTCCTGCGCTATGTCGCCGGGGTCGGCGATGACGGAGATCCGAATACAGCCGGCGACCCTGACACCGATGACCCCTGCAATGGCGCTCTGGTCGGCACGGACTGCGGCAACTACTACTTCTCCCCGACCGGCGCCGGCCTGCGCCGCGTCTTCGAAGCTATCGCCTCGAGGATCTTCACCCGACTGACGCACTGACGAAAGCAGGACTTCTATGATGCGGTTGCCAGCCAACTTCACCCTCTTCGGGGGGCCCAAACGTTTCCGCGGCCAGGGCATGGTCGAATTCGCCCTGATCCTTCCCGTCATGCTGTTGGTCATTTTTGTCGTCATCGAATTGGCGCGGATCCTGGCGGCCTACCTGGCCATCGAGAACGGGGCCCGCTTTGGCGTGCGCTACGCCGTCACCGGTGAGTTCAACACGGCCTACTGCTCGGGCTTCCCCGGGGGAGTCTGCGACTCTCGCGCCGAGGAAGATGCGGCGCGGCTGCCCTCGATCAAGGACGTGGCACGAGCGGGGTCGACCTCCATCCTGCGCGACGAAACCGTCCCCCAGGGGTCTCCGAGCTTCTTCTTGATGACCATCTGTTCGAGCCGTGACGAGGACGGCGATGGCAACGGTGAGTTCCAGCTTGTCGACCCCGTGCATTCCACGTTTACCCCCTCTCGGTGTGAACGCATCGCCGCGCCCGGCGTGCGGGTGGAAGACGCCGGAGGTCCCGGTGACCGAGTTTCGGTCACGCTGGATTTCGACCACCCTCTCATCGTCCCTATCCTAAGTACGTATTGGCCTAAGCTACACCTGATGGCCACGCGAGAAGGCATTATCGAGCAGTTCCGCGTGACGCGTGTCCTGGCCCTGCCGGCGACGATCTCGGCCCCGACCTTCACGCCCACCGATTCTCCGACTCCGACGATCACCGACACTCCCACCGAGACGTTCACCCCCACGATCACCGATACGCCTTCCGAAACGCCGACACCTACCGATACCTTCACTCCTTCGAGCACCCCGTCGACCACCGCCACGCCGACGGTTACGGCCACGCCTTCCTGTGCCCTGCTCTCCATCGGAGGGCTTTCGGTGAGTCAGGCCGGCGCCGGCGCCTGGATCATCGCCAACGTCACCAATGGCAACACGGCGCCGATGTCGCTCACGGACTCGTTCGTGGACTGGGATAAGTTCTACGGCTCCCAGGTGCTCGACAATGGGTGGTTCAATGGGATCTTCTACCGCTTCAATGTACCGGATCCCTCACCACCCACTTCGGATACGGCCAACATACCCTTGGCCGGGGGCGCCACCGGACAGGTGTGGATCCACTTCAGCGGCCTAGGCGGCCCCTTGGTCGGCGATATCGATGTCGACCTGACCTTTGACAATCTCTGCGGCCTCAGCACATCGATGACGGTCTCCACACCGACGCCGTCCAACACGCCGACGCGGACCTACACGCCATCGATCACCTTCACTCCGTCTCTTACGTCCACGGCGTCCAACACGCCGGTCCCGTCCGCGACCTTCACGCCTTCGCCGACGCGGACTCCGTCGAATACGCCCACGCAGACGTTCACGCCCACGCCGACGTTCACGCCTTCGAATACCCGGACACCTTCGGTCACTCCGACGCCCAGTGATACGCCCACTCCGAGCGACACGCCTACCCGGACGCCCTCGCGTACGGCCACCAACACGGCGGGGATTCCTACGCCGACCTTCACCCTGACACCGTCGCCGACCAACACGCCCTGGTGCGTGGAGTGCTAGAGGACTAAGCGGGCTTCCTCGGCCCCGCGCTTTGCGCCCTCACCCCCATCCCCCTCTCCCGCACAGCGGGAGAGGGGCGAGGGGTGAGGGGTCTAGCGCGGGGCCGCTTGATTCTGGGCCGGCGTCAAGCCTCGCCGTCCTTTGTTCCCCGGGGAGCGTGCTTGGCCAAGGTTCGGTAAGAGAAGCCTGAGAAGGGGAAGCCGGCGCTCCTCGCCTGCTTGCGATGGCCCCTGGGGCCGCATACAATCCTCCCTATGCTGGCACGCGCTAACCGAGGCCCCGTTTGGCCGACGACCCTCTCGGCCGCATGCCTTCTCGCGGCGGCCTATGGCGCGTGGAGTCTCCTGACGCCCTTGACTCCCGAGCGCCAGGCGGTAGCTCTGGGCGCCCTCCTGGCGGGCCAGGTCCTCGCCGCGCTGGCAGCTCTCCGAGGCGGAAGGGCTGCGGGAGTCGGGATCGGCTCCCGGGTTTGGAGAATCCTGGCGACGGGCTGGTTGTTGTGGGCGATTGGCTCCGCTCTTCAATGGGGCAATTGGCTGCTCCAAGGGCACCTGCCTGCCGTACCTTCCCTGGTTGATCTACTTCATCTGGCCGGCTCCATATCCTTCCTCTGGGCTATGGCCTCCTACCCCGTCAACCCTCCCGAGCGCTTTGGCCGACTTCGCGAGCTGCTCGATGTGTCGATTCTCACTCTGGCCGTACTCACGCTGACTTGGTTGGCCTTACTCAGGCCCGTGCTTTACGGGTTGATCTCGCCTCCGATCCTTGTCTTCTGGGCCGGCGTGCGGCCAGCGTTGGATGCCGCGGTCCTGGCTCTCGTTCTTAGAGTCCTTCTGCTGGCCGGACGACCTCCCGAAGCCCGGCCCCTTCTGCTTTTGGGGGGCGCGGGCCTCGTCATCCTGGCCGGCGATCTCATGGCCGGGTACAGGATGGTGCTGGACGGGTATCTTCCCGGCACCACCCTGGACACATTCTGGATAGCCGGCGCGCTCGTCGGGGCGTGGGCCGGCCTGGCCGTGGCGCCTCCCGATCGCCGGCAGCCGCCCCAGGCGCGAGGCCGGGGTCGCCGCAGGGCAGAGGCCTTGCTCCCCATCGCCTTCACCTATGGCGTCGTCGGCTTCACCGTCCTGGACGCATGGTTGACAGGCGCCATAGACCGCGCCGGACTCGCTGTTTCGGTCGCACTCTCCGTGCTGCTGGTGGCCCGTCAAGGTGTCGTTGCAGGGCAGAGCGAGATGCACCAGTACGCCTCGCTGCTCAACGCGAGCGCCGACATGGCCTTCATTTGTGAAACCGGCGGGAAACTGCGGCTCTTCAATCCCGCCTTTGCCGCCGCCCTGGGCGTGGAGCTCAAGAGCCCGGGCGGTCTCTCCCTGGCCGAGTTTATGAGGCCCGAGACGAAAATCGAGGAAATGCTCTCCCAGGTCGGAAGTGATGGATGGGCGGGTGAAGTCTCCCTTCGCCGGCGCGATGGTTTGTCGATCCCGACGATGCTGACGCTGAAACCGGTCGAAGGCCTGCCGGGCCCCCAGGCGCTGGTGGCGGGCACGGGCGTCGATCTGACGGTGATCAAGGCCAGGGAGACCGAGTTGCGCCTGGCGCTCCACGATGTCGCCGCGGCCAGGAGCGATCTCGAGTCCTTGAACACCGATCTCGAGCACAAAGTGGAGACTCGCACCGAGCAGCTGGCGAAGATGGTGGAGGATCTCGACCGCCTCAACCAGGACTTGAAGGAACTCGACAAGCTCAAATCCGAGTTTGTGGCCCTCGTCTCGCATGAACTGCGTGCGCCGCTGACGAACATCCGAAGTGGACTGGAACTCCTATTGGCGGCCCACCCTTCCCTGGACGATCATGTGAGGGAATCGCTCTCCCTTGTGGAAGAAGAAGCGACCCGCCTGAGCCGCTTCGTGGAGGCTATTCTTGATCTCTCGTCCCTGGAGGCCGGGAAGTTTCCTTTGCGCTTGTCGGCCGTCTCCCTCGAGAAGGTGGCCCAGGTGGCAGTAGACCGGTTCCGCGGCCAACCGGCTTACGACCGAATCCAGGTTCACCTCCCGCCGGAAGTGCCTGAAGTCACGGCCGACGAACGGGTCTTGGGAAGCGTCTTCTTCCACCTCTTGGACAACGCTGCCAAGTACGGTGGTTCTGGTCCGATCACGATCCAGGCCGAAGCAGAACCGGACGGCGTGGAGGTTCAGATCGACGACAGAGGGCCGGGTATCCCGGAGGGGGAGCGCCAGCGCATCTTCGAGAGATTCCATCGCCTCGACTCGCGCGATTCTCGAGAGACCTACGGCCATGGCCTCGGACTTCACCTTGTCAAGCGAATGCTGGAGGCCATGGGAGGATCGATCCGGGCCGAAGGGAATCCGGAGCAGGGAGCGCGTTTGGCCGTTTGGCTGCCGCGCGCCGACGCCGACGAGGCCGAGCCGACCGGGATTCAGGGATCAGGCCAAAGGCCGAACCATGGACGACTCATTGAGTAGGCCGGTCTACGGGGATCTCCGTCGCCCATCGGCTCGCACAGGGCATGCCGCGGATCGTTTGCGGTTGAGGGCCGGATGACCGCCCGCATCCTGCTCGTGGACGACGACCCGACGCTGCTGCGCTTCCTGAGCGAGTATATGGAGCGCGAGGGCTACGCCGTGCGAACGGCCGAGCGCGGCCAGGAGGCCCTGCGCGCCTTCTACGACCACCATCCCGACCTGGTTGTCCTGGACGTCATGATGCCGGGCATGGACGGCTGGGAGGTCGCCGCCCGGCTCCGCGAGCTGGCGGAGACGCCGGTCATTCTGCTGACAGCCAAGACGGGCGAGGCCGACAAGCTGCGCGGTTTCCGCCTTGGCGTCGACGACTACATCACCAAACCGTTCAGCCTGGCCGAGTTCGGCGCCCGAGTAAGGGCCGTCCTGGGGCGGACTCAGTCGACCGCCGACGACGAGGCCGCCGTCCGACGGGCCGGGGCGCTGGCGGTCGACATGCGGAAGCGGGAAGTGCGTCTCGACGGGAGCCCGGTCGAGGTCACACCTACCGAGTTCCGCCTTCTGGCTTGCCTTTCGACGCGTGTCGGCGAGGCGGTTTCCCAGGAAACGCTCATCGACCAGGTGTGGGGCGAGGACCGGCAGGGGGGCGCCAGCGCCCTGCGACGTTACATATGGTTCCTGCGACAAAAGATCGAGGCCGACCCGGATCACCCGCAGCGGCTCGTGACCGTGCGCGGCTTCGGCTACCGGCTGGAGTCGTAGGCACCAAACCAGGTTTGGCCCTAGAACTTGCCCGGCGAAAGCACGCCCGCTCGGCCAAACCTGGTTTGATTCTGGGAGTCCCTCGGCCACACCGGGTTTGAGTCTGGTGCCGAGGGCCGAACCAGGCTTGAACTTGAGGATCCGCCGGCCAAACCGGGTTTGGGTCTAGATCCATTAGGACCTCAGTACTGCCTGCCTCCCTCCATGTAACAAACCTGTAAGGGCACCCCGACCGCAGACCGTCTAAACTCATGATCATCAAGCGTGACCTTGTCGTAAATGGGTTTCGCTGTGGAGATAGATAGCATGGGTTGGGCGCGGTTGCGGGCACAACGAGTTCGAGGGCAGGGCATCGTCGAGTTCACTCTCGTCCTTCCCCTGATCCTCTTTATCCTCTTCTTCATCATCGAGATGGCGCGGCTCCTGCACGCCTACATGGCCATTGAAAACGGCGCCCGCTTCGGCGTTCGCTTCGCCGCCACGGGCGAGTACAACCTGAGCTATTGCTCGGGCTTTCCCGGCGGGCTGTGCGACTCGCGCCCGGAAGAGGACGCCGCCCGCATTCCGTCGATCAAGGACGCCGCCCGTGCCGGCTCCACCTCGGTCCTGCGCGACGATTCCCTCACCCAGGGAATCCCCGGTTTCTTCAAGGTGACGGTCTGCTCGAACAAGGTAGGTATCGTGTATTTCCCGGCCGATGTCGACGCCGCCATCCCGGCCGACTGTCAGCCCGTTGAGGACGGCGGCGGACCCGGCGACCGCGTTTCGGTGACGGTCGACTTCGACCATCCGCTGATCGCCCCCATCCTGAGCAGCTGGTGGCCGTCGCTGCACCTGACGGCCCGCCGTGAGGTCATCGTCGAGCAATTCCGCGTTTCGCGCGTGGTGGGTCTGCCGGCGACCATCTCCGTCCCGACCTTCACTCCGACCAACTCGCCGACGCCCACCGTCACCGACACGCCCACCGAAACCCCGACGCCGAGCGACACGCCGACGCCGACCGACACGGAAACCCCGACCGGCACCGCTACGCTGACCTCCACGCCGACCTTCACCGCGACCTATACGCCTTCAATAACGTCGACGAGCTCCGCGACACGCACGCCCTCTTTTACGCCGTCGCAGACCTTTACCCCTTCGCGCACTCCGACCCGCACCGACACACCCACCCAGACGGCGACCCCGAGCTGCAGCCTGGTCACGCTGGTGGGCACCTCCTTCCCGGCCTACAACCGGGTAAGCTTCGCCATCCGCAATAACAATTCGGTGGCCGTCCTACTGACGATGGCGAATCTCAATTGGACAAAGGCCTACGGAAGCCAGTACGTCGACTGGTTCAATTTCGCCGGAAATAGGTTCTACAACGGGAATGACTCGACGTCGCCCACCAGCGCCGCCGCGCCGTCGATCCCTCTGGGGGCTGGAGCCACAAGCTCGTTCCTCGTCCAATTCGGAGGGGTTCCCTCCAATCTGGGGCTTGACGGATCGTTCACCGCGACCCTGACCTTCGACAGTGTCTGCGTTGTGAGCGGCACCGCCAGCCGAACCGCGCCGACGCCCACGAACACGCGCACACCGACCAGGACCTTCACCCCTTCGCGGACGCCGACGCAGACCGCAACCGCGAGCGTGACCTTCACGCCTTCGAGGACCTACACCCCGACGATCACTCTAACGCCGTCGCGCACACCCACCCGTACCAACACCGCGACGCTCACGCCGACACGCACGCCCACTACGACCTTCACCCCTTCGCGGACGCCGACGATCACCTTCACGCCTTCCCGCACGTTCACCGCGACCAGGACCTTCACGCCGTCGCGCACGCCAACGCCCAGCAGCACGGCGACCGACTTGCCGACGGCGACCCGCACCCCGTCCCGCACGCCGACGCTGGTGATCAACACGCCGACGCCGACCCGGACACAAACGCCAACGCCTTCGAATACACCCTGGTGTGTCGAGTGTTAGGCGAGGGGTGCGGCTGAGCGAGGACGGATCCGAGGTCAACCGCCCGTCGCATGGCTCGGCAGCCTTCATCGTCAGTCCAGACCACCGCGCGGCCCCGCAAGGGGCCGCGTGCCCTTTATCTCCCTGGGCGGATCCCACGAGCGAGCCGTAGGTCCTTGGTTTCGGGATCAGACAGGTGCGAGATGACCTCG
>Ga0214473_10001231_pt1 | contig 34478 bp, 78 predicted proteins | sample RVTome_7_FD_203509 | JGI IMG/M metagenome (GOLD analysis project Ga0214473, IMG submission 203509) | Soil microbial communities from uranium-contaminated site in the Upper Colorado River Basin, Wyoming, United States - RVT98D197 | ecosystem: Environmental > Terrestrial > Soil > Contaminated >... | reverse complement strand
CGGGCTCCACGGCGAAGACCCGGCAATCCACGAACATGATCGACACGGGCAAGATGCCCTTCGGTCAGGACGTGGTCCTGAAAGCCATCGGGTTCCATTACATCCCGAAGGTGGTGGACACCACCCTCGCCGCCCGCGTCCAGTCGTTCTACACGGTGCTGGAAGAGTCCTACGTCCAGTTCCAAATAGTCGGCCGCGAATTCGAGTTCGAGGCCACAGGCGACTGCTGGCTCCCGAACGTCTCCATGGTCTACACCGCCCAGGCGGCGTTGACCGGCGGCAACGCGGTGTACGCGAACCGGGTGGGCGACTTCATGTACCACGGCTGGTACGTGTTGAAGCAGCCGATCCCGGTCACGCAGCTCGTTTCCTTCAAGCTGCGTTGGTTCGTGGACACGAACGCCACGGCGGTTTCCACCGCCTTGACCACGCTCACCACGACCCAAACGGACAAGCTGCGCTGGAAACTCGGCTGCGGATTCGAGCGGTCGAAGTAACACCGGAAAATCCGAGCCGCGGCGGTTCCGCGGCAACCGCATGCGCCGCGAGGCGCAGCGTCCAAGAGAGAGGCTGGGGGCGGCCGTAAAAAGCCGCCCTCGGTTTCCCCTGCACTTCGGGCAGTCCCGAAAACGAAAAGGGTCACAAATGGCATACGCGAACGGACAGGCTTCCCTCAATGAACTTATGGCTTGGCGGAACCGCCAGCTATACCAATGGGATTTCGTCGGGTACGACAGCGGCCTCGTCGTTGTTCCCAACAATTCCCCCTCGGTAGCAGGCGGCACCGGCCGCGCCGTCTCCACCATCCTCGTCACGCAGGAAGCGGACTTCCTGGTGAAGGAAATCACCGGCTTCGCCTACGGGCCTTGCGACTCCACCGGGCTTTTCATCCTCTCGGCGGCCGGTTCCGCCGCGACAGACTTCCCGAACCCCGTAAACACGGTTTTCGCCATGCGCGGCCTTTCCGTGCGGCTTATCGACACCCACAGCGGCAAGGACTGGATGAACAACCCAATCCCGATGCAGCTTATCGCCACGCCGGGATACGGGATCCAGTTCTACGCGCCCCTCGAACACAAATTCCTGCTCAAGCGGAATACCACGCTCCGGCTCGAATGGGCGAACCAGGATACCAAGGTGAATCCTTCCGGTTCCACCCTCATGTATCACGCGGGCTTCCTGCTTCTCAAGGGCGAAAAGTACGCCGTCGATGCGGGGGAGTAATCCCCCATGCGTCCTACCGTCCCGGGTTACTCGATAAGGCCGGAAAACCGGCCGAATCCCAAGACGTTTTCGTACTTCTATTCCCTGCTTCCCAAGGTCAACGCCGGGAACGCGCAGGATTTCGATCCGGTGGAATTCCGCCTGCGGCCATTGGAATCCCGCGATCTCCCGGTCATTTTCGACCAGGACTCCCAGTTTTTCAAGTGGTTCCTACGGTTTGAAGTCGCCAACGAATACGCGCTGCTCATCAATCCGCAAACGAATGCGCTTTACCCAGGCGGGGTTTTCGCCACGGCCAACAGCAATACCATTACGGGATCGGGAACTTCCTTCCTCCGCGACTTCCGGGTGAACGACGTGATATTCATCCACGTCGGCGGGTCCACGGTTCTTTTTTTCACCGTCGCGCAAATCGTTTCTGATACCTCGCTCAAAACCGTGGAAACGACGCCTTTCGCCATCGGATCCGCTGAGGAAGTACAGGATTACGGCCTGATGAAAAGCCGGAATACCCCGACGCATCTTTGGCCCGATGACCGGCAACTGCACAACTATACGTTGACCGGCGTTTTATCCCACGGAGCGGGCGGCACCAATGCCATCACCGGGGTCGGCACCTTGTTTTTGACCGAACTTCTGGCGGGCGACAAGTTCACCATCACCGACAATGCCGGGGTGAAGCAGTTCTATATCGTAGAAGCCATAACGAGCAATACCGCTATGACGATTTTAGGCGCAACCGACGCGGCGGCGGCTTCCACTTCCAAGGCGGCGTCGAAGTTCTACACCGATTACAACGACATCGAGTTCACCGTCATCGCCTCCGGCGGCGGCGGGCAGCGGGTGGTCGGCCAGGGCCGCGTCCTCGCCAATCAAGGCACCAACGGCGGCGGGGGATGGAAAGTGAACCCGGGCGGCGGGCAGGTTTCCGCCATTCGCCGCCCCTACCTTTACGGCAAGGCCGGAGCCTGTACCGTCACCGTGAAAAACCTGGCCAACGACGCAAGACGCATTCATGCCCATCTCTTCGGAGCGAGGATCCGGATATGATGCTCTTTCCCGACATCTGGCGGATACCCTTCGCCAAATCCCCCCTCCTTTTCTTCACGGGGGAATTTTCCGCCCCCTTAGTCGCCGGGCAATACCAATGGTCGGCGGTGTTGCAGAACTTTCAGCCCGCCACCACGCTCACCAATCAAGCCGTGGTCTTTTTCTGGGATTTCGATTTCGCCACGGATGTTTCGGAAGAGGATTACGCGGGAGCTATTTCCTCCACGCCCCTGGTTTCCATCTATATGTCCAGCAAACCCAACGAGCCGGTTTTCCGGCAACCGTTCCGCTGCGCCAAGTACTACGACAATAAGATCATCTATCAAGGCCGCCGGGTCTATTCGACCCCGAGCGTTTTGCAATTCGGAATAACCGGCATCATCAACCAAACCGCCGCGCTGCTCGGCAAGACCTCCATCAAAGCCATCATCCAGATTTCGGCGCATGAGATAACAGAGCCGGATTACAAAAAGACCTTCGAGGACGGATTCCACCAAGCCGATCCCGTGAAACAGCGTCCGCCAACGCTCACCGCCGCGCAGCAAAGATTCGCGCAGGAAAACGCGGAACACCCACAGCTTCGGAGCGAAGAGGGATTGAATCTCCCGCTCTAAGGAAAAAGCATGGAATCCAAATACAACAGCCGCGTCAATACCTTCTACGCTTCCGATCTGTGGAATCTCACCATGGGGACCATTGCGTCCCCCCCGGCCGATTTCACCTTGCCGAGCGCGGATTTCGCGGTTTCGTATTTCTTCTACCGCTTCGGGTCGCAACTCACCGCCGGATTTGAATCCACCGATCAGCCCCGTTACAAGTCCATCGGGTTTTTCTCCAATCTCGCGGACTGCCTGGTCGATCAAAGCGCCCGGCATTCCACCGCCGGAGGCATGTCCGGCGCTTTCCAGCTTGAACGCTTCGGTTCCCCCATCACCGGCACCATCGTCCAGACCCCGGCGGGGGATCCCACCATCACCGGCACCGGAACCTTCTTCACCCAGGAACTTTCCGTGGGCCAGGATTTTTTCTGGTGCGACGATGGAGGGGTGACGCGTTGCGGCCGGGTTTCCGCCATCGCCAGCAATACCAGCATGACGATTGTAAACAACCCCGACGTGGCGGGCGGCTCCGGCAACGCCCTTTCCTCGACGGGGATGTTCACGAACACCACCGCCGCTAAAAAACTCCATCCCAAAATCGTGAACGCGGGAACGGACATCCGGTTTCAATTCCCTACGATGAACGTCCTTTACCCGTGGAATATTTTCTGCGGGAACGTGAGCAAGGTCTTGTATCCGCAGGGCATGATTTCCATCGCCGCCGGTAGCGCGACCATGACCGGCATTGGCACCAAGTTCCTGAGCGAACTCACCGCGGGCGGGGCGGGCACCGGGCAATACGTCGCCTTCCTGGATGACGCCGGGCTCCGCTACACCCGCCGGGTGGATTCCATCGCCAACGACGGAAGCCTTACCCTAAATGCCGCCGTGGCAACCGTGGTCACGCGTAAGACTTTGAACAAAGTCGCCGGGGACGCGGATTACGATCAATTCCTGCAACTAAGGGGATCGGTGCCTCTTGTCCAAACCTGGTCCACTATCCAGGTGGAAACCGCTTTCGCCTTGAAACGCCTCTGGTTCGGATTCGTGGCGGAAATCGAAACCAACATGGAATCCGACGCCGTGATAGCGAGATAAACATGAAAAACAAGGTTCACAACACAGAGAAAGGATAAAGTAAAATGCGTACCTATACCGTCCGGCTTCCCGCCACTTCCATTTCGACGGCCATCACCGTCATCCAAATCGTGGCAGGGACCAACCAGTCAATCCGGCTCATTTCCGGATTCCTGTTCCAGTCCACGACCACCACCAACGCCCAGCAACGGATCCAGCTTCTGCGGAAGTCCGTCGCGGCCACGGTGACGGCGCAAACCCCGGCCCCCCTCGATCCGTCCGATACCGCCGCGGCGGCCACCGGCGGAACGAACGCCAGCGCCGAAGGAACCGATTCCACGATACTCCTGGATGAAGCGTTTTCGCTGCTCACCGGCTGGATCTGGAAGCCGATTCCCGAGGAATTCGTCTACGCGAAGGGCGCAGGCATCCTCGCCATCAAGTTCCCCGCGGCCCCGGCCGCGCAGACCTTCGAAGGCGAATTGACCTTCCAGGAAATCGGGTAACAAGCGTGGCCCCGGGTGAACCTCGGGGCCCCTTGACGGGGGCCAGCATGGCTATCATCGCCCCGACGCGCCGGAGCATCGCCTTCAACGGGAGAACCCACACCAACGAGGATTTCGACTCCGCGGACGTGACGGATATTTCCAAGGGGCTGCATTATCTCTATCCGAATCCGACTCCCAAGCCTTGCATTTCCAGGCGGGAGGCGTCCGGGCAAACCAAGGTTTGGACCTACGAAACCGAGCTTGAGCGGGATACCGAATTCATCCGGCTCACCGGCCTCGGCGTCATAGCCCGCATTCACGCCCCGGTTGTAACCCCGCCGACTCCTGGAAACGGGGATAGGTAGATGGACATCCAAACCGCCGTTTTCGCTGTTCTCTCTCCGACCACGCTTGGCTCCACTATCACCGTCACCGGGATTCCATTCCAGCCCAAGGCTCTTATTTTCTGGTGGAGCGGCCGAACCGGCACCGTGGACGCCTCGGGGCTGCAAACCCATCGGCGGGGCTTCGGATTCGCGGAATCCACCACGCAAAGGGGCGCGGTTTCCACCCAAAGCGAATTCGATTCGGCGGGCGCGAACTGCGATCTCGGGATGCGGCAGGATTGCGTGATGTTCGACATCACCACCGCCGGGGCCATCGACGGCATAGCCGATCTGGATTCCATCAACAGCGACGGGTTCACCCTCATAGCTGATGACGCTTTTGCCGATCAACCCCTCATCCACCATTGGCTTATAGGCGGCGCGGACATATCAAACGTGGATTTCGGCTTATTCAACGAACCCGCCACGGCCACCACGCAGGACATCGCCACCGGATTCGACATGAGTTCGGGGAATTGCGGCGTTTTCTTCATGGCGGAACCAACCGGCGTCGCTCTTCCATCTATTTCCGTGGATTCCCGCTGCATGTTCGGCTTCGCGGGAGGCGTTGACCTCGGCAACGTGGTATGGGCGGGCGGAAGCGATAATGCCGCCAATCCCACCAATACGCTTTCTTACTGCCGGAAAGGGCAATGCCTCGCGAATGTTTCAAACCCCGTCGCTTCCATCAATACCAGGGCCCAGGTTTCGGCCTGGCTTGCGACCGGTTTCCGCCTCAGTTACAGCGAAGTGACCAGCACCGCCCGGAATTACTTCTATCTCGCCATCAAAGGCGGGAAATGGAAATGCGATGGGCTGACCTCCAAGACCAATACCACCGCTTTCACGACGGGCGGATTCTTCGAGCCGCGGGGGACCATGTTCCTTTCCGCTGGCAGTCCCGAGGATGCCGACGACACCCCGCATGACACCGACCAATGGAGCCTTGGAGCCTCGGAAAATGGAACTTCCAACTTCGACAATAATTACTCGATGAACGCGACCGACAGGGATAACGTCGCCACGGCGGACGTTTCGACCATATTAGAGCGGGACGGCAACGGCGGCTGTTATGTCCATATTGATCCCACCACCGGGGCGATGGACGGGCGGATGTACGTCACCACCCACCGGGCGGACGGGTTTTCGGCGGTGATGGAAGACGCGGACGCGGCGGAAAATTTCGTCGGGTTCATTTCCGTCGGGGTGGAAGTATGGCCCACCGTGGCGGATGATCTCCCTGTGCGGGCCCTCTATGCGAACGTGAGGCGGTAAGGGAAAATGTCCGCTTACAATGAAAACTCGGAACGGGGAACATACCGGCAGCGGGATTTGCCGGTACACCCGAGAAACCGCTGGACGCCTCTTTTCTCCGGAACTCCGGTTCCGGTTCTTAATCCCGTCCTTTTATCCTCTTCGGTCCATAAGCGGCCACAGCAGCGTCCGGAGCATCCCCGCGGATATTGGATACCTCTTCACTTCGAAGAGCCCCCGCCGGTTTCCCTTTTGTACCAGGGATTTTTTTCCGCCGCGAATCAAGAAACCCCGCGGCAAGAGCCTTTCCACCCTTACCGCGTATGGCAGCCGCTTTTCTTCGAGGAACCCCCGCCGGATTCTCCGCTTGAAAATGGCGTCTTTGAGCCTTACCAGCTTTGGGACAGGACAAGGCAGGAACCGTTCCATCCCTTCGTCACCTGGCAACCGCTTTTCTTTGAAGAGCCTCCGCCGGATTCCCCGCTCGAAAACGGCGTATTCGAGCCTTACCAGCTTTGGGACAGGACAAGGCAGGAACCGTTCCATCCCTTCGTCACCTGGCAACCGCTTTTCTTTGAAGAGCCTCCGCCGGATTCCCCGCTCGAAAACGGCGTATTCGAACCGTATCAGCTTTGGGAAAGAGATCGTTATCACCCGGATATTTCCTTCCGGCAACGCATGAATGCCATTTTCGCGGATGACCCCGGCCCCGGCGGTCTCGGCTCCTGCGACCCAGGCAGCCCGGAATTCAAGGCGAAAAAACGAACGACCGATAAACCCTACGCCTGGGCCAAGTACAGTACGAGGCGCAATAGATGACCCTCGAAATGAACATCGGCGCTTCCGTTGCACTTGGAACCCTTCTTGTATCCCTCACCACCCTGCTTATGAAGCAGATGGGGAGCAAGACCGGAAACGGATCCCGGGTGTTCGTGGAAGCCGTGGTGACGGCGCTTAGGGAAGACCGCCGGGAACTTCACACCCTTTTCGAGAATTTGGCGGAAGGATTGCGGGGAACCGTCGCCATCCTGAAAGACCATTCCAGCGAATTCAAGATAGCCAGCGAACGGCAGGCGGGGATAGTCGGACATTTCAAGCAGCGTTTTGACGCGGTGGAAAAAGGCATAGACGATATACGGGAAAAACTTTCATAAAGGAGGCGGTATGGACTGGAAAAAAGTTCTGAAAAAAGCGGCGATGGGCGCGGTCCTCACGGGCGGCACCGCGGCGGGGATAACGACCCCCGGCAGCGTCGATGAAGCGATTCCCTCCGGCATCGCGGCCATTGCGGGGGCACTCTGGGAAGGCTTCCGGAACTGGTTCAAGAACCGGAAAAAATAGGTGGAAGTCAAATCCCAAGGCGTCCGCATGTTCGATGTCGCCATGCTTGGACCCTTCATGGTCTGGTACGCGGCCCGCTCTTGCGCCCCCAAATGGGCGCGGCCTCTGCTTGCCGTCGCTGGACTTGGCACCATGCTTTATAATTGGCGGAATTATCAAAAAATCAAGGCCGGAAAGGCATGACAAAAACCATTGACATGGGTAGCGGGATAGGGTAGATTCAAGACCTCCGGATGGAGGGCGGCGGGGTTTTAAGGGGCCGTGGGGGCCTCTTCTCCTTCCCCGTCGCTTCCCTTCCAGCGCGGATGACTTTCAAAGAGGGTGCATGGCGTCTTTCGATTTCTCCGGCCCGAAACTCCTACGCAAGGAAGGCGGATACGTTTTCAATAAAAATGATCCAGGCGGGGAAACGAAATACGGAATTTCAAAAAAAAGTTATCCGCATCTCGATATCAAAAATATTACGAAAGAAGAAGCCTGGAATATCTACCGCCGGGACTTCTGGGATCCGCTCCACCTGGATTCCATAAACAACCAGGCCGTTGCCGATCAAATCCTCGACACTGCCGCGAACATGGGAATAAAAACCGGCGCTATCATCGCCCAACGAGCCGCCAAAAGCCTGGGGAAAAACATCGCGGTGGACGGGACGCTTGGCCCGGCTACCATTGCCGCCATCAATTCTCTCCCATCCTCGAAACTCGCTTCCCAGATGGTTCGGCACCGCATCGACGCCTATAACGCCATCGTTGCCAAAAGACCAGAAAGCCGGGAATTCCTGAAAGGCTGGCTGGCAAGGGCCAAGTCATTTGGTTCCCCCGCGGCTGGCCTCGCCACTTTCCTCGCCATGTTGGCGGGCGGGTATCTTCTCTACAAAAGGAGCCAAGCATGAAGGTTTACAACGCAGGTACGCTCACCTGGGAAGATGTTCCCGACAACGAGACAACGGGCGATGGACGGCCGCCTCTGCCTCCCCTGGATGCGGACGGACAACCAATCGACCCGCCGGAAGGTGTCGCACAACTCCCGGATGGAGCGGTATACAACCCCGCCACCGGCACATGGGAACCCGCGCCCGCCCCCTCTTCCGATCCTGTCATCTGATGCCGCGCCCGCCGGACGATGAAGGGTTGCCTTTCGACATGGAAGGAATTCCCGAAGAGGAATCCGAACATCCGCGAGACGCCGGAAACCCGGAAGCCTTCGCGAAAAAGATGTTCTCCCAGCTTGGCGGCATAGTCCAGCATTTGAAGCCGCCGGAAGAAAAATGGGTGCAATTGACCGTCACGGGAATGCGGAAAAAAATCCGGTCGTTTCCCGGCATGGAACATACGCCCGAAGAAAAACCCGATCCGGATGACTTCGAGGACGTGAAGCCTCACCGCATCGTCTTTCCCGCCCACAGCATATCCCAGGTAAGGGAACTCTCTTCCGGCGGCACCGAAATCGACAGCATGATGAGGGACATGGCGCTCCGCGTTTTGGAATCTTTGCCCATGGTCCTCAAGTACATGGGCGTGACGCCGAATAAATAAACGAAAAGAGGGTGAAACATGAATGAAGAGAATGCCGCCGCGGCGGTGGATATAGCGGCCGAAGTCGAATCCGATATTCCCGCCGAAGGCAAGCCGGGGAAGCCGAAAGCGGAGGAAGCCCGTCGGGTCCCTCCCGAAATCGAGAACTTCCTCACCACCTATCAGCCTCCGACCGGGTTCACCCTCACCATCACCAAGCAGGACGATAAATCCGGCCGGTATGGGACCGTCAAGGTCATCGTTGGAAGCGTCCCGAACCTCGATCAAATCGCCGCCGAATTCGGCACCGGGAATTTCCAGTACCTCTTTTCCTGGCTGAACCGCAAATCCGGCAAGCGGGACAAGTACGACCCCATTGAAATCACCATCGCCGGGGAGTATTTCGCCGGGCTCTACAAGGCGGAAACCGCCCGGATAAAGGAAATCGAGGACGCCGAAAAGATGGAAAAGTACCAGAAAGCCGCCATCCTTTCCTCCCTCAACGGCAACCATAAAAACCCGGTGGACGCCTTGAAGGAAGCCGCCGATGTTTTGAGGACCTTCGGGGGAATGCAGAACCATGCTCCCGCGGTGGATCTTACTCCTTTGGCCGAAGCCATCCGCGCCCAAGGGGAATCCATGCGGACCGCGCTCGAAGCCGCCACGCGCCCCCGCGATCTCCCGCCCTGGCTCGGCACCGCCCTCGGCGCGGCCTTGACCGCGGCGGTTCCCAAGCTCATCGACCATTTCACTTCCGGCAAGAAAGGCGACGGCGAAGATCCCATGATGAAAGCCCTCGACAAACTCGTACACTTGGGAGAAAAAATGGGAGCGTTCAAAGAAGCCTTGTCCCCCACCCCCCCCGACAAGTGGGACCGCATCATCGGTTTGGCCGAGGTGGTTTTCACCCCACTTGTAGAAAAGTTGGCCAGCCTCCCGGCCGCCGAGCGCAAGAAAGACCCCACGGTGAAAATGATCACCGGCAGTAAGGAATTCAAGGACTTGATGGGGGATCCGGAAGGCTTGAAGAAATTCCTGGCCACCTTCTACGATAAGTTCGGGGCTAAACGCACGGTTATCGCCATGGAAAGCTGCGGCATGACCCCATCGGCGGAACTTCGGGCGGAATCCGACGCGGAAGCCAAGGCGGAAGCGGAGGAAGCGGACAATGCCGACGGTACGCAGGATTACGCCGCGCCGGGCGAAGGCGGGGCCCCTGGCGGCAGCCTGGAAGCCGTGCCGGGTGCCGGGAGCCCCCCGGGGCAAGAGTAGCGCCAAGGGGCTGAAAACGGCATTCTAAATTCTAGAATCCAGAACGTACCATTTTGAAACAGGCCGGGATTTGATTCACCCTCTTTTCCCGGTGCTGGGAGGGCGGGGATAGGGCTGAAAAGCCGGACGCCCCGCTTTCTAAAAACGAGTCCGCGTCACAAAACGGAATTTAGTGTGAATGCTTTTTTCATCCTGACGAATAGGATATTCCAAATCAGATTCATCGTAATAAGTGATGACGCCTTCTCCATAGAGTTCGTTCTTTAGGAAAGATTTCGCATCGCGTACCGCTGTTCTTAATGTCTTAGCTCTCCTCGGTCTGGTCATGTAAGTGCTGTTATTTTTCGCGCTCCAAAGAATCATTTTCCACCTCCTTTTCTTAATTGTAACCCCCCCCCCCTCCACAGTCAACTTGCATCGCTTCTATTCCCCGCAATCCAAGGTATCCGCCCGCCTTTGGATCTCTTTTTCTTCTTCGGCAAAAAGCCGGGACAGGCTTTCTTTCGCCTCCAATTTTTTCAATTTCGCATGGTCTTCACCGGCTCCGGACAAATGGTTCGGGTAACCGGCATCCCGGAACCAATATCCGCAGGCGACACAAAAGATCATCCCAAAAGCCTTTCCAGCGCGGCCCGACACTCCTCTTTCGTGGTGTACCCGACGGTTCCGGACGCGCTCCGGAGGGCTTGCCATTCCCGGATAGCTTGGCCCGGATAGATTTCGAGTTGGCCGTACATTTCGAGATAAATAGATCGTGACACCAAACCTTCTTTCCCGCCTTGGAGGTAATCACAAAGAAGGTCAAGGAACCTGTCCCGCGCCTTCGTTTTGTAACCCTCCGTAGTTGCCGAATCGTCGGAATCGAAAGCCATCTTTCACCCCTTCAAAAACACGGATCGATGTAGTGAAGCCGCTGGCCGATTATGAGCTTGGTTCCTTCGGAAACCCCTTCCCCCACCTTCACATAGGTCCCGTTTTTCCGGCGACTGTACGTTTCCTTTTGCGCCTGGGGTTTCATTTCGTAGGAATATTCCTGCGATTCGCTTAGGCCGTTGCAATCCGTCCGGGTGGCCATGTCTCGCTGGATCACCACCCCGCACGGGGCTATTCCCTTGCGGATCACTTCGACAATGGTAGCGGCGTAGCGGTCTGAATACATGGAAACCGTGCAACCCATCCCCACCACGGGGGCGGGATGTCCCGCGTGTTCCAGCATCCGGTTATGCAGCGATCCGAAAATCTTGTAACCCATCTTTCACCCCCTCCCTATCTTGAGCGTCCTGGCCCGGCTGAAATTCGATTTTCTCCCATCCGCCATCCCCGCCCCGAAGGCTTCCCCGTTGTTGCGGTTGCCTTGGCGGGAGGTATGCCGGAGCTTGATTCCCTGGCTTTTGAGTAGCCATTGCTTCCCGAGCATCTTTTTGGCTTTCATGAGATCCAAAGACCCCCGGAGGACCAAAGCGCGCCCCGTCGATTCGTAGGAAATTTCCCGGCGCTCTTCCTCCTTTATCTTGGTCACGATCTCCAAGAGGCCGCGGGAAAACCCCTCGCAGTAGCTCCGGCCATCCCCCCGGAAGCATCCGCCGAACTTGAGCCGCCCCATGGACGCGATTACATGCGTCCATTCGTGGAAGAGACTGCAAGCGTCCTTGGCATCCTCCAAAGGGCCGTAAAAGACTATCCGGGTGCAGTCCAGCGGTTGCCCATCCGGACCGAAAGAAAGCGTCCCGATTCCGGTTTTTTTCTGGAATTTATCCCGCGTCCGGTAACTGGAAACCGTCCCGATTAGGCGGCACACGGCGGACATGAGGGTAGATTCCCAAAGGGAGAGATTTTCCCCATGGGTGAAAGCGTCCGCCTGGGCGTATTCCGCCCGGGCCGCTTCCTCATGGGGATCCAAAGGCTTCCCGAGGTCGTTTTCCGTGATGTTGTGTTCCAACATGAGCCGCCGGGCGAAGCGGAGAGCGTTGTCAATCTCCCCCTCGAATGCTCCGGCGTCATTGGCCAAGTTAAGGAGCTTGCGGACGCGGTCCTTGATTTTGTCGTTGTCGGCGCTCATACTTCCCTCGTGGCCATATAGATAGCTGATGCCACAACGCTATGCGCGGCGGCAGAAAGAACGGTTTCGCTGGAAAGTTTCTTGGACTCCGAAAGAACCAGAGCCAAGGCCCGCGCCATTTCCGGGGCGGCGGCGATGAGACGGGCGTTGCTGTTCTGGTTGTACCCGCCGGATTCCACTATGGCAATCAATCGCTTATCCTTGGATTCCACGTCCAAACTTGTTTGCCAAGATGCGCGGGCTCTTGTGTACCACGGCCCGGGCGTATGTTTTGCGTTTTCCATTTTCCGATCCTTTCCTTCCCGGCTACCCGCCGGGTTACCCCGTTCCACCAGGGTAACTACAATTTACCCTAATCCTTTCCGCTTGTCAATGGTTTACCCCATCTTTTCCCACCTTGGCGAAATTCTCTGAATTTGAGGCTTCGAGGCTGTGGTATTCCCTATCCCGGTCAAGCCGGAAGGGCTGTAAGCGATTCTAGGAGGCTTCCCGGCCACTTCCCCCGCAGCAGGGGCAAGGGCCGGGAAGCGGAAACGGAGGCGGTACAGGGGGCAAGGGCGAGCCTTGGCATGTAGAGCAAGGCCAGCTTAAAGGGATGGAGAGATTCCAACCATGATCGCAAAAGACGGGGGCGGGTTTTTTGGGCAATTTATCCGCTTCGGCTTACAGTTTCTTTTTCGGCCTGGGCCGCTTCTATCCCGCGCAGATCCTTGACGATGATGGAAAGGCAACCCACACAGTAATAAAAAGAATTCGTCTCTCCGGCTATTTCCGCGACAAGCCCGCTATTCCGACAAAGATCACAGGCTCCCCGCCGATAATAAATCCGCAGGTTCATTTCAATATTTTCCCTTCCGGCTTCGGCGGCTTGTATTCCATCAAGTCCCGGGATCGCGACACGGCCCACATGGCCGGTACCATCGGATTCCTTGGGTTGGCGATGGCGTTCGGGTTCGGCATGGCCCCGGCGGGAAAGACGGAAATGACATCCAATCCGCCCGCCTCAAGGTCCTGGCAAACGCCCCCGATTTGCTCCATCGTCATCGGGCCCGTTAACCCGTAATCGTGGACCATGACGGTAGGTTTTGCCGCCGTTTCTTTATTCAAGGGCCAAGGGCCGGGAACTTCGGACATGGTTTCACCCCTTTTTTTCGGACATGATTTGAATATATTGACATTCTTCAATGGTTCCAAGGCTCGTCCTGGCCCGCTTCAAAATCCCCCGGACGAATTTCTGCGCGATTTCAAGAGATTCCGAAGTCATGCCGGTTCCGTCTTCGTAATCGGAAATTGCATCCGACAGAACCCTTTCCACCCGTTCCCAGTATTTCAGGGTTTTCCGGTGAAAGGCTTTTTCAACGATGCTCACGGCAGCCTCGCCTTTTTCGCCGCCCGCATCGCCTCCATCGCCGCCTTGATCCCTTGTTTTCTCATCCATCTTACCGCTTCCAATTTCGCTCCCGCGCACTTTGGGCAGTCTTTCCAAAGCGTTTCATATCCGCATTCCCGGCAAATCCTGAATTTTCCCGGCCTACGCTTCTGGTGCCCGTTTATTCCTTGCGTTTGAACCCCCTCGACATCCTCGCGCAATAATTACACCCCGCGCTTCCCTCTCCTATTTCCGGCTTGCAAAGTTCCCAATTCGCGCAGGCATCGCAGCGGGAATGGTGGACCCGGGTTTTCCCCAGGGAAAACCGCCCGCCGTGGGCCTGTTGCAATAGCTCTTGGTTTTTCCGCTGGGAAGGGGAAAGCGGATCCAGAAGCCGGGCGGGGCGGGGGTCCATCAGGGAGGGGCTTTCCTGAAAGCTATGATTCCCTCGATTTCTTGAGACAAATTAAACATAACTGCTTTCTTGTCCAGTTTGTTTTCTGGATGATCGGAAGAATCAGTCGTGCCATAACCCAGCACAAAGAAAAAATCCGTCCCTCCGTAATTGATATTGATATACGCTGGTATATCTCCATGCGCTTTGAGCGTTGATTCCAGGAACCGGATCAGTTCCGAGATTTTCGGGGTATGGCTTTCGTCTTGAAAATAACCGGCTTTCAGTTCCATTATCCGAGCCTCCGGTTGAAATTTGGGCCGTTGTACCTCTCCGAAATTTTGTCCGCCGCTTTTCTCATCGTGTCACGGATAGAATGAAGGCTTTCCGCGGCGCGTTTATCAGGAAGCTGGGCAAATTCACAGCAGGCGGTTTTAAGGGCATCGAAACAGATTTGCAGCGCCGTCCATCCGGCTAGAAGTTCTAAATCTTTTGGCGGCTCTTTCCGTTTCACTCGATTTCCTCCAAAAGTCTTTCCACCGCATGATCATCTGGTGGCTTCCCCTCGTATACATGGCAAACCCCGTGGAAATACCCCAGGCGATACTCACCCATGGGAAAGCGGCTTTGCTCATCCATCCCCTCCCGGCACCGCCGAAGCCATTTGATTTTTTCATCCAGGCGACCGGAGAATTTCCCCATGAAAAACCCTCCGACCATGCACACTATGGGCCATAAGGCCAAAAGGATTTCTTTCATTTCAAATGCTCCCTTATCAAGTCTAGCACCGTTTGAGCCTTTTCCCGCGGCGTGAGGAAGCGGGATCCGATGGGCGGCATCTTCCCGGCGTGAGCCTTGTTATGCTCGAAGGGTTTGGTCTTGTCCGCCCATACGATATACTCCATCGCCGCCTTCACCCCGTTTTTGAAGGCCGAAAACTGCGCGAGAGATTCGGAAGCGTGGCGGTTCAAATCCTCGATGATTTCCGTTTGGGCGGCACCATCCTCTTGCAGTTTTTCGATATAAGCCAAAAGCCTTTTCTGGCTGTATTCCCCGATATGGAAGAGGCGGCGGAAGTTCATTCCTGCACCGTTATTTGGAGGGTTTCCCCGGGCCGAATCTCAGCCGTTTCCAATTTTCTGCCGTCGAAATAGTCCACCCGAAAATTATCTGGTAGAGACAATAGCCTTAAAGGGGTTGTAAAATCTTTGCATGGGATCCAAGCTGGACATTCCGGGAAGGCAAAGCGGTATTTCGATTCGCCCTGACCGTTATTGTCGATTATCCGCACCTGGATTTCCTTTCGAGGTTCTCCCGCCTTATTGACTATTCGCGCCTTTTGCCTCATACGCATTCCCCCAAGTTTTCCAAAATTCCACCGCCGCCGCGGGTTTGTATTCCGAATACCTTCCCATGAAAACGAGCCGGTTTTGAAAAGTGATTCCAAGCCGGATTCCCACGATAAATCAGCGTATACATGCCGTTTGCCTGTTTATTAGGGGTTATGAGATCGATTTCTTTTACCGTCTCATCCATGAGTTCGCGGATCCTTGGCAAGTCTCTAGCATCAGAGAAAGAAACTTGAAGCAAGTTCATTTCAGGATTTCTACTTCTTTGATCAGAAGGGTAGATATGTGATACTTTTCATATCTTTTACAAGGAAAGAGTGTATCTATTTCAGCCAGGGCAAGAAAAACAGCCTGTTCAACCGTTTCGCAATCCGATTCGGAACGAAAATCTATGACGCCGATTACAAGGTCCATTAGTTTATGATCCCAAACCCGAATCGATATAGTGACACGGATTTTCACGGCGCAACTCCTTCGGATCCGCTGGCAAGCCGTTTTGCCTTCCGCACCCCATACGCCTTGAGGCGTTTTTGGTGCCGGAAATGCCGCGCTGCCCGCTTGCTTTTGTTCGCCTCCCAGCGTCTTTCCAGGATATACTGCTGCTGGCAAGGGCGCTTTTTGCCCCCGCTGGAAATGGATTTCGGTACCTTCGGTTTTTCCGGCATTTCAATTCCTCTTTCTCGCCGCATTCAAGGCGTTCAAAAATGCCTCTTGAGGGGAATCTCCTATCCCTATGCTTTCTTTTTCTTCCTGGAAGAACGCTAGACATTTAAACCAGCAACCGTAATGCCCAGGGGCGGATTTTACTTCCATTTCAAAGCGGTACCCTTTTTCCTCCATGGACTTTTTGGTTCGCAAGGCTTCGACGGATAGGTTCATGGCGAATTTCATTTCAGTTCCCCTTTCCTATTCCCCTTGCGAATTGAAGCAATTCCGATTGAATGCGTTTCATATCCGCAAGCGCGGCATCAGCTTCCGCCGCGTTAACGTCGGATATGAGCGTGAACATCGAAGCCATCCCCGCATAGAATCCCCGGCGGGTTTCGAGTATTTGCACCGGGGAAGCGGCCTCCGGGATCACTCTGAGGCGATAGGTATCCCAGAGTTCAACGAGCATTTTGCTTTGCATTCGCCGCTTCCCTTTCCAAAGAATCCATCCCGTCGAAATACCGCACCACCGCGCAAGCCTTCGGTACCACTTCTTCGGCCAAGTAAGGGAAGCTCCCGCCCGGCGCATTGAGATCCAGGACGTGCCACTTATCCAGCATCCGGCAGACTTCGACAGCCCTTCGGTATTGTTGGAATTTTTGTTCGGAGATCATCCGGCAGGACTTATTTTCCATTGGTCGAATCCTTGCACGGCGGGAAAATTTCCCTGCAATAAATCAACCGGGCGGAATAGACGTTTTGACCAGACTTCACCGCCGCCATTATTCTTTCTTCATTCCCACCGCAATCGTAATGCCGCTTATCGAGGCTGTGACCGGGGCCGCAGGCGACGGGGAGGAATATTCCCAACATGAAGCCCCCGATCCATGCAAATAGAGTCCGCCAGTTACCGCTCATCGGTACCCTCCTTGCAGAAAATCACTTCGGCGGCCCAAAGGCAGCGATCCGGCCGACTTCCGGCATGTTCCGGATTGTAGGCGTAGCAGCCCAGGAGCCAGGATTCCCGCGTGTCATTGGCCGGGGATATGCAAGGCCGCTCCGGATTCGACCACGCCTTGAACGGCTTGCAACCGGCCAAGAATACCGCTATCAAAATTACGCAGATTTGGAGCCTATATAACATAATGTTCCTTATGTTAAGTTAGTCTTTCTAGCTCTTCTCTTTGGCAAGGATCCAGGCAATCTGGTTCATCGTCCCAACGGACGAAAACCATTTCATCATGGGCCGGGCAGCAATACGGTTTTTCAAACGTGGCCGTTATGGTTCCAAAACTTTCAGGTGCCTCACCTTTCAGCCTCACGCGGTCGCCTGTCGCCAGGGTTCCGGGCTTCATTTCGGCACCTCCAAAGGTCCATACCATTCCGTTCCCAAAATATTTTCAATCGGCATAGAGTTTCCATCGTAGAACGCCGCTTTGAGTAGCCCGCCTTTCCTGAAAACCTCAACGACTTCCGCGGCTATTTCTTCATCTGGCGCAATATTCACAAAACGGCTCCAATAGAACCCGGTTTTTGTGGGACGCTCTCGATTCCAGGCGGTCATTCTTTTCCCCCCTCCGGCCCCAGCACATCGTAGCCTCCTTCTTCTTTAGCTATGACAACATAGGGGGTTTCCTTTACCCTTTTGGCCTCTTCCAAAATGGCTTCGTGGAATTCTTTATGAGATTCGTAAATCTCGAAAGCCGTGCAATCCGCATTTATACAGGTATGCAAGCCTATGATTTCGGGGTACAAAAGCAATTGCGTATCAGCAAGGTTTTTCAGGAATTCTACAATCGTTTTCTCCGATCCGCTTTTTGTCAAGCGGTAAATTTCGCCCTGGTAATACCGGAACCTAGCCTGATGCTCCGGCTTGATGGGGATGAGTTTCATTTCTCCCCCAATATCCGCCGCCGGAATGCTAATTTCGCCGCTTCTTCATCCTTCATGCCGCATTTAAAGCAGACGTTTTCCCCCTTGGGGCCGTAAGGCCGGGTTTCGGCAATCTTGCCGCACAGATCGCATTTCCTCGACGGTTCCACGGCTATGAATCCTTTACCGCTCATTTATCCCTCCACACGGATTCCGGTACCTCGAAAAATCCGAGTTGACCTTTGAACGGCTTGAACGAAAGCATTTTCGGCTTCGACAAGACAAAGCCATATTTCCCGAAAAACCAGGGAGATTCAGAATGCGAAACGCAATCGGTTATTTCCACGGATCCGACAATGCCGCCGCGTTCCAATTCCTGTATTTCCGGAAAATAAACTTCCCAACCGTGTACGTCGATTGCAACGCTTTTGCTTTCCTCGTATTCAACCTTCGTCATTCCCTTTCCCGCATGGATCAGGATCCGTTCGCGTACCGAGGTATGCCAATCCCGGTTTTCGATATTTTTCCCGGCGTAGAGAATAAGCCACGCCCAAGGCTGGCGAATGCTAAGGCAAAGCATTATTTCCCCTCCAAACCCTTCCCAGCACGTCGAACCGCCATCCCCGCGGCACCTTCACCCGGGCCTTGGTCTTCGGCCTCAGTATCGGCGCTGCCGGTGCCATGTTGACGGTTGTCCGGGTTAGTTCTCCCCCCTCGAAATACCATTTCAGGATGATTTGCGGGTAATCGACCGCTGGCCGCGGGGGGAGAACGAAATTGAAGCTGCGGGCCCCCGGCCATTGCTGTTCGGTCGAAGAGTAAAGGGTCACGCATTCAAAGTCCGGGCGGCCGGGATAGCAAAAATAGATTGCATGGTAATTGCTTTGGGTTTGCCGGGGCTCCACCTGGATAGTGGCGTATTCGCTGTCATTCCAGTCCCAAACGGTGGAAGCGGCGGGATAGAGAAAAGAGTCCGCGAAGGCGGATTGAAAAAGCAGCATGGAAAAAATCAAGATTTTCATTGGCATCCTAACCCGTGGGAATCCACGAAAAAAGGTTTTTCAGATTTCCGGGCCGCCGCCTCTTCTTTCGTCAACAGCCGGTACCATTCTGCGTTGCATCCTTCGATGCAGCGCCAAACGCTATCGCAGCAAAATTCCCCCGATATAGTCCGGACCATGGGGCCCCGGTAATCCGTCCAGATTGATTCCAGCCCGCAGCCCGGGCAATAGGCATGGAATCCCGGCTTCCCGTTGTCCCGGACGCGGCCCAGGCGAATCCGGACGGCCTTCGCCGTGTTTTCGATCCAACCACAGATCCGCCATCGCCAACGGTCCAGCCAGATCGAAAATTTTTCCTTGAAACGGTTCACGGGAATCCTTCCAACACCGTCAAACGGATAGCCTTGAATCTTATCCATTCAGAATTGGTGGAACCATCCCAATTTTTTCGGGCAATATCTTCCGCGGCAAGTATAGCATTTAAGAATGTTTTCGCTTCAAGCTGAATATCAATATCAGGGAATCTTTTATATCCCGAATAAGGTGTTCCATCCGGCCTTTCAAAAATTGAAACTTGAACCAAGATTTTCACGGTGCCCTCTCGTAAATTTCCTGCAAGATTTTCGCATAGGCTTCCGACATCCGCCGGGTGATTATCCGGTCAAAGTCGTTTTGATCCGTGACGGCTTCCCGCAGCAGGGTTTCGATTCTCAAATGTTCATCGTCTATTTCAACGATGATTCCGCGCTTGTAGTTCATTTCATCCCTTGCCTTTTTTTCACGAACGGCGGTTCTGCTCCGGTGCATTTCATGGCGATATGGAAATTATAAGTGCTATCGGTTGGCCAATGCCAAAGTTCGGCCCCGCCTATTACCACCAGTTTTCCGCCCAAATTTTCAACGAATCTTTGCACGGCATTCTGTAATTTCCGGGTTTCATTTTCTTCCAGCTTTTTATACGCCATGCTGGCCATATTGCCGAGTTTCCGGCAAAGGTTTAGCCGTTTTTGAGTGTTAGGATCCCCGCTGTATTTCAGCCTTGCCATTATTTCGGCCGCTCCAACAAAAAGTTTTGCATCCCCTTCGCCGCCGCGATTTCGTATAGGGTGCGCTTGCTCCGGTAATCGTAGAGATAAGGCATGAAAACCTCTTCGGCCTTGGCCATACCGATTTCGACCAGGGCCATTTGGGAATCAACCCAATCCTTTAAGATCCGCCAGCCTATACGCCGGGCCTGCGCCTTATTGACGTAGCTCCGGGGCAGCCGCCCTTTCCGGTTCTGGGTGGTGAGTACCAGCATCACCGCTTCCTCGCGTAGCGGGAGCCGGAAAGGAAGCTCGTTTTCATTTTTCGGCAAAATGAAACAAACCGAAACCACGCCGCCTTCGGCGTCGAATTCCTTCATTACCTTGGTCGCCCCATTTCGGGCCAAAATCATTTCGATTTCCGCCACGGTTTTTTCGGATTCGATGGACGTGGTGTAATTCTTGATCGGCATTTATCCCCAAACCAACGTCACGATTTTTCCGGCTATCCAGAACCCGGTACCGAACAGGAAGCCGTCGCAAAGGCGTGAAATTGCTTCTTTCATTCCTCTATCCCCTTCATGGCGAACCAGTCGTGATGATTCACAAATCCCTTATCTGGATCCAAAAATCCCCAACTTGAAAACTTCGGCCCGGCAATGAAAAGGCTCCAAGTCTCCTTGCCGTGAAGCTCGGTCACGCGGTGGAAGCTGTTCCGCCCCAGGAAATTCAGCATCCCAGGCCGGACCCGCCGGGTGATGACCTTCCCGGTTTTGTCAAGCCTTTCCTCTTCGTAGCCCCCCGCCAATACCAAGGAAAAAGACCAGCGCCAGGGGTGATTGTGCAGGGCCCTATCTGAATCCGGGAGCATGAAGCGGTGCAGATACCCGCTCCAAGCCTTCCGGTCATCCCCCGGCATCCAGCCCCACAGCCGGGCCCGGAGCAGGTAGGTCCGCCCTTCCTCGTTCCGGATAAGCCGGACGGCGAGACGAAGGACCAGCCAATTGAGAAAGTGACGGATCATTTCGGATCCCAAAGCGGGTGACGGAAAACCTGCTGTTTCACGCACAATTCCTGATATGCTGCCGCGACATGATCGAATTCTCCGCAACCTTTTATTTCCGCAAGCTCCGGGTAACACGTTGGAATGAAAAGGGGGGATCTTTTTTCAGCCGGATTCATCTCCACCCGGCCCAAGATGAAAACCGGGCCGTATGTAGGTTCGAAGGACGGATCCATCATCCCGGTACGGTGATACTTGAGCCGCGTTACTACCGCCTGCCCATTGACAAGGCCGCTTTTTCTCGCCTCTTCAAACGGGCGCACAGCGTTTTCCGCGTCCTGCTCCGGGATTTCCACTATCCGGCCCTGGATGTTTATGGTTGCCCAGCCTTTATTATACGGCTTGACAGCCGCCTCCGCGGCTTCGTCGGAGATTTCCACGGTACGACCTTTTACGGTTACGCTGGCCATTTTTTCTCCTTTGTCTCCCGTAGGGAGGGGGTCTTACCCCCGACCTCGGGAGACATTATTCCATCGACCTCGACCCCGACCTCGACCCCGACCACGACCTCGACCCCGACCTCGACCCCGACCACGACCACGACCTCGACCACGACCACGACCACGACCACGACCTCGACCTCGACCACGACCACGACCCCGACCACGACCACGACCTCGACCTCGACCACGACCTCGACCACGACCTCGACCACGACCTCGACCTCGACCTCGACCACGACCTCGACCTCGACCACGACATTAAATACCCCATTCGCAAGACTGCCGCGCTGATCATTTTACCGCCTTCGGCAATTCGCATGTAATCAGCGCGGCATCTACAATGGATCCGCGCCCTACGATCATTTTTCCGGGGAAGGGTTCATGTTCCGAACTGGAATCCCATTCGCCTTTCAGCGCTTTGTGGAACCTTCCGGCATCCGCAATCCAGCAGGCTTGATCGAATTCCAATTCTTGCGGGCCCACCCATATCAAGAGGCCCGTCAACGTCATGGTCACGGTGCGGACGAGATATTTTTCCCCGATTTTCCAGGGAGAGGATCCGGAGCCCGGCATAGGAACTTGGTCTGCGGTGAGCAGCAATTCTAGGAGTTTCGTCAATGCTTCTTTGTTCATTTTTCACCCTTTCGTTATGGTTTTTGTCAGATCACTTCCGTCAACACCCGCCAAGATTTGAGCCCGCAATCGTCGAAGTTCGCTTCGATAGGAGTTCCGGCAAGTTTCGCCACGTCTCCCTTTTTCGCTTCGGTCAAAAGGTTCAGGATCCGCAGGGCGATTTTTCCGAATTCGACGTTCACGGATTTCGGGTAACAACCCCAAAAATCCCCGCAGCTCCAGGAGTTTCCTTCATTGTCGCCAAGTTCAACGAACAACCCGAAGCTGCCGCCTTCGGAGGTGCCGAAATGGGCGGATTTGATTTTGCCTAACTGTTTTCCGGTCATTCGTGAAACGCCTCCCCAGCGCGGGCCCATCTCCCTTTGCCGTCCGTAAGCACGATTTCAAGGTCTTTGACCAAGGAAAAACGCGGCTCTTTTTCCTTGAATTCTTGCAAATTCTTTTCGGCGGTATAGATATGCGCTCCCATTCCGGCGGCGTTTTTTATATCGCCAACCCATCCAAAGGAATGCCCTCCCCAGAAGTATCCGCCGTGGGCGCGGATAACGAAAAATGTTTCATCGGTCATGCTCACCCTCTTTTAATTCAGCCCGTAAATTCTATGCGTCCGTCTCCTTCGCTTGCAATACCAGCCTTTCCAATTCCGCCGCCATTTCCCCCGGAGCGTCGTTCAGGTTGTCCTCATAGACCATTACGGTACGCGGATCCTTGTGCCTTGAAAACCGCATGGCCTTGACGAGATTCCCGCCGTTGGCCGAAAGGACTTCGGTGATGGCGGAATGCCGCAGGGCGTGAGGGTGTAGGCCGTCGATTCCCGCCTTGGCTCCGAGCCGCCGGATGATGTAGAAGATCCCTATCCTGGTCATCCGGTATTCCCGCATGGCGCTTTTCGGCGCGTCCTGTTTGATGTCAACGAATAGCGGGCCTTTTTTGTCCAGGGCGTATTTTTGCCGGATTTCCAGCCAAGAAAGGATTTTTTTGTAGAGCCCGGCGGGAAGGGTTATCCACGCCTTCGATTTTTTCCCCTTGCCGAGAACCCGGACGCGGGATTTCGCGAGGTCCAAATCCTCCGTGTCGATTTTCACCACTTCGGAAACCCGCAGGCCAAGGGTGAAAAGGAAAAGGATAAGAAGTTCATTCCGGACGTTATGAGGGAAGGGGCAAAGTTTTGCTTCATGCACCACGGCCCGCACCGCTTCGATTCCGGGCCCCTTCGTATCCCGATAAGCGATTACGTCCAGTTCCTTGACGGTGATGGTCCAGGGAATCAGCCCCACCGCGTGAAAAAACTTGGCCAGGGTCTTGAGGCAGGCTATCCGGCGGTTTATGGTGGCGGGGGATTTTTTGTCGGCGTCCAGGAAATTCCGGTATTCGATTATAATCCGGTTCGCGGTTATCCCGTCCTGCCGGTAAAACCACGCCACGGAAGATTCAAAATCCTCCCCGTCCGGGATTCCGATTTTGCCGGGCCTGTCCTGGCACCAGCGGGAAAAATACCGCACGTCCTCCATGTACGCGGTGCGCGTGGAAGGAGAAAGGGAGTCCGTCCAATCCTTGAAAACTTCGGAAACCGTAGCCGGGTGCGCCAGGGCGGGGATGAAAGAGGGGGAAAGGTCTTTCACTTTTTCCCCTTCGCCTCGTTCTCGGCCAGGGCGGCGCGGAGCCGGTCAAGGATCCCATGCGCTCGGTCGGGTGTATCAGCATCAGGCATCCGAATAAATCCTAACTCGATTCCATTTTCAACGAATTGAATTGCATCCTTCAAAGCCGCCTCCACCAACTCCGCGCTCGGGGCCGGTGGGCGGGAGAGATGGGCGGCGATCTCGGATTCGAGAGCGTCGTTTTTCTGCTTGAGGCGAGCGGTTAGAGTCGCCATCGGCTTCAAACACTCTTCAAAATCGTTTGCAAGTTTCCGGAACCTCGCAACTATTTCCCAAGTACACCCAGCGGCCTCTCTGGTGTAAAACTTGTCCCAAAGCTGATCGGCTTTCGACGCATCCCCGTCCAGTCCGTCAGCGGGGCGCGTCACGGCTTCCATCCTTGTCCGCGCAAGGCCCGCAAGAAAAACGGGACATTTTTCCCGAGGGTAACGCCGAGGGTTTTCAGGGCTTCGACCTTTTCGGGGTTTTTCTCCATCCACCGCTTTGCCCGGGCAACGATGTCGGGCCCACGGTATTTGATGCCGTCCATTATCCAGTCTTTCAAGCCTTCGGGGGAAGCGGGATAGCCATCTTCGACCAAGGCTTTTTCGACGGTAGCAGCTTCGGCCCGGGAGATTTTCACGGGCCAGATTTCGAGCGGGGTATCCGACATGGGTTCCTACTTCTTTTCCGGATCCTCTCCGTCCATTTCCTCTCCCGCCGCCATGCCGTCCGCCACGTCCGCGATGTCTTCCAGGGCCGCGGCAATCCGTTCGAGCAGGAAGTTCATGGTGTCGAGGCGACCGAGCAGGGGATCGGGATCGATTTTCGGCATGGACGTTTTCGCGGGGTTGTCGAGGTCGAGATCATCAGGTTTTGGCATAATGTTTCCTCCTGTCAATAATTTAAGTCATTGGTTCCAGTTTGGCAAGCGGGAATCATCCTCACTCCCCGAGCTTTTCCTGGAGCCTTTGGATTTCACGCTCATCGGCATTCATCACCGCTTGCAGGTTATCCCCGATGATATGCAGGCCGTGCCCGAGTTCGGAAAGGATGACGGGGAGAAGGTTCCCATCCCCACCCTGGATTATGGCGGTATGCAGGGGGCTTTCGTCTTCGGGGTGTTCCAGGCATTCGGCGGGGGTTTTCACGCGCACCGCGCAAAGAAAGAAGCAATCCGCTTGCCGGAGGGTATCCAGGGCGTCCACCCTGGCCAATTCCGGCTCTTTTGGCGGTAATCCCTCCCGCCCATGTTTTTCATCCGGTGCCGCCATGGTTTTGACCCCCTACGTCCCTCTACTTTAGTTAAGTATCAGGGTTGAAAAAAGGTGTATTTCCCCTATTGACAAGCTAGCCTTATTTGCATAGATTCTGTTCAGTATTGGGCCTTGAAAGGGGTATCGGGTTACGCCCGGTACCCCCTCTTTTTTTGTGGAATCTTGGCTCTTGATCTTTTCCTCGGACCGCATTAGATCGATCTTGTCCAGGCGGGCTTCGTAAAGGAGAGCATCGCCGGATGGCCGGGCCCAATACTCCCGACCATACATTGCAGCTTGCGCGGGGTGGAGATCGGCCCCGCAGAACCGGCACGATATGGCTAGCGATGGCCTCCGGGATACGACGAAAGGGCTGTGACGATTGCCGGGGAAGCCTCGGGTTCGGATGCGGCCAATAGGCGGGCGCGAGAATGTAGCGCCCGCACGGCACTTGCCGCGTGGTGATGGGGATAGGCTCAATACGGTACCCAGGGGACGCGGCGGATATGCAAGCTGGGATACTCGTAAGGTGGCTCAGGGGCATGGATTTCTTCCCGTTCGCAGGTTTTCCACTTGCGGACGGGGGGAATTTTGACTTCACCGGGAGCCTGACGGGGTCTTGGGGCATGTGGAACGGATTCCACCGTGCAAAGATTGAGCGGTTGCGATATATTTCCAACATGGAAGAGATCAAAATGCTGTACGAAGGGCAGCCGTGCCGGAATTGTGATACCCCGGTCATACAGAAAAAAACCAAGAAAAGCGGCCGGGACAAGATGTACCACTACGCTTGGTACCTGTATTGCAACGGGTGTAAACGGATGTACCACGTTGACCGGGCCAGGGTTGAAAACCCCCGCCGCCCCGGCATCCTCCGGAGAATCGAAGCCGGGGAAAAAACCAGGGAATTAGCCAGGGAATTGAATGAAGGTTTCCAGCGCCAAATGGCCGGTTCCTGAAACCTGAAAACATCAGGACCAAAGAATCTCGCGGTCCAAAAGCCGCTGGAAGGTGTCCTGTCCCGTCACGTCTACCGCCTGCTGGACCCCATGAAACCGATCCAAATCCGAAGCGTAAAGCCGGGCCGACTTCACGCAAAGAAGGGTCCCAGAGCGGGCGTTGACAAGCGCCAACGGATCGGACCGTAAAATGAGGCCGATAACCGCCCATTGAGTTCCGAAGCGGTTGGAGACAAAAAAAGTTCTCATTCATTCCCCGCTGCGATCATTTCCTTTGCAATCGCCCAGGCCATGCGGGTGTGGACCTGTATTTGAGGCTCACCGATCACTTCTTTCGAGCGGGAAAGAAGCCCCGTCAAAGCCGCCGCGGCGAAATAGTCCAAGAGGGACATTCCGAATTGAGGCGGCACGTCGGAATTTCTATTTTGGCTATAAGGCCGCGCAAACGCCCCGCCTCCATCACTTGAATTCAGATCCATTTTTCACCCTCCTTATTTTACGGTACCGTCTTCATAGAGATATTTCCCGAAGCCGCAGTAAATCAAAAATTCCCGCCGGAAGCCTTCGACGCTGGATTGAATCGCGGCCAAAGGGTATTCCCGGATCATCCGCTCCCGCGCCACGTTCGCGGCTTTGTAGGAGGGGAAGCACCGGATCCGGGGATGGGCGGGAAGGTTTTCGCCGGTCATTTGACAAGTTCCATCAGCATTTTTTTCAGATCGGCTTCGGCCTCCCCGAGCATAGGAAGGATGATTTCTTTCGCCTCCGGATCCGTCACGGCATTAGCCAGCGCCACCGCGAAATTATCCATCGCATGACCGGCCAAGGATTTTGCGGGTTCGATGGCATCTTCCCGCAGCGCCCCGAGTATCCCCACCGCCTGCAAGGATTGTTTCACGAATTTTTGGAGCAGGATTTTCGATTCTTCGGTCACAGGTACCGCCTTTCAGAAATGTTCATCAAAGAATTTTTTCACCACCGCCATAAAATCAGCCGCGGGGAAAATCCTGCTTTCAAAAGACGGAGGGAAATTTATGATTTCAATTTTTTCTGATTCGGATCCGACGCATAAAGTGTAATCTCCGATCCGGATATGTTTTAGTCCATTAAATCCGTCGTATCCTTCAACAGTCACGCGGGAAGCGGAAGGCTTTTTACGGCCCACCGCCCCCGCCGCCCGGGGTAGGATCGTTGTGGAACGGGATCCCCGGGAGTTGTTTTTCTTTTTCATTCCGCCGCCTTTTCATAAGGAAATTTATCCACCGTGAAAAACCGGAACCCGCCCGCGTCTTTCAAGGATCGTTCAAGCGGGAATCGAGCATGATCTTTCCGCACAATTTCGCAAGCCTCTTCCGGGCTGTCAGCGATAGCCCGCCCCGCGGCATAGATTTTGTTTAAAATAGAGCAACATACCTTGTATTCCCGGCTCATGGAAGTTTGCTTTCTAAATAATCCGGAAACCGCTCCCGGATGGAAATAAATCCCCCAGCGGTGACAATTAAATGGTCCAGAACGGATATTCCAATGATTTTTCCGGCGTCAACCAGCCGCCGGGTAGCGATAAGATCGTCCACCGACGCCTCAAGGGATCCGGAAGGGTGATTGTGGGCAAGAATAACCCCTACCGCGTTGTCCAGGATGGCCGGACGGAAAGTTTCCCGGGGATGGACTTGGCTCCGGTTCACTAGGCCGATGGTAACGACGTGTTTTTTTATCAGCTTATGGTCCGCGTCTAAGGTAAGGACTACAAAATGCTCCTGAGCCGCAACCCGTTCCGCCGAAAGATAAAGCAAGGAATCTTCCGGCTTCCGGATCCGTCCGCCTTCCCGGACAAAGAGGTTTTCCGGAATCAAAATCCCGCAGTCATCCCGGCGATAAAAAACGCCTTCGATCTGGATCGTATTCATTGTGGTATTCCCCGCATGATTCGATTGAGGGAGATTTCCCGGCGTTTCATTTCCGCCGCGTCATCGCAGCGAAAATTCCCGCCCGGAATGCTATCCCTTGCCGCCGTGTACGGTTTCCCCTTCGCGGGAAGGTACGCGGTCCGGACCAGGGTATACGCCCGGGGGAAGGATTGGAACGGCTTAAGGGCGGCTTGGTTTTCGTCCCAGATCCTATCTAGTTCGCAGGATGGAGGGTAGACCATTTCCCCGCCGATGGTCCGGTATGCAAGGCAAGCGGGATCATGCCAGTTCAGCGAAGCGCCGAAATTTCCCGTGAGCATTTCCGGCTTCGTGCCGGGGAGTAATTGGGCGCTCATGCGGACCGCCAATCCGCATGAAACCCGGAAGTCTTGCACTTTTCGCAGGTTTCTTTATCCGTGCCGCTTCCGTGGTTGTCGTTGTGGTGATTTTCCCAGCCGGAATCTCGGAAGCAATACCGGCAAAGATCGCAGTCCGCTTCCCCGTCGCCGGTTTCCCGGGTGAGTTTTGAGCAGCATCCACATTTGTAAGCCCCGCCAGCTTGCCCGGCGAAACCTTTCTGAAAATGGGAGCGGTTACGCATGGATCACCCCCGCCTCGATTTCCTGTGTTTGGGTCACGTCGAAAACCGGAACGAGCTTGAAATACATCCGGGTTTCCTCTTCCCCTTCCCCGCCTTTTTCCGATCCATCCGCGTCCGCCTTTTTCATGGGTACATAGATATACCCGGCCGCGTGTTGGCCTTCGATTACCCGGCGTCCGACTTTTTGCCATTGCCGGAATCCTCCGACTTGGAGCAAGGCCCGCCCGGCTTGCGTCCACAAAAAACAGGTATTGAAAATGGAAAGGGGGCGGCCTTCGACGTTGATCGTTCCTGCCCTGCCCGCCAAATCCGCTCTTTCGTTTTCCGACATGGCGCGAATTTTCCCGGCCATTTCGGCTTTCGCCTTGTACCACGCTTTGATCTCTTCCGTTGAGCGTTTCATTTTCCGATCCTTTCTTTCCCGGCCTATCCGGCCGGTTTACCCCGTTCCACTAGGGTAAATCAAAGATACTATAACCCTTGCTTAATGTCAAGGGTTAAGAAGCAAAAGGAAAGGCGAAAAAACAGCCGTTTCCGGCGTATTCAGCGGAAAGCCTCAAATTTACTATTTATTGACGCGGGGAAAGGGTTTTGCGCCCTTTTTCGGCTTGCCCGGATTGTAGACCATGACGGGAGCGGATTCCGGCACTTCCCAGCGGCCATAGCGGAATTTCGCTCCCGGGATGCGCCCGGCCTTGGCCAGGGCGTCCAAGCGTTGCCGGGAAAGGTCCACGCGGTTTTTTCGCCGGTATTCGGAAATCGGAATCATGGCCATATATCAAATATAGTCGATTGTCAACAGTTTTTCAACAGGGAAAAGGGAGGTATCATTTGGGGATGCGGGAAATAACCGTGCCTCTTCGCAGTGTGGAGCAAACCGGCCGCGCCATGCACCGGCTTATCCGGGAATACGAAAACGACGTGGCGCTCAATGCCGCCATGCCTTTGCATGAGTTCTACCACCACGTCAAAATGATCCCCTACGCCCCCGATCCCAAGGGACACGAATACATCCGCCGCCCGCAGGCTTCCATGCTCGGTCTTGGGCCCGGCCTCGACTGCGACGACCGCTGCATCATGCTGTGCGCCTGGGCCCGCCTCAACGGGGTCAGGTACCGCGTGATAGCCACCGGACGCGAAAGGATCGTGAGCCATGTATTCCCGCTTTTCTTCATCGAGCCGGTTCCAGGCAAAGGCAAATGGCTTCCCGTGGACGCCACCTATCCGCGAAACACCCTTTTCTGCTTCATGTACAAGCCAGGGGTCGTAAAAGAGCTTTTCCCTTGATTCCCCGCTTGCAACCGGGCCCATCCTGGTTGTATATTTGCGTTTGACCCTCTCTCTCTTGGCCACCCAAACCTACAGGTTTTGGAAATGGCCGAACTTACAACGCTGGAAGGCGATGCCCCCGAACTCCTGGGCCATGGGAACCGGAACGGATACCGCCGCCTGGGCCCCATCCGCCAACCTGTAACCCTCGGCCGCTCCTTTTGGGGCAGGCAAGCCCGCAAGGTTTCCAACGTCACTCGGAAAGTGGTCAACGTCGCCGCTCCGGTTCTGGAATTCGTTCCCGGCGGAACCACGGCCGGAAAGGCGTTGAAATCCGGCGCAGGCTTTCTCAAAAAAGCCACAGCCACAAAACCAACCGTTCCCGGTGCCGAGCCCACCGTGAAAGAGAAATTCCTGGGAGGGGATTACCAAAAATTCCTGCTTCCCGCCCTGGCCGTCGCCGCGGGGCTTCTCATCCTGTCCCGCCGAAAATCCTCCCCGTCGAAAGGCTGAAAATGGAACTCGAACACCACACGAAAACCGCCTACAATCTCGGCGGTGCCGGATTTTTGCAACGCCAACTCCGGAAGGTGAAAAACGTCGCCCAGAAAACCGGCGTCCTGGAAAAGCCTGTCTCGGTGGGCGTCCCGGTTCCGTCCGGCGCATCCGAAGGGGAGCCGGGATTCTTGCGGCAATACGGGCTGTATATCGCCGCCGCGCTCGGGGCATGGCTGGTCTTTCGGAGAAAGTAAATCCGTGGCTCTTTCCATCGGGACCAGGACCAAGGCATTCGCCTATGCAACCGCGCTTCGCCTCGCCATTGGTTCGGAGCCCGTCATGGAGGAAGCCGCTGATCATATCCGGATCCGCTTTACCCCCGAGCAGAAAAAACGCCTGCAAGCCTTCATCGAATCCCAAATGAAGAAAGGCCCCGGTGACGTGCGGGTTGAAATCGCCCCCGTTCTCATGCCCATCCTTTTTAAACGGCTCTTGCCGCTTTCTGCCGCCGCCGTGGCCGCGCTTTTCGTAATACGGAAAGTCCCGAAAATGAGGCCCGCATGAACCAGCTTGTAAAAAAAGAACCCGGTACCGCCCTCGAAACCTTCACCGAGAAATGCCTGAACCCGGTTTTCTTCATCGCCATCGGCTACGCCTTCGGATTCTTTCACGGGAATTCCAGGCGGAAACGAAAACAGGTTTCGGAGTAAACCGTGGCCGTCACCCAAGGCGAGGAAGTCCGGGATTGGCAAAAATCCCTTTCCGAACTCGGCTATAAGGTCGAACAAGACGGGAAATGGGGCCCCAAGACTTCCGCCGCGACCAAGGAATTCCAGAAAGAAATCGGTACCGAGCAAACCGGCAAGGTGGGAAAAACCGAACTCGACGCCGCCAAGGAACTTCTTTCCGGCACGGGAAAACTGTCCAAGCTATCCTTGAAACCCGGCTTTTGGAAAAAACCGCTTTTCTTCATCGCGGCGACCGGAGCCGTCTTGGTCGCCTTCACGATTTGGAGGGACAAGGAATGAGCCGCCTTTGTTACACCCGTGGGCCGAACGCTGGGGAAACCCTCGGCCAAGCCGCCTTGTACTCGATGATCCCAGGCCAGTCTTTCACAGATGTTACTGCGCACCGGAAATTACAGGATATGGTCCGAGGAAAATATCGTTACTACCAAGGGAAAAAATTCACCAACGAAAAAGCCTTTTCCGCCATCGCCGCGGACATGGCCAAAGAAGGCGTGAAGTTGACCCTACAAGATGTCCGCATCCTTGTACATGGATCCGTCGGATTCTTGGCGCGTGGGGCTGCAAAGAAAACCGGCCAAGCCGTGAAAGCAGTGGGAAAAAAGGCAGGGGATATTGTCGAAGACCTTGGAGAGAAAGCGAAAGGTTTCCTCTTGAAGCCGCTTCTCTACGCTGCTGCCATCGGGGCCGTCATCTACTTCGGCCCTGGGATGCTAGGTCGTTTCGGGGGCGGTGTTTTGAAAGGGTACCGAAAGGGTGGAGCAAAATAAAATGAGCAAAAAACTTGGATTTGCCGTGGCAAAACTTACTACGCCGCTTTCATTCTTGCGAAGAAAAGGATCCCAAGGCGAATACAAAGGAAATTGGACAAACCGTTTAGACCAGGCTGTAATTTTTCAATCCTCGAAAGACGCGGATACTTACGCCGTACACGCGATGAATCTCACCCCGGATCCAGTCGAAACGGTGAAAATCATGGACAATGGAGACGTTATCTTGGATTCCAGCGGCGAAGTTTTTGGAAAAGTTTGGGATTGAATGAAGTCCCCCCGTATATCCCCCGCCGAAAAGGCCATGTACCGGCGGTTCCACGGCAAGACCCCCCTCCGGGTGGATTGTTTGACCTTGGACGCCCCCGGCAAACTTCCCAAGGTGCTTATTCGGCTCGGGGAAGCGCATACCACGGATTACGTCAGCGACAAGAAAAACGGGGGCGGGGACGGCAAGCGGAACATCTTCACCCATCGCCACGCCAAGGGTACCATTCTATGCACGGACGCCAAGGGGAAGGTCTTGTACACCATTGGGCCCAAGCTGAAAGTGACCTCGGCGGGCATCGAAAATTGAGCGTTTCAGAAAGGGCTTGACAATGAAGCAAGAGGTGTATATCCTTAATCCATCTCGCGGCCGTAAAAAAGCCGTCTCTCTTGGTTCCGGTTCAAAGTCTTCTTCTACCAAGGGAGAACGCATGGCGCGTAGAGCCACCGCAAAACAACTCGCAGCCCGCAAGCGTTTCGTCGCGATGGTCCGATCCGGATCCTTCCGGCGGAAAGCCCGCCGCAAGAAAAACCCCCGCGGCCTATGGGACGCCGGGATTCACCGGCCCCGCCTGACCCTCTCCCGGGGCAAACGCCTCGAAACCCTCCGCAAGCATTCCCCCTACCGGGATGCCAGAACCGGACGGCCTCTCATCACCAAGGTCAACAAGCGCCGGAAGCGGCGCAACACCCAAGGAGCAACCGCCATGGTTTCCAATCGTCGCCGCAAACACAAGACCCGCCGGGCCCGCGCCCGCCGGAATCCCGTATTCTTCAATGCGCGTCGGCGTCGGCGCTCCCGCGCCAAGCGGAACCCGGTGTTCTTCAACAAGCGCCGTCGGCACCGCATGAAGCGGCGTCGGAACCCGGCGCTCTCGGTCAAGAGCATCCTGAACCGGCAATTCATCATGGCATCCCTCTTGGCCGCGGGCGGGTTCGCCATCGGCATCAAGACCTCCGCGATGATTGCGAAGCTCCCGGGCGTTTCCATGCTCGGGCGTTTCTCCGGCGTGGCCCAGGTCATCGTCGGCTCCATCGTGGCGATGTACGCCCGGCAGGCGCAACTCAAGGCCCTGGCCGGAGGCTTTGCCGCCGCCGGTGCCTATGACCTCCTGGCCAAGAACATCCCGCAACTCGCCCTGCCCTCCCTGCAAGGGGTGGACCTCATGGGCGACGAGGGAATCGACGTGGTGGGGGATTTCGACGAGGGGCAATATCTGACCGGCGGGGTGGACCTCGAAGGGGATGATGACAATGCCGCCCTGGTCGGAGCCTCCGGTTCCAGCATGAACACGGCCTACTGAAAGCGTTTGCGAAAAAGAGGGTGAAAAACCAAATTTCCCCGTAACAGAGGGGAAGGAGAACAAAATGGCCGAACACTTCCGCGCAGTCTCGCGATCCTCGAATGCGACCCGGCAATACGTCCGGGCCGGTTCCTACCAGGGGTCCAGGGACACCAACGACCTGCTCTTGTGGGACACCCTGAACTTCTCCACGACCCAGCAGGAATACCAGTTCTTCACCCAGCCCATCGGTTCGGGCTCCACGGCGAAGACCCGGCAATCCACGAACATGATCGACACGGGCAAGATGCCCTTCGGTCAGGACGTGGTCCTGAAAGCCATCGGGTTCCATTACATCCCGAAGGTGGTGGACACCACCCTTTCCACCCGCGTCCAGGCGTTCTACACCGTCCTGGAAGAGAGCTATGTGCAGTTCCAGATCGTCGGCCGCGAATTCGAATTCGAGGCGACGGGCGACTGCTGGCTCCCCAACGTGTCGATGGTCTACACCGCGCAAGCGGCTTTGACCGGCGGCAACGCGGTGTATGCCAACCGGGTCGGGGATTTCCTGTACCACGGATGGTATGTCCTCAAACAGCCGATCCCGGTGACGCAGCTCGTTTCCTTCAAGCTGCGCTGGTTCGTGGACACGAACGCCACGGCGGTTTCCACCGCCTTGACCACGCTCACCACCACGCAGACCGACAAGCTGCGCTGGAAACTCGGCTGCGGATTCGAACGGTCGAAATAACGGCATACCGAGCCGCGGCGGATCCGCGGCAACCGCACATGCGTCACCGCATGGCGTCCAAGAGAGAGGCTGGGGGCGGCCGTAAAAAGCCGCCCTCGGTTTCCCCTGCACTTCGGGCAGTCCCGAAAACGAAAAGGGTTCACAAATGGCATACGCGAACGGACAGGCTTCCCTCAACGAACTTATGGCTTGGCGGAACCGCCAGCTATACCAATGGGATTTCGTCGGGTACGACAGCGGCCTCATCATCGTTCCCAACAATTCCCCCTCGGTAGCGGGCGGCACCGGAAGAGCCGTCTCCACCATCCTCGTCACGCAGGAAGCGGACTTCCTGGTGAAGGAAATCACCGGCTTCGCCTATGGCCCCTGCGACTCCACCGGGCTTTTCATCCTCTCCGCGGCCGGATCCGCGGCGACGGACTTCCCCAATCCCGTGAACACGGTTTTCGCCATGCGAGGCCTTTCGGTCC